>ENA-OQLB01000242-OQLB01000242.1-human-gut-metagenome-genome-assembly--contig:-NODE-242-length-32321-cov-3.886345_pt1 | contig 32321 bp, 39 predicted proteins | sample MGYA00242656_ERZ504813 | MGnify/ENA primary metagenome ERZ504813 (study PRJEB26092, sample SAMD00036388) | human gut metagenome | host: Homo sapiens | study: EMG produced TPA metagenomics assembly of... | reverse complement strand
TCTTTCCTCAATCACACCAATCGTTTCTACTTATACACTATAATTTATTGTTATAATGCATTGCAAACTGCATGAATACTTGCGCCAAGCCGCTTTCCTGTCCCTGAGGTTGCGCAAAACTAAAGTCGCGCAACATAGGCATATCCTTAATTTCAACAACACGCAATTGCCCTGAATACAGTTCACGAGTAATGGAACGGATGGAAACAATCCCCAAACAATCCGTATGCTCCAAAAACAACTTGATACTTTCCGTACTTCCCAGATACATCAAAACCTGCAAAGAGGATAACTTTATATTATGTTGTTGCAAAGCGCGCTCAAAGACATCCAATGTCCCCGAACCTCTTTCGCGAAGCACCAAAGGCAGATGCAACAGTTCCTCGGGAGTTATCTCCTCCCCGATGGCAAGTTACTACCCGTACGGACCACCGCCACCAACTCGTCTTTCAAAAAAGTGGTATATTTGATATTAGGCAAACGAAACACGCCTTCAACAAATCCCAAGTCAATGCGATGTTCCTGCAAAGCAGCCTCTATCTCTCTGGAATTGCCGTTCAGCAACGACAAATTAACATGAGGAAACTTACCGATAAAACTGGCGAGCAAAGGCGGCAATACATACTGGGCAACAGTAGTACTGGCCCCCAGCTTCAAACCGCCGGTGTACTCATTATGCAGCAAATGCATTTCATATTCCAGCCGTTTATAATCTTCCAGAATTCGTTCACAGTGTTCCAAAAGCAATTTGCCTGCCTCAGTCAACGAAATTCTGCTACCTTGCCGGTCAAACAGACGAGTTTGATAAGCGGCTTCCAGTTCTTGTATATGCTTGGTTATTGCAGGCTGGCTGACAAACAATTCTTGCGAAGCTTTCGTAAAGCTCAGGTTCTTCGCAACAGACTGGAACACTTTTAAACGAAAATCACTCACGTTACAATGAATTAGAACAATTAATTATTCTGCAAATCCTCACTCCTTATACCTAACGCCGACATCAACGGATATCCCAAAATCTCCCAACGGTAAGCAACCGGAGTTACCGGCTTTTCCATCCGGAAAAAAACAATGTCTTTTGCATTTCCTTTTTGTCCTGCACTTTCTACTACCGACTCTTTCAGTACATTTTCAACTTCCTCACCATACTCTTCATTAAAAGGCACGACAATCAACTTTTTCACCTCGGCGGAATTCAAGACTATATGCAATAAATCAAGATACAACTCCCCTCGGGATACAAACCCTTCTGAAGACACAGCCATAAAACAAAATTCCCCTAAGGGACCTTTGAAAGCCATCCCATCCAATTCACTTTTCAAATCGGACGGCAAACAATCTTCCAGCTTCCCGGACTGCTCATCATACACCAAAAGTATTTGCACATCATTACTCCCCTCTTTCACCCCGGCATCCATTGCCAGACACATGGTAAATAGTGCCAAGTCAGCCCTCTGTAAGGAACGGCCCAGCAACGGTTCAAAATACTTTTTCAAGTCATTTATAACAAAATTCAGGTAGGCTGCATCTATCACCATTACCGTTTCGGAAAGTTTTATTCGAGTATTCTCCATAATTACATGTTTATTGCGGGAGTAAAGGTACAAAAAGTTTTGCAGATAAAAGCCATTTGTCATAAATCAGACATTTTGACGTTCATTTTCTTCTATTAACTGATTTTTGTCACATTTCTGCCACTGGCAAATCTTTTGCGCCCGTTCAGGTGTTATGAATCTGATAAAAATAGAAAGGAGAACAAAATATGAACTTTAACAACTTTACTATCAAAGCGCAAGAAGCCGTACAAACGGCTGTAAACCTGACGCAAACGCGGGGGCAACAAGCCATTGAACCCGTACACCTGCTCCAGAGCGTAATGAAAGTGGGCGAAAATGTCACCAACTTCATCTTCCAGAAATTAGGAATGAACGGACAGCAAATCGCACTTGTACTTGACAAGCAAATAGATTCATTACCTAAAGTATCAGGTGGAGAACCTTATCTAAGTCGCGAAACGAACGAAGTCTTCCAAAAAGCCACCCAGTACTCTAAAGAGATGAACGACGAGTTTGTTTCATTGGAACCCATTCTGCTGGCTTTGCTCAATGTAAAGAGCACCGCTTCCACAATCCTCAAAGATGCCGGAATGACGGAAAAAGAATTGCGAAATGCAATCAATGAATTACGAAAAGGCGAAAAAGTAACGTCACAGTCCAGTGAAGACACTTATCAATCATTAGAGAAATATGCCATTAACCTGAACGAAGCAGCTCGAAGCGGTAAACTGGATCCTGTAATCGGACGTGACGAGGAGATCCGCCGGGTGTTGCAAATCCTGAGCCGCCGTACCAAAAACAACCCTATATTGATAGGCGAGCCGGGTACAGGTAAAACAGCGATTGTAGAAGGTCTTGCCCACCGTATACTACGAGGTGACGTACCCGAAAACCTAAAAAACAAACAGGTATATTCACTGGACATGGGCGCACTGGTTGCAGGAGCCAAATATAAAGGTGAATTCGAAGAACGTCTGAAAGCAGTCATCAATGAAGTGAAGAAATCGGAAGGGGATATCATCCTGTTCATCGATGAAATCCACACATTGGTAGGTGCCGGTAAGGGAGAAGGGGCCATGGATGCCGCCAACATTCTGAAACCGGCCCTGGCACGCGGAGAATTGCGGAGCATTGGCGCCACCACCCTTGATGAGTATCAGAAATACTTTGAAAAGGATAAAGCGTTAGAACGCCGTTTTCAAATTGTCATGGTAAACGAACCGGATACGTTGAGCACCATTTCCATTCTTCGTGGTTTGAAAGAACGTTACGAAAATCACCACCACGTGCGGATTAAAGATGATGCCATTATCGCCGCTGTAGAATTGAGCAACCGCTACATCACCGACCGTTTTCTACCGGACAAGGCTATCGACCTAATGGATGAAGCTGCTGCCAAGCTCCGTATGGAAGTAGATTCCGTACCGGAAGAGTTAGATGAGATTTCACGTAAGATCAAGCAGCTGGAGATTGAACGCGAAGCCATTAAACGTGAAACGACCGGCCCAAACTGGAACAAATCGGTAAAGAACTTGCAGAACTGAAAGAACAGGAAAAATCCTATAAAGCAAAGTGGCAAAGCGAAAAAAACGCTGGTCAACAAGATTCAGCAAAACAAGATAGAGATAGAGAACCTGAAGTTTGAAGCCGACAAAGCGGAACGTGAGGGTGATTACGGAAAAGTTGCCGAAATACGTTATGGCAAACTGCAAGCCCTGAACCAAGAAATTGAAGAAACGCAACAAAAGTTGCACGAAATGCAAGGTGACAAGGCAATGATTAAAGAAGAAGTCGATGCCGAAGATATTGCCGATGTAGTTTCCCGCTGGACAGGCATACCAGTGAGCAAGATGTTGCAGAGCGAAAAGGATAAGCTGCTGCATCTGGAAGACGAGCTGCACCAACGGGTCATCGGTCAGGACGAAGCCATTGAAGCCGTATCCGATGCCGTACGCCGCAGCCGCGCAGGATTGCAAGATCCCAAACGTCCTATCGGTTCGTTCCTCTTCCTCGGCACTACCGGTGTGGGTAAGACGGAGCTTGCCAAAGCGCTTGCCGAATTCCTGTTCGATGACGAAACGATGATGACACGTATCGACATGAGCGAGTATCAAGAGAAGCACAGCGTCTCCCGTTTGGTCGGAGCGCCTCCGGGATACGTAGGATATGATGAAGGTGGTCAGTTGACGGAAGCCGTTCGTCGCAAGCCCTACTCTGTCGTGTTGTTCGATGAAATCGAGAAAGCCCATCCGGATGTATTCAACATCTTACTGCAAGTGTTGGACGACGGACGTTTGACGGATAATAAGGGACGTACTGTGAACTTCAAGAACACCATTATCATCATGACCTCCAACATGGGAAGCGGATACATTCAAAGCCAAATGGAAAAGCTGAATGGTTCTAACAAAGAAGAAATTGTGGAAGAGACCAAAAAAGAGGTAATGAATATGTTGAAGAAGACCATCCGTCCGGAATTTCTGAACCGTATCGACGAAACCATCATGTTCCTGCCACTGACGGAAACGGAAATCAAGCAGATCGTTGTACTCCAAATCAAGAGTGTGCAGAGAATGCTGTCCGGTAATGGTGTAGAACTTGAATTGACTGATGCCGCCATAGACTTCCTTGCCAATGCAGGATATGACCCTGAATTCGGCGCCCGCCCGGTAAAACGTGCCATACAGCACTACTTGCAGAACGACCTGTCCAAAAAACTATTGTCGCAGGAAGTAGACCGCAACAAGCCCATTACAGTGGATGCAAATGCCACGAAAGATGGATTGATATTCAGAAACTAAATAATAAAAACAGGAGATGTGTACCCCCAATAGCACATCTCCTGTTTTATTTTGATAGATAGCCATATTATCAGACTTAACCTACCACCCCCTCTTTCATCTTCGCAACAATATACCGTACATCATCTTCAGTCACCATCGGACCACTCGGCAAACACAAACCCTGTTTAAATAACTGTTCACTAACCCCATTCGTATAAGCAGGGGTATCCTTATAAACAGGTTGTTTATGCATGGGTTTCCAAAGAGGACGACTTTCAATACCAGACCTGTCAAGCCATACACGCATTGCCTCCACATTGAGATTAGGTTCACAAGCCGTATGCGCAGAGCAAACCTCATGTGCAACACCCGCAGCACCGCCAACAACGCCCTGAACCTTCTCCTCATAAGCATGCTCCTCGCCTACTACATGCAGTCCCTCATCCAACAATACCGTATTCAACCAATAGTTGCTGTCATAATCCGCAGAAGGATTGACATGTAACCTAATCCCCTTTACATCTTTCAACAACTCCTGATAAAGCGAGCAAACTACCTTATGATGATTGATATGATCAGCAGCCACAGTCATCTGGCCGCGACCGATACCGGCACAAATATTACTCATACGATAATTGTAACCGATATGTTCATGCTGATAATAAGGATATGCCTCGCGGGCCTGTGTAGCATAGAACATGATTTCCTTCTTACTCTCAGCATCCGGACAGATCAATGCACCGCCACCCGAGGTGGTGATCATCTTATTACCGTTGAATGAAAGCACCCCATATTTACCAAAAGTACCACACGTCCGACCTTTGTACCGACTTCCAAAACCTTCGGCGGCATCCTCTATCACCGGAATATCATATTTATCGGCAACAGCCATTATTTCATCCAGTTTGGCAGGCATGCCATACAGATAAACCGGCACAATAGCCTTCGGCTTCTTACCTGTCTTGGCAATACGATCAGCTATTGCCATATCAAGCAGTTGAGGATCCATATTCCATGTATCCTCTTCAGAATCTACAAATACAGGAGTAGCCCCCAGATAAGTCACAGGATGGGATGATGCGCAGAACGTAAAACTTTGTACCATTACTTCATCACCCACACCTACACCGCATGCTAAAAGTGACAGATGTACAGCAGCCGTACCGGCAGACAAAGCCACCACATGTTTATTCTCACCTACAAAAGTCTCCAAATCCTGTTCAAAGCCATTTACATTCGGACCGAGTGGAACAACCCAGTTTGTATCGAAAGCTTCGCGTATGAAGTCCTGCTCCTTGCCACTCATGTGAGCTAGGCAAAGATAAATTCGTTTGTCCATAAAATATATGTGATTTATAAAACTATAGTAATAAAAAAGCAGAAGCTCACTTAATCAGACAGCTGTTAAGACAACTCTATAAAATAAGTTTTTCCAAACTGTGAAAATCAACAATTTCATATTGAGCTTCATATTATCAGACACAGACAACTGTTTATGAATATTTTGCCCATCATCCAACAAGCATATTGTTGTCCAACCCAGTTGATTGGGAGCAATAAAGTCTTTCAAGACATTATCACCGATATAATAATAATCCGCACTCCCATATTTATGCTGAAAATATAAAAAAGCCTCTAAAGAAGGCTTGGAGTAACCAAAAGTCTCTGATATGATACAGTTTTCCCACAATATGTATCTGTCCAGTTTCAATGCTCTTATTTTATTAGATTGAGTAATCCTTCTACCATCTGTTATAATTCCTGAAATAATATTTGCTTTATACATTCGCTTTAAAGTGCTCTCAACATTATCAGACAAGAATATTGTTGGAAGATGTTCCCTGTATTTCATTAAATATGTTCTCAATGGGATATCCAATTCATATTCGTCATTTACACATGAAAACACATTTAGTTTCTGCTTATAACAAGATAGCATATACTCGTACACACCGATTTTCCCATATGATTCTTCAATCCACGAGGCAATCTCCATATAGGCAGATTTTAAAAAATCAATCTCCTTATAAAGAGTATCATCCAAATCAAATACGACTACCCTCTTTCTCATAAACAATTACCTCTGAGTCGTAACGTAACATCAAAGTATTATCTAACCATTCATCAGAATATCGAATTTCTTTATCCAAAAAATATTCTTGAATTAAATATTGAGGATAATCAGCTTTTGCATAATATGACAACGGATACCCACCACCAAACCGAGGATTGATTTCAATACCGACCACATCATTATCACTTTCCCTATAAAATAATTGAATACAAATACATCCAATAACTCCCGGCAAGTAATTCATTCTCTCCCTTAAATAAGGGAGCAAAAAGTTCTTTCTAGTATACCCTTTGTTGATTTCTCCTGCCCGTATTTCAATTCTTTCTCTGGGAACAATAGACTTGACATAATGGTCTTGACCATAATACATATCTACTGTGAACTCTTTATATTCAGTTTTATCAATATATTCCATGAATATCAACTTGGGATGATGTATTATCTCTGGAGTTAATTCATCGGGATTCTTCACAACAAATAAGTCTTTGGATAACGAGCCATCATAAGGCTTTGCAAATAAAGGAAAAATCGGATGGAGTTTATCAATTGGCCTAGGAACACGAATTCCCAATTTTTGCAGAAAGTCTCCGGTATTACGTTTATCCCTGCAAAGTTGAATAAAAGATGTATCAGAAACTATAATAGAGATATGCCTATCACTAAATTTATCTTTATTCTTAGATAAGATAAGCAATTCTGTATCAATAGTCGGTATTACCATCCCAATATGGTTATCAATACAGATAGACAATAAGATATCCACATATTCCGGCACTGTGACTTAGGAACTTTAAAGCACTTATCAGATATAATTCCAGCTGGTGCTAGAGCCGGATTCATATCTGTAGTATACACCATAGCTTTAATATTACAAGCCTTTAAAGCTTTTTTAAATAATTCTACAAGTACAACCCGCTTTCCTGCAGAGGTAATCAATATATTTTTCATTTATTCAATTGTTACCGGTAAAATATTCCATTGTTGCTGAAGTCTCAGAGCTGATCCCCTCTCTTACAAACACTTTCTTAATTGTTAAAACAATGATTCTCAAATCAAGTATAAAAGAGCAATGATCTACATACCAAACATCCAGTTCAAACTTTTTTGTCCAACTAATAGCATTACGTCCGTTCACTTGTGCCCAGCCCGTAATACCGGGACGAACTTCATGTCTACGTGCTTGCTCTTTATTATACAGAGGAAGATATTGAGGAAGCAAAGGACGAGGACCAATTAAAGCCATATCACCTCTCAATACATTTATTAATTGCGGTAATTCATCTACAGAAGTAGAACGAATAAACTTTCCCACCTTCGTCAAGCGCTGCTCGTCCGGTAATAAATCACCGTTCGCATCACATTCATCAGTCATCGTTTTGAATTTGATAACTTTGAATATCTTACCATTTTTTCCTGGGCGTTCTTGAGTAAAAAATACTCCTGCACCTTTATTAGCAAAGTGTAACCAGATGATTAAAAGTAACAATATTGGCCAAATGGTTACTAACACACAGAATACAATTAGAAAATCCAATATACGCTTCAAAAAATGAGAATACATAACTACTCAAAATGTTTCATTATTATCCGGTAACTATTTTGTACCGTATAGTTAGCACATAAATAGGAATAAGCATTTTTACCCATAATTTTCATCAAGTCCTTATCCGATACCAGATTATCAACCAACTTCATAAATCTATGCAAATCTCCACTTTCAGTCCACATTCCATAACCATTAGTTTCGGCTATGCGTCCAATATCCGTATTCAAGTCTGTTGCAAATAATACCGGCATTCCATTTTCAAGATAGGATAGTAAACGAGAAGGATAATTAGGAATTGTAAAACGTCTGTCCAGAAATATCAAACCAACATCGCATACTTTTACCAAATTATCATATTCCTCCTTGGGAAGAGAAGATAGCAGGCTAGAATTACGGGGAGAATTGATTTCAAAAAATTGACTTATCCGACCATACTCAGTTCCATTACCTACTATGATAAAATAAGTATCATCCCTTGCTTCATTAGCCTCAATTACATCCATCAAAAAATCAACTCCTTGCGGGCGGCCTAAATTTCCACCATAAATAATAATAGTTTGTTTGTCGGAATATTTAATTTAGTAAGTAATGTTTTTCTATCTATCAAATATTCATTATCTTTTTTCAGTTCTATGCTATTGGGGCAAACCTCCACTTTATTTGAATTAACAAAACGGTTATGTTTCAATACATACTCTACATTTGCAGGAGACATACAACCTATATAATCGGACAACTTATAAAGCTGTTTTTCTTTCTTACGAAATAACCAGTAAAACAGACTGCTCTTTGAAAACATCCCTAAATCAACTGCATTCTGAGGAAATATATCTTTCAATAACAGGTAAGTTTTTGCTCCATATCGTATTTTCAAAGAGGCTATCACTTTATTGAAAGTTATCGGAGGAGTCGAATATAATATCAAGTCAAACTTTACATCTTTCCAATATGTATGTATAGCTTGTTGATATTGATATTCCAATAATAATGTCCCGACACCTTTTTCTATCAAATTTGTCTTCTGAATATTCAAAGTCTTTACTTTCAAGATTCTAACCTCACTGTTTTCTCTCAATTCTGTTGGTTGATGAAACGTCGTTCAGCTGGAACTACAATATATAGTGAATGCCCGTTACGAATAAATTCGCGCATTAAATCTGTGTAAATACCACGTTCTGAAATATCAGAGATATAGCCCAATGTTAAAAACAAGATATTCATCCCTATCGAATCAGAATTTTCTCCAAACCATTTTATTCACCACCCTGTATAGCTCTGTATCAGCTTCACAACTTTAGTCGATACATTCTCATCACAGTAAGTCGGAACTGGAATACCATAATCACCGTTAGCATTCATTGCTACGGCAGTATCCACCGCCTGCAACAGTGAGCTCTCATCAATACCCGCCAAAACAAAGACGCCCTTGTCCAAAGCCTCGGGACGTTCTGTACTCGTACGGATACATATCGCCGGGAAAGGATGTCCCACAGAAGTAAAGAAAGAACTTTCCTCAGGCAGCGTACCACTATCACTCACCACAGCATACGCATTCATCTGCAAGCAGTTGTAATCATGGAACCGAGAGGTTCATGCTGCACCACGCGGCTGTCAAGTTCAAAGCCACTTGCCTCCAGACGCTTCCTGCTGCGAGGATGACAACTGTAGAGAACTGGCATGTCATATTTCTTTGCCATAGCATTGACTGCCTTAAACAACGAAAGAAAATTCTTTTCCGTATCAATATTCTCCTCCCTATGGGCAGACAAAAGAATATACCTGCCTTTTTGAAGGCCCAGTCTATGATGAATATCCGAAGATTCGATTGCAGACAAATTCTCATGCAACACCTCAGCCATCGGAGAGCCTGTAACATAAGTCCGTTCCTTTGCAACCCCCGAAGCGTTCAGGTATCTCCTTGCATGTTCTGAATAACAAAGATTCACATCGGAAATTATATCCACAATACGGCGGTTCGTCTCTTCCGGCAGACATTCATCAAAGCATCGGTTGCCTGCTTCCATATGAAAAATCGGAATATGAAGCCGTTTAGCACCTATTACGCTAAGGCAGGAATTGGTATCACCCAACACCAACACAGCATCCGGCCGCGTCTGTACCATCAGCTTATAGCCCGCATTGATGATGTTGCCCATTGTAGCCCCCAAGTCATCGCCCACAGCATCCATATAAACATCAGGATCTTTCAGTTTAAGGTCACGAAAGAAGATACCATTCAGGTATAATCATAGTTCTGACCTGTATGGGCCAAAAGGCAATCAAAATACTCCCGGCATTTGTTGATAACTGCCGCCAGACGAATAATTTCCGGGCGGGTACCTACTATAATCAAGAGTTTCAAGCGTCCGTTCTCCTGAAACTTGATATCTGAATAATTCAATCTAATCTCCATTTTTTATGTTGTCCCTTTGTTCTTATTCTTCTCAAACTTTCTCAAAATAAGTATCCGGACGTTCCGGATTGAAGCACTCGTTGCACCACATCACAGTCACCAAATCCTCCGTTTCGCTCAGGTTGATAATATTATGCGTATAACCCGGAATCATTTCCACTGCTTCAATCCTGTCACCGCTGACCTCAAACTCTATGATTTCTTCACAGCCTATCTTACGAAGCTGAATCAAACCATGCCCGCTTACCACCACAAATTTCTCATTTTTGGTATGGTGCCAATGCTGACCTTTGGTGATACCCGGTTTGGAGATATTCACAGAAAATTGCCCGCGGTCTGCCGTACGAATAATCTCAGTAAAGCTGCCGCGTTCATCTACGTTCATCTTCAGAGGATAACGAAACTTTTCAACCGGTAAATATGAGAGATAAGTGGAATAGAGTTTCTTGGTAAAAGCGTCACTTAAATCAGGAACATCCAGGTTCTCAGACATCCGCCTGAAAGACTTTATCAACACTGCAATGCTACCGAGGGTTATAGTATGCACCACAGGCACTTCACAATAATCCCCTTTACGATGTTCCCTGCCGTTCAACGCTGCAATCAATTCATCCACAACATCATCCACATATACCAAGTTCATCACTACATCAGGATCGTTCACCTGAATGGGCAAATCATGGGCTATATTATGGCAGAATGTAGCCACCGCACTGTTATAGTTGGGGCGACACCACTTACCAAATACATTCGGAAAACGATAGACCAGCACTTTTGCGCCAGTTTCTTTACTATAATCAAACATCAGTTGTTCTCCTGCCCGCTTCGACTCACCGTAAGGATTATCCTGAGCAGCCTGCGTGGAAGAAGAGAGCATCACAGGGCACGTATTGCCGTATTTTTTCAATGTATCAAGCAATGTGGAGGCAAAGCCAAAATTCCCCTTCATGAATTCCGACGATTCTTTCGGACGGTTCACGCCTGCAAGGTTGAACACAAAATCCGCCTGACGACAATAAACGTCCAACTCCGAGGCGTCACTGTTCACGTCATACTCAAACACAGTCAACTCCTTCCCTTCCATTCCATAATTGCGGGCTTTCCCCGATTGAATGTTATGCAGTTGGGATACGAGGTTTCGACCGACAAACCCTTTGGCGCCGGTTACTAAGATTTTCATAAATGGTATAATTCTGTTTATCGCAGAAAAAAGGAAAGATTACAATAGTTTGTAGAAATCATCCAGCCCGATAAAATCCACTTTAGGGAAACTATATTGCTTAAGGATATGAAAATGATGATCCTCCGTCACAATAAATTTGGCATTGGCCACAATTGCACAATCCACAAACTTATTATCATCCGGATCGGATTTTATCAGATTGAAATTATAATATGGAGTAAAAAATAACGTATAAGAAGAGTTTAGAATAAGTTCTATAAATATTTTGGCTGTTTCCTTGCCAGCCAATCGTTCTAAGATTTCTTCATATTCATTGAGTATCTCATTAGATACACACAAAAGGTTTGTTCCATCCAGAAAGCAGTCCCAAATTTTACGATATTTGCTTTTAGGAGAGATGCATTGCACCAAGCTGTTTGTATCCAAGACTATTCTACTCATCTTTCTTTAAAAGAGTACGGACATCAATCTTTCTTAATTCATCAAGTTTCTCTTGATTTAATATTCCAGAATCCCATAATTCATTCAAACGGTCATCTAACTTCTGAGAAAATACTTTGTCAGCACCTCTTTCACTTCCATCAATCTTTCTTCCGAACCATCAAAGCGAACATCTTCAATAGATGTTGTTGAACCGGATTTAATACTGTCGCTGCCATATCTCGTTTACCTTAGTTTTAAAACAAAGATAAACTTTTTTCTGAAAAAATGGCGCTATTCACTTTATTTCCTGCTATATTAACTTATATAATGCTTATTCACTCTTTATCTCCGCTGTTTTAGCTTTCTCCTCCAGTCCAAGGTCTTCACGTATAAAACGAAGTTTCAGTAACAATGTTTTCATGCCTTCCACATCCAGACGGACCGTATTATGAGAATGGTAGTCTTCTATCTGGGCTATGTTTTCATTACCTTCCGTAAAGAATTTATCATAATTCAAATCTCGGGTATCGCAAGGGATACGATAATAGCCGCCCATATCAATCGCCTTTGCCATTTCTTCACGTGTCACTAAAGTCTCATACAGCTTTTCACCATGACGGGTACCTATAGTTTTCACTTCTGTGGTTCCATAAACGGGATTTATCTGTGCATATGTTTCCTTTAGGGCACGGGCAAGAACATCCAAGGTAGCGGCCGGAGCTTTCTGCACAAAAAGATCTCCGTTATGCCCATGTTCAAACGCATAAATTACTAAATCCACGGCATCATCCAGAGTCATCATGAAGCGGGTCATATTAGGATCCGTTATCGTAATGGGTTTGCCGTTTTTTATCTGCTCCACCCACAGGGGGATAACAGAACCGCGACTTGCCATCACATTGCCGTAACGGGTACAACAAATGGTAGTCTGCGCATCCTCACCCAAAGCACGACCTTTGGCTATTGCCACCTTTTCCATCATGGCTTTGCTGATACCCATCGCATTGATGGGATAAGCTGCCTTGTCAGTGGAAAGTACCACCACATTCTTGACCCCATGGGCAATGGCAGATTCTAATACATTATCCGTACCGACAACATTGGTCTGTACAGCCTGCAATGGAAAAAATTCACAACTCGGTACTTGCTTCAATGCGGCTGCACTGAACACATAGTCCACTCCCATCATTGCACCGTCCACACTTTGGCGGTCACGCACATTACCGATATAGAACTTCACTTTCGGGTTCTGCAAGTGATGACGCATGTCATCCTGTTTTTTCTCATCACGAGAGAAAATACGGATTTCTTTGATATCGGAATCAAGGAAACGACGTAGGACCGCATTGCCGAAGGAACCTGTACCACCAGTGATTAACAAGACTTTATCTTTAAATATCGACATAACTATATTATTGATTATAATTCTCTTTATGCTTAACTAATTCTGAATACAATTGAATATATTCCCTATAACGTTCGTGTTTATTCCACAATAACATTGCTCTTTCTCGGCACTTCTTTAAATAATTATTCGTACCATTATATTGGAATAAAGTTTCAATTACATATAGCGCAGCATTTACATCACCCTGTTCTACAACAAAACCTGTATTAGCATCAAAAGCTTCAATACTTCCACCTGTCCTATAAGAAAGGACTGGTGTACCACAGGCTAAAGCCTCCAAATTAGTTGTAGGAAAATTATCTTCTAAAGTTGGATTAAAAAAAACATCCGCTACTGAATAATATTTAGCTAATTCTTCCATACTATTTGTTCTTTTTATCCCTATAATTCCTTTAGGAAGTGTCTTCAACTGCTTATTATCCAATCCTATTAATACAATTAAATACTTATCTGATAATTTTTTTCTAAGCTGTATAAAGTCCAACAATCCTTTACGTGAAGACCAAATGCTTGCCACACCTAATATTACAAACTTATCATCAATCCCTAAATCCTGCTTTTTTACCAACTTCGGAGTAAACACATTCAAGTCAATACCATTGTGAATTACCCTTATTGGATAATCTTTTAAGAAAGATTGTCGTACCTCCCTTGCTAGCCATTCTGACACAGGCACTAAAGTCATATTTTTCACAGATGTAAAAGCGGATAATTTATCTTGATAGTTTTGCCTGGAACGATCTATCCACCACGAGCAAGGATACCTTTTTTTTTGTGGACAATCAAAACATCCTGTTTGCCAACGACTGCACTTAGCATACGTATAATGAGAACAATGCCCCGTAAAAGGCCAACAATCATGCAAAGTCCATACAATCGGCACATCCACCTCTGCTAAAAATTTAAATAAAACTGAATAATTAAGATAATAACCATGTATATTATGAAGGTGAATAATATCAGGGCTAATACACTTTATCTTTTTGATCAATCTTTTTGTTGCCTTCACTGAAGCTAATCCATGCCGGTCAAAAAGGCGAGTCTGCAATACATGCATATAATTATCTACAGAGTTTCCCACTTTCAAAGAATGTAAGTCGCTCTTATTACAATATCGACCATAAGCAATATAGTTTTCCCAGCCTTGCATAATGACAGTTTGTCCAATATCTTCAGCTATATGACCAGTACTTCCCCAATTCAAAGTTGAATTAATTTGAAGAATTATCATAAATAACAGTCCAGTTGTTTTTTTACTCTATCTACAAAATCCATTTGAGAGACATTCTTCCTTAATTGATTATAATAATCTATTTGAGATATTTTTAAGATGGCATCTCTTAAAGAATTAGGATTTTGGATATCAAAAATAATACCTCTTTCAGGAGTTACTAAATCTTCACAGCAACCTACGCAATTACTAACGATAACAGGCAAACCATTATTCAAAGCCTCTTCAACAACTAAGCCCCAGGGCTCGGAATACGATGGTAAAATAAACACATCACTGTGTTGATAATAAAACGGTAATTGTGAATTATCTATAGCTCCTTCAAATATAATATTCTCTTTTGCTATTTGTTTCAATTTATCTTCCAATGGACCAAAACCTATTATTTTCAATTCAAATTCGGGTAATAAATTAAATACTTCTATCAAAAAAGATACATTCTTAATTTCAATTAATCTTCCTACATATAAGAAATGTTTAACTTTTTGGCGAGGTGCATAAAGTGGTTGTTGAATATAATTCAAAATACCACACCCCCCAGTTGTCACTATTTCCCCTTTAAAACATAATGCTTTGATAAGTCTAATATGTGGTTTACCACAAACATAAGCCTTAGAAATCCGTTTCATAAAAATCTTCTTCAATACGTATCTTATTCCAACTAAATCGGATTCATATATAGAAGATTCAATTACACAGGCATTTTTTTTTGCCGTAAAAAGAAAAGCACAAAACCAACAAAGCAACTGATCCCAACCACTTATTATTAATTCTTTATACTTATATCTGCTAATATAAATGATACCTTTTAAAGCCTTTACAAAAAGAGGACCTTCGAGATATAAATAGTCAAATTCAATGTTACCACAAAAAAAATCATTGTTTCTCTCCCATGCTTTATCACCAGTAAAAATACCATTATTTTTTTAGAAGCAATTTGATTATACAACTCTATCTTATAAAAAGAAGGTAAATTTGTGACAAAGACAATATCTACATTTTTCATTCTTTATTGCGAATTAAGTTATCATAATAAAGTAACCATCGAGTATGACGATTAATAAAACGGATAATTAAATACAAACTAACACTCAATAATATATATCGTAAACACGTGGACAATAAAACTGATGAAAAGACTGAACGTCCGACAATAGAAATCCATACACACATGATTGGCGAAGCAAAAGCCATTAAAAGAAATGTATTTTTTCCGCAGTTTTTTAAAAAGGACACCATACGTATTCTTCGTTCTTGCAACAGCATTGAACAAATAATTATTGCAATAACTCCACACAAAGCACCCGCGTATAATGGAATAGCAGGTCGAATTTGATTGATACACATATCTAGACGCCAATAAGTACTAATATAAATATTTATCATGAAAAGTCCACAACATATAAAAACAAGATTTATGGATTTCATTGCCAATAAAGAGAATATTAGCTTTTTCAATAAAAATCCACTGATAGCAAAAGCAGTAGCAAAAAAGACACTAGACATGTTATAAGGGAGTTCAATATGGCAAGAACAAAAAACAGTAGCTAATGAAATAGATATTAATATGCCAAATAATATGAAATTTTTTATTCGCTGTATTACAAAATAGAAACAAAAGCAAACGAACGAAAAATAAAACAGGAACAAACCACAAAGGATTTCCTCCCCATCCCCTAATCGCTACCCTAAGCACATAAGATAGCCAATCTTGCTCATATATATAACTTATTAATAGTACCATAATAGAGCATGTAAAAAATGGCCATAAAAGTTTACAAGCTTCATATTTAAGATACTTCAAGAATGGCCTACCTGGTACATACATTAATCCTGATACAAAAAAGAAGAAAGGCATATGGAATGACCATATCCACTGACTAATCCATTGAGGCATAGAGCTATGCCCAACAATCATCAACAGAATAACAAAACCTTTTGATATATCCAGCCAGGAAATTCTATTGTCTTGATTAATCATTAGTTATTGAAATAAAAGTAGAAAATCACTGACTATTTTTGAAGGATTAAATCTACTTAAATTTTCATATCCTTTTTTTATCAAATCATTACAAAGATTTTCTTCTTCTAATAATGTCATCAATCCCTTTTTTACGGAGTCTACACTAAATGGGTCTACATATAAAGCACCTTCTCCGGCAATCTCATTCATTGGTTCAACATTTGAACACAACAACACACAGCCAGTTGATTGTGCTTCTAAAATTGGCATTCCAAATCCCTCAGAGATAGATATAAAAACGACAATATCCGATTCTTTATATACACGACAAACACTTTCGTCATCTAAATTAACATAATTTGTATATTCTATATCATTTAGTAATCTCACTTGTTGATCTGACAAATGTCCTATAATATGAAGATGTATATTTATGCCTCTTATTGCATGAAACAAAGTCTCTATATTTTTCTGTTTACTTGTCCCGACTATTAAGATGTTTTTCTTCTTACATAAAGAATTATACTTTTTATTACGAGGTATATTTTCAAAAGATGAGTGGAGCATATTATAAACAACTTTCATGTCTTTATGACAAACATAGTCATGACATTGTTTCTTTGTATAATTACTAACACAAGTTATCTTGCAAGCTAACATTATAGGTAAATATATCCAAAAGAAATATACAATTTTTTTTTGAAATAATTATCTTTCCTCCCTAAAATGCCATATACAGGATTTAAATCATGAACTGTTATTATAGTTTTACAACCCAGTAAGCCCAAAATATTATAGCTTTGAATTGTCAAATAGTTATAGCCTTTCACATTCCTATGCTTCCATACAAATAAAATATTTTTTATAATACTTCTTATGGAAGCATCTTTTCCTGGTAATACGTATTCTTGAATATGAATATTAGACGGTAACCTATGGAGTAAAGCCTCAGAAACCCTTCTAATGCTATAGGTTCCGGTTCACCGGGATAAAACACTGTTAGATTTGTAATCATTATTTTCTTTTCTTATTATAATATATTGAAACAAAAGAGCGATAAATAAAAATCTCACAAGATTTACAACATAAGCATTAAATGAAGCTTCCATCCCATAACCCAAGGCTATCAATACGAATGAAATTATAATTCCACCAATTTTATTAGAGAATAACAAGATTTCAGCCATCTTTAAAAAAAAGGCCACAAAGATAAATCCTAATATAATTGATGCAACTCCCCCCACAAGATATAAAAATCCAACAGGTCCAAAAGCTAAAGAATTATTATCATCTCTACCAAATACCCTTTGATTAATCCAAACTGATCCCAAATTTTCTTTGGCTTATTTTTCCATATAGTTTGAGGAATAAACACTTGAAAAGGAATAGTTAAAGTGCGAAACATAAAATCCGGATCTCTATTAGGTATAATATGCTCATTCTCTTTATAATCAACAAAATTTGCCAATTCAGACAATGCACTAAAACGTGATAAGAAAAAGGCATAAGATGGGATCTCTTGTGGCTGTTCCGCAACGGAAGAAACCAAACGTAATCCTGTCACATTTAATTGTACTATTTCGCTAATAGATTTAGGAGAGGCTTCAGTAGCTCTAACAACTAATCTGTATGATTCAACAATAAAATATGAGAAGAAGATAGCAACAAAAGACAAACAAAGCAACTTATAATTCAATCTACTTCTCTTTATATAATCAGCTATAAACAATAATAAAAAAGCACGAATTATGTTCCCTTTCAATCCTGATAAGATTTGAAAAAAAAGATTTAGACAAAAAAACACTATTAGCCAAATTCGTTTTCTTCTTGATAAATCAGGAACTAGCAATAATAGGAAAATAACACCAGAACCTATAAAAGAAACAGCATTAAAAAGAGCAGATAAAATCCCCAAATCTTTATCGCTAAAAGCAGATAAATAACCATAAGTACCTGTTTTAATTTGTATTAAAGTTACAATCAAATAGATAATAAAAAGAAAGTACAAAAAATATATTTTAGATTATAAGAACTGCTTAATAATTTTCCATTACATGTAACTATCCTCAAAAAGCCAATACATATTTTTCTCATTTGTAAGGAAAAATAAGAATGCCACATAACAATAAATGCCACATTAGCATACAGCATAGCTTTAATCAAATAAGATGCATCAACTGTATTGTCAATTAATTGATATTTTATAGCTACCAAGTAAGGAAAACCATAAGAAAAGAGAAACATAAACAGAGATGCAATACTATTGGATTTATGAAAAAAAACGCCTTTTTCTTATCTCAATTAACTTTAATATCACATAGAAAGAAAATGACAAATTAAAAATTTTCAAAACTATACTATTATCCATATCCCATATATTACAAGCCAAGAATATAAATAGTAAATATAGTATATACAAAAAACTAATAGCCATCTATAAATTTACTTCCTAATTAAAAGATACAAATATTGTAACTTATTTTTCATTGATATAGGCTTCAATAACACAGGGACCAACCTCAATAAAAAGAAAAGTATTCTAAAAACTATATAAAAAAATAAAGGAGTTGTTTTTTTAAAATTAATTTAAAACAGCCAAATGTTGAAAAATATTCTATTTTATAAGATTTAGAAAATGAATACCCAGAAGCTCCTTCTAGATGAAGTATAGATGGCTGATCAATAATCAAAGATTTATATTTTTTAGCATGATAACGATATTGCATTTCTGTTTCCTCATAATACATAAAAAAATCAGGATCAAAAAGGCCCAATTGTTCTATAACTGATCTACGAATAAAAAGATCAGCTCCTGTTACATAATCTACTTCAAGAGGAAAAGTTAATATTGCCGCATTTTTTTCTCCTTTTAGGTAAAAAGAATAAATAAACATCCAATGTTCCTTTCAATACAGAAATTATAGTCGGAAAAGAACCATATGAATGAATTACATTCATTTCTTTATCTCTTAGTAATGTCCCTATACAGGCAATGTTTCCATCAACATTCGACATAGTATCACAAAAAATCTTTATGGCATTATTTAACAATAATGTATCAGAATTCAGCAAAAAGATATAACGCCCTTTCGCTACTTTATATCCCAAATTATTAGCACGACCAAATCCTAAATTTTCTTTTGAGGATATAAAAATTATTCTTTCATCATTAGTAAAAAAATCTATGCTACCATCCGTTGATGCATTATCTACTAAAATAACTTCAAATGATACCCCATTTGTATATTTGAATATACTTTCAATACAATTTGAGGTTAACTGCCGAGTATTATAGTTCACTATAATAATAGAAACATCCATAGTTCTCATTAGATACATTTATTTTAAACTAACTAGCATACCTTTACATATTATATACATGAATTCAATTTCTATATATCAATAAATTAATAATATCTTTTCAGTATCCGTTTCACAAGCAATATAACAAACTCATTCTTCATATAATAAGCAGTTATAAGCCAACAAATAGCCCCGCTTACAGATGCTGTTATAAATAAAAGAAATGGATTTACTATATAATTAATACAAACCAAGCACATACAAACACTAGGCAAAGAACAAAATAAATTGTCAACAAATAAACTAAAAGGAAAGCTAACTATTCGCTTATAAAACAATATTATAATATAAAATATTGTAACGACAAATTCAGAAATAACCAAAACAATTCCCGTACCAACACCTTTCAAATAAGGAACAATTAATATATTCAGAATTAGAGCAAAAAAAAGCTCCAAAAAACGAAGCAAACAGTAAAAATCTATCAGCCTTCATCGGCATAAGAATTTGTATTGCAAGAACCTGTGCTACACCTACAAATAAAATAGCGGGCATTATTATACGCATGGGTAAAATTGCACCCTCATACCCATTTCCAGATAAAATAAAAATAATTTGTGGGGCAAGTATTTCTCCACACAATATTAAAGGAATACCAAATGTAAAAATTATATTAAAAGATTTATTCACAAGTATATGAAAATTTTTAAGATCTCCTTGTGAAAATAAAGTACTCATACGTGGCAACATCACTTGTGTAAAAGCTGAAAAAATTCCAAGAATTATCATATAAAATTTATATGCAGTTGTATAATATCCTACTTGAATATTATCTGACACAAGTCCTAAATACATAACATTAAAAGTTAAATACATTGAGTTCATTAAAGTATATATTCCTAATATTATATTCTGTTTTAGAAATCTAAATCGAATAAACTCCCTCCATTGTATACATACAAAATGCCTCACATAGGTAATATCAATCAATGAATTAACGACAACAACCCCTGTTGTCAACATAAAATAAAGGAAAAAATCTTCTGGATTATCCACTAATAAGAACACCAAAAGTACATAAACGATCTTTACAATAACGCTCCGAATAGTAATATACTTGAATTGTTCTATACCTGTAAAAAACCACTCAACTAAAAACGTAGTAAAAACAATTTTAGCAATACCTATATAAAACAATTCACTATATTCTATAAATCTCGGAATGAAAGCGATGCATATACAATAAGCTATTATCGTCAGAATAGAAAAAAAACTATTCATACCTAATAGATCAGAATATACCTTACTTAGTTCTTTTGGATTATCTTTTACTGATGCTATTTCACGAACTCCTAACAGACCAATACCTAATGAAGAAAATAGTAAAAAATAACTTATGGTATTATCTATAAAGTTTACTAAGCCTATGCATTCAACGCCTAATACTCGCGATACATATGGGAAAGTCACCAAAGACATTAATAGGTAGACAATGTCAATAAACTTTTATATGTAAAATTTCTTTTTATGGAAATTGGTTTATACCTTTTACTTATCTCTTCAGTCATCGTATTAATCCCAAAATTAGATATATTCTCTCAGAGAAAACCAGCTTAAGACTTTCGTACAAATCAGATCAAGAAAATATTATCTATCACTAAACTCTACTCTTTCACCTCTTCCCACGGATAGGGGTTATCCACCACATTCTGGAACTCTTCAATGGCTTCTTGCTGTTCATTAGTAAGCGATTTCTCATCCCAACCAGCAATAATTTTACGTGCATCATCAGCCAAAGGCTCATCATAAACTTCACCATAGCAAGCAGTAAGCAAACGAAGTTCAATAGTGATGCGGGAAGAACTTCAAGAATATCCCAACAGCGATTCAAAATCTCTTGAATATGTTCCTGCTTTTCACCATGATCAATAAACGAAGCATTGTAACCCATCAGAAGAGCAAGGCAGACGTTAGCCTGTTCTTCAACAGTGGAACCTTTGAAGCCGGAATTATACAAAGCTGTGGTCATACGGTAAATCTCACCGTTACGACGGGAAAGATCATCGCTGTAGACGGGACTGCCGTCCATACCCAAATACATCAGGTCGTGCGCGGCACGCTGAAGGGAAAGAGTTTCTTCAGAAAGAGACATAATGAATTATAAATTATGAGTTATGAATTGACAACTGTAAAACGATCTACAATCAATTATTTGATTACTTCTATCAGTTCAGGATGGATAGTAGCCATGGCAACGGCAATCACACCCTGAATCTCAATGACAACACGACGGTCACGTGCTCCCTTCACTTTCAGGAAGATACCTTCCTGACCCTCGAAGTCACCACCTGTGATACGGACTTTTGTTCCTTTGGATAAGTTTACCTCTTCGGGCTGGAAGTACAGAAGCTGGTCGCTGTAAGTCCCCGCCACTGCTATGAAACGACGCATCTCATTATCCGGGATGATGATTTTCTCACCACTGCGGGTATCGGTGATATATTGTAAATAAGTAACTTTAGACTTGACACGTTTCAGAGCAGAAGGACAGGCATGAACAAATATCAGATTGTGTATCACAGGAACCAGAATACGGACCTTCTTGCCTTTCTTAACCGTCACCTTATACTGCATGGGGACGAAACAATCCATATTCTCCTTGCCAAGTAAGCGTACAGCATCCGGCTCTCTGCGGTAGGTGGCACGCATGGCATACCATAATTCGGTCTCTTTCTCTGTTTCCATTTATAGGCCAGTTTCAGAAAAGGGCGTTCTCCCGGGGCTTTGAAACCCTCGCAGATGCTTGAATACCAATCAATTGCAGACACTTTATATAGAATACGGCAAGCTTTGTGCCCCTCTCACCTATGATTGCTCTGTAGTTGTACATTTTTGTACGAGTAAACTACTGTAAACAAACGGATTATAACACAAAAACTGTTTTTTAGACGTTCGTTTAATGGACGCAAAGATAACCAGTATTTTTGAAACGAGCAAAATGTTCAATAAAAATATTTTCATAAATTATTGGTTATAGGCATAACGTATTGTTTATTAGTTCATTGAGCCGAACTTCATCCATCCTTATTTTTTGCAAATTTCTAAGTGTTTCTTCCCCTTCTCTTTTCTAAAATATTGACGTTTTTTAAACGAACGTTTAAACACTTTTTATCATTCACATATTTTTCTGAAATACAAATAATTGCCAACAATTACGCATATTTTCCGCTATCTAATTTAATTCAAAGTTCGCCCACTTCCTTATGAAAAGTGAACTTCGTCATTCATGACATTTTGCGTCGTTAATTATTTGTATTAAAACAAGAATTATTATGTACAAGAAAAAGATAAAAGCACAGAATAAAAAACTGCAAAAGACAATAGCAACAGAAAGTTAACATCAAGACAGATAAGATGTTAACTAAACAGGTGTGAAGAAGTTAACTAAGTATATACTTAAAAGTTAACTTCTTGCATCTATGAAGTTAACTACCGCAAAGTCATACCAAGCAATTCCTCCAATGTACCATTAAAGACATTCAGATCGACTTCTTCTTCAATGCCCGGAACATTGCCCACATCGGTATGTTGCCAAAAGTGCCATTTACCTTCATACTTTACGGAATCAACGTAATAATGGGCTATCCAATAAGGATAAGAATCGAAAATAGAATCGTTTAAATAACGCTTCTTGAATTTATAGGAAGTGTAAAGAATCGCTTTACGCCATAATGTGCCTCCACTCTGTCGAGCCACGTTTTAACAGCGGCCTTCAGTTCCTGCGGTGATTTCTTTCCCGTAGTTTCCACATCAAGAACGGGCGGAAGATCTCCCTTCATCAATTGCACAGTGTTAATAAAGAAATCGGCCTGTTTATGTGCGTCTGTCTTAGGCAGAAAGTAATGATAAGCGCCCCGGATAAAGCCGTATTTTCGTGCCTGGCCGAAATTTTCGGTAAAAGTTTCATCCCCATGATCACCGCCCTCGGTGGCTTTCATAAAGATAAAGTGTATAGGAAACTTTGTCTCCTTATTACGAAGGAGCTTATTCCAATCTATAATACCCTGATAATGGGAAATATCAATGCCATGCACTTCGTAACTGCAAGGCATACATACCCCATAGCCTTTCAATCCGTAGCAAGGCTTCCAACGATAGGCGTAAGGACGAATAAAAAACCAATAAAATCCAACGGAAAATACCGCAACAATGCCAAATGCCAACAGATTGCGCAACCATACAGGCATGGTGCGAGACGTTGCCTGTTTCTTTTTTCGGGAAGAAGAAGCACGACGTGAGACAGGCTTACGACGGGAAGCGGTATTAGTTTTGGGAGGCATGCAAATATTTTAAACTAAATAAGCATCTACTAAAAACAAAACAGCCAATTACAGCAAAGACTGCAATTGGCTGTTAAGATTTTATTTACCTTGTTCCAGTTGCAAAGTCTTAGTAGGCTGGTCACAAACTTCCGTAGGACCGAAGTACTGGATAGGACCCGGATAAACGTAGTCTGTTTCTATAGCCCAACGGTCGCGCTGAGCGGCGAATGACTTGAAAGGAGCACCATCCAGCTTCACCAAAGCTTTCTGGATTACCGGCTTCATTTCGCCATGACGACGTTCCATGTTCATCATCATTGTGATGGGCACACCGCCTGCAATCCATTCTTCAGCAGGAGCAGTAGTGTTGCGTACGGATGACATATAACCGGTCTTGCCGTTAGCAATCAGTGCAGAAGCAGCATAACCCAAAGAATAACAATAGTCTGCATCGAAGTTAGACGGAGCAGCGCAACGTCCTTCATAACCGAAGAAGTGATGCTGTGCAGCAAACTTACCTACAAACTTACCTTCTTCCTTCCACTGAGCCAACTTAGTAGCAACCATTTCGGACAGAAGCTTTTCTGTTTCGATAAGAGATACCTGTACATTTCCATGCGGGTCGCGATCCAGTGTCAACTGGCGTGCAACGCCTTCAGGAAGACTGGCATAGATTGCTGCATTTTCCGGAGAAAGCTTGCTAATGATATAGTCACGCTGATGTGATTTCTTGATGTGAGAGAATTCTTCCGCATTAGCAGCCAAGAAGTCGTTCAGTTCCGCAATCAGACGCTTCATGGCAGGAATGAACTCTACCAGACCTCGGGAATAAGAACGGTGCCGAAGTTATGTCCCTTTGCAGCACGATTGGCAACGGCCTGAGCGATATAAGTCACTACATCATCCAAAGACATATTCTTTGCTTCAACTTCCTCAGAAACAATACAGATATTAGGCTGTACCTGCAAAGCACATTCCAAAGCAATATGAGAAGCAGAACGGCCCATCAGTTGATGAAGTGCCAGTACTTACGTGCCGAGTTACAGTCACGCTGGATGTTACCGATTACTTCAGAATAGGTCTTACAAGCTGTATCAAATCCGAAAGAGGTCTCGATCATTTCGTTCTTCAAGTCACCGTCGATAGTTTTCGGACAACCGATAACCTGCACACCGCAATTCTTGGCAGCATAGTACTCGGCCAACACGCAGGCATTTGTATTAGAGTCATCACCACCAATAATAACCAGCGCCTTGATGTTCAGTTCTTTCAGAATTTCCAGACCTTTTTCAAACTGGTCTTCTTTTTCCAGCTTAGTACGGCCTGAACCGATAATATCGAAACCACCCGTATTGCGGTATTCGTCAATGATATCAGCAGTCAGCTCCATGTAATTATGATCTACCAAGCCGCCGGACCCAGAATGAAACCGTACAGTTTGCTGTCTTTGTTCAATTTCTTAATACCGTCGAAGATACCGGAAATTACATTGTGTCCACCGGGAGCCTGACCACCGGAGAGGATAACACCCACGTTCATAGCAGGGAAATTAACAGCCTCATCAGTAGCTTCAAACTTAATCAAAGGCATTCCATAGGTATTGGGGAACAGTTTCTTGATATCTTCCTGATCGGCTACCGACTGAGTAGCTGCACCGGCCACTACTTTTACAGTACCTCTCAGCGCTTTCGGAAGTTTGGCTGATAAGCAGCCCTTGCAATTTGTAATGCACTTTTAGTCATTTCTTTTAATTATTTAAAGGTGTTAATAAAGTTCAGTTTAAAAGCGTCGCAAATTTCGCTTTTTTCTGCAAGAAATGCAAACCGCGAAGAGAAATAATTAAAAGTGAATACCAAAACGAAACAAATTACATCGCATTGCTTAGTTAATCAAACGGAATTTTCTAATTTTGCACGATAGTTTCAAAAAAGAATCGTTCTTAAAAGGCCATAAATGAAATTACCAAAGTACTATAATCATGCCATCATTCACATATACTCCAATAGTTGCAAAGGCGCATACACCACCGTACAAAATTCACAAGTATTTTGCTCGTCGCCCTCACAACGTATTTAACCAGCTTATTGAAAATTTCACTTCCCCGGGTGAGATTATTCTCGACCCTTTTTGTGGTGGAGGTGTCACTATATATGAAGGTGTGACTCAAGACAGGCGCGTCATCGGATGCGATTTGAACCCTCTATCCACGTTTATTGTAAGAAACATGATCAAGAAGTCTGAAGATATAGAAGTTCTTGAAAAGTGTTTTAGAGAGTTACGTTGCTACCTTGAAACTTTGGTAAAGGACTATATGTTCTTTGAACTGGACAATCAGAGATATGATATATCTTGGGCTGAAATGGCCCTGACAATCAGATGTCCAAAGTGTGGCAGGCCTTCTCCACTTGCCAATGACCTGAAAATAAAGAATGGCAAATACCGGTGTTCAAATAAATATTGTGAACTAAACAGCGAGGGGGAAATTGATATCACATCTTGTGAAAGATTGGAACCTCAGTATATATTTCTGATTAATGCAGCCAATAGAACTCGAATCACGAAGCATTTCGAGGAGGACGACATGGTGCGTTTTAAGTCGCATATCAAATTTCTGAAAAAAGAAATCATTGGTCATCATATCAATATACCGCGCGACCTTATACCTATGGACTGGGACCGTCAGTTTGAAGACGGCCTTGCCAAAAAAGGGATTTTGTATTTTCAGGATTTCTTTACTAAAAGGAACCTGATGATTTTGTTGCTCCTCAAAAATAGAATAAATTCGTTGGAGGAAAAACTTGGAACTGAAAAATACGAACTTGTCAGAATTGTTTTCAGCAATATCCTGAAAGACTGCAATATAATGTCATTTACAAATGCGGCATGGCAAGGAGGATCCCCAACGACATGGAGCAAGCATGCTTATTGGATTCCAAATCAATTCTGCGAAGTTTCAATTATTCCGGCATTTGACAAATCTGTTGCCAAAGTCTTGGCTTCTATTAAGCATAACAACGGCATAAATTATATACCGGTAAGAACAAATTCCATTAAAGATCTATTGGAAAACAGAGCTAATGTTCTGCTTTATAACGCCCCTATCGGCCATACGGATGTACCAGAGAGCAGCGTGGATGCCATAATCACAGACCCTCCTTATGGCAGCAATGTGCAATATTTAGAGTTGTCTCATTTCTGGTATCCCTGGAACCAAGACCTTTATGAGCGTTATCCAATCTTTGAACTTGAAGCGGTTGCTAATAGAAAAAAAGGATTTAACGGAGCCAAGAGCCAATATGATTATGAGAACAATCTATATGAAGTGTTTAAGAATGCATATAGGGTTCTCAAACCTATGAGGTATTTGTCTTTGACATTTAACAACAAAGACATATGCTCATGGCTGGCACTGCTATTTTCAATCCTAAAATCCGGATTTACATTTGACAGGATGTATTTTCAGGATGGAGTTAAAAATTACCGCCAAACAGCGCACACAAAAGCAAAAGGCTCCCCTTATGGGGATTTTATCTATACCTTCAAAAAGGTTGATAGCATTCCTGTGAAAGTGTATACAACGGAGGAAGATTTTATTTATGACATTGATAATATCTTTCTAAAGGACATCAGTTGCAGTGATGAGAATAGAAATGAAATGATATTGCAGATGTTTGTGGATGCAATACCGTTAATAGACGCCTTTGCAAAAACATATCTCAGAACAAAGGGTATTCATCATTTATACTCCCATTTCAATAAAAAATATTTATCAAAGCTTTACGATACAGATAATGCGAACAAGTGAATCTAAAACCATAATAAATCAAGAGTTATTTGGCGTAAAGCTTCCAGATTATCAGAGAATAATCGAACGCCTTGTATCAAAATACAATGTTGTTGACGGAAGCTACTATGAAGTCTTGTTAATTTCAAGACCAACTTGGTTGTTCCTAAACACAAATGGTATGATTATAAACAAGGCTATTCAGAATTACTTGTCAAACATATCATCGACGAAGCCAAGCCACTAAAGGAGCATTATATTTTAGATCCTTTTTGCGGTGTTGGCACAACGAACCTTACATCAGTAAATCGTGGTTACAAGACTATTGGGTTTGATGTAAATCCAATGGCGATATTAACGCAAAAGCCAAGACACATCATTACACACCCAAAGAAATTGCTCTGATAAAAAAATATTTGGAAAGTTTCACTCTGCCGGACTCCAAAGTAGAGATTGAAGGTGGGCGTGTCATAGAGACTTCTTTTACAGAAGACGTACTCGATATTCTGCTCAAGATCCGTTTCTTTGTTGATGGTATAAACAATGATGCAGTCCAAGATTTCTTTAGGCTTGCTCTTATTTCGATAATAGACAAATGCTCCTTAAAAATTAAGGATGGCAATGGCTTAAAATTCAAAAAGAATTACAAGGCTGTACCGGATTTGGTCCGACTCTATTTGGACAAGGCATCCGAAATGTTATCTGACATCCGGATGTCAAACGAAGACAAAGAGAATAAGATCATTTTGGGGTCTATGATAACTGAAGAGGCTTTTAACAAAGTAAAAGACATGCCTATCGGACTGTGCGTATTTTCGCCACCTTATGCAAACTGTTTTGACTACTGTGAAGTGTATAAACTTGAATTTTGGATTGGAGGCTTTGTCAAATCCTACGATGACTTTGAGCGATTTAGATCAATAGCCTTGCGCTCACATGTGAATTCTAAATTCAGTCATGAATTTTCAAACAGCAATAAAGATGTGGACACAATAGCTTCACTAATATCATCTTTCAACATCTGGAACAAAAATATTCCAGATATGATTAGAGGATATTTTGATGACATGGAATCGATGATTAAGAATTTATCTAAAATCCTCGTCAACAAGGCAAAATGTTATATTGTAGTTGCAAATTCCGGATATAAAGGCATTTTGGTACCAACCGACTTGCTTTTAGCAGAAATAGCAGAAAAATATGGCTACAAAGTTTGTAACATATATCATGCGCGCAAAATCCGCTCATCTTCTCAACAAATGCATATCCTGAACACAAATTATAACAATCTAATGAGAGAATCTGTAATTGAACTTCAAATTATCAAGTAGATTATGATATACTCCAACTTATTAAAAAAACACTACTCAGATTGGCCTTCTTTGGAAAAGGCCATAGAAGCTTTGCCAACTGCAAAAGCGAGAGGTAACGTTTTTGAAGAGTTTACATTTGCGTACTTTACCATAAAGAAACAAATGTATCAAATAGCAGAGATATACCCATCTGCAGATATTCCTGACAAATACAGAAAAGCTTTTAAGCTTGGCAATAAACAACACCAAGATAGTGGCGTTGACGGCTTATTATTACAAATGAAGGAAAGTCTATTGCTTACCAGTGTAAATTCCGCTCCGGCAGAGTTAAACCAACCTACGAAGAACTCACCAAATTCTGGTCTGACGGCCGTTATTGCGACTATTGTTGTACAGTTGCCAATTCTTTTGCAGTGAGTAATCTCTCTGATAAACACGAAGAAAATCTTCAGATTCTGGCAAAAGACTTTGATTCTCTTGATCAAGAATTCTTCGACCAACTTTATGATCTCGTGAACAACGAGAATGCTGGAAAGAACAAGGTCTTTTATGAGCCATACGATTACCAAAAGCGTATCATTAAGGAGGTTCTTGTAGGATTTTCAGTTGAGAACAGAGGCAAAGTTATTGCAGCCTGCGGCACAGGAAAAACTCTAACCTCATTATGGATTGTTGAAGCAATGAAAGCTGAAACTGTTCTATTCCTGGCACCAAGCATTTCTCTTGTGAAACAGACACTTGAGGCGTGGGCTGACCAAGCTAAAATTCCATTCACTTACTTGTGCGTTTGCAGTGACAATACTGTTTCATCGAACATAGACGATGATGAAGCTGACATCAGTGTATCTCAGTTGGGTGTACCCGTAACTACAAACATCAACGAGATTGCCAAGTTCTTAGACCACACAAAGGGTAAGGTCAGGTATATCTTTTCCACCTATCAATCTGCAGATAAGATTTCCGAAGCACAGAAGACCGCAAAAGACACTTTTGACTTGATTATCTGTGATGAAGCGCATCGAACAGCAGGTTTGCGTTCCAATTTCTCATTGGCACTGGAGGACCAATTCATTTGTTCAAAGAAACGGTTGTTTATGACTGCAACAGAACGGATGGTCCGTCCATTGTTGAAACGGCATCTTGAGGAAAATGGAAAAGTTATTTTCTCTATGGATGACGAAAATGTATATGGTCCGTTGTTCTCACAATATAATTTTGGAGCCGCGATTAAAGATAAAACAATTTCTGATTACAAAATTGTTGTTGCCGGTGTAAAGGAAAGCGAAGTATATAATTACATTGCTGAGAATAAACACATTTCCGTCGGGGACTTGGATAACAATGAGAAGACAACAACTGCTGAAATTCTATATTCAAAGATATTGCTGGCAAAAGCAATGGGTGAGTTCCCCATTAAAAAAACAATATCTTTCCACTCCTCCATTAGAAAAGCCAAGGATTTCGTTGCTGAAAACGGTAATGATATTTCACTTTCAGATGTGATTCGTGAATTCAATGAACACATCACCGAAGATAATCTTTTTATAGATAACATCAATTGCCAACTAGATTCCGGCTCTCGTGCTCAAATACTTAACAAATTCAAAAACACCGAATATTCTGTCATATCAAATGCCAAGTGCCTCACCGAAGGTGTAGATGTTCCCATTATTGACAGTGTATATTTCATTGATAGAAAAAAATCTTTGGTTGATATTGTTCAAGCATGCGGTAGAGCATTAAGAACCCAAAATGGTGTTGATAAAACAGCCTATTTTATCATTCCGATTCTCATTCCGGAGTCTTCTGTTGCGGAAGAAATCTTAAACTCTGAAGAGTTTGAGATTGTCTATAATATCATTCAAGCACTCAGAAGCCAAGATAACAGACTTGAAGATTGGATTAACAGGCTCAATAATGAATATGTCAGGACAGGCAGGATCGGCTCTGACTGCACAGACAACGATGTTCCTATCATAATTCAAATAGAAGGAATCGACATCAAACAATTCTCCGACGAATTATATGTACAAATCGCTACTGTTAATGCGAATCCTGATAATATTCGCAGGCCAACCACTTTTGGCGCCGGCGAACGAAAAACAGGACATGCGCGTATCTTCAAAACAATAGGTGATTATGCTGCAGAACGTTTCTTCTCAAGTTTGGTTGACCCGACTATAAAAATTTATAAAGATAAGAATTCCAAATGTCTCTCAATAGCCGATATTAAAATAGACAATAACAATATCAGCCATACCTACCGGTTAGGATTGATTGAAAAGTCAGGGAAAAATTATAGTCTTACTCCTTTGGGCGAATATTATCTTAGTGGTCGTATCAAACCCCAAGATTTGTTTAGGAAGCAGATGTTGAGATATTCAAACTCATTAGAGGATAATAAAATAGCTCGCACGCTCTTTCCATACAGAGCCTGTTTGGAAGTGCTCAAAAACTTGGAAGTAAAAAAACTGACATTTAACGAATTTGCTTTTTGTATATATCCTATGTACGATAGTACTCCAGATCCATCAAAAGAGCTGTAGACGACATCAACTATCTGCGTCAGAAATATCCAAGGCTGAAAGCAATCAATATTGCTAACCGACCTCAAATATTACAGTTACTGAATACGTATTTCGGTACTACCCTGACTATTACCGATATATGGGGAACTGCCGGTACCACCGTCAAAAATCTGTATTCATATTTCAGGAACCATTTGTCTTTATTTGAAGATATCATAGAAATAAAGAATAGGGAAATTTGTATTAAGCCCGGAGTTAATGCTAACGATATAGACAAATTATTGGAGATAGATAGTCGTCCCTTAAAGTACCCTTTTCCTGCTAATAGTCAATATATTAATGGCTAAATTTCTTTGATATATCTGCAAGTTTTTGTACCTTTATGGTTGAAAACTTGCAGATAATATGATAAAAACCACCTTGTCCCAGCCCTCTCTGTTCAGTTCGTTGGCAGACCAACTGAACCAAAAGCATCCCTTGTATCTGCTTGCCGA
>ENA-OQLB01000241-OQLB01000241.1-human-gut-metagenome-genome-assembly--contig:-NODE-241-length-32406-cov-5.326001_pt1 | contig 32406 bp, 45 predicted proteins | sample MGYA00242656_ERZ504813 | MGnify/ENA primary metagenome ERZ504813 (study PRJEB26092, sample SAMD00036388) | human gut metagenome | host: Homo sapiens | study: EMG produced TPA metagenomics assembly of... | reverse complement strand
AGACGTACTGTTCACTCCGTTCTCAGCAACACGCTTCGCGATGCACAGAATTTATGCTAATCGCATAAATTCGCGCGGTATGTCTCGGGTTTCTGTGACCTTCGCTCACAAAAAACACCTCGCGGAACATTGCCAGTGAACAGTAACTGCTATGCTCCTATTCCTTCACAGACACAGCCGGCATCTCCAGATACCTGTTCAGATCTTCTGTGAGAATATGGAGCTTAGTTCTGGTATCCTGTTCCTGGTACGTCAGCCGGCCTGCGATCCTGGTGATATAATCCTCTTCTTCGATGATCTCACAGGTCTCAGGAAAATTGATATCATAATACTGTGCAAGATAAGATACCCAGTAATCCACCGGCACATGTCTGTCTACGGATAACACGGATTCTCTTCTGAGACAGGACTCCCACACTGCCGGTGAGATCAGCCCTTCTCCTGCAGCTTTCTCAGAGACTCCCAGCATGGCTTCAACAGACGCTCCAGCTTTACTCTGCAGTTATCCAGCTTGTCTGCATCCCGGATCAGTTTTGCATGGAAAAGTGTTCTTGCATCGTGGATTCCTTCCAGTTTGAAATCACTGTGCTTCCGAATTGCTGCATCGATCAGCTCATCAAATTTATCATCCTCCACGAAGCGCCGGATCAGCTTCTCCTCCCCGAAGAGAAGTTCTGCACCGAACACAGCATGATCCATGGTTCCCGGCTCAAAGCTGTGAAATCTACGGATCTGCTCAAAACGGCCAATATCATGAAGCAGACCGATCAGCTCCGCAAGTTCCACATCTTCACCGGAACATTCCATTTTTCTGGCAATCTCTCCTGCGTATTTCACCACGCCATAGGTATGTACGATCTTCAGACAGATCTGTTCATCCTCCCGGTCGTATTCATCCAGATATTTTTCGAATTCCTGTTTTGCATGTGCAATGTCGATCATTCTGCCACACCCCTTCTTCTTTTGTTCATTCTGTAGCCCTGTAAACACTCTGTATTTATTATATCGAAGGTCTCTGACAAATTCTACTGTATTTCCCGGAATTTTAAATCTTCTCGCTGCTGCCGAATGACTTCCCTGCTCAAGGAGCCAATTATACCCTTCGTTTCCGGAAATGATATCCGGAACAACATGGGCAACACCGTCCTCCTCTGTCTGGTCTGCCTCCACATCACGGAGCCATTTTCGGTAGAAGGAATAGGTATTTTCAAGGAAGCATGCCGTACGGCAGAAGATTTCTGCATCACCGGTCCATCCAAGACGCTCATCTCCCTGTGGTGTCTCAAAAATATTTTTTGGTTTTACTTCCTCCATAATGGAAACCTGTCCGGTAAACCGTTTTTTCCGGTTTCTTCTATTCATACTTACGATTTCTTTCCGCAGCCGCTTCATGATCCGCTTTTCCAGGCGAGAAATGTAGATTGCGAAATTCCTAAAAGATCCGCTACCTCCTTCTGTGTTTTCTCGCTTCCTTCCCGGTTTCCGATGCCGAATCGCAGACGGATGATCATCTGTTCCCGCTTTGTCAGTTTGCTGATGGCTTTTCCAAGAAGTGCGATCTCCACCTCATCTTCAGACGTCTGGAGATCACATCGTCATCCGTTCCCAGGATATCCGAAAGCAGCAGCTCATTTCCATCCCAATCCACATTCAGCGGCTCATCAATGGAAACCTCCATCTTTGTTTTGCTGTTTCTCCTCAGATACATCAGGATCTCATTTTCGATACATCGTGATGCATAGGTGGCAAGCTTGATATTTTTTACCGGATCAAAGGTATTGATAGCCTTTATGAGCCTATGGTTCCGATGGAGATCAGATCCTCCACACCTACCCCTGTATTATCAAATTTCTTTGCAATATAAACCACCAGCCGTAGATTATGCTCGATCAGAACCGACTTTCCCTCTTTTTCCTTTTCTGTTCCCAGCATTTCGATCACTTCAGCCTCCCGTTCCGCTGACAACGGCGCCGGAAGGATATCATTTCCACCAATATAAAAAACCTCTCCCGGACGATTGAACATAAATTTCCGGATCACCTGAAACGGATAGGATCTTGCAGCTGCTCTGTTCATAACATAAGCCCCCTTCTCAATTTAATAGTCTGGAATTCAAAAGTATCTCGTACTCTTCTCCCAAAGCTGAGGCTCGGATGTTATAGCAAGCACCGGTTTTCCTACATGTACCACCCTTTCGGGAGTCTGGATCAGAAGTTCATCAAGGATCACTGCCAGCAGCAGTCCTTTTTTCCATCTGCGGTATGACAGCTCAGAAAATGCGGCTGCAGACTGACAAATCCTGTATTTTCCAGTGCCTCTGGTTTATCTTTAATATCCATCAGTTTTTTCACCTGCTCTTTCGATATCAGGCTTCCCAAAAGTTCCTGTTTGATGATCGATACCGGCTGTTTTTTCACAGGATCCATAAGGAGATTTCCGGTATCATAAAAGCCGTATGTCTGCTGCAGCTTCCCCTGATATTTCAAAGTGACCGGAAAAATATTTCTTCTTCCAAACCGGAAGGTCTCGGTCACACATCCCAGAGTATAAAGTGTGCCATAAATCCCTGCCAGAAAAAGCAGAAATATTTTCACCGTCATGGTTCTTTCCGTTTCCAGTGCCTGATAGATCCCGCCAACCACAAAAGCTGTGAAATACAGAGCCAGAATGGTTTTTACAAGAAGGCCACCTTTTTCAGTCGAAAAGCAAACGACGCCATAAAAAAAGCGCAGCCGCCATGGATCAGTACAGCGGCAGGAAAAATGATCTTAAAAGGTACACATACAAGCAGGCAGGATACAAAAGATCCAAAGGCAGCGGATATCACACATCTTCTGCGTTTCCCGTCAAGATGCAGAAATTTTCCCACAAGTCTTAAAAGCATGTAATCCATAAGGAAATTCGTCATAAAAACGATATCTATGTACATCCTCTGATACATAAGCTTCCCCCACTGCTGTTTCGTCTGCCATCGATTCTCAACTTTGGTAAGTGTATTTATTATAGGGCAGGCTCTTTGCATATTTTGTCAAATCCGGATGTCGATTCTTCTAACTTATCGGGCCGTTTCTGTCTGCCTCGACATTTATAGATTTTTTCTATGAATCGGCGACAAAAATGTATAAATTTTCGTACAATATTTGTATTTGTTGATTTTCGCACTTTATAGTGCTAAAATATTTTTTATTATATTTCGTAAAGAAATTCTATTATATGAGATACAGGAGGGAATCGAACAATGATCAATATTACCGGACATACCGGGCTTACCGGCCTTCTGGGAAGCCCCGTGGCACACAGCGTATCACCTTTAATGCACAATGAGGCATTCCGTTATCTTGGACTTGATTATGTGTATCTCTGTTTTGATGTAACAGAGGAGACCCTTCCCCAGCTGTGGAAGGACTGAAAGCCTGTGGGATCAAGGGCTTTAACCTGACCATGCCAAACAAGAATAAGATCGTGGAGCTTCTGGACGAGCTTTCTCCCACTGCCCAGCTGATCGGAGCGGTAAATACCGTACGCAACGACAATGGAAAATTAAAGGGGTTTAATACGGATGGTTATGGATTTACCCAGTCTGCCAGAGATGCCGGCTGTGATGTAAAAGGGCGCACCATCACCGTTATGGGCGTCGGCGGTGCCGGAATGGCGATCTGCGGCCAGTCCGCCCTGGAAGGTGCAAAAAAGATCCATGTTTTTGCACGTCCTACCAGCCGTTACTGGGAACGTGCTGCTGCCATGGCAGAAAAAATGTCTCATATGACAGAATGTGAGATGATCCTTCATGAGATGGATGATCACGCTGCGCTGAAGGACGCACTGGAGGAAAGCAATCTCCTCATCAATGCAACTTCTGTGGGAATGGTTCCGGATGTAACAGGCACCGTGATCCCGGACAAGGCTCTGTTCCATCCGGAGCTTACCGTAGCCGATGTTGTATATGAGCCAAGAGAAACAAGACTTCTCAGGGAAGCCCGGGAAGCCGGATGTCCGACCTTTAACGGAATGTACATGCTGCTCCACCAGGGTGTAAAGGCTTTCCACATCTGGACCGGACTGGACATGCCGGTTGAACTCGTCAGGGAGAAATATTTTAAATAAAAAATATCCGGCAATACTGACCGCCTCCGCATCACAGCGTGGCCTCAATATTGCCGGATCAAAAATAAAGGCGGCCCGCCTATCACACGGGTCGCCTTTTATTTATCCGTCAATCATCTGTTTTGTTTATTTCTTCTCTTCCTGAACCTCGATCTTACGGATTGTCTTGTTCTTGATCTCTTCTTTGATGAAGTCAATGAACTCACCAAGCTCTTTCATTCCCTCATCGCCAAGATAGCGGCTTCTTACGGAAACCTTACCCTCTTCTTCCTCTTTTGCACCAACGATAAGCATGTAAGGTACTCTCTCAAGACGTGCCTCACGGATCTTGTATCCCATCTTCTCGGAACGTCCGTCCACAGAGCAGCGGATTCCAGCTTCTCTCATCTGAGCTTCAACCTTCTGTGCATAATCGTTGTACTTCTCGGAGATCGGGATCACACGAACCTGCTCCGGGCAGAGCCATGTCGGGAACATTCCTGCGTATTTCTCAATGAGCCATGCCAGTGTTCTCTCATAGCATCCCATGGATGTACGGTGGATGATGTACGGACGCTGTTTGTCGCCATTCTCATCGATATAGTACATATCAAACTGCTCTGCAAGAAGTGCATCCCACTGGATCGTGATCATGGTGTCTTCTTTTCCGTATACGTTCTTTGCGTTGATATCAACCTTCGGTCCGTAGAAAGCAGCCTCGCCCACATCCTCTGTGAATGGAATGTTCAGCTCCTCAAGCATCTGGCGGATATGCCTTCTGTCTCTTCCCATACCTCCGGCTCACCGATGTATTTCTCTTTGTTTGTCGGATCCCATTTGGAAAGATGATAAGTTACATCTTCCTCAACACCAAGTACCTGCAGACAGTACTGAGCAAGTGCGATACAGTCTTTGAACTCTTTTACCATCTGGTCCGGTCTTACGATCAGATGTCCCTCGGAAATAGTAAACTGACGAACTCGTGTCAGGCCATGCATCTCTCCGGAATCCTCATTACGGAACAGTGTGGAGGTCTCGCCGAGACGGATCGGCAGATCACGGTAGCTGTGCTGCTCTGCTTTGTATACATAGTACTGGAACGGACATGTCATCGGACGAAGTGCATAAACCTCTTTGTCCTTCTCCTCATCACCAAGTACAAACATACCATCTTTGTAATGATCCCAGTGTCCGGAGATCTTGTAAAGATCGCTCTTTGCCATAAGAGGAGTTTTTGTTCTTACATATCCACGCTTTGTCTCCTCATCCTCGATCCAGCGCTGAAGCTCCTGCATCATGATCACACCGTTTGGCATGATAAGCGGAAGTCCCTGTCCGATCACATCTACAGTTGTGAAGATCTTCATCTCACGGCCAAGCTTGTTATGATCACGTCTCTTTGCTTCTTCCATCTGCTCCAGATGCTCTTTCAGCTCATCCTTTGTAGCATAGGCTGTTCCGTAGATACGTGTGAGCATTGCGTTTTTCTCACTGCCTCTCCAGTATGCGCTGGAAGAAGAAAGAAGCTTGAATGCTTGATGCCTTTTACACTCATCAGGTGCGGGCCTGCACAGAGGTCTGTCCAGTCTCCCTGTGAATAGAAGGAAATCTCTTCTCCCTCCGGAAGATCCTCGATCAGCTCAACCTTGTATGGCTCATTTTTCTCTTTAAAGTATGCGATGGCATCCTCACGGGATTTTGTAAAACGCTCGATCTTTGCGCCTTTTTTGATGATCTTTTTCATCTCTTTCTCAATGGCGTCAAGATCCTCACGTGAAAATGGCTCGTGGTCGAAATCATAGTAGAAGCCTGTATCAATGGATGGTCCGATGGCAACCTTTGCCTCCGGGTATAAGTTCTGTACAGCCTGTGCCATTACGTGAGATGCTGTATGACGGAGAACTGCAAGGCCCTTCTCGTCTTTCGCTGTAAGGATATTCAGCTCACAGTCGCTGTCAAGAACTGTACGAAGATCTACGACCTCTCCGTTTACTTCTCCTGCACATGCAGCACGTGCAAGGCCTTCGCTGATGTCATATGCGATATCGATCACAGCTTTTGCTTCTGCATATTCTTTTTTTTGAGCCGTCTTTTAATGTAATGATCATTGTTGTTTCTCCTTTCATTTGAATGAAGTTTCTATGGTACACAGTATGTGTCTGCTTTTGCAAGAGATTCTGCAATAAAAAAATCCCTCACAGTACATCACATACTGTAAGGGACGAGTTCATTCATTCTCGCGGTTCCACCCTGCTTGCTCTGCTGCCCGGTCATGCCAGGATGCAAAGCCTCTCAATTATGATGATAACGGAATCACCGGACCGGATTGGGGCCACTCGGAGGTAGTCTTCGGCTGTTTCCCGATAAGATGTTTCCAGCACTTCACATCTCTCTCTGTAACGTTTCACAGCTTACTCGTCTCGTCAACGTGTTTTTTATTTCTTTTTCTGTGGTTCATTATAAGCGCAGTATTTTTATTTGTCAACGCATGTTGACAAAATTTTTTGAGATTTCTCTTCTCGCACAGATCTACAGATTTCCCATGAGTTTGTCTTTGATAATAGCCAAAATCTCACGGGGAATGTAGATAAAAAGACGCCAGCTTCGATACCTGGAAGGTACCATGGCCACTTCCCGGAATCCACATTTTCTTGCAATGGCTGCTCCTCTCCATACATGAAAATTGTTCGTCACCACGCCTACAGAACAGTCTGTGGTTCCGATCTTTCTGCAACTGAATTCCAAATTCTCTTTCGTACTGGTAGATTCCTCTTCCCGTATCAGTCTGTCCCCGTCTATTCCGTGACCGGTAAGGTAGCGATACATGGCCTCTGCCTCGGAAATGTTTTCTCCATCGCCTTTTCCTCCAGAGAGCACTGCTTCGTACCCGGATTTTCTTCAAGATAAAGAAGGCCCTTCTGGCTCGTTCCAGAAGGGCAAGTGTCATCCGTGTTCCGTCCACATGGGCACCTAACACGATAATGTAATCCAGATTCTTCTTTACGCTCATTATCTTCCGCAGCAGTGTTTGTATTTCTTGCCGCTTCCGCATGGGCACGGATCGTTTCTTCCGACCTTGTGCGGTTTCACAACTGTGCCGGATTTCTTCTGCTCCATGTAGAGGGTTTTCTTTTTCTCTTCTGTGAAGATCTTGTCCCACTGAGGAAGGTTGTAAAGCCAGTCAGCCTTGGCATCTACCATGTTCTTATAGAGTGCCTCTTTATCAAATGCAAGGTTTACCTTGGTATCCTCATCCATAGTCTCGATCGGGTTCGGAACCTTCAGACTGTCATTGATTCCGTCAAGGAAACCAACCATAGTCATAACGTCCTGACCGTATTTCTCAGCAAGCTCTTTTACAGTTCCGGAAACAACCTCATCCGGGTTCTCAAGAAGCTGCTCATAAATATTCTTCTCAATGTTAAAATAATTTGCCCAGAAGCGCTGAAGCTTATTCTTATCTGCATTCTGATTATAAGCAATGGAACGCCACTGCTCAAGAATTGTCATATCGCTCATTGTCTGATCCTCTTTTCCAAAATTTTAGATAAATAAGACGGAGATTTATATTCCGCTTCGCAATTTCTATTTATTATATCATCTTTTGGCGAAGAAATCAAATACATCTGTTTCATATCAGTTTTGAAAGGTAAATTTATTTTATAGCCTACCCATTTTGTGATTTCACATATTTACACATTTCTTATAAATTTAGGAAAGTTATCCACATTGAATGATTACACGGATTCCCTCTCTAAAAAAATGTGCATAAATTTGTGTTTTCCTCTTGGCAGGCATCACCTTCTTTGCTAAAATTAAATCAGTTTAGAACTGCTCTATGCAGCTCCACTTTTATATCTTCCCTGAATCCGTGAAGTTGATTTCTTCACAGGCTCCTTAAATCCTATAATTTCAAGATTTTGCGATACTCTGTTGTTCAATATCATTATTCACCCAACCGGTCTCAGCATCAGATTAAGAACGGTGATATTGTACTCACTTACCTTGGAATGCTTTGCATGGGCAGAATGTTGAGATGCTCCTTACAAACAAAATACAACCGACAGCTCTTGCAAATGGTCTTGTTCCGGTAGATATCGATGTGACACCTATGGATAATTCGAAATCCAAAAAGGAAGGTGTTTCACGAACCTACAAAGGGGTGACGGCTATGCGCCTATGATGGCATATATAGATACAGAGGGGTACGCCATCAATTTCGAACTCCGTGAAGGAAAACAGCATTGTCAGAAGGGGACGGTTGAATTTCCGCAGGAAACAATAACGCTTTGCCACAAACTGACAGATAAGCCGCTGTTGATTCGCCTTGATTCCGGCAATGACTCCATCGACACTGTTGCTGTTCTGATGGATGCAGGCTGCCTTTTTATTATCAAGCGGAACCTTCGCCGGGAAAGCACGGATGATTGGTTTGAAATGGCAAAGCAGTACTGCCAGAATATAAACAGCCCCAGAGATGGAAAAACTGTTTATATAGGCAGTGACTGGAAAACAGTTACCAATAAGCAGTTCAATAAAGAGTTTACACTCCGTACCGGCTACGAGATTACGGAACGAACCATTGATAAATATGGTCAGTTCAATCTGGTTCCCGATGTTGAAGTTGAAACCTGGTGGACAAACTTGGTGACCCGGATGAGGAAATCATCCGTCTGTATCATGCCCATGGAGAATGCGAGCAGTTTCATAGTGAGGTAAAAACTGACATGGATCTGGAGCGACTTCCATCTGGAAAGTTCACGACCAATGCACTGATACTCGAATTGGGGATGATCGCATATAACATTCTCCGTATGATCGGTCAGGGCACAATTGGAGGACGAACACCTTGTCAGAAGAGGGATGTTAAACGCCGTCGTTTACGCACAGTTATCAGCAGCCTGATCATGATGGCAGGCCATGTAACCATGCATGCACGCCAGTTGATAATCGGCCTTGGAAAAAGCAACGTCTGGCGGCATATATTTTCTGATATCTGTCAGAAATATGCTGTCACAAACGCATAAGTAACAAAGCAATTTTATAGTAGGCTTATTTCGTGTACCTTTTTTTTGCCAATGAGCGCTTGGAGTCACGACATTGGTATTGAAAATAGACAGGGAAGTATATTTTTATCATGGAACCAACTTGCCCTTGGCAGGTTGGTTCACTTAAAGGATGAACTTCACGGATTCAGAAAATTATTTATTCTTATATGTGTACATATAGCACGGAGGTGGTTTTATGAAGTATATTCAGGATAATGGGAAAATTAAATTATGTGAAACTGATAATATGGATCATCTTGTGCGGTTAACACAAACGTTGAATGAAAATAATATTCCTTATGAAACCAGATTGAAAAAAGCAACATTTATCAATAATCTTTTTTTCTTGATTTTTTATCATACTTTTGCATCGGGAATTGATCATAAGAATGAAACAACATGTATTTATGTACTAGAAAAGGATTTTGATGCTGCCAAAAAAGCAATAGTAAACTACAGAGAGACTGCGAGAAAAAGTCTGTAAATAAGATTCTTCTATGATAATGAAGGGTGAAAAGTTCTTTCACAGAGCTTTTTACCCTTGCTTTATATATAACAGGTGCAAATCTGCATGTCAAGAGCAGGCGGATTTTCCGCCTGTCTTAACTGTTTCAGAGTTACTGTTCACTCCCAATGTCATTTACTTAAGGAATTTCCTTGTAAAAAAGGATTTTGATATGGATCACTTAAAAGAACTCTACCATCTCAGATGGTCACAGGAAACAGCATACCGGAATCTAAAATACCCACTATGTTTAAAAGCATTTCATAGCCAAAAGTATGCTTATATTGTACAGGAAGTATTTGCCAGGGTACCCATGTGCTTTTGTTACCGTTAGCAGTAACTGCCCATGTGCTGTACCGCAAGACCGTGGGAAATTATCCGATCTTTCACAGTGGAAATGATGCACAGATCCATGACATGCTGGAAAATCTCTATATCGAATATCTCGGCCACGCAAAATACAGCTGCACCTTTCTCAACTCCATTCTGGGCCATGCTGCTGCGTTTTCACGAAAATGATATTGAATCCATCCTTACAAAGGACAGCACCGGAAATTCTGTAACGGAAATCCTCAACTACCTGAACCGTCACTACCAGAGCGTTACCTTACGTGAAGCTGCGAAGCATTTTGGCTATAGTACTTTCCACTTCAGTACCCTGATCAAGGAAAGTACCGGACGGACATTTTTACAGATCATCCGGGATATCAAGCTGAACCAGGCATGTCATGCTCTGCGTGAAACCTCTCTCAGCAATCTTGCGATCTGTGAACTTGTAGGGTATGAAAGTCCGGAGCATTTCATACGTACTTTTAAAAAAACATATGGAATGACTCCCGATGAATACCGGAAGAAGAACAGGGAATAAAAGATTACAAGATCTTATATATTTTCTGTATAACAGATGCCGTTCCGGGAGATACTTATCATATCCTCCCCTTTAGAATGCAGAGGGCTTCGCGATGGTGCAGGCCCTCTGTGTTTCTCTTTTCACACTGAAGGTCATTTCACACCAAGCTTCTCAAGCGCCTTCGCCGCCTGCTTCAGATTCTCAAACTGGATGGTATGAATACCGGCTTTTCCGGCTCCCTCACAGTTCACGGCACGATCATCCAGAAATACCGATTTCTCCGGTTTCAGGCTGTAACGCTTCAGAAGTGTTTTGTAAATATCCACCTCAGGCTTGATCTGCTGCACATCACAGGAAAATACCACTCCGTCCATATATTTCAGAAAAGACATATCCTGCTTTGTACGATCCAGCATATAAGTTCCGTAGTTGGAAAGGACATAGAGATGATATCCCTGATTTTTGAGATATTTCACCCAGGTTTCCGCATAATCATACAGATGCATACACTCCGGATCACGTCGTACCACCTCACGGATATCTGCTTCATATTCCGGTGCACTTTCCACAAATTTATCTACATACCAGGACTCCTCATGCTGTCCACGGTCCTGTTCCTCCCAGATCGGGTTTCGAAATACTGCATCTGCGATTTTCTGATACTTTTCTTCCGGGAAGTCATAGCTCCGAAGATACTCTTCCCAGTCATAGCCCATCAGCACATTTCCCACATCAAAAATAATATTCTCGATCATACGGTTTTCATCCTCTCTCGGCTTCTTATTTCCCCAGATCCGGTACGCCATCCAGAAAACATACGCTACGATCGGTACCAGAACTGCTGCCGCAAAAGCCCCCCGGAACAAAGCCTGGGCGTTTTCACTGCTTCCCCAGGCAAATGCCATTGGAAGGCAGAATATAAGAAGTAATATGACAACACCTGCAAGTGCCGCGATTCTTTTAAAATTTTTCATTGAACTTCCTTTCACATGATACATCCGCTATTCTATCTGTTATTTTAACTGAATATCTCTTTGAACCAAAAGGGCGCCGGAGAAATTCTTCCCCGGCGCTTCCTGTTGTCATAATCCTGATACTGTAAAAATAATTATCTATAAATGATGTCGTTTCTTCCTGGTCCGTTAGAGATCATTGTGATCGGGAATCCAATATGTTTTTCTACGAACTCTACATATTTTCTGCAGTTCTCCGGAAGATCCTCATATTTTTTGATTCCACGGATATCGCATTTCCATCCCGGAAGCTTCTCAATAACCGGTTTTGCTTTCTCAAGCTGCACAGTTGTCGGGAATTCTGTTGTCACCTCTCCGTCGATCTCATAGCCTGTGCAAACCGGGATCTCATCCAGATATCCCAGAACATCCAGTACTGTAAAAGCAACGTCTGTAGCTCCCTGGAGACGGCATCCGTATTTGGATGCAACACAGTCGAACCATCCCATACGTCTCGGACGGCCTGTAGTAGCACCGAACTCACCACCGTCACCGCCACGTTTTCTCAGCTCATCTGCTTCCTCGCCGAAGATTTCAGAAACGAATGCACCTGCTCCAACTGCACTGGAGTAAGCTTTGCATACGGTTACGACCTTCTTGATCTCATATGGAGGCAGGCCTGCACCGATGGCACCATAAGCAGCCAGTGTGGAAGAGGATGTAACCATCGGATAGATCCGTGATCCGGGTCTTTCAGAGTTCCGAGCTGTCCCTCAAGAAGAACCTGTTTTCCCTCTTTCAGTGCATTCCAGAGATAGAGAGATACGTCGCATACGTATGGCTCAACCATCTTCTTGTATTCCATCAACTCATTCATGATGTCTTCCGGTTTCAGAAGAGGCTTATGATAGAGATGCTCAAGTGTTACGTTCTTGGTCTCGCAGATACGTACAACCTTCTCTTTCAGTGCTTCCTCATCAAAAAGCTCACTTACCTGGAAGCCGATCTTTGCATATTTGTCAGAATAGAACGGAGCGATTCCGGATTTTGTGGAACCGAAAGCCTTGCCTCCAAGACGCTCCTCTTCATACTGATCGAACAGAATGTGGTAAGACATTACCATCTGTGCTCTGTTGGAGATCAGGATCTTCGGTGCCGGTACTCCACGGCCTACTACTTCGTTGTACTCCTTGAAGAATACCGGAATGTTCAGTGCAACACCGTTTCCGATGACACTTGTTGTATGTCCGTAAAACACACCTGACGGAAGTGTATGAAGTGCGAATTTACCGTAATCATTTACGATGGTGTGGCCCGCATTGGCTCCACCCTGAAATCTTACGATGATATCAGCTTTCTCAGCAAGCATATCTGTGATCTTGCCTTTACCTTCATCTCCCCAGTTTGCTCCTACTACTGCAGTTACCATAACACAGTTCCTCCTTGTGTCTTTCTCTATTATTCGGAACGACATGTTCTCTGCCTGTAATACACAGAGACACGTCATTCCTGTCTGTGTTCATTTCTTAATGTTTATAACATCTTGGAATTATACGTTGATCTCAACCTTAACGCCAAGCAGATCCTTATGTGCATCCAGAACCGGCTGTACCACATTGGCGATAAATGCCTCTGTCTGCTCTTTGGCACGTCCTGTATATCTGGACGGATCCATGGATTTCTGAAGATCCTCAAGAGTCAGGTTAAATGCCGGATCTGCTGCGATCAGCTCAAGAAGATTGTTATCTTTACCCTCTACCTTCACGTTCTTTCCTGCTTCCATGGAAAGCTCACGGATACGCTCATGAAGCTCCTGACGGTCTCCGCCTGCCTTAACTGCATCCATCATGATATTCTCAGTTGCCATAAATGGAAGCTCAGACATCAATCTCTTCTCGATAACCTTCGGATAAACAACCAGTCCGTCTACAACATTGAGGCAGAGATCCAGGATTCCGTCGATCGCAAGGAATCTTCCGGAACGCTGAGACGCTTGTTTGCAGAGTCGTCCAGAGTTCTCTCAAACCACTGTGTTGCAGATGTGATCGCCGGGTTCAGTGCATCGATCATCACATATCTGGACAGGGAAGCGATTCTCTCACTTCTCATCGGATTTCTCTTATATGCCATAGCGGAAGATCCGATCTGGGATTTCTCAAATGGCTCCTCTACTTCTTTCAGATGCTGAAGAAGACGGATATCGTTGGACATCTTATGTGCACTTGCAGCGATTCCCGCAAGGATATTCAGCACACGGGTATCAACCTTTCTGGAATAGGTCTGTCCGGAAACCGGATAGCAGGATCTGAATCCCATCTTCTCTGCGATCATCGGATCGATCTTGTCGATGGTCTCCTGATCCCCTTCAAAAAGTTCCAGGAAGCTAGCCTGTGTACCGGTTGTTCCCTTGGAGCCAAGAAGCTTCATAGTGCTTAATACATACTCAAGGTCCTCAAGATCCATCAGGAATTCCTGAGTCCAGAGAGTTGCTCTCTTACCTACGGTTGTCGCTGTGCCGGCTGGAAATGAGTAAACGCCAGAGTCGGCTGATCCTTATACTGTGCAGCAAACTTGGAAAGCTCAGCGATCACGTTCACAAGTTTCTTGCGGACAAGTTTCAGTGCCTCTGTCATAACGATGATATCCGTATTATCTCCTACATAACAGGAGGTCGCTCCCAGATGGATGATACCTTTTGCCTTCGGGCACTGTACACCAAACGCATACACGTGAGACATTACATCATGGCGAACCTGACGCTCACGCTCCTTAGCCACATCATAGTTGATATCATCCGCATGAGCTTTCATCTCGTCAATCTGCTCCTGGGTGATGTTAAGGCCAAGCTCACGTTCCGTCTCAGCAAGTGCGATCCACAGCTTTCTCCATGTGCGGAATTTCATGTCCGGGGAAAAAATGTACTGCATCTCTTTGCTTGCGTACCGCTCTGACAGCGGGCTTACATATCTGTCTGTATTCATTATTATCCTCCTGATACATACATCCGGGCCGGAATGGCGAATGATCCGTTATCTGCCCGAATCTGGTTAATTCACGCCTCTTGAAATTATATAACATTGCCTCTTTAAAAGCAACCGTTTGTTACTCCATACCCTGATGGAATTTTCCCAAAAATTCTTCATTCTGCCATTTTCGGAAGAAAATACCTCCTGCGGCGTTCCCTCCACTGCGATCACACCCTTATCCATAAAGATGATACGGTCGGAAATATCTCTTGCAAAATTCATTTCATGAGTAACGATCACCATGGTGATATGCTCCTGAGCAAGATCCTTGATAACCTTCAGGATCTCACCGGTCAGTTCCGGATCAAGTGCAGATGTAGGTTCATCAAAAAACAGGATCTTCGGATTCATACAGAGCGCACGGGCAATGGAAACTCGCTGCTGCTGTCCTCCGGAAAGCTGAAAAGGATATGCCTTCTCCTTGTCTGCAAGGCCCATTTTCTTAAGAAGGCTTCTTGCCTGGGCGTAAACCTCATCTTTCTTTCTCTTCTGCACCTTCAGAGGTGCATCCACTATATTTTCAGTACGGAAAAATGCGGAAACAGATTGAACTGCTGGAACACCAGTCCCACATCACCGTTTTTGATGATCTCACCGCTGTCCGGCGTCTCAAGTCCTGTGGCACAACGCAGGATGGTTGACTTGCCGGAACCGGAAGGACCGATGATACTTAAAACTTCTCCCTCTTCCACGTCAAGAGAGATATCTTTGAGAACTTCCAGTCCGTCAAAGCTTTTTTTGATATGTTTCATTTCAAATAATTTCATATTTTATACTCTCCATTCCGGTTAGCGGTAGTAATTCATACTTTTCTCAACCTTCTGCATCACAACAGCCACGATCAGGTTGAACACATAATAAAATATCGCAGCGATCACAAATGGCATCATTGTTGTCTGTGCACTTGCGATCTGCTTGGCAATGGTAAACATCTCCGCAACTGCCACAACAAACGCAAGGGAAGTATCCTTGACCAGCGTAATGACCTCATTTGTAATAGACGGCAAAATCCTCTTGATCACCTGTGGAAGGATGATGCGGAAAAATGTCTGCACCTTATTGTATCCAAGGATCTTTGCAGCTTCATACTGTCCCACCGGCATGGATTCAATGCCGCCGCGATAGATTTCTGCAAAGTAAGCTGCATAGTTGATGGCAAATGCGATAAATACAGCAATCAGACTATATCCCATGGAAATACGGATCCCGAAGATAAAATACGGACCGAAATATACCACCATCAGCTGCAGCATCAGCGGCGTTCCTCTCATGATGGATATGTAACCGGATACAATGGTACGGATCACTTTGTTTCTGGACATTCTGCCAAAACAGATCAGAAGTCCCAGCGGCAGAGAAAACAGCAAGGTTACAAAAAAGATCTCAATAGAGACCAGCATTCCTCCTGCCAGCTGCTGGAGCATTACACTAAAACTCATTTTTTTCCTCCTGGTTCGGAGTATCAGTCCTATTTATCGGACTGATACCTGTAATTCCTGTAAACAACAGGAAATGAGCGTGTACGGCAGCTCTTTCTGCGCCGAAGCACCCTCATTTCCTTTTTATGCGGAAGCTTCAAAAGCTTCTGCTATGTTTCTTATTTCTACTGCTGTTGGATAGCTTAAAAAAATATCTTCACAGCTTTTACTGTGCCGGATCTGTACCGGATCATTTGGATTCAGAATCGGTCTCTTTCTCTGTGCTGTCTGCACTTTCTTCTGTGTCAGCTTCTGCTGAATCAGAATTCTCTGTCTTATCCTTGTCCTCGCTGATGCAGAGCATGCTCTTATCCAGTTCATACTTATCTGCAAGCTTGTCAACCTCACCGGACTCGTCAAGCTTCTTGACCTCATCCCATACGAGATCCTTCAGTTCATCATTTCCCTTCTTGAATCCGATGCCATACTGCTCGTTCTGGATTGGCTCGTCAAGGATCACATATTTATCCTTGCCTCTCTGGGAAAGCTGATAGTTAGCAACACCGATATCAACAGCAACAGCGTCTGCAGCTCCGGAATCAATATTCATAAATGCAGTGTTGTAGTCCGGATTCTCTGTAAGAGATGCAAAGCTGTCCTTCAGTTCCTTATTGTCATCGTTGTTCAATGCGTCCAGTGCAGCGGATGCAGCCTGTACAACTACGTTCTTGCCCTTAAGATCCGCAAGCTTCTCAATTTCAGAATCCTTGGCAACTACGATCACCTGCTCATTGTTGATGTATGGATCACTCCATGTATAGTCATCCTCACGTCCGTTGATAGTAAATCCATTCCATATACAGTCGATCGTTCCGGAGTTCAGCTCCATATCCTTGGAATCCCAGTTGATAGGCTTCTTAACAAGTTCCCAGCCAAGATTATCACATACTTCCTGGGCAAGGTCAAGGTCAAATCCTACATATTCTCCGTTATCATCCTTATATCCGAACGGAGGATATTCAGCATCAAATCCTACGATCAGGGTCTTATCCTCAACACCTGCCTGTACACTCACTCCTGTTACCATCATTCCTATTGTCATCGCTGCCGACATTACTACCGCAACTGTTCTTTTCTTCATGGTCATTCTCCTTTTTTCGGTTATCTCTTTATCACATGGTCACTCTACCACGCGAAAGCGTATGGTTATAGTAACATACCCAAAAGGAGCTGTCAAGAGCAAACCTTCTGCTCTGCCAGATAATCTTTGTATTTCTTTCTGGCCGTTTTCAGATATGTTCTGGAAATTGGGATTTCCGTCTGTCCGACCACAAAACTGTTCTTCTTAAGTGAAGTTACCTTCTCCATGTTGATACAAAAGCTCTGATGACATCTCAAAAAGCTGCTGTCTGACAGCTGTCCCGAAAAATCCCCCAGCCTGGCTCTGCAGCTGATCTTTTTTCCATCGGTAAGATGAAATGTCACACTGTGAAGACTACTGGATATATATGCCAGATGATCGTGCTGCAGTGTATAAACATGCGTCCTGTAGCGAAAATACAGCGCTCTTCCGCCTTCACGCCTGCATACCTCCAGGATATGTACCAGAACATGTTCCAGTTCTCCACTTTCAACCGGTTTGACCAGATAGTTATAGGCAAACACTTCAAATGCTTCTTTATAGAATTTTTCATTCTCTGCCACCAGCACAACCGGGATATAATGTCCTTTCAGGCGCATTGTCCGTACAGTTTCCAGACTCCTGCCCTGATCACCATCCAGCCCCAGAAATATCAGATCGCAGATCTTGTGTCCCTCTGCCAGTCCTTTCAGAAGACTCTCTCTGGTCCGATACAGAAGGAGCTCTGCATCAGGGACCAGTGTGGAAAGCTGCCTGTACAGCTTCTGTGCATCCTTTCGTATTTCATCACATATCGCGATCGTCATCACTGCCATTGCCGTGTTTTCCTCCCTCATGCTCTTTCTGATATTAACATTTTATTTTCAAAGAAAGACCTACGCAATATGTGCTTCTAATTGTGCCTTGTTTTTTTACAAATTATTGCAATTCATGATCTGTTTTCGTATAATAATGTCATATAAGCACCAAAAGGAGTACTACTATGTCTGATTTCAGCAACAAATGCCGGGAATACCTAAAGGATACAGGAGAAAACGTTTATCAGTTATCTGCTTCTTCGGGACTTGACCGTACCTCGCTACAGCGTATGATCACAGGGAAACGTCTTCCCGGTATTGATTTTGTGCGCCAGTTCTGCGATTCCCTCCGAATCAATCCTTCCCAGCGCAGGGAACTGATGGAATTATATAAAATAGAAAAAATCGGAAAAGAAATATATTACAACCGCAAATATATACAGGAGCTTCTGGGTGTTATCAGCTCCCAGCAGGTCATTTCCCGGGAGGTTTTCTCAGGCTTCCATCCTTTCCCTTTTACCGTGGAACTTTTTCTCTTGATGTGGAAAAGAAGGTCCTGAGCCTTTTTGAGGACATCCTGTCTTCCGGTTCTTCTGAAACGATCCGTACCAACCTTCCGGCCAACTGCCGGCTTCTTGTACAGATCTTTTCCCATCTTTATCCCAAATATGAGAAACTGCCACCGGTGATCCAGATCCTGCCGCTTCACCAGAACCCGTCCGCCTCACCGGATTACAACATGAATCTGGAAACCTTTCTCTGCACACTCCTTCCGATCCTGTCAGGTTTTGTGGGCTACCAGCCATATTATTACTATACTCAGACAGGCCGAGAGTTTTCCAGCTATGAACTGTTTCCTTTTTTCTTACTCACTGAAAAAAACTGCTGCTGTTATCCTCGGATATGATGACCTGTATTTTTACTGAAAATCCGGAAGCGATCCACGCATATCAACAGGAATTCCGGCGGGTTCTTGAGAATTCCAGTCAATTCTTCCTGCAGTCGGATTCTCCGAACAGGATCCTTAATATCTTTGGTTCTATCATGCAGACAAAGATCTCAACAAATTTTGCACTGGAATCTCATCCCTGCCTTGCACTGATGTCCTATGGTCCGGGCTTTATTCAGTCATTGTTTGATAACAGGGATATCGATCTTTCCGATCCGGTCTATACCCAGCTGGCAGCGGTTCTGAACCAGACTTCCTTTTCTTTTACAGAAGCTGCCTTTTCCTGCAATTATTTTACACTGAGCGGGATCCGGAAATTTGCTCGTACCGGACTCCTTGACGGACCTTATTCCTACCATCAGACCCCTCTTCCGAAAGAAGAACGAAAAAAAAGCCCTCAAGCATCTTCTTGACACAGATATGGGACATGAAAAATGCAGGATCCTGAAGCCTTCCGTACTTCCTGAAACCGGGATCCATCTGGAAGTTCTATCTGACTATTCCGTTTTTCTCTGCTTTCTTTCCGAAAAAGATACTTTTCTCTGTATCTATCTGAAAGAGACCAGTATCGGACAGGCCCTGAATGATTACCTCTGTTCCCTGTCTGAGGAAGAATCCGTATATACAAAAAAAGAAGCCCGGCAGATCCTGCTGGGACTTCTTGAACAGCTTTAAGAGCCGGTACTTCTGTGATATTCTCTTGTGAGATCCTCCAGGATCCTGTCGGTTTCTCCGGATGCGATATGCTGCTCCGGGAGACCGGCAAAGCTTTTCAGAGCCTGGTCTGTTTCCTGCCTTACCATTTCATCTGTCTTCAGATCTTCCTGTCGTTTCCTGTATTCTTCTTCACTGTGAACACTGCGGTAGGCAGAAGATAAACCTTCATCGCTTTCTCTGAATGATTCTCCTTCCATGCTTTCCAAAAGCAATCCAGCGCTTTATCCATCTGGAACAGGTAACTGTATGCGCATCCCTGATTATGCAGGATCCTTTCACGCATCTCTCCGGTGATTTCTTTCCCGCCATGCTCCAGAAGCTTCTGATAAACACGGAGTGCATTCACATACATCCGATTCTCCATCAGCGCATCACCTTTGCGTTTCTCCCGTATTTCTTCAGGTTCACGTTTTCTGGCTTCAATGCGCCCGTTTAAGGTCTTAAGCTCTTCATAAGCCAGATAATTGATCTCTTTAAATATCGGATACAGTACTTCTTCAAGTCCGGCCTCTCTTCCAATATAAGGTTTCAGCTTGGCCGCAAGCTTCGGAAGCTCCAGTTCTTCCTCCAGCCAGGTACAGAGCTTACTGCTGATCAATGAGCTGTCCACAAGATAAAGATTATTATAAAGATAATAGCAGAGTTCTTCTATAGAATAGATATTGGTACTGATATTTTCGATATAAAACGGCTTCTCTGCTTTTTTTACCTGACATAAAATATATCCGCTCATGCCTGCTTCCTTTCTTCCTGCTCATCCCATCGTACCAGTTCCCTCCAGATCTTCCCACTGGAAGGATACATTTCGCCAAAGCCCAGATCCTCTACTGTGATCTCACAGTCTCTCGGCGATACGTATTTCAGCGTGAGGGAAAGCCTTGAAGTCCGATTAGGCCGCTTTGGCAGCCCCTCAAGTGCCATGGCCACACGTTTCTTCTCGGTTTCTTCCGGAATACTTACCACAAATACCAGTTCACTGGTATCATCCAGGATCAGCTCGCAGGATGCACTGCATTCATACCAGTTGCTGCCGCTTTCAATCAGCGGATAGTAAGCCGGAGAGCCCATCACCCGCATATCCATCCCTACGTCCGCAGCCACCAGCGAATCGCTTAAATAGCGGTAACCTTTGAGTTTTTATCCTCCAGCCTGTCCTTACCGGCTATGCAGGCTCCCTTTGCAAAAAGATTGTTTCCGTAAAAAACCTTCCGTCCCTGATGACATAGGAGCTTTACAGACTGCTGTGCCCACTGCTGGTCAAATCCTTCTCCTGTAATCTGCACACTGGAGAAGAGCTCTTTGCCGAGAGTCTTACTGATAAAACGGTAAAATTCCACATCACGGATCTCTTCTTCCGGTTCAAGCTTTGTACTGACCGGATCCTCCAGTTTTACAAGCACCGGTCTGGAAGAGCCGTTGATGGTCAGCTTCCGGAAAGTTACCGTATCGCCTGCAAAGGCATACCAGCCTACACTTCGATTCCAGGTTTCCCGTTTCTGTCCCAGCGCATAATAATAAAAGCTCTCGCCATAGTCCATAAGCATATATTTCTCACGGGAAAAACCTGCAAGGCTGCAGGCCTTCTGATAATTCCGTACCTGAAGTGTACTAAGCTCCGGCGATGTGATACAAAGGCACCGGGTATTCTTTACGATATCCTGGATTCCCAGAAATTTCAGGATTCCCCTTAGAAAATGTGCCAGAAGCTCTGCCGGCTCTTTTTCCTCTCCTGCCACCTGGATCTTTTCTTCCTTCTGACAGATATCATAAATATTTCCGATCATGATCCGCCTTTTCCCTGGCAAAATACTCTGCTTCCAGGCCTACGCAGTAATCACCGTGATCGGTACGATAGCAGATACAGCCCGGAGCTTCGTACTGACTGGCTCCTACCTTCATGGAAAGAGAACGGGCTTCTTCTGCTTTTCTGTCATAATAACAGATCTGTGTGTATTCTTTTCCAATATCAATTCCTATGATCAAGTCACGAATTTCATTCATCTTTCCGGTTCCTTCTCTATGACAAACATTTCATTAACGTACTGTTCCTGCCGGAGATACTGCGCCAGCTTCTCCTTCACTTCCGTGTCTTTCTCCAGTTTCCTTGCACAGAGTATCTGATTGATCAGCTGATATTTGCTGGATGCCTGGTCATTACTCTGGTTCATGGTCAGTATTTTTTCTTCCGTTTTGTGTACACCGGTTTCATCTTCTGTCTGGAAATAATATCGCAGGGTCTCTCCATAAAACAATGTAAATGCTCTGGCAAAAATTCCCTCATAGATATTTTTGAGCGGTTCACTTTTATAGTCCGGTACAGTTCCAAGACCTGTATCCAGGCAATAATACAGTGTGACCGAAGCCTCCGGTGAAGTATGATACTCTACAAAAGTCTTATCATCCAGCTGATACGGTCGCAGGATACTCTGATCCAGATTCCGGAAAAACTCAAATATCATTCCTTCCTTTACACAAGAAGAGAGGATTTTTTCCTCCATTTCCAGATTTTCTTCATCAGAAGTTTTTTCTTCGGAAAGCAGTTTCAGAAGGGTCAGGTCACAGATCCGGTCTCCGGGCCACTCCTTTTCTCTGCGATTTTTCAGATACTCCTTAAGTACAGGCATCTCCGGCATTTCTTTTACAAACATTCCGTAAGACATCAGAGTCAGATACGCACCGATCACACTCTCTTTTCCGGAATGGCGGATATATGCTTTCAGGATATCCTCACCCTCTGGCCGGTAATCCCAGTTAAACATCAGAAGAGAAAGGATCCTCTCCTCCAGATTATAGGTATCCATATCAAACCCACAGGCACTTTTCCAGATATCCAGAAGTTCATCCACAGGTCCAAACCGGAATTTCATCAGATACATGAGGATCACTTCATCATAGATTCCCTGTCGGTATACATGAGAGGAAAGTGCGATCAGCTCTTCGTCTTCCGCACAATCACAGCGGATGATCATACGGCTTACCAGCTTCAGAAGAGCACGCTCCTCTACTCCTTCAAATCCAAATGCTTCCACCACGCTCATAGCCTGCGGAAACAGTCCCCGCTGGATCAGGATCTCCAGAAGGGTTTTCCGGTCGACCATGGCATATTCCCGATAATCCATCATCTCCAGACAGGCATCCAGATCTTCTCCCTGCACGTGATCCTGATAATAATCCAGGATCTTTTTGCGGATCAGCCTCTTATATTCATCGGTAAACGCCGGTGAAAGGACCAGTTTCTGAAAAATTCCCAGATTCTTACGACTGATCTCCTGACCCTGACAGTAATACAAAAGCACAGCCGGTTCATCCGCCCCTTTTTCCAACACTGCCGGAACCATCTCACGATCATCAAAAAGTGGTGTCAGATTATAATCTACCGTAGCAACATAACGTCTCTGTTTTTCATCCTGAAATACAACGGCCGCATCTTCGCTGCAGATCCTTGGGTAAGCGATCCCATGGATACACGGATAGATTTCTTCCTGTTTCATCTGTCTGTGACGGACGATCACACTGCGGACCTTCGGATCATCCGTATACAGCCGGCAGGTAAACATTCTGGAGGCGATCACCTGCGCTTTTTCGCTGTCCGATGGTTCCCGCATGAATTCCTGATAAACAGCGGCATAATTTTCATTCATCCGGCCTTCCCGTAACTTACGGAAAGCAAATTCCTCCATGCTTTCACGATAACTTTCGTATGTCTGTGGATCACGTTCCTTCCCTGCAATGATGCATGCATACAGATAGGCACGCTTGGAATCACCGAGAGTATTGTTGTTATAGGTAAAATACATCAAAAGCGGTTTCGGCAGGACTCTCCGATAAGAAGTATCCAGTGTTTCCACATAATATTCATACAGCCGTGTGATCCGGATCCCTCGGTCCACGGCAGCGGAAAACCACTGAAAATATTCCGGTTTTCTTGGATTTCCCTTCATAATATATTTACAAATAGCTTCCACGGTATCATCCGACGGAAAGGCTTCACATCCCATGGCCATAGCACGGTACAGACTTTCGTTAAAAGCTTTCTCATAACCGGAAAGATATGCCAGGCGCATGACCAGCTCTTCCGTCAGCATCTGTTCTTTTCCTGCAAAAAGGAATACCTGGGCCCAGAACCCATTGATTCGATGCAGCAGAGACATATCTGCACAAATACTGTTCCATGCTTCCAGATACAAAAAAGGACTTGTACATCCCCGCTCAAAAAGTTCCTCCATCAGAAAGATCTTTTTTGACGGAGACAGCGTATGATCCATTTTAAATACCAGTTTCAGAAGGATAAAGCTGTCTTCCTTCTGCATCTGGAAATTCTGTACCTTGCGGAGGGCCTGTTCCTTGTCCCGGTACAGCCCGGTCTGTGTACACAGATACAGATAAATCCCTGCCAGTTCCAGTTCATTGTGATGAAAGGATTTATTCTGATAACGCTCAAGGATTTCTGAAGCCTGGTCATCTTCTCCTTCCAGATGAAGAAGATAGGCTTCCAGAAGCTGATATTCCGGATATTTCAGTCCGTTTTCGCCCATACGGTCAAGCTTCTCATGAGTAGAGGCTGTCCAGACCTGAAAATCTGTTCTTTTACAGAGATATCCCAAGTATTCCTTCATCAGAGATATCCGGTACTGTTTTTCCAGAAGATCCAGGTTCACGCACTCTCAGTTCCTCTGGATGCAAGAACGTGATATACCAGTTTCTGGTATGGGGTTTTTACAATGATCTCGCCGTACTGATTTCCTTTTCCCAGTTTTTCCTGGCGGATCACATAGTTTATTTCACAGGTACTTCCGATAAAATCCTCTTCTGTGACCACATGCTTGCCTGCCTCCAGAAAATCCCCGTTTACCTCAATATCTGCCCGCAGGTGTCCCCATCCGCTCCTGTGGATATAAAGGGATTCCTGAACAGATTCACTGACATCATAAAAACCGGCCTCTTCTCTGTTCAGACTCAATGTCACCTTTTCCTTGGCACCGGCTGCGATCAGAAATTCCTCCAGATGCTGATAGGTCACCGGCTGCTGTGACATTCCTGCATAAAGAGAACGGATCTTCTCGCTCTGATCACTCAGGATCAGGGAAAAATGGCGTTCTGTAAAGATCCGGTAAGCCTCATGGAAATCTTCCTTTGCAATATGCAGAAATTCTTCCAGAGAAGCTACCTTTCTGCCTGCACTCTTCACCTCTTCCGTCTGTACCTGTACAGTGAACGGCAGCTTATATTCTCCGATACTGGTAGTAAAACACAGCCAGCCTTCAAAGCTCTCTCCCGGCCTCATTCCCTCTGCATCTACCCCATAAGGCATGCGCACTGTGTTCCGGAAAAGCGGTCAAATCCCGGCACCAGTCTCCGGTCAGATGAAGTCACAAAGCCACTGATCCTGCGGTTGTCATCGGTACCGAAATAAATCTCATCCTTTGTAGTCTCTCCTGCCTTCAGCGTAGCGAAAATACGGTCCTGTGAAAACAGAAGCTCAGGCTGTTCATAAATAAATTTTCCGTTAAGAAGCTGTTCTATCCTCTTTTTCAAAATATATACTCCTCATCAATATACACTGATTGTTGTCACTCGTATTTTATGATTATACACCAGATCAGAATGTGGCGCAACAGGTGTTCGCCTCTGTCCTTTTTATAAAGTTTCTGTTGGAAAAGCACGAAAAGCACGTCCGGCTCATAAGCTATAAGGAAATCCCCTTTGAGGTGAACCCTTGAAAACCTTTCTGAAACCGCTTTCTTTTGCGGAAGAGCAGTTCTATCTTCTGCAGCTCCAAAGGGGCGATCCGGAAGCAAAAAATATCCTTATCGAACACAATCTCCGCCTCGTAGCACATGTTGCAAAAAAATATCAGGGATGTGACGAGGATCCGGATGATCTGATCTCCATAGGCACCATAGGTCTGATCAAAGCCATTTCCACCTTTGATCCCAACCGGACTTCCAAGCTTTCCACTTATGCTGCACGGTGCATTGACAATGAGCTTCTTATGATGTTCCGTGCCCGCAGGAAACGTTCCAGAGAAGTTTCTCTCTATGAACCCATCGGCACAGACCGGGAAGGCAACGAGATCAGCCTTCTCGATATCATTGAAAGTCCACCCGTTGATGTTGTGGATGATTGTTTCAAAAGGGACAGCATTTCCTATCTTCTCCGTTATATCCGGACAGTACTCTCCCCAAAGGAATACCAGGTAATCTGCTGCCGCTACGGTTTGAATGGTCAGGAGCCACTGACCCAGCGAGAGATTGCTGAAAATCTCTCCATCAGCCGCTCCTATGTATCCCGTATCGAAAAGAACGCTCTTCGAAAACTCCGTACTCTTTTCCTGAAAATCAGTAAAGGGAGAACGTTCTTTTCGTTCTCCCCTTTACTCTCTTATCCACCCTTTCGGATCATTCACCTCTTCGGAGAATATCAAATACCTCCGGCATCTCAGTCAGTTTCACATAGATCCTCTGCTGAGCATGTGGTGCACTCTCCATAGCTTCGCCCTCTTCATTATAAATGGCTTCCACTGTGACCGGAATATTCCTTCCGTCCGGTTTCATGATCTCGATGGTCTCTCCTACAGAAAACTTGTTTCTCTGTGTCAGTCTTGCCAGACTCTCTCATCGATTTCTTCTGCAAATCCAAGATATGTGTATTCTCTTACATATGTGTTGCTGTCATAGATCTGGGTATTCTCATCCGGCTTTCCGTAGAAAAATCCGGTGGTAAACTGACGGTAGGTACAATTTGAGATCTGCTCCTGATACCACGGCATATTTGCATGATATTTTTCCGGACTTTCCATACAGTCGTCAATGGCTTTGCGGTAGGTTCTTGCCACTGTTGCCACATAAAGAGCTGTTTTCATACGTCCTTCGATCTTCAGGCTGTCAATACCGCTTGTAAGGATATCTTCCATATGTTCTACCATACAAAGATCCTTGGAATTAAAAATAAAAGTTCCTCTCTCATTTTCAAATACCGGCATATATTCTCCCGGACGCTTCTCCTCCACAACAGAATATTTCCATCTGCAAGGATGGGTACAGGCTCCCTGATTGGCATCTCTTCCTGCCATAAAGTTACTGAGAAGACATCTTCCGGAATAGGAAATGCACATGGCACCGTGAATAAACGTTTCAATCTCCATATCCTCCGGAATATGTGCCCGAATCTCCCGGATCTCTTCCAGAGAAAGCTCTCTTGCACTTACCACACGTTTGGCACCAAGGTTATACCAGAAACGGTAAGTCTCATAATTGGTATTATTTGCCTGTGTACTGATGTGACGCTCGATCTCCGGGCAGATTTCCTTTGCATACATAAAGATTCCCGGATCTGCGATGATCAGTGCGTCCGGTCCGATCTCCTTCAGTTCCTGAAGATATTCCCTTACACCCTCAAGATCACGGTTATGCGCCAGGATGTTTACTGTCACATAAACCTTTACACCATGGGAATGGGCAAATGCGATTCCCTCACACATATCTTCTTTTGAAAAATTCTTAGCCTTTGCACGAAGTCCAAAAGCTTCTCCGCCGATGTAAACAGCATCTGCACCATATATGACGGCAACCTTTAAAACCTCAAGGCTGCTCGCCGGAACCAATAGTTCTGGTCGTTTCATAAACCTGTTCTCCTGTTTTTACACTTACAGCCGCTCCGTCTCCAAGAGGAAGCACCGATGTATGAAGCACCGGACTGTGAGTCAGCTGCCAGAGATATTCTCTCATTCTTTTATAGATTGTACGGTTACGCCGTTCCACAAGATAATGAGATTCAATAATATCCCCTTCCTGCAGCACGTTGTCAGATACCAGCACGCTTCCCTCTTTCATCAGTCTCAGCACGTCAGGAAGCCAGTGGATATACTGGCCCTTGGCTGCGTCCATGAAGATCATATCAAAGGTTCCGGTAAGATTCTTCAGGATCTCTCCGGCATCTCCCTCCAGAAGCGTGATCTGTGACTCTCTTCCTGCGCGCCTGAAATTATCCTTTGCGACAGGAATTCTTTTTTCATAATTCTCTATGGTAACAATTTCCATATCTTCCGGCCCATACTCACACATAAGAAGTGTGGAGAAGCTACGGCAGTCCCCACCTCCAAAATGCGCTTCGGTTGTTTCAGTGCCAGAAGCATCCTCATAAAGCTCTGCATATCTCTCCGGATGATCGGCACCCGGTCTGCAAGTGCCTTTGTCTCCAACTCCTGCAGAAATGGAGTATTCCCCATATCCAGTGAATTGATATAGGTCTGCATGCGTTCTTCTACGATCACTGGCTGTTCGATCCTTCCTTGCTCTCTTCTCCTGACAGCACTGCAATGATCCTGGTCGGTGTATAAGCTGTACTGAGAAGGTATGTACCTGCTTTGATCTGTCCGTGATATGCGGACATTCTTTCCTGTATGGTAAATGCAAGCGCATCCTTGATAAGCCCCTTCTGCTCCAGTGTCTTGCCTACTTTATATGCAGAGGCACCTTCTTTTATGACTACCGTGACCTGCTGTCCCTCTCCCGGGCTCATAGCCTGCTGGTTAAACACATCGTAGCCAAACTGATATGCTGATTTTCCAACCCAGATCAGAAATACGATAATAAAGATATATACAGCGGTTTTAAATACCCCTCCAGCCAGAAAAACGCCGGCCCTGCCAACCTTGTCTCTTGTGTCTGCCATAGTCTTTCCTCCTATAAGTCAGGAATCTGTATGTCGATCCCGTCCACCAGCGTCCTGCATATCCGCTGCATCAGTCTGCACAGCGCAAGCTCTGCGTCGAGATAGGCATTTACTTTCAGGTTCTGTCTCAGACTTGCAGACTCCTGATTGAGCTGTTCCGCAATATGGAACAGCTCATCCTTGTCTGAATGATTCTGCAGTCTGAAATTATCTCCACGGAATCTCATCACTCTGGCTTTCAGCTCAGGATCCCCTTCAAGCTGGGCTGCCTGTTTCTGATATTCCTGATATTCATCGCTTCTGTGCACAGCATCGAGAAGCTTCTCGATCTCCATGCTGATCTCATCCATGAACCTACGCCTCCATAATGATAGGCAGGATCATAGGATTTCTCTTGGTCCGTTTCCACAGATACTCTCCAAGGGCATCCTTGACCTCGGTTTTGATCTTGCCCCAGTCCGTGATATTGTTCTCCAGGCAGGAATCCAGTGCAGTTTCCACAACCTGTCTGGCATGCTCCATAAGATCCTCAGATTCTCTTACATACACAAAACCTCTGGAAACGATATCCGGACCTGCGAGAACTACATTACTGTGGCGCTCCAGTGTCATAACTACGATCATGATTCCATCTTCAGACAGATGCTGACGGTCACGGAGTACGATATTTCCCACATCGCCAACGCCAAGTCCGTCTACAAAGATCGCACCTGTATGAACGCTTCCTGTCACCTTGGCATCCTGTCCGTCCAACTCCAGAACATTTCCGGAAGAAAGGATAAAAATATTCTCCTTCGGGATTCCCAGATCTTCCACAATGTGTTTCTGTGCGGTCAGATGACGGTACTCACCATGGATCGGAATGGCATATTTCGGTTTTACGAGGGAGTAGATCAGCTTGATCTCCTCCTGGCAGGCATGTCCGGAAACATGGACATCCTGGAAAATAACCTTGGCTCCCTTCATAGACAGTTCGTTGATGACCTTGGAAACTGCCTTTTCATTTCCAGGGATCGGATTGGAGCTGAAAATGATGGTATCGTTAGGCTTGATCGTGATCTTTTTATGGATATTGGCTGCCATACGGGAAAGTGCCGCCATGGACTCACCCTGACTTCCGGTTGTGATCAGAACCACCTTGTCGTCCGGATAATTCTTCACCTGATCGATCTCGATCAGTGTGTTCTCCGGGATCTGCAGATAGCCAAGCTCTGACGCTACGGAAATAACATTGACCATACTGCGGCCTTCCACAGCAACCTTTCTTCCGAACCGGTATGCAGTGTTAATGATCTGCTGCACACGATCCACGTTGGATGCAAAGGTTGCAATGATGATCCTGGATGTACGGTACTCATTAAAAAGATTATCAAATACATGTCCCACTGTACGCTCGGACATTGTAAATCCCGGTCTCTCTGCATTGGTACTCTCACACATCAGTGCAAGCACACCCTTCTTGCCGATCTCTGCAAAACGCTGCAGATCGATGGCATCTCCAAATACCGGTGTATAATCAACTTTAAAGTCTCCTGTGTGTATCACGATTCCCACCGGTGAATAAATAGCAAGTGCGGATGCATCCTGGATACTGTGATTCGTTTTGATAAATTCCACAGCAAAATCCCCAAGATTGATCACCTGCCCGTGTTTTACCTCTTTCAATTTGGTAGAACGCATAAGGTTATGCTCTTTCAGTTTGTTGCGGATCAGTCCCAGTGTCAGCTTGGTAGCATAGATCGGAACATTGATCTCTTTCAACACATACGGAAGAGCTCCGATATGATCCTCATGTCCATGAGTGATCACAAATCCCTTCACCTTGGAAATATTTTCCTTAAGGTATGTTACATCCGGAATGACCAGATCGATTCCCAACATATCGTCCTCAGGGAAAGAAAGACCACAGTCTACAACTACAATACTGTCGCCATACTCAAAAGCGGTAATGTTCATTCCGATCTGCTCCAGACCGCCAAGTGGTATGATCTTAAGCTTGGATGTTGTTCTGCGGCCGGTTTTCCGACCGGATGGCCTGCCGCCGGTCTTTGCCGGTTTCTGTGTGTTTCTGCTGTTTTTTACAGCGCCACCGGCTGCTGTTTTCTTTGCTGTTGGCCGGAAAGGCTTATCCTGACGGTTTTTGCTGCCACCACGATACTGTCTTGTTCTTGATCCGGCATTCTTTTGTCTTGCTGCGGTTCTTCTGGCACCGCCTGCGGAAACTTGTACTCTGCTCTCCGCATTTTTGTTGTCATCGTTGTTCTCGCTTTTCAAAAATCGCTCCTCCATTCAAAATTCACGTCATCCAGCATCTGCTGAAAAACTGCATATACAGCCTGAAGTTCGTCATCATCCTCGACCATCTCATAACAGGCTTCTGTGCTTCCCGGAGCTGAAATATCCTTCAGAATATATGCGTCTGCTTCCTCATCCTGTGAATCGGACACCAAAAGATAAGTCACACCCGCAATATTGGTCTGCTCCTCTACGTAAAACTCAGCAGCTGTGCCGTCGTCTGACTGAAATATTATTTTTTCCATATTTAATTCTTCCTTATCCGTTCTTGTCAAGCGGATATTCACAATCCGCATTTGCTACCTGATCCGCTCAAAATATCTATTTGCGTTTCCGATCATTCTTCCACGCCTTCCTGCTGCTCTCTTCTGTATGCGGCAGCATCCAGATATCCCTGCAGGATAAAGACTGCTGCTACCTGATCCAGATACTGTTTACGGTCTTCCTTATGCACACCGGTCTCCTCCAGAGTACGGTCTGCCGCCATGGTAGTCAGTCTCTCATCCCACATAACAACAGGCAGACCCGTACGTTTCTCCAGCATTTCCTTAAACTCCAGAGATTTCTCGGCCCGCTCTCCTACTGTATTGTTCATATTTTTCGGGTATCCCAGAACGATCTCCGTAACCTGATACTCCGAAATGATCTCTTCAATACGTGCCAGAGTACGACGAAGCTTGTTTTCCTGCTTGCGCCATACGGTTTCCACACCTTGGGCTGTCAGACCAAGGGGATCGCTCACTGCAACCCCAACGGTCTTCGAGCCATAGTCCAGTCCCAGTACTCTCATATTAACGTTCCCAGGACTTATTCTTGATATACTCGGTGAGAAGCTCCTCTACCAGCTCATCACGCTCCACCTTCATGATCATGCTTCTCGCACCCTTGTGGCTTGTGATGTAGGTCGGATCTCCGGACATAATATATCCTACGATCTGATTCACCGGATTGTAGCCCTTCTCATCCATTGCATTGTACACCAGATCCAGGACTTCTTTTACCTGAAGCTCCTGATCCGGTTTTGTTCTGAAATACTGTGTATTTCCCAGATTATTCTCTGCCATTGTCTCTCACGTCCTTAAAATATATTCTTTTTTATTTTAATATAAATTTACATAAATTACAATCTTAAATTTAACGAGGATTGCGAATACAAACTGTCAACGTTACTGTTCACTCCGTTCTCAGTAACACGCTTCGCAAAATATTACCAGTGAACAAACAACCTTTCAACATACGATCCCGTTCTTCACTCCACGGCTTCACCGGTCATGATATGCTCTTCAAGAAAGCCTTCTGCCTTTACGATTACGATATCATTTACGCCATAAGCTTCCGATTTCGGTACAGCAGTTTTTATATACTCCCGGCTGTGTCCCAGATACCAGGTCCGTCCATCCTTTGTATACTCTTCCTCGATCAGTACCTCCAGGTTTTTGCCAAGCATGGATTTCTCATAATCCCCTGCATGACGATGATGCAGCTCGATCATCTTCTCACTGCGGAAGGATTTCTCCGCCTCTGTCAGCTGACCGTCCATGGCAGCCGCCTTTGTTCCCTGTCTTCTGGAATATTTGAAGATATGAGTCTCATAAAACGGATACTGTCCACAAAATCATAGGATTTCCGGAATTCTTCCTCCGATCCTGCGGAAAGCCTACGATCACATCCGTTGTCAGTGCCGGATTTCCATACACTTCTCTTAAAAGCTCACAGCGCTCTCTGTATTCCCCGCTTCTGTATCTGCGGTTCATCCTCTCCAGGTCTCATCACAGCCACTCTGCAGGGAAAGATGGAAATGCGGGCATACCTTCGGCAGCGCCGCGATCCCTTCCGCAAATTCTCTTTCGTAACGATTCCCCGGTTCCAGCGATCCCAGACGGATACGCCTGATTCCTTCGATCTCATGCACAGCACGGATCAGAGAAAGCAGCGTCTCTTTTTCTCCTCC
>ENA-OQLB01000240-OQLB01000240.1-human-gut-metagenome-genome-assembly--contig:-NODE-240-length-32486-cov-8.922958_pt1 | contig 32486 bp, 43 predicted proteins | sample MGYA00242656_ERZ504813 | MGnify/ENA primary metagenome ERZ504813 (study PRJEB26092, sample SAMD00036388) | human gut metagenome | host: Homo sapiens | study: EMG produced TPA metagenomics assembly of... | reverse complement strand
AGAAAAAAGAAAAACTTTCCTAGTTTTCCTTGACAATCCCCCGAAAGTATTATAAAATAATATACTGCATCATAATGGAAACATATACCCTAACTCCACTTAATATTATCATCATTGCGACAAAAATGCAAGGGGAAATGTGAAAATTTTTGGTGGCTGGAAAGCGTTGCGTTGGTACCGCCGCACGGCGGTAAATAGATAAAGGAGTGATTGAGCCTATGGTGAACGTCAAACCGGTGCACTTGGGAGAAACGGTGCGAATGAGTTTTTCCCGCATTGATGAGGTTCTGGAAATGCCGAACCTGATCGAGGTACAAAAGGATTCCTACCAGTGGTTTCTGGACGAAGGACTGAAGGAAGTCTTTAAGGATGTTTCCGGGATTACGGATTACACTGGCAACCTGGTTCTGGACTTTGTAGACTACAAGCTGGATGTAGACAAGCCAAACTACACGGTGAAGAGTGCAAGGAAAGAGACACCACCTACGCGGCCGCCCTTCGGGTGACGGCCCGGCTTCTCAATAAGGAAAGCGGCGAGATCAAAGAATCCGAAGTGTTCATGGGCGATTTTCCTCTGATGACCGACAGCGGCACCTTTGTGATTAACGGTGCCGAGCGCGTAATTGTTTCCCAATTGGTTCGTTCTCCTGGCGTTTACTATAAAATGGAATACGATAAAACCGGTAAAGAGCTGTTCAGCTCTACCGTGATCCCCAACCGGGCGCCTGGCTGGAGTATGAAAACGACGCCAACGACGTGTTCTATGTCCGTATTGATAAAAACCGCAAGATCCCGATTACCGTGTTTATCCGCGCTTTAGGCTTGGGCACCGACGGGGAGCTTTTAGATTATTTCGGCAACGACCAGAGAATCAAGGCTACCATCGAAAAGGATCCGTGCAAAACCACTGAGGAGGCCCTGCTGGAGGTTTACCGGAAGCTCCGCCCCAGCGAGCCCCCTACTATTGAAAGCGCCCAGTCCCATATAAACGCCCTGTTTTTTGACGCACGGCGTTACGACCTGTCCCGGGTGGGACGCTATAAATACAATAAAAAGCTTGGAATCTCCAACCGTCTCCAGGGCCAGAAGCTGGCCGCGCCTATCGCCAACCCGCTCACCGGCGAGGTGATGTTCGACGAGGGCAAGGTGCTGAGCCGTGAGGAAGCGGTGCAGGTGGAAAACGCCGGCGTGACCGTGGCCTATGTCATGGCAGAGGGACAGGAGGAGCCGGTCAAGATCATCTCTAACGGTATGGTGGATATTTCCTGCTACGTGGATTTCGACGCGAAAAAGGAATGCGGCATTAACGAAAAGGTCCGCTTCAGCGTGCTGGCTGAGATCCTGGAAGCCGCCCGCACCCCCGAAGAGCTGAAAGACGCCCTGCGGGAGCGGGAGGACGAGCTGATCCCCAAGCACATTATCGTGATGATATTTTCGCCTCCATCAACTATATGAACTGCCTGGCCTGCGGCATCGGCTCCACCGATGATATCGACCACCTGGCAACCGCAGAATCCGCTCTGTCGGCGAGCTGCTGCAAAACCAGTTCCGTATCGGCTTTTCCCGCTTGGAACGGGTCATCCGGGAAAGAATGACCCTTCAGGCTCAGGATCTGGAGGTGCTGACTCCTCACGCTTTGATCAACATCCGCCCGGTTGTGGCGGCGATCAAGGAGTTTTTCGGCTCCTCTCCACTGTCTCAGTTTATGGATCAGAACAACCCGCTGGCTGAGCTGACCCACAAAAGAAGGCTTTCCTCTCTGGGCCCCGGCGGCCTTTCCAGAGACCGGGCCGGGTTTGAGGTCCGTGACGTACACTACAGCCACTACGGCCGCATGTGCCCGATCGAGACGCCGGAAGGCCCCAACATCGGCTTGATTTCTTATTTGGCCACCTTCGCCAGAATCAACGAGTACGGCTTTATCGAGCTCCGTTCCGCAAGGTGGATAAGGTTAACCACGTGGTGACCAACGAGGTGGTTTACATGACCGCCGATATGGAGGACGATTACATCGTGGCCCAGGCCAACGAGCCGCTGGATGAAAACGGGTATTTCCTCCACGCCAAGGTCAACGGCCGTTTCCGCGACGAGTTCGTGGAGGTGGAGCGGGACCGGGCGGATTATATGGACGTTTCTCCCCGGATGGTAGTTTCCGTGGCCACCGCCATGATCCCCTTCCTGGAGAACGACGACGCCAACCGCGCGCTGATGGGCTCCAACATGCAGCGGCAGGCGGTTCCCCTTCTGAAGACAGAGGCGCCCATCGTGGGCACCGGCATGGAATACAAGGCCGGCGTTGACTCCGGCGTATGTATCCTGGCGAAAAAGGATGGCGTGGTGGAAGCCGTCAGCGCCGATGAGATCCGAATGAAGAATGACGACGGCACCACGGACACCTATCATGTGATTAAGTTTATGCGCTCCAACCAGGGCACCTGCGTCAATCAGGTTCCGGTGGTCTCCAAGGGACAGCGGGTGAAGAAAAACGCGGTGCTGGCCGACGGCCCCGCCACCTGCAACGGCGAGATCAGCCTGGGTAAAAACGCCTTGATCGGCTTTATGACCTGGGAAGGCTACAACTACGAGGACGCGGTCCTCATCAACGAAAAAATCGTCCGCGACGACGTTATACCTCGATTCACATCGAGGAATATGAGACCGAGGCCCGGGATACCAAATTAGGGCCGGAGGAGATCACCTGCGACATTCCCAATGTCAATGAGGATCTGCTGAAGGATCTGGATGAAAACGGCATTATCCATGTGGGCGCCGAGGTCCGCGCCGGGGATATCCTGGTAGGCAAGGTTACTCCTAAGGGAGAGACGGAGCTGACCGCAGAGGAGCGGCTGCTGCGCGCCATCTTCGGTGAAAAGGCCAGAGAGGTGAGAGATACCTCCCTGAGAGTGCCGCACGGCGAATACGGCATCGTGGTAGACGTGAAGGTGTTCACCAGAGAGAACAGCCACGACGAGCTGCTCCGGGAGTGAACAAGGTGGTGCGCTGCTATGTGGCCAGAAGAGAAAGATCTCGGTGGGCGACAAGATGGCGGGCCGCCATGGAAACAAGGGCGTTGTTTCCAGGATCCTGCCTCAGGAGGATATGCCGTATCTGCCTGACGGCACCCCGCTGGATATCGTATTGAACCCCTTGGGCGTACCTTCCCGTATGAACATCGGCCAGGTGCTGGAGGTTCACTTAGGCTATGCCGCCAAGGCTTTGCTGGAAGATCATGACGCGGTATTCGACGGCGCCAATGAAGAGGATATTTTCGAGTGCTTCCGGGAGGCCGGCCTTTCCGAGGACGGAAAGACCTGGCTGAGAGACGGCAGAACCGGACAACTGTTTGATAATCCCGTCACCGTGGGCTATATGTATTACCTGAAGCTGCACCATCTGGTTGACGATAAGATCCATGCACGTTCCACCGGGCCGTACTCCTTGGTTACCCAGCAGCCTCTGGGCGGCAAGGCTCAGTTCGGCGGCCAGCGTTTCGGCGAGATGGAGGTTTGGGCCCTGGAGGCTTACGGCGCGGCCTATACCCTGCAGGAGATCCTGACGGTGAAGTCCGACGACGTGGTGGGCAGAGTGAAGACTTACGAGTCCATCGTCAAGGGCCAGAACATTCCGGAGCCCGGTATTCCTGAGTCCTTCAAGGTGCTCATTAAGGAGCTTCAGTCCCTGGGTCTGGATGTAAAGGTGCTGGATAAGGATGAGCAGGAGATCGACCTGAAGCAGAACTTTGACGACGATGACGATATCGGCTTGAACGACGGCGGTACCATTCTGGAGGAGGATGAAGTCATGACCTCCATGGATGGCTACACCCTGGAGGACGATCCGGACGATAACAACATGTTTGACGATTCCGGCTTTTTTGACGAAGACGGAGACGATCTTTTGGATTTTGATTCCATTGCAAGCGATATTCGTGAAGAATAAGGAGGGGCGATAGGATGGAGTTTAACGTTTTTGAGTCAATTAAAATCGGACTGGCCTCTCCGGATAAAATTCGAGAGTGGTCCTACGGCGAGGTAAAGAAGCCGGAAACCATCAATTACAGAACCCTGAAGCCCGAGCGGGACGGCTTGTTCTGCGAGCGCATTTTCGGACCGACCAAGGACTGGGAGTGCCATTGCGGCAAGTATAAAAGGATCCGCTATAAGGGTAAAATCTGCGACCGCTGCGGCGTAGAGGTTACCCGCTCCAAGGTGAGAAGAGAGCGTATGGGCCACATCGAGCTGGCCGCGCCGGTTTCCCATATCTGGTATTTTAAGGGGATCCCTCCCGGATGGGCCTGATTTTGGATATCTCTCCCCGGATGCTGGAAAAGGTGCTGTACTTTGCCATGTACATCGTCACCGACCCCGGCGCCGCCAGAGAGCTGACCAAGCAGCAGTTCCTGAATGAAAAAGAATACCGGGATATGCGGGAAAAATATGAGGACGATTTCGAGGCCGGCATGGGCGCGGAAGCCATTAAAAAGCTCCTGGAGGAAATCGACCTGGATGCCCTCTCCAACGAGCTGAAGGAAGAGCTTGCTACCGCCACCGGGCAAAAGCGGGTCCGCCTGCTGAAGCGCCTGGAGGTCGTGGAAAGCTTCCGGCTTTCCGGCAACCGCCCGGAGTGGATGATCCTGGACGTGGTGCCGGTCATTCCCCCGGATATCCGTCCTATGGTTCAGCTGGACGGCGGCAGATTCGCCACCTCTGACCTGAACGACCTTTACAGAAGAGTCATCAACCGGAACAACCGCCTGAAAAGGCTGCTGGAGCTGGGCGCCCCGGACATCATCGTCCGCAATGAAAAGCGCATGCTTCAGGAAGCGGTTGACGCTTTGATCGATAACGGCCGCCGGGGCAGGCCGGTAACCGGCCCCAACAATCGTCCGCTGAAATCCCTTTCCGATATGCTGAAGGGTAAGCAGGGGCGTTTCCGCCAGAACCTGCTGGGCAAGCGCGTGGACTATTCCGGCCGTTCCGTTATCGTGGTAGGCCCGGAGCTGAAAATGTACCAGTGCGGCCTGCCGAAGGAAATGGCTCTGGAGCTGTTCAAGCCCTTTGTCATGAAGCGCCTGGTGGAAACCGGCGCCGTCAGCAATATCAAGGCCGCCAGAAAAGCGGTGGAGCGGGCGAAGCCAGAGGTTTGGGACGCCCTGGAAGTGGTCATCAAGGGGCATCCGGTGCTTTTGAACCGCGCTCCCACCTGCATAGGCTGGGTATTCAGGCCTTTGAGCCTGTGCTGGTAGAGGGCCGGGCCCTGAAGCTGCATCCCCTGTCCTGTACCGCTTATAACGCCGACTTTGACGGCGACCAAATGGCTGTTCACGTGCCGCTGTCCGCTGAGGCCCAGGCCGAGGCCCGGTTCCTGATGCTGGCGGCCGGCAACCTGCTCAAGCCCTCCGATGGACGTCCGGTAACCGTGCCAACGCAGGATATGGTTCTGGGTTCCTATTACCTGACCTGGATAAGGACGGGGAAAAGGGCGAGGGCAAGGTGTTCCGCGATTTTGACGAGGCGCTGATGGCGTATGACGCCAAGGCGATCAGCCTTCACGCCAAGATCAAGGTGCGCCGCACTCTGGAGCTCGGGGAGGAAACCATCTCCAAGCTGATCGAAACCACCGTGGGCCGGATCATTTTCAACCAGCCGATTCCTCAGGATCTGGGGTTTGTGGACCGTTCCGATCCGGAGCACCTGTTTGATTTGGAGATCGACTTCCTGGTGGGCAAAAAGCAGCTGGGCAAGATCATCGACCGCTGTATCAAGGTGCACGGTACCGCGAAAACCTCTGAGGTTTTGGATAACATCAAGGCCCAGGGCTATAAATATTCCACCCAGAGCGGCATCACTGTAGCCGTCTGCGACGCCACCATCCCGCCGGAGAAGAAGGAAATCCTGGCGGAAGCGGATAAGCAGGTCGACCGGTGGGCGCTCAGTTCCGCAGGGGCTTGATCTCCAACGCGGAGCGCTCCGCGGCGGTTCTGAAAATCTGGGATAAGGCCACCAACGACGTTACCGCGAAGCTGCAGTCCGGCCTGGACCGCTACAATCCCATTTATATGATGGCGGATTCCGGCGCCCGTGGCTCCATGAGCCAGATCCGTCAGCTTGCCGGCATGAGAGGCTTGATCGCCAATACCTCCGGTAAGGTTATTGAAATCCCAATTCGGGCCAATTACCGTGAAGGCCTGAATATTTTGGAATACTTCATCTCTTCCCGCGGCGCCAGAAAGGGCCTGGCGGATACCGCCCTGAGAACGGCGGACTCCGGTTATCTGACCCGCCGTCTGGTAGACGTTTCCCAGGATGTGATCATCCGGGAGGATGACTGCGGCGCCGCCACCGGCCTGGAGGTTTTCGATATCCGGGACGGCAAGGAGGTCATCGAGTCCATGCACGAGCGCCTGATCGGCCGGTATCTGTGCGAGGATTTTGTGGACGCTGAAACCGGCAGGGTGCTGGTGTCCAAGGATAAGATGATGACCGACGAGGACGCAGATATCATCGTTAACGCCGGCATCAAGAAGATCCAGATCCGCTCTATCCTCAACTGTAAGGCAAGCACGGCGTCTGCAAAAAGTGCTATGGCTCCAACCTGGCCAACGGCATGCCTGTCACGGTAGGCGAGGCGGTGGGTATCATCGCCGCCCAGTCCATCGGCGAGCCCGGCACTCAGCTGACCATGAGAACCTTCCACACCGGCGGCGTCGCCAGCGCGGAGGATATCACCCAGGGTCTGCCCCGTGTCGAGGAGCTGTTCGAGGGCAGAAAGCCGAAGCACTTGGCCATCATCAGTGAGATCGGCGGCAAGGTCCGGTTTGAGGAAATCAAAAAGAACCGCCATGCCGTTGTATTTAACCAGGAAACCGGCGAGGAAAAATCCTATCTGATCCCCTTCGGCTCCAGAGTCCATGTGGAGGAGGGCGACGTGATCGAGGCCGGCGATATGATCACCGAGGTTCCGTGAACCCCCACGATATTCTCGCTATCAAGGGCACCGACGCTGTCCAGAATTACCTGATCCAGGAGGTTCAGAGAGTATACCGGATGCAGGGTGTTGATATCAACGATAAGCATATCGAGGTTATCGTACGCCAGATGATGAAGAAGGTCCGGGTGGACGATGAGGCGACACGCTGCTGATGCCTAACTCCCTGGTGGAAAAGAGCGAATTCGATACCGCCAATGAGGAAATCCGTGCCAGAATCGCAGCCGGTGAGCTGGATCTGCGGGAGGCCACCTGTACGCCGACCCTGCTGGGTATCACCAAGGCGTCTCTGGCTACCGATTCGTTCCTGTCAGCCGCCTCTTTCCAGGAGACCACCAGAGTGCTCACCGACGCCGCTATCAAGGGTAAGGTTGACCCGCTGCTGGGCTGAAGGAGAACGTAATTATCGGTAAGCTGGTGCCGGCCGGCACCGGAATGCACCGGTATAACGACGTCGAGCTGGAGGAGGTCCAGAATACGCCGAATCCCTTGACAAATGAGGCGTTTTAGTGCTATCATAAACAATTGTGGGCGGTAATTTCCACTTTCGTGTCCGGCTGGGAAGGTCAAGCTTGAAAAGGCTCCTGAAAACCGCTGAAAAATAGGAATTTCCAGGCCGCCGAAAGGAAAAGCCGCCGGCCGGTTCCCTCGTTTTTTCGATTCCGGAAGGGCGGGGAAAAGGAGAGGATTCATCAGCTTTTTGCTTCTGAATCCGAAAACTGTTATTTTGCTGTAAACAGGACAATACTTTTATTGTCCTGTTTCACATAATAAATTTTTGTGAGGAGGTGTCATATGCCAACCTTTAACCAACTGGTCCGTAAGGGACGTGAGGTTTCCGAGAAAAAAGCAAAGGCTCCGGCTCTCTTAAAAGGATGGAACTCTAAGAAGCGTGTGGCGATTGATCAAAATTCACCGCAGAAACGTGGAGTTTGCACATCTGTTAAGACTGCTACCCCCAAGAAGCCCAACTCTGCTTTAAGAAAAATCGCCAGAGTCCGGCTTTCTAACGGAATTGAGGTAAGCTCTTATATTCCGGGTGTGGGCCACAACCTGCAGGAGCATAGTGTTGTGCTGATTCGTGGTGGACGTGTTAAGGATCTTCCTGGTGTGCGTTACCATATTATCCGCGGAACATTGGATGCCCAGGGCGTTGCCAAAAGAATGCAGGCCCGTTCCAAGTACGGCGCGAAGCTCCGAAGGCCGGCGCAAAGAGTTAAGATTGTGACCAAACACGTATGGGCTTGCGCTTAACGCGCAATTTAATTGCATGTAACATCTGCAAAACAATGCAGTGATATATACTAGATAGATATGTCTCTGTATTGGCCCGCGGGAGTTTGTCGCTTTCGAGTACCGATGATATCATCTATATGAAGGAGGGAAGCGAAGTGCCAAGAAGAGGCTCAATTGCAAAACGTGATGTTTTGCCAGACCCGCTTTACAATTCAAAATTAGTAACCCGCCTGATCAACAACGTTATGGTTGACGGCAAAAAGGGTGTGTCCCAGAAGATCGTATACGGTGCTTTTGAGATTATCCAAGAAAAAACAGGCAAGGATCCCCTGGAGACCTTTGAACAGGCTATGGAGAACATCATGCCCCTGTTGGAGGTAAAGGCCCGCCGTGTCGGCGGCGCCACCTACCAGGTTCCTATGGAGGTCCGCCCGGAGAGGCGCCAGACCTTAGGTCTGAGATGGCTCACCAATTACGCAAGACTGAGATCTGAAAAGACCATGAAAGAAAGGCTTGCCGGAGAAATCCTTGATGCGATCAATGCGTCGGCGGCGCTGCTAAGAAGCGTGACGACACCCACAAGATGGCAGAGGCCAATAAGGCGTTTGCACATTACAGATGGTAATTTGAGACCAATTAAGGAGGACCCGACACTATGCCAAGACAGGTTTCACTTGAGAAAACCCGTAATGTCGGCATCATGGCTCACATCGATGCCGGTAAAACAACAACAACGGAACGTATTCTGTACTATACGGGCGTAAACCATAAGATCGGCGAAACCCACGACGGTGCTGCTACCATGGACTGGATGGCGCAGGAGCAGGAGAGAGGTATCACCATTACCTCTGCCGCTACCACGTGCTTCTGGAAGGAACATCGTATCAACATCATCGACACCCCCGGCCACGTTGACTTTACCGTAGAGGTGCAGCGCTCCCTGAGAGTGCTGGACGGCTCTGTAACAGTTCTGTGCGCCAAGGGCGGCGTGGAGCCTCAGTCTGAAACCGTATGGCGCCAGGCTGACGAATACCACGTGCGAGAATGGCCTATGTCAATAAGATGGATATCATGGGCGCCGATTTCTATCGGGTCGTCCAGATGATGAAGGACCGTCTGCAGTGCAATGCTGTTCCGATTCAGCTGCCTATCGGCTCTGAGGATACCTTTAAGGGTATCATCGACCTGGTGGAAATGAAGGCTGATGTTTATTATGACGAAATGGGCACCGACATGAAGGTGGAAGAAATTCCGGACGACATGAAGGAGCTGGCGGAAAAATACCGCGCTGAGCTGATCGAGCACGTCGCTGAGCAGGATGACGAGCTGCTGGAGAAATATCTGGGCGGCGAGGAGCTCACTGTCGACGAGATCAAGCGCACCATCCGCAAATCCTGTATCGCTAACACTATGGTTCCTGTCACCTGCGGTACTTCCTACCGCAACAAGGGCGTACAGAAGCTTCTGGATGCGATCGTGGATTATATGCCCGCCCCGACGGATGTAGCGGCGATTAAGGGTATTAACCCGGAAACCGAAGAAGAAGTGGTCCGCCACTCCTCCGACGACGAGCCGTTCTCCGCTCTGGCGTTCAAGATTATGACCGACCCCTTTGTGGGCAAGCTGTGCTTCTTCCGTGTGTATTCCGGTACCATCAACGCCGGTACCACGGTGTACAACGCCAACAAGGACAACAATGAGCGTATCGGCAGAATCCTGCAGATGCACGCGAACCACCGTCAGGATATCGAATGCTGCTACGCGGGCGATATCGCGGCGGCGGTAGGACTGAAGAACACCAGCACCGGCGATACCCTGTGCGATGAAAAGCATCCGGTTATCCTGGAGTCCATGGTGTTCCCGGAGCCGGTTATCCGTGTAGCCATCGAGCCTAAGACCAAGGCTGGACAGGAAAAGATGGGCATCGCTCTGGCTAAGCTGGCGGAAGAGGATCCCACCTTTAAGGCTTACACCGACGAGGAAACCGGCCAAACCATTATCGCTGGTATGGGCGAGCTTCACCTGGAAATCATCGTGGACAGACTGCTCCGTGAATTCAAGGTGGAGGCCAACGTTGGTAAGCCTCAGGTTGCCTATAAGGAGACCATCCGCGGTACTGCGGACGTGGACAACAAGTATGCCCGGCAGTCCGGCGGTAAAGGCCAGTATGGTCATGTTAAGATTAGAATCGAACCCAATCCCGGTAAGCTATGAGTTCGTGAACGCAATCGTCGGCGGCGCGATTCCGAAGGAATATATCCCGGCGGTTGATCAGGGTATCCAGGGAGCTATGCTCTCCGGCGTCCTGGCCGGCTACAATGTAGTCGACGTAAAAGTTACTTTGTACGACGGTTCTTATCATGAGGTTGACTCCTCTGAAATGGCGTTTAAGATCGCCGCTTCCATGGCCTTCAAGGAGGCAATGAGAAAGGCTCAGCCGGTTCTCATGGAGCCGATTATGAAGGTTGCGGTTATTGTGCCTGAGGAATACATGGGCGACGTTATCGGAGACTTGAACTCCCGCCGCGGTATGATTCAGGGCATGGACGCTCTCCCGGGTGCCCAGCGCATCAACGCCATGGTTCCTTTGTCTGAGATGTTCGGTTACGCTACCGATATGCGCTCTAAGACTCAGGGACGCGGGCAGTATACCATGGAGCCCAGCGATTACGCGGAGGTTCCCAAGTCTGTTGGCGAAAAGATTATTTCCAGCCGTACAAAGAAAGCCGAATAACTTATCCAAAACTATTGCAATTTAGGAAAAGAATTGCTAAAATGAGGATTATAGCCCGGCTTATGAAATTTAAAATTATTTTCTGATTAAAAAGGAGGAAATCCCAATGGCAAAGGCTAAGTTTGAAAGAACAAAACCCCATGTTAACATTGGCACCATCGGTCACGTTGACCATGCAAGACCACTCTGACCGCTGCGATCACCAAGGTTCTGAACCTGGAGGCGACGCGGAGTATGTGGATTACGCCAACATCGATAAGGCTCCCGAGGAGAGAGAGCGTGGTATTACCATTAATACCGCTCACGTTGAGTATGAGACCGAAAAACGCCACTATGCTCACGTTGACTGCCCCGGCCACGCCGACTATGTTAAGAACATGATCACCGGTGCCGCTCAGATGGACGGCGCTATCCTGGTTATCGCTGCTACCGACGGCCCTATGGCTCAGACCAAGGAGCACCTGCTGCTGGCCCGTCAGGTAGGCGTGCCCTATATCATTGTATTCCTGAACAAGGTTGATCAGGTTGACGACGAGGAGCTTCTGGAACTGGTAGAGATGGAAGTCCGCGAGACCCTGAACGAGTATGAGTTCCCGGGCGACGATACCCCCATCATCAAGGGTTCTGCTCTGAAGGTTCTGGAGTCTGACTCCAAGGATCCTAACGCTCCCGAGTATGCCTGCATCAAAGAACTGATGGAGGCTGTTGACAGCTATATCCCCACTCCTGACCGTAAGGCTGACCTGCCCTTCCTGATGCCTGTTGAGGACGTGTTCACCATTACCGGCCGTGGTACTGTTGCCACTGGTAGAGTTGAGCGTGGACAGCTGAAGACTGGTGAGGAAGTTGAAATCGTTGGCTTGGCTGACGAGAAGAAGAAGACCGTTGTTACCGGTATCGAAATGTTCCGCAAGATTCTGGACTATGCTGAGGCCGGCGATAACATCGGCGCTCTGCTCCGTGGTATCCAGAGAAATGAAATCGAGCGCGGACAGGTTCTGTCTAAGCCCGGCTCCATTCATCCTCACACCAAGTTCAAGGGCCAGGTGTACGTTCTGACCAAGGAAGAAGGCGGACGTCATACTCCTTTCTTCAATAACTATCGTCCTCAGTTCTATTTCAGAACTACTGACGTTACCGGCGTAATCTCTCTGCCCGAGGGCACCGAGATGTGCATGCCTGGCGACAACGTTGTGATGGACGTTGAGCTGATCACTCCTATCGCTATCGAAGAAGGTCTGCGCTTCGCTATCCGTGAAGGCGGCCGTACCGTTGGTTCCGGCGTTGTTACCGCCATCAACGAGTAATTAAATTATCTTTGAGCGTGGAAAAGGCCCGGACAAATTTGTCCGGGCCTTTTTGCATTTTTCTTTATGTGCGATAACTAATTATCCTCTTTAGCAAGAAGAAAGCTCTTGTTTCCGCCATCGCAACAATTTTAGTGGGGGAGGAAAAGGGCTTCTGTCTATAAGCGGGCATGGAACAGCGAGAAGATTTATAAGCCGGATTGGAGTTCTTTTCACCAGATAATGGGAAGAATTTGTTATGGAAGAAGGAAAATAAATTGAAAATTCGAACTGCCGGTGTGCAGGATCTGGAAACGGTGAGCAGGATTCATGCTTTAAGCTGGAAAACCGCATACCGTGGAATCCTGCCGGATGATTTTTTGAACCAGCTTTCCTATCGACGCTGGGTCGCACCTCTGAAAGACATGATGGAGCAGGGGCTTGAAATCAGAGTGATCGAGGAAGAAGAAAAACCCTTTGGCTGCATTACCTTCAGCGCCGCTAGGGATCAGGCGTTTGCCGGATGGGGTGAAATCGTATCCTTTCATTTGCTGCTGGAGGCCCGTGGAAAAGGATACGGCAGGTTATTGATTCAGGATGCCGTGAGACAATTAAAAGAAAAGGGCTATTCAAAAATTTACCTATGGGTTTTGGAGAAAAACGAAAGAGCAAGAAGATTCTATGAGAAAAATGGCTTTACCTGGAACGGGGATCGTCTGGAAGGGGAAGAAGGCGGGCGAAAGGTCACGGATCTTAGATATGTTTTATCTTTCCCTAAAACAAATTTATCTTAAGCACAAATTCTCAAAGCAAACAAAGGCTGTTCAAAGCTTACCGCCCATGGCGGCGATTTTGAACAGCCTTTTGTTATATCGAAAACTGCCGGTACTGCCGGCGGCCCGACAGCCTGATGGCTGCGATTCCATTTTACCTAAGGCATCATCAGACCGCAGGGCTGGCTCTTTGCGTTTGTTTTAAAGGAACAAAATCAAAAATCAAGCGGTAGAAATTGAAAAGCATACCAGTTATGGCTTGTCAACACCATCAATCAGAGCTTCGTAGGAAACGCCAAAAATTTTCGCTAACGCTTGAAGCTCTATATCGGTTACATACCTTTTGTTGGTTTCAATTCGGGTAATCACATTTTTATCCATATCTACGCCTAATAACTGCAACTGATTTGCCAGCTCACGCTGTGACATATGATGCTCTTTCCTCAGAGCCTTTAAATGACCGGAAATTAAATTTTTATCGCCGGTTTCGCTCCTTGGCTTTGGCATAATTTCGTTCACCACATTTTCACTGTTTGTATCATTTTTTGCACTTTTTATTGATTTTACTCTAAATCAATGCTATAATCGGTTGTAAAAGTGAGACAAAATGGAGGGGAATCTATGAAAATATGTAAAGAACTTTTATATCAGGAATTGGGCAGGTTTTTAGTCCGTAATTTTAATGAGTTTCAGTTTGATTACCAGCAGGTTATCATGACGAAATCTGTACAGGCTTTAAACCGAATTCAAGAAATATTGCAGGATGATACGCTGGACGATTTCTATAAAATAGAGAAAATCGAACGAATTTTTGAAAGCTGTGGCGTCAGTCTGAAAAATCGCCGCGAATAGAATCGAAAGAAAATTTTTTCCGGCAAGGCTGAATAACCTTAAATTTTTTCCCGCGATAACTACCGGAAACGGAAGATCCCTTCGCACAGCAAACACTGGACAGCACGAATCGTTTTATGCGGTAAATGCAGGAATAGAAAAAGCAGGCTGGTTCACAAATGAACCGGCCTGCTTTTTCAGCAGCCCTATATTTTTTTGTTTATTGTTGGAAAAGAGAATACAAAAGGCAGAAAACAAGAAAATAAAAAGGATATGATATAAAAATCAGAGGGATCAGGAAAATATGGACAGCCGCAGGTTAACCTGCGGCTGCGGCCGGCTGTCTGTTCGTTTGCAGCACACAGTCGAGAGACGCCGGCAAACGAAAGAAAGGAACGGCTTCTGTCTGCCGCGCCTGTTGTGAGATCAATCCGGGGAGGAGGCTAAGTCCAGCCGCATAATGTGGTCATCCATCACATAGCCTTGACCGATATCGGTCACCTCGTCGTGATCCACATAGAAGCCGGCCTGTCGGTAGAAAGCCACGGAACCGAGATTATCCCGGTTAACGGTCAGCCAGATGTAGCCCAGGCTTTTCTCCCGGCAGATTTTTTTCAGTTCTTCTAAAGCAAAGCTGGCCAAGCCTTTGCGCCGGAATGTTTTCTCAATATAAAGCTTGCTGAGGAATAGGGCGCCGTTTTCAATTTTGTAGCCGCAAAAGCCGGCGTTTTGGCCATCGCAGACCAGCCAGCAGTAGGTATAGCCTGATGCTCGATCTGATTAGTAACTGCTTGAAGGACTGAAATTTTTCCACCATGTAGGTGATCTGGTCGGCGGAAAGAATCTGCCCGTAGTGCTCTCTCCAAATACGGGAGGCTAAAAAGCACATCTCCTTAATTTGCTCTGGGGTTTTGATTTGTTTCATTTGAAGCTCGCTCATGGGTTCTAACCTTGCTTTCTGTTAAAATGATTTTATAATTTTTTACTTTTATATACTTATTGTTTATTTTTAAGAATAATATACAAATAGAACGGTTTTTAAACAATTCTTTTGCTTCGCCGCTCAGCCGAAAAAAGACTGAACCAAAGGCGTGTTTAAAATTTACGGTATTTTTTCACCTTGCGCTTTCTGCGGTCGCGGCGGTTGTAAATGGTGGCGATGATCAGATAGATGATAAAGAGTAATACAAATAGGCCGCAAATTCCGAGAAACCAGGGAGAAGATATGATATTCTTTGCGCCCTCCCAATAATACAGCAGATCGCTTCTCTGTACGTCCTCGCTGGCAACCAGGTTAATGGTGGCGAGCTCGTGATTGGCGTAGGAAAGAGTGGCCTTTCCTAAAATTTCTCCCTTCGTAATAGGCGCGTTGACGCTCTCAGGCTTTTCCACCTCGGATACGACGATGGAGTTTAAATCCACGTCATTAGGAAGCAGGGCGGTGACATCCTTTTCCGGAACCAGCAGGAGAGTGTCCTTTTCCCAGGCCAGGTTCAAGTTTACTTCCGCCAGAGGCTTTTCCATATCTACAATGGATTTCAAGGTGAAGGTGCGGAACGCCCAGCGGTACAGCGCCTTGGAATCAATCATGGCGCCGTTGTCAGGAACAGGGTCCTGCCCCGCCACGTGGGGAGAGCCCATCGCCACGCACAGGTAAGCGTAGCCCTCGGCTTTGGCGGTGGTAACAATACAGTCGCCGGCTTGGTCGTGCCAGCCGGTTTTGATGCCGGTGACATATTGATAATAATAATCCGGATAGCCGGGCAGCATCATTAAATTGGTAGTGTCTAAGCGCCGCTCTTCCTGCATATTGGTGGCGGGAACAATATGATAGGTTTGGCTCACAATGTCCATAAACCGGGGCAGATCCATGGCGTATTCCGCCATGATTCCCATATCACGGGCGGTGGTATAGTGGTTTTCGTCATGAAGTCCGTCCGGGTTGGCGAAGTGGGTGCCGGTACAGCCGAGCTCGGCGGCCTTGTCGTTCATCATTTGAACGAACCGGTCTATATTGGAAAGCTTTTCCGGGTTCCCGGTCTCCTGGTTTTTCCTGCCTCCCACATAGTCAGCAAGGATAACTGCGGCGTCATTGCCGGAGGGAACCATCAGGCAGTTCAGCGCCTCGTAGATTGACATGGTTTCCCCAACCATAATATTGGCGATTGAGCTTCCCGTACCCTCTAGGGAGTCCTTCAGCTCTTGCGTCAAAGTTACGGTGGTGCCGTCTAAATCCTCCACATTCTCACTGACTACAATATAGGTCAAAATTTTCGTGGTGGAAGCAGGCTCGATCCGTTCATCCGCGTTTTTTGTGAAAACCACAGTGCCGGTATCCAGATTTTTCATGAAAATAGCATTGCAGTTGGTTTCAAAGTCAATCGTAAAACCCTCATCCCCCGCCGCGCTGGCAGGAAAGGCGAAAATTGAGGTAAACAAAAAAAGACAGGAAAACAAAAGGATTAACTTTTTTTTCATAGAAGTTTTTCCTCCGATATGGTATGATAAAATTACTGAAACAGATCAGCGGGTGCGCGCTTTTATTTTTATGCCGTGTCGTCCAGCCTGGTTCTGGACATCCTGCGGGAAATTTTCACAGTGAGCGCTTGCGCCGTACTGCAAATGGATTTCTACCGCCGCCATTGGAATACTGATTTTAAAACGGGAATTTCCTATGGCTTGGAATCCAAATAGGAACGATAAGCACTGCCTCTTTCTTGAAAAGGAATCAGAGACCATATTCACCAATTGGAATTCCGCTCTCTTGCCGCGGAGGTACCCAGCCGGCGGAGGATGGCCCTGATTCCCGCTGCTGCCGGTGCCCCGCCATGGATGATTTTTGATCGTCTAACGATGCCATCACGCCCCTTTTTGCCTGTAGAATAGAATGGATTATGTATACCATTTTACCTTATTTATCCGGGAAAGGCAAATTAAAAATTTATGACAATTATAACAGTTTCCTAACGGGAGGAATTGAAATGATATTTATTACGGGAGATATGCACGGTCTTATGGAACGCTTTCAGGATTCCGCGTTTCGGCACATCAAAAAGGGGGATACCCTGATTATCTGCGGAGATTTCGGCTTTCTCTGGGAAGGCACCGAGGAGGAGAAAAAGGCGCTGAAAAAGCTGGAGAAGAAAAAGTACGAGATCCTGTTTGTAGACGGCATCCATGAGAATTTCGACCTGCTGGAAAGCTATCCGGAGGAGGAATACGCCGGGGGAAGGGTTCACCGTATCGGTACGAATCTCCGCCATCTGATGCGGGGAGAGCTGTTCACCATCGAGGGAAAAAAGATCTTTGCCTTTGGCGGCGGGGAGAGCATCGAAAAGGAGGACCGGGTCAAGGCGGGAAAATGGTGGGAGCGGGAAATGCCCACCCTGGAGGAAATGCAGCACGGCGTGGACCGGCTGGATGAGGTGGACCGCAGGGTGGATTACATCGTGACCCACGAGCCCCCTACTAGGGTACGCACAATTATTGATAATACTCTGAGAAATTTCAATATGCTGGACGCTTATTTGGACGAGCTGTCCACTAAGGTAGCTTATGAAAAGTGGTTTTTCGGCAGTCTCCACTTAGACCGGAAGATTACCGCTAAAAGCTACGCGGTGTTTAATGATTTGGTTCCGGCGGAAATCCCTCAGGGAAAAAGAAGAAGGTAAGCTATGAAATTTATCCATACCTCCGACTGGCACTTGGGAAAAATGATTTACGGCCGCTCCTTGCTGGAGGATCAGGAATATTTTATCAAACAGGTTTTCCTGCCCGCCGTGGACCGCGAGCAGCCTGACTTTGTCATCCTGGCCGGGGATATTTATGACCGCCAGATCGCCCCGGTGGAGGCTATCCGGCTTTTCGACTGGACCGTAAGCGAAATGGCGGGAAGGGAAGTGCCGTTTTTTCTGATTTCCGGCAACCATGACGGCGCCGACCGCCTGTGCGTGGGCGCCAGGCTGCTGCGGAAAAGCGGTATTTATCTTACGGCAAGGCTGGAAGACGCGTTTGAACCGATCCTCCTGGAGAAAAACGGGGAATCGGTTCAGATTTTTTGCTGCCCTATTTTGAGCCCGCAGAGGCCAGGGACGTCCTGGGGGACGACTCGATCCGAGGCTTTTCAGAGGCCTATGAGGCGGTGCTTTCCCGTTTAGAGGAAAAGAGAGATCCGGCGCTGCCCAGCGTTTTGGTTTCCCACTGCTTTGTTGCGGGAAGTACGGCGTCCGATTCGGAAAGCACACTCTATGTAGGCGGCAGCGGGGAAGTCGGAGCCGGCTGCTTCCGTAATTTTACTTATGCGGCGCTGGGGCATCTTCACGGCCCTCAAAAAGCCGGCGCAAACGGATGGTATTCCGGTTCTCCCCTGTGCTATTCCTTTGACGAGGAAAAGCAGAAAAAGGGCTGTACGGTGGTTACTCTGAAGGGTTATGAGACGGACTGCCGGCAGGTTCCTGTGGTGCCTATGCGGCCGATGAGAACCCTGACGGCCGCCTTTGACCAGTTGATGGAGGAGGGAAAAAAGTCTCCCTGCCAGGATTATGTGTTCCTGACCCTGACCGACGACAAGCCTGTGTATATGCCGGTGGACCAGCTGCGGGAGTATTATCCAAATCTGCTGGGACTTACCAGCCAATGGCTGCAAAACGGCGGCCTAGAGGGCTTGACCGGTGAACAGCAGGAGAAAAGAGAGCTTCTAAAACGCGGCGGGGAAAAAGAGATTTTCAGCGCCTTTCTCACCAGCGTATGCCAAAGCGGCGCGACTGAGGAAGATCAGGCGCTGTTTGACCAGATTCTGGCTCAGGTAGGAAGGGAGGCGGAGCAATGACGCCGATTCGTCTAAAAATGCAGGCGTTCGGCCCCTATCAGGCGCTGTGGAGATTGCCTTTTCCGGCCTGCGGGGCAAGCTGTTTTTAATTACAGGCTCCACAGGGGGAGGAAAAACCACCATTTTAGACGCCATTTGCTTCGCGCTGTTTTGCCGGGCCACCGGCGGGCGGAGAACCTGGCAGGATATGCGGAATCTGTCTGCTGGGGAAGATGTGCCGACGGTGGTAGATTTTGAATTTTCTCTTGGGGAGGAGCAATACCGTTTTCAGCGGTCCTGGCGCTGGCATAAGGTCCGGGGCAGCGGGCGGATGGAGATGCGGGATGAGCACCAATGCAGCCGGAGAAACGGGGAGCAGTGGGAGCTGCTGGCTTCCGGGGCTGAATCCAGAGTGAGGGAATACGCCCAAAGGCTTTTAGGGCTGACCTGCGAGCAGTTTTCACAAGTGATCGTTTTGCCTCAGGGGGAGTTTAGAAAGCTGCTGCTTTCCAACTCCACGGAAAAATCCAAGATCTTTCAAACTCTATTCCAGACCGAAAAGTGGGAACGGATCACCAAGTGCGCCCAGAGCATGGCGGAGGATTTGGAACAGCGCTGCGGCGGGCTTCTCTCTGCCCGGCAAGCGGTTTTGGAGAGCGAAGGCGTTCAAGCTCGGAGGAACTGGAGCTTTTGCGGAAAGCTACGGAGGAGGAGTATGAGCAAAGTATCGCTGCGGCCCAAAAAACAGAAAACGATTTGGAAAATATATCAAATATTATACAAAAAGTAAACAGATTAAAGGAAACGGAAACTGTTTTCCGAAGACTTCAAAAGCAGCTTGCGCAAGCGGCAGCGGAGAAAAGGGCTTTGGAACAGAAGCGGCAGGAGGCTGTCAAGGCCGCGGCTGGGCTTGCCCGGCTGGAGGAGGAGAAGGCGGTTGGCCTCCAGCTGGCCGCGAAGCACCAGGAGCAGATGGAAACTCTGACGAAGCTGAAAAGCTTAGAGGCGGAAAAGGAGCGTTTAGAAAAGGAAATTGCCAGCCAGAAGGAGCAGCGGCTGGAGTGGGAGCAAAAGGCTCTTTCCGCGGCGGAAAATGTGGAAAGGGGAAGGGCCTATTTGAGGGAACTGAATGACAAGCTGAAAGCCTTGCCAGAAGCTTCCCGAAGCTTTCAGGAATTGAAAACGGCCTTTGAACTGTTGAAGCAGTGGGAGGAAGGCAAAAGACGCTTGTCCGGGGAACAAAGCGCCCTTCAAAAAGCGGAGGAGATTTTAGAGCAGTCCAGGGTAAAGCTTTCGGCCTTGCAGGAAAGCTTAGAAAGAGCGCAGCAAAAGGCACGGGAGGATATGGCGGGGCATTTGGCCTCCGGCCTGCGGGATGGGGAGCCCTGTCCTGTGTGCGGCGCGGTTCACCATCCAGTCCGGCCAGTCTGGAAATAGGAGTAACTGTTACCCCAGAGGAGGAAAAACGCCTGAAAAGGCTGGTAAAAGAGGCCCAGGAGGCCTTTACCTCAGCCCAGGGAGCGTTCACCAAGCACCAGGGCCAGCGGGAACTGCTGGAGAAAAATGTAAGGGAATCAGAGCGCCGGATAGCGGACTTCCCATACCCGCCTGAGAAGCTCCCAGCCTTGCTGGCGGCGGCGGAAAAGAAGCTTGCCGGATTGCAAAAGGCGGGAGAATTGCTGCCCCAGGGGGAGAAGCGTCTGGCTCAGCGGGAAAACGAGGAGAAAACCGCCAAGCTCCAGGCTGACCGGAGCAAGGAGCGGCAGGCGCAATGGGAAAATAAGCTGTCCGCAGTGAGCGCGGAGATTAGCTCCCTTTGGGGCACCTTGCCGGAAGAAAGACAGGGGCAGAGCCTTGACCAGGCTGAGCAAGGATTGCGGAATTCCCTGACAGAGGTTCAAGCCCGGTTAGAGAGCTTGCGGAAAAAAATCCAGGAAACCCAGGAGGCGTCTGCAAAAACCGGAGAGGCTCTGGCGGCAGCCGCGGCGGGGGAAAGGGCTCTGCGGAACCAAACCCATGAGGCAAAGGAGCAATGGGAGGCCGCAGGGAGGGAAATTCCCGGAGAACTGAATCAGGAAGCGCTGGAGCAGGAGTATGCCAGTCTTCAAGAGGAAAGCCGGGAAAGCCTGCAAAAAACCGGCCGGCTTCTGCAGAAAAGGAAGTCACTGGAACAGGCTGCGGCAAAAATCAGGGATTTAGAGGAGGAAAGCAAGGCGGTTCAGGAGGAATATTCCAAAACAGAACGGATCGCCAGATTTTTCAGCGGTAAAAATCCTATGAACGTGCCCTTGAAAATGTTTGTGCTTGGGGTTATGCTGGACGATATCTTAAGCCGGGCTAACGTGTACTTTACTACCCTGAGCGGCGGTCGGTATCAGCTCAGCCGAAAGCGGGAGGGGGCAAGCCGGGGATACAGCGGCCTGGATTTGGAAATCTATGACGCTTATTCCGGCGGCGGCAGAAACGTCGACACCCTTTCCGGCGGAGAGCTGTTTTTGGCGTCCCTGTCTCTGGCTTTTGGACTTTCCGATGTGGTGCAAAGCTACTCCGGCGGTGTCAGGCTGGAATCTATTTTCATCGACGAAGGCTTTGGCACCTTGGATGAGGAAACGCTGAACACAGCCATGAAAGCCTTATTTGAAATTCAGAAAAGCGGCAGAACGGTAGGGATCATTTCTCACGTGGCCGAGCTGAAAAGCAGGATCCCCGCCCAGATCCGCATATTAGACGATCACAAAATTAAAGTGGTTCTGCCTTGAAAATCCTCCTGGAATATCAAACGAAAAACTACCGGCTGCGCGCTGTAAGGAAGCTCTCTGAGGCGGGGCTGGCGCCGAAACGATGGGGCCGCCGGCTGGCAGGCAAAAAGAGCAAATGTGAGGAGGCATATCATCATTTATTGGATTTGCGCAGAAAGAGCTGAATGGATATTTGAGGAACAGAATTTTATACCTTTCAACAGAAAAAGCACCGTACAAACACGGTGCTTTTTTCCTAAATTTCCGCTTGCCATAAAAAGGCTGGGAGTTTGTTTTTGATAAATGTAAACGATTCTCTATGACCTAATTGAACGCAGTTTCACCGGCCTGGGAAAATAACCGGCGGATTTCTCCTTTGATTCCGCGGTGCTCCGGAAAGGATAGAGCAGGATCTTTTTTCAGCAGGATTTTGGCTGCCTGCTGGGCTTGGGACAGTATATCCATATCTCCGAGCATATCGGCGATTTTCAGCTCCGGCAGACCATGCTGTCTGGCGCCGAAGAAGTCTCCGGGCCCTCGAAGCTTTAAATCCTCGTCAGCGATCTGAAAGCCGTCGTTGGTGCGGCACATTGCCTTGAGCCGATAGACGGCTTCCTCGTTTTGAGCGTCGGAAACCAAGATACAATAGCTTTTTTCCTTGCCCCGGCCGACCCGGCCCCGCAGCTGATGAAGCTGGGAAAGGCCGAACCGCTCGGCATTTTCAATCAGCATGATGACCGCGTTAGGGACATCCACGCCCACCTCGATTACCGTGGTGGAAACCAACAGATCCAGTTCCCCGCGGGAAAAGGCCCGCATTACCGCTTCCTTTTCAGCGGGCTTCATCCTCCCATGGAGCAGGCCGACCCGATAATCCCGGAATTCCCGGCCTTTAGGCTCTCGGCATATTCTACCGCGGAGGCCAAGCTGGCCTCGCCGGATTCATTTTCTACCAGGGGGCACACGATGTATCCTTGCAGGCCCTGGTTTAGGTGCTTCTGCAGAAAGCCGTAGGCCCGGCCGCGTTTTTTACTGTCAATCCAAAAGGTATCTATTTTCTGGCGCCCCGGGGGAAGCTCATCCAATACGGAAACATCCAGGTCGCCGTAGATCATCAGGCGAGAGTCCTGGGGATCGGCGTGGCGGACATGACCAAAAGATGAGGATTTTCCCCCTTGCCGGCTAAGGCCGCCCGCTGGGCAACGCCAAACCGATGCTGTTCGTCGGTAATAACCAGCCCGAGCCTTTGAAATTCCACCGGATCCGAAAGCAGGGCATGGGTGCCGATAAGCAAATGAATTTGTCCGGCTTTTAAAGCGAATAGCAGTTCCCGGCGCTCCCTTTGCTTGGTAGAACCGGTCAGCAAGGCTACGCTTACACCGGTGCCTTCAAACAGCTTTTCCATGGTGTGATAGTGCTGTTCCGCTAAAATCTCAGTGGGCGCCATAAAAGCGGACTGGATGCCCTCTCTGGCGGCGCAGTAGCAGAGCGCGGCGGCCACAGCGGTTTTTCCCGAGCCTACGTCGCCCTGAATCAGCCGGTTCATGGGCGTTTTCCTCCGCATGTCGGCCACGCATTCCGCTACCGCCCGCCTCTGGGCGCCGGTAGGTGGAAAGGGGAGACAGGAGAAAAATTCTTGGGAACGGTCGGCAGTGAGAAAACAGCTGGTTTCTCGGCGGTTTCTCGTTTTGAGCTGGCAGAGCCCAAGCTGGAGAACGAACAGCTCCTCAAAAATCAGCCTGCGGCGGGCGGCGTTCAAAGCCGGCTCCGACTGAGGCAGATGGATATCCCGAATCGCCTGTCCCAGCTCCTCCAGCTGATAGGAAGCGCGGAGCTCCTCCGGCAGCGGATCGTTGACGCGTTCCGGCAGGAGGGAGAGGGCTTGCCGCACCGCCGCTTCAATCTGACGGGAGGAGAGGCCCTCGGTTTGTCCATATACAGGATGAAAGCCGGAGCTTTCGGCGGAGGTGGTGAAGCTGGGTGAGGTCATTTCCCGTTTGGTAAAGGTTCCGCCGACCTTTCCGTAAAAAAGATACTCTCCATTTTGTTTTATTAAATTTGGAATATACCGGTTGTTGAAAAAAGTAAGCCGCATCACCGAACTGCCGTCGCTGGCCTGGCATCGGTAAAGAGTCATGCCCTTGCGGATTCGGGTTTCCGTCACCTTAGAAATAACAGCAGCCCGGATGCAAACCGGACGGTCAAAGGGGGCGGCGTCGATTTCGAAAGGATGGCTCCAGTCCTCATAGGCTCTGGGGTAGTAGCGCAACAAAGCGCCGACGCTGTCGACGCCCAGCTTTTCAAACAGCTGGGCGCGTTTGGCACCGACGCCTTTTAATGATTGCAGCTTTTGATCGAATAAAGAAGCCATACTTATTCCACAGAGATGATAAAGTAATAGATCGGCTGCCCGCCCCGTACCAGGGTGATATCCACATGGGAGCCTACCTTGCGCTGGATCGCATCCTTTGCCTCGCTGGCCTGCTCCTCGGTGATATCCTGGCCGTAAATCAGGGTAAGGAAAGCGGTATGATGGTCGCATAGGGATTTGGTCAGCTTGACAGCGGCTTTTACCGGATCCTTCTCCACGGAGGTCAGCTTACCGTTTTTCAGGGTGAGGATTTCCCCCTCTTTGATCTTAAACCCGCCGTACTCGGAATCCCGGGCGGCAAAGGTGACCTGGCCGGTGGTGACCTTTCCGGCGGCCTGCATCATCTGCTCCACTGCATCTTCGCCGTCCAGCTCAGGATCGAAGGCCAGCATTGCGGCAATCCCCTGAGGAATCGTCCTGGTGGGAACCACCACCACGGTGCGGTCCTTCGCCAGCTCTGCCGCCTGCTCCGCAGCCAGAATAATATTTTTATTGTTGGGCAGCACATAAACCTTCTTTGCGGGGGTAGCCATAACCGCCGCCAAAATGTTCTGTGTGCTGGGGTTCATGGTCTGGCCGCCGCTGACCACTGTGCTGCAGCCAAGATCCTGGAACAAGGCCTGCAGGCCGTCGCCGGCGGCAACGGAGACAAAACCGATTTCCTCGGTAGGCTCCGCCGGCTCAAACTGGTTGGCGGTTTCCATGGCGGCCTTGGCCTTTGCCTGCTCGTTCTGTTCAGCGGCGATCCGGTGCTGTTCCTTCATGTTCTCCACCTTGACGGTCAGCAGCTGGCCGAACTTCAAAGCTTCCTGTAGGCCTGGCCCGGGTTCTCCGTGTGCACGTGGGTTTTGATGATTTCGTCATCATCCACAACAACCACGCAGTCGCCGATAGTTTCCAAATAAGCCCGAAGCTCCAGCGGACTGGCAGTGACCTCCGGATTACGGCCTACAATAAATTCCGTGCAGTAGGTAAAGGTGATGTCCTGGTCAAATTCAGCCGCGGCGTTCCGGAAGAAATCATCGGAGCTGACCGGCTTGGAAACCACACCGGAGGCCGCCTCCTCCTCTTCGTTGGGAATAATATAGCCGTCCTTGAATACGGACATCATCCCTTCAAAAATCAGGCACAGGCCTTTTCCGCCGGCATCCACCACGCCTGCCTTTTTCAAAACAGGCAGAAGCTCCGGCGTAGTCCGCAGCGCGTCGGTAGCGCCCTGGCAGATGGCGGTCCATACGAACACAGGGTCCTTGTTTTCCTCTGCGGCCGCGCGGCCTTCCTCGTAGCGACCCTGGCGACCGTAAGGATCGTGCCCTCAGTTGGCTTCATCACCGCCTTATAGGCGGCCTCCACGCCGATGCCTAAGCGGTGGCGATATGGGAGCCATCCATCACGTCCAGCTCCTTCAGGCCCTGAGCGAAGCCCCGGAACAGCAGGGAAAGGATTACTCCTGAGTTTCCTCTGGCTCCCCGCAGCAGAGCGGAAGCGCAGGCAGACGCCACCTGGCCCACCGCGTCGCTCTCATTTTTTTCCAATGCGGCGGCCGCGGACGACATCGTCATGGACATGTTGGTACCGGTATCCCCGTCGGGGACGGGGAAAATATTCAATTCATCGACAGAGGTTTTATGCTTGGCAATATTATTCGCGCCGGATATTATGGCGTTACGCAGACAAGTTCCGTTAATCAAGATCAGCACTCCCTTGGTTCTTAGTTTATAACGATTTTTTCAAATCATGCAGATATACTTTTTTTCATTATATCACATAATATTTTTAGAATCAAACAAAAAAAATAACGGCAGCAGTCTCTTTTTTAAGAGATTCCGCTGCCGAAGCTTGCAGATATGCTATCTAGGCTCAACAATCAATTTGATAGCGGTGCGTTCCTCTCCGTCAATCACGACGTTGGCAAAGGCCGGAATACAGACCAGATCTACTCCGGAGGGCGCCAAATAGCCCCGGGCCACGGCCACCGCTTTGATCGCCTGGTTGGCGGCGCCGGCTCCCACAGCCTGGACCTCCACACAGCCGAACTCCCGAATAACGCCCGCAATGGCCCCCGCGACAGAGTTAGGTGCGGATTTTGAAGAAACCTTTAGAACTTCCATTAGTCAGTCCTCCTTTTAGAACGAACTTGAGAGATAGGGCTCTCCTAGTATCTATTCTAATAATAGTAGAAAAATCCACTAATAAAATTCCAAAATAGAAATATATGTTAATTTATCATAAATTTTATTTTTAATTAAGTGTTTTTATAGGGGAAATGCTGTTTTTAAATGATTTCTAACCGTTCCACTCCTTGGGTTAGGCCGGTTTTAGGATCTACAGAGAATAAAACGCAGTCCATTTTGCAAGGGCCGCCTGCTAGATCGAAGCGGACCGGCAGCTTATTCTTCATTTTCTCAATGGTCAGCTCTTTTTTCACCCCAAGCACAGAGTCGATCGGCCCAGTCATGCCCGCGTCAGTGAGATAGCCGGTGCCCCGGGGTAAAATCGTTTCGTCGGCCGTTTGAACGTGGGTATGAGTGCCGAACAGGGAGGAGACCCTGCCGTCCAAATAAAACCCCATAGACCGTTTTTCTCCGGTGGCCTCGGCATGGAAATCCACGACGGTGATTTTTGGCCGGTCTGGTTCGGCCAGAATCCGATCCGCGGTACGGAAGGGGCAGTCCAGGCTTTCCAAATAAACGGTGCCCATCAGGTTGATCACCTGCACTTGGAGCCGGCCCAGGTCGACCAGGCAGGAACCCTGCCGGGCGTAGTCCCTTCCGGGAAGTTGGCGGGCCGCAGCACATAGGGATGCTCCTCGTACAAAGCATAGCTTTCTCTCCGCCGGAAAGCGTGGTTCCCGGTAGTAATCACATCCACACCGCTGTGGAACAGATAACCGGCGGAGGCGGGGGTAAGCCCGTTGCCGTCGGCGGAATTTTCCCCGTTGGCGATGACCAGGTCAACGCTTTTCAGCTTTTTCAGAGACGGCAGACGCTGTCGGAGAAACTGGCAGCCAACGCTGCCAACCACGTCGCCGATACAAAGAATATTCATAGCGGTTTCACCTTTCTCTGGCGGTCTTCCGGACGGCCAGGCTCTAGACGAGAGAATTTAAAAATGGGGCAAAGCGCCGGCCGAAAAAGCCTTTCTCCAAGAAAATAAGATCTGCAAAAAAGGCACAGAGCGTTTCAGCCCTGCGCCTTTTTCGTTTCTTCGGACTCCGTTTATTTCGCGTATTCGATCGCGCGGCTTTCACGGATGATGTTGACTTTAATTTGTCCGGGATAATCCAGGTCGTCCTCAATCTTTTTGCAGATCTCCCTGGCCAAAAGAACCATGCGCTCGTCATTGACAACCTCGGGCTTGACCATGATGCGGATTTCCCTGCCGGCCTGAATAGCGTAGCAGCTGGAAACGCCGTCAAAGGAAGAAGCGACCTCCTCCAGCTTTTCCAAGCGCTTGATATAGTTCTCCAGGTTTTCTCTGCGGGCGCGGGCCTTGCGGCGGAAATGGCGTCTGCGGCCTGCACAATGCAGGCGATTACGGTTTTCGCCTCCACATCGCCATGATGGGCGTGAATGGCGTGAACCACAGCCTCTCCCTCTTTATACCTGCGGGCTACATCCACGCCGATATCTACGTGAGAACCCTCAATCTCGTGGTCAAGAGCCTTACCGATATCATGGAGCAAACCGGCCCGGCGGGCGATGGTGGGATCTAAGCCCAGCTCGGAAGCGATCATACCGGAAAGGTAAGCCACCTCCAGAGAGTGATTCAGTACATTTTGTCCATAGCTGGTGCGGTAACGCAGCCGACCCAGCAGCTTGACAAGCTCAGGATGGATTCCGTTAACGCCGGCCTCGATAATGGCCCGTTCACCCTCCTGCTTGATGGTAGCGTCCACCTCCCGGCGGCCTTTTCGACCATTTCCTCAATCCTGGCGGGATGAATCCGTCCGTCGGAAATCAGCCGTTCCAGGGCGATCCGGGCAACCTCTCTGCGGACCGGGTCGAAGCTGGACAGGGTGATAGCCTCGGGGGTGTCGTCAATAATCAAATCAACGCCGGTCATGGTCTCGATGGCCCGGATATTACGGCCCTCGCGGCCAATGATGCGGCCCTTCATTTCGTCGTTGGGCAAGGGCACAACCGAATGGTGGCTTCCGCCACGTGATCGGCGGCGCATCTCTGAATGGCCAGGGAAATGATCTCGCGGGCCTTGTTGTCCGCGTCATCCTTTGTCTGCTGCTCGATTTCCATGATTTTGATCGCTTTTTCATGAACCAATTCGTCTTCCAGTTTTTTCAGCAAATAATCCTTGGCCTGGTCAATGGAGAATCCGGAGATTCTTTCCAGCATTTCAAATTGGCTTTTTTTGACGGTTTCCGCTTCCGCGAGTCTTTCGTCGATTTTTTTGGTCTTTGCGTTAATGGCCTCTTCTTTTGCCTCTAAATGCTCCAGCTTTTTATCCAGAGTTTCTTCTTTCTGCTGGATTCTGCGTTCCTGGCGCTGTACATCCTTGCGGCGGTCGGCGATTTCCCGTTCCGCCTCCAGACGCTGGCGGTGAATCTCGTCCTTTCCCTCCAGGATCGTTTCCTTTTTCTTAGCCTCCGCTGTCTTGATGGCTTCATTGACAAGACGCTTCGCTTCCTGTTCGGCAGAGCCGATTTCCGCCTCAGCCGTATGTTTTCTATGATTAGAGCCCGCAATAAAGGCGATAACAGCGCAGACTACACCAACTGCGATGGGCAGGAGGATTTGTAGTACTAATGGCAAGTGAATTGGCACCTCCTTTTCTTCATTCTGTTTTCAAGTATTTCAATCAAAAAAATAATAGAAAGTAGAGTTTCTCACCTAACAGGTGCGTTAATCCTGAAAATGAGCATAATAACCCCGCGAATACGCAGTTTTGCGTATCCTTAACAACTATTGTATTACTTTCAGGGGGTGTCTGTCAAGAAAATTGTACATACTTTGCTATTGACAATTCAAAACCCCGGTGTTACGATAATAATCGAAAAAGAATCATCTCAAAAACGTTGAGAAGGAAGGAAAAGCCATCAGTTTTCCTATAGAGAGCAGACGTCACCGGCTGAAAGCGTCTGCGGTAAAACCGGCTTCTTCTACCGCCTTCGAGTGTGCCGCGAAGAGAGCAGCATTCTATAAGCGGCGCCGGCCGGCCCCGTTACAGGCCAGTTGAGGGCAAAGGGAGATTTTCCTTTTGCTGAATTTGGGTGGAAACACGGAGCGCAAAGCCTCGTCCTTTTTGGGATGAGGCTTTTTCTAATTATTTTAGTGAAGGAGCGCATAACTATGGTAAAGGTTACACTGAAAGGCGGAGCGGTAAAGGAATATGACGATAATGTCACCGTCGCGGAGATCGCGAAATCCTTAGGCGGCGGCTTGTATAAGGCGGCCTGCGCGGGAAAGCTCAACGGCCGGGTGGTGGACCTTCGAACCCCGGTGACAGAGGACAGCGAGGTAGAGCTGCTGACCTTTGATTCCCAGGAAGGGAAAAGGGCCTATTGGCATACGACCTCCCATATTATGGCCCAGGCGGTAGGCCGGCTGTTCCCGGATGCGGTGTTCGCTATCGGCCCGTCTATTGATCAAGGCTTTTATTACGATTTTGACCTGCCCAGGAACCTGACTCCCGATGATCTGACCGCCATTGAGAGCGAGATGAAGAAGATTATCAAGGAGGATGAGCCCCTGGAGCGGTTTGAGCTGGAGCCGGAGGAAGCCGTCAAGCTGATGAAGGAAAAGGGCCAGCCCTATAAGGTGGAGCTGATTCAGGAGCATTCCGGCAAAGGAGAGAAGATTTCCTTCTACCGCCAGGGTGATTTCGTAGACCTGTGCGCCGGCCCTCACCTGATGAGCACCGGTAAGGTAAAGGCTGTGAAGCTGACCAGCTGCACAGGGGCCTACTGGCGGGGAGACTCCAAGAGCAAGATGCTCCAAAGAGTGTATGGGATTTCCTTCCCCAAGGCCAGCGAGCTTACCGCTCACCTGGAGGCTATGGAGGAAGCCAAAAAACGCGACCATAATAAGCTGGGCCGGGAGCTTGGTTATTTTACCACCTGTGATATCATCGGCCAGGGCCTTCCGATCCTGCTGCCTAACGGCGCCAGAGTGATCCAGCTTCTCCAGCGGTTTGTGGAGGATGAGGAGCAGAAGAGGGGATGGCTGCTGACCAAAACCCCGTATATGGCGAAAAGTGATCTGTATAAGCTGTCCGGCCACTGGGATCACTATAAGGACGGCATGTTTGTGCTGGGAGATGAGGAAAAGGATGACGAGGTGTTCGCCCTCCGTCCCATGACCTGCCCGTTCCAGTATCAGGCTTATTTAAATAAAAAGCGGTCCTACCGTGATCTGCCCTTACGGTATAACGAAACCTCCACCTTGTTCCGCAATGAGGCAAGCGGAGAAATGCACGGTTTGATCCGGGTACGCCAGTTCACAATTTCTGAAGGCCACCTTATGTGCCGTCCCGACCAGCTGGAGGAAGAATTCAAAAGCTGTTTGCAGCTTGCCAATTATATGCTGGAGACTCTAGCTTGGCCGAGGATGTTTCCTATCGCTTCTCCCAGTGGGATCCGGAGGATAAGGACAAATATATCGGTACCCCCGAGCAGTGGGATGAGGCTCAAAGCGCCATGAAGAGAATCTTGGATCATCTGGGCATTGAGTACGCGATTGGCGTCGGAGAAGCGGCCTTTTACGGCCCAAAGCTGGATATCCAGATTAAAAATGTGTTTGGCAAGGAGGATACCCTGATTACCATCCAGATTGATCAATTATTAGCGGAGAAATTTGGTATGGAATATGTGGACGCGGATGGCAAGGCTAAAAACCCCTATATTATCCACCGTACCTCTATCGGATGCTATGAGCGCACCTTGGCGCTGCTGATCGAGAAGTACGCCGGCGCGCTGCCTATGTGGCTGATGCCCGAGCAGGTCCGTGTTCTGCCCATCAGTGAAAAGTTCCTGGATAAGGCTCTGAAAGTGGATCGAGAGCTGAAAGCACAAGGAATCCGCTCTACCGCCGACAGCCGTAACGAAAAGATCGGGTATAAGATCCGGGAGGCTCAGATGGAGAAAATTCCTTATATGCTGATTATCGGCGAAAAGGAAGTTCAGGAAAATGTGGTTTCCGTGCGTTCCAGAAAGGACGGCGTACTGGGCTCCATGTCCTTAGAGGCATTCCTGGAGAAAGCGCTGACGGAAATCAGAGAAAAAACAAAATAAGACAGCCGGTAGGGAGTTTAAGCTAAGCGGACAATTCATGTCCGCTTAGCTTTTTGCCGGTTTTAGCAAGAGGGCTTCGGTGAAACCGGGGAATAAAAAGGCTTAATAGGCCGAAGTCAGGATCAGGGTCAAAAATGATCTATTACTCAACAATGATTCTTTATCTTTTCCGTATTTCCTTTTTATTGGTTGCCTGGCTTACCAGTTGTGGGGTGAGCGATGCCACGGGATTTTTAGCGCCCTTACCGGTGGGCGGCAAGTACTCTCTGGAGCCTATGAAACTCACTAGCTTACTGGCAGGCTTGATAGTTGCTTGAAAAAGGCTTTTTCCGTTATATTCTGGGGAGAAATTGACGACAGTTGGAGTTCATTGAGACAGGAGTTTTATGATAAAGGGAAAATTATTTAGGTGAAGCCGAAACGAGATATGCTTTTTCCTCGATGAAAAGTATTGAATCGGCAATGAGAAGATGAAGAAAATTTTATGCGGAACAGGCTGGCAGTGATAGGCTTTACAGTGATCGTATAGAGGCGTAAGCAGAGGTTTTTATCAGGAGTTCCCTTTTTGCAAAAAGAAATCAAAGGCACCACTTGATTTTAAAAAAAATATCTGGTAAAATAAGTATTACTGAATTATGAAGATGCGTGAGTAGTTCAATGGCAGAATGTCAGCTTCCCAAGCTGAACACGCGGGTTCGATTCCCGTCTCGCGCTCCAAGAAGGGTGACGAAATAGATGTCACCCCGATTTTTTTCAGTATTCATGCGGGTTTTCGGGCTTTTGAGGGCCGATTTTTCAAAATCGCTCCACCGTGGATGTCCAACCCCCAAAAGAGCAAAAAAGGCAAAAAACCGCTTCCTTATTTTTATTAGGGAAGCGGTTTTTTCATTTTTTAGACACCGGCAGAGAAATGATTTTCGATTGTCCGTTCGGGTTGTCCTGGGGTTTGACAGGGGAAAGAGGCGCTGGGGTTTGACCGGCAGCCGGGACGGAAGAAACGATTAAGCAGCCATCCTTTTCTTCAATCGAAACAGACATTTTCCCTTTTTCCCAATTTAAGTGATGGAGAAGTTCAGCGGGGAGAACAATTCTTCCCGGCCCGTCAATCGCGCGACAATACTGCACAGCCATTACCTCCAGAAGATTAAATTTTCAATTCCCGTCTGGTTTGTTCCAGCGGTTCCTAGATAGATTGTAAACCCGGATTCACCGGGCCAGTTTAACAGCCTAAAGGTACATGGGAGAAGTGCGCCCATTTTTAGAAGCGCCCCGGCAAAGCAGCCGGGGCGCTTTTTCCATTTTCCCCCTCTCGCCTTCCCCTCTCTCACACTCTCTCCCCTACACACTCTTCCCCAGGATTTACCGGCTGGGAAAGAACAAAGCCCTTACAGCAGGAAGTTTTTTCTAGTTTCCCACCGGAAAAATAAGTTTTCAACAGAGCAAGCGAAAGGATGAGGAAAATATGAACATTGGAGTC
>ENA-OQLB01000239-OQLB01000239.1-human-gut-metagenome-genome-assembly--contig:-NODE-239-length-32490-cov-4.417452_pt1 | contig 32490 bp, 40 predicted proteins | sample MGYA00242656_ERZ504813 | MGnify/ENA primary metagenome ERZ504813 (study PRJEB26092, sample SAMD00036388) | human gut metagenome | host: Homo sapiens | study: EMG produced TPA metagenomics assembly of... | reverse complement strand
ATTCACCGATAGAGATACTCTCGAAAAAATGATCGAAGATTATATAGATTACTACAACAATAAACGCTTGCAAAGGAATCTCGGAATTTTAACGCCAATGGAAAAACACGAAATTACTTGCAAGCTGCATAAAAACTGCCAGCAGATAAATTTCTACTGGCAGGAAAAATTTATATTTTTTCAATTGTCTACTTGACGGGGAGCGGTTCATTTAGTGAGACAGCCCCTATATTCATATCCATTTCTATGAACAACGTCGAAACGTCTTATCTGTAATAATTCTTGCAAAGATCAATCCAAGCGGCAAAGCCATAATAATAAGTAAAGCTTCTGTAAACCAAAAAGCACCGGTATTAATCGAAGTAATACCAATATTATAAATTGCCCGATACAAATACAATCCAGGAACCATAATAACGATGGAAGGCACAGTCAAAGAAATTCGAGGATAACCAATCGAAGTCTTGATCATAGATGCCAGAAGACCAGCAAGCAAAGCACCAAGGAATGCAGCTGCAGCTGGTGGAAATGAGGCGAGATCAACAAGTTCCAGACGAGTTGTATTTGCAATCGCTCCGATTAAACCTGCGGTAGCGGCAAGTCGTAAAGGGCTGTTAAACATTACAGAGAATCCTAACACTCCGAAGAAGCTTGCGATCAATCGGAAGATCAGGTACTGGAATTTGCTAAGGTCAAGAGGAAGGAAATCCATTGGTTTCAAATGAAGCACCAAAGCAAGCATCCATGCTGCCAAAGTTGCAACAGAGATAATAATGATCGCATATGTTAAACGTTCCAGTCCAGATCTCATATCTAGTTTCGCAAGGTCAATTCCACTTGTGATAAATGGAAATCCTGGAATGATAAATAACATGGAACAAATATAACCAGCCTGATGGTGGATCGAAACATGAAATCCAGATTTCAATGCCGTAAATGCAATTGTGTATACAATGCATGCCAGAGCAACACTTGCAGCGGTACATAAAAATAAAGTCAAATGATGCTGATTCATCTTCGCTCGAAGATAATTTCCGGCACCGGCACCCAGAAATGCACAAAACATTTCAACAGGGCCGCCGCCCAATAAAAAAGTAAATGCACAGCAGGCAACTGCGGCAGCCAGACCAAGAAATGGTGGAGAATAAAAACCATGAATTTCATGAATCCGATCAAGAAGAGTATGAAGCTCATCTCCAGACATCTTCTTACAGTTTCCTGCAAATTTATTTACGAACTCTTCCATGCGGTAAAGTTTTGATGTATTGACACCTGTATTAAACAGACATAACGATTCTGTATAACAGTTACCACCATCAATGCAGGTATATTCAATTGACAATAAACCAATATCGGCAGTACATGTAATTCCAAGTTCTCTGGCCAGTGTGTTCATGGAACTTCGCACTCTCCAGGCTCCGGTTCCACAAGACAGAAGCATGATTCCAGTACGACCGATGATCGAGCTTTCTCACTTAACGAAGCTTCCGTGATTGGACGACCAATACTTTTTCTTGTATGATCATGCCAAGGAATCCGCATATGATTATGAAATTCTTCCTCCATATATATCACCCCTCCGAATCCATAAGTATTTCTAATAATTTTTTCCCAGCAATTCCAATTGGTCGGGTAGAATCGGTAAGGAGACAAATGTCTCGTGGATTAGCATGTTCCTTTACAGGAATTTCTATAATTTCACCACGATCAAGATAGTCTTTAGCAAGAGCTTCCGGACAGAAACCAATTCCAAGATCATGCTGCACCAGAGATAAGATCTGGTTCGTTGTAGCAGTTTCCATATCCGGAGAAAAAACTAACTGATTCTGATAGAAATATTTCTCATAAAAATTTCTGGTTGCTGTTCCTTCATTTAATGAAATAAAAGGAAAATCCTGCAGATCACGGAGTCTTTTCGGTGAAAAACCAATATCCTTATAAGAAGGTCCGCCAATTAAAATGTCACGGAAAGAGCAAAGTCGTTGCGATTGTAGTGGATGTTCGCAATACAATGGTGTTGTCACAATACTAAAATCAACGAATCCTTTTCTCAAAGCTTTGATTGCCTGTGGTGTGGAATGGTTGGAAATTTTTAATTTAATATGTGGATAAAGTTTGTGAAACTTCTCTAATTTCGGCAGCAAAAATAAATGAAGTGCAGTTTCGCTTACTCCGATCGTAACAGTTCCAGATTTCAGATTTTTTGTTCGATTTAGTTCATCATTTCCAGAAGAAATCTGCTGGATCGCAATTGCTACATGTGCATAAAGTTGTTCCCCTTCTGGTGTCAGTTTGATTCCCCTGTGTGACCGGATAAATAAAGTGCAGCCAAGTTCACTTTCCATAATATTCATGCAGCGAGTGATATTTGGCTGATTATTATGTAAGAATTTCGCAGCTTTAGAGAAACTCTTATATTTTGCAACATAATAAAAGATACGATAATAGTCAAAAGGCATGATTGACCTCCTTGTTATATAAAATTTGTATGCTAATGATATGATATATATATTTTACATATCATTCTTCCTAAAGTATAATACAGTTGATGAAAAAGTCAAGAAAGGGATGATCAGCGTGGAAACAATTTTTCCAAGAGAAGAAAATGCAGAGCATATATTTAAAAAAATTCTGGAAAATAATGATGCCTGTGAACGATTGAGAGAGTTATTTTATGAAGAGTTTGCCAACAGTGGAGATCGTGATCTTTCGGAAAAACAGTTTGTGAAAGCACTATTTGATGCATATCAAAATAGGGATCTTTCCGCTTTCTTGATGGAAATTTGTGGAAACAGTATGTTTGATCTGTTAAGAAATGCGTTTTTGATTCCTATGAGATTCAATGATAAAGGTGTAACAAATCCTGTAAGATTAACAGATGCAGAGGGCGAGCTAATCAAACAAACATCCGTAAACAAACAGATTTCACAAAAACAATATAAAATGTTTCAGCAGATTTTAGATCAGGCGGACGATATACCGGATTATGAAATCTGTCTTGCTTATGGATTTCGTGAAAAACACGATTATCGGAACAAAAATGAAATTAACACAATGAAGATAGGGGAACATATTGGAATCCTGCTATTATTTAAACTACCTAATGAAGTAAAAGAAATGATAGAGGATAACGAAGTCTACAGCATTGTTTGGGATTTTATGATGAGACTGGAAGAACAATTACCAAGAGCGTTCATGTATTATGGTGTAATGGATGAAAACAAATTTGAACAACAAAGCAGCGAGATTGGCATCTTTCTTCCCTTCCGTCACTTTGAACACCAACTAGAGAAAAACATCGAACAGGCCAATGGTATTGGTCTGGGATGTAGAGAACGTATCCTGACAATGATCAAATAAAAAGGAACTATTTTATTTATAGTTACCAATAGTAGTCATAAAAGACATCGCATGAAATACAAATATTCGTGCGGTGTCTTTTGTGTTTCTATAAATTTATGATGAGAGTGTCAAAAGTATAAATGAAATAAGGATTGACATTTTATAAAAAATAGCATACAATATTATTGTATTAAGGAAGTAATACAATAATACAATAAGAAGGAAGGGGAACTATGGGGTGGAAGATAGATGATGGAAGACCAATCTGGACACAACTGAAGGAACAGATGATCAAGAGGATTGTGTCAGGAACCTATCCAAGCGGAGAGAAACTACCAAGTGTCAGGGATCTTGCAGGAGAAGCAGGGGTGAATCCGAATACGATGCAGAGAGCGTTATCAGCACTTGATCAGGATGGATTAACGATCACCAACCGAACAAGCGGGCGCTGTGTCACAGAAGATGTGACGAAGATAGAAGAATGTCGGAAAGATATAGCACACAAGATTGTAAAACAATACATCAGGGATTTAGAGGAACTTGGATACAATAAGGAAGATGCAGTCGCATTGATCGGAAAGGAAGAGGAAGAATGAAGGATTTGAATTTAATAGAATTAACTGATTTAGAGAAACGGTATGGAAAGAAGGAAGCTTTAACGGGAATCAACTTAACAATAGGGAGAGGAAAGATCATCGGGCTTTTAGGACCCAATGGTTCTGGAAAGACAACATTGATCAAGTTATTAAACGGTCTGTTGCAGCCAACATCAGGTGAGATTAAAGTCAATGGTAAAGCACCTGGTGTTGACAGCAAGAAGATCATCAGCTATCTGCCAGATAAGATGTATTTTGCAGATTGGATGAAGATTGCAGATTTGATGGATTTTTTTGAAGATTTTACGAAGACTTTGATCGTAAAAAAGCAGAGGGCATGTGTGAGACATTAAAGATCAACACCGAAGCGAAGGTCAAAAGCTTATCCAAAGGAAATAAAGAGAAAGTCCAGTTAGTTTTGGTAATGTGCCGAAAAGCACAACTCTATCTGCTAGACGAACCGATCGCAGGAGTCGATCCCGCAGCAAGGGATTTTATCTTAGATACGATCTTAAATAATTATAATGAGGAAGGAACCGTGATCATTTCAACACATCTGATCGCAGATATCGAGAAGATCATGGATGAGGTTATTTTTATCAAAGAAGGAAATATTGTAACATACAAGTCAGCTGATGACTTAAGAGAAGAAAGCGGCAAATCCATCGATGCCCTGTTCCGTGAGATATTTCATACAGATGTATACAGAGGAGGGGACGAAGTATGCTAGGAAAATTAATTAAGTATGATCTGAAAGCATTAGCGAAGATTTTAGCACCATTATGGGGTGTACTCTTAGTGATGGGACTGATCTTTGGAATCAGTATTCGGTCGAATCTTGACGGAATTGGAAATACGATGATCGTATTTAGTCTTGTGGTCATTGTTGCAGTGATCGTTGCGATCTTTGTAATGAATGTGATCATTGTGATTCAGCGCTTCTGGAATGGGTTATTGCAGGAAGAAGGATATTTAATGTTCACGCTTCCAGTTACTACAAGAAGCCTGATTTTATCTAAAGTGATCAGTGCATTGATCATCAGCTGTGGGACAGCACTCGTAATCTCTTTATTGGGAGTAGAGATCATTGTGATAAGCCCGGTAAAACTTATGGATACTGTAACGTATTTTGGAAACTGGGTCATCAAAGTACATGCAGGACCATGGATTGGATATGGAGCGGTGATCGCAGTGGTAGGTTTGCTAAGTGGAATCTACCATATATATGCAGCAATGGTGATCGGACAGTTGAGTAATGGCAATCGATTCTTGTTTGCATTTGTGGCATATGCAGTGTTATCGATCATTGTATCACTAATTGGAATTCCAAGTATGACAAACTTAGATAATATGGGATCAAGTCTGCAGAATACATTTGGATTTTATAGTGATCTGTGGATCTATCTTGTAGAAAATATTGTGATCATTATCATTTATCATATTGTTACAGAAGTGATATTAACGAAGAAATTGAATCTGGAGTAGGAAAATAGAAGGGATAAGGAGAGGAGGAAAAATTATGTTAAGGAAATTGATGAAATATGATCTAAAATATTACCGTAAGATCATGCTGCCACTATGGGCTGTTTGATCATTTATGGAATTGTCCATGGAATCAATACTGTGTTCAATTATGAAACATTTTATGATCATATCCCAATAAAGGCACAGGCTATTGTTGTTGTGACCGGTATTTATTTTATATTCTGCGTGAATATTATTCTTGTGATACAAAGGTTCTGGAAAAGCATGTATGGAAAGGAAAGCTACCTTACACATACACTTCCAGTGACTGAGAGAAAGTTGATCTTGTCAAAGGTCTTCAGTGCGATCATCATCAGTTTTACAACAGTTTTTATCTTCTTTGCAGAAAATTATATATTGATTTATATACAAAGTATTGTATATCACGGAGAAGCTTCACTTCAAGGAATACCGATTCGACATTTTCAGGATTTTACAAAAACAAAAGTTGTTTTAACCATTCTTTATATGATCATATATGGAATCATATGGACGATGCATCTGATCTATCAGCATATACAGCAATATGCATTGGACAGATGAGAAGTAAAAACAGATTTGCGACAATGATCATTGTAGGAGCTTTTTTATTCTTGGTTGGCTATGAAATGCAAGTGGTATTGTTGCAACATAATAGATATTACAGTTGGTTTTATCTTCCGTGTCTTATTGCCTTTCTTCTGGAAATTGTGTTGTGTCATTTGGTGATTGAGTTTATTTTGACTAGAAAGTTAAATATAAATTAGATAATAGAATTGACATAAAAAATTATAGATGTTAATATAACAATATAAAAAGGTGCTACCGATGACGGTTTGCCTGATTAATATAAGTTTTATAGACCGCTTACTTTCTCAGGGTAGGGCGGTCTTTTTCTGTCTTGGCATCATGCTTTCCACGCACATAGCCAAGACTATAAAAAGTCGCACACAGTGAGATTACTGCGATTAGGTCTGTAATGGTTAGCATAATTTCAAGTCCCCTTTCCGTCAGATTTCTCTATGAAAGAGATGGATCTATGTAATCGGGGCTAGAACTCTCCGTAGGAAGCAAACCGCCATTCACGTCAATGTGAAGTAACACCTTGACGTTTATTTTAACAGAAAACATATATTAATTCAATAAAAAACAAAGTATAAACATATAAAAGTACAAAAAAATTTTACATACATTTAACACAACACATCTCCTAAATAAGTTAAAATAAAACTGTTGTAAAAAATAAGTGAAAGAAAAGTAAAGAAAAGAACAACTAAAGGAGAAAAAAAAGTGAGCAGTACAAACATTTTAGGTCTGTTGGGAGGATTAGCATTATTCCTATATGGTATGCAGATGATGAGTAACGGATTAGAATCCGTTGCCGGAAATAAAATGAAAGACATTTTGGAAAAATTGACATCCAATAGATTCTTAGGTATTATCGTAGGAGCTTTGATCACAGCCGTGATCCAGTCATCCTCAGCTACAACGGTAATGGTCGTAGGATTTGTAAACTCTGGAATGATGACATTAAATCAGGCCGTATGGATCATCATGGGAGCTAATATTGGTACAACAATTACAGGACAGTTAATTGCCTTAGATGTTGGGGCATTAGCACCATTAATTGCGTTTATCGGTGTAGCAATCGTTGTATTTTCAAAGAATGAAAAAGTACAGTTTGTCGGAGAAATCATTGCAGGACTTGGTATTTTATTTGTTGGAATGAACATGATGGGAGATTCCATGATACCACTTCGTGAGTATCCACCATTTATCAACCTGATGACAAGATTCTCAAATCCATTGATCGGAATCATCGCAGGTATGATCTTTACAGCGGTCATCCAGTCATCTTCAGCTTCTGTAGGTATCTTGCAGGCATTAGCATTAAGCGGAGTGATCAGTTTCCATGATGCAGCCTTTGTATTATTTGGACAGAATATCGGTACATGTATTACAGCGATCTTAGCATCGATCGGAACAGAGAGAAGTGCGAAGAGAGCAACGATCATTCATCTAAGCTTCAATATTATCGGAACAGCCATTTTTACAATTTTATGTTTAGTGACACCTTTGACAAATTATGTGGCAGGATTCAGTGGAAGCAGTATTACAAAACAGATTGCCAATATGCATACATTATTTAATATCAGTACAACCATCCTGCTGATCCCATTTGGAAATTATCTGGCAAAACTTGCAACCAAGATCCTTCCAGAGAAAGCAGAAGAGAAAGAACATCACAAACATTTAAAATACATCAAATCAGTTGATACAAGAGTGGATGCAACATTTGGTACATCAGCGATTAACTTACAGAACTTAAGAAATGAAATTCAGAGAATGCTTGAGATGGCAAGAGTCAATGTAGAAGAAAGTTTTGATGCATTTTTGGCAGGAAGCAGCAGATTCTTAGGTGATGTTGATAAAAGAGAAGATTATATTGATTATCTGAACAAAGAAATTTCAAGAGCCGCAGCAAAGATGATGGCGCATGAAACGAATGTTAAAGCTTCAAAAAATATCGGTTCATATCTTGATATGACAAGTAATATCGAACGAATTGGAGATCATGCAGTTAATATTTGTGATTATACAAAGTTGATCGAAGAAAAACATATTGTATTTTCAGATGACGCAAAACAGCAGATGGAAGAAATGAAAATGATCTGTGAAAAAATGTTCCATAACATTTCTAAGGTACCAGAGGATACGCAGGAATGGCTTCAGAAAGTTCATGATTCTGAGAACTTTATCGATCAGAAGACAGAAGAATTCTACGAAAGTCACTTGGAACGTATCAACAGAGGAGAATGTAATGATGAAGCATGCATCATTTTCTCTGAAATGTTAACAGACTTTGAGCGTATCGGTGATCATACATGGAATGTTGCGAAACAGATGGCAAAGATCATTGAACGTGGGTAAAACAATTACATAAAATTCAAAAAGAACCTTCTGAAAGAACTAAAATAAGAAGGTTCTTTTTGATAGTAACTAGACTTGTTATAAACAATACGTTATACTAAAAAGAGTGCTAAAAACAGGTGTGTAAAGGAGAAATGAGTTATGGATTATATTTTATCCCCATCAATTTTGTCAGCAGATTTTGCGAATCTTGGAGCAGATGTAAAAGAAGCAGTAAAAGCAGGTGCAAAATGGGTGCATATTGATGTTATGGATGGAATGTTCGTACCTAATATTTCCTTGGGACTTCCAGTGATTAAATCACTTCGTAAAGAGACAGAAGCTTTATTTGATGTACATTTAATGATTGAAGAACCAGGAAGATATATTGATGATTTTGCAGAAGCAGGAGCTGATCTGATCACTCTTCACGCAGAAGCAACAAAACATCTTCATAGAGCGATCCAGCAGGTAAAAGCGAAAGGATTAAAAGTTGGAGTAGCTTGAATCCAGCAACGCCATTATCTGCATTAGATTATGTATTAGAAGAATTAGATATGGTACTGATCATGACTGTAAACCCAGGTTATGGCGGACAGTCTTATATTGCGAAGATGGATGACAAGATCAAAGAATTACGAGCGATCATCAATGAAAAAGGACTGGATATCGATATTGAAGTAGATGGAGGAATCTCAGCAAAGAACGTAGCACATGTCAAAGAATGTGGAGCAAACGTATTTGTAGCAGGATCCGCTGTATTTAACGGTGATATTGCATCTAGTGCAAAAGATATTTTAGAAGCTATGGAGGCGTAAAAATGAGTGAATGTAGTCATGACTGCAGCAGTTGTAGTGCAAACTGCGGAAGCAGAACACAGGAGAAAACAGATTTTCTTGAACCATTATATAGAGAAAGTAAAGTAAAGAAGGTTATCGGTATCGTCAGTGGAAAAGGTGGCGTAGGTAAATCCATGACAACTTCTTTATTAGGAGTCGCAGCAATGAGAAAAGGGTTGCATACAGCAATTCTTGATGCGGATGTCACAGGACCATCCATCCCGCAGGCATTTGGACTTCATGAGAGATTATTAGGAAATGCAGAAGGAATCATTCTTCCAGCAATGACAAATTTCGGAATCGAAGTTGTATCCTTAAACTTAATGTTAGAAGAAGAAACACAACCAGTGATCTGGAGAGGTCCAGTTGTAGCAGACGTTGTAAAACAGTTCTGGGGTAAGACATTATGGAAAGACATTGATGTGATGTTTGTGGACATGCCACCAGGAACCGGAGAAGTTCCATTAACAGTTTTCCAGTCTATTCCATTAGATGGAATCGTTGTCGTTGCAACTCCACAGGAATTAGTAGGAATGATCGTGGAGAAAGCTGTGAATATGGCGAACATGATGAATGTACCAGTTCTGGGTCTGATCGAGAACATGAGCTACATCAAATGTCCAGATTGCGGCAAAGAGATTAAGGTATTTGGAGACAGTCATATTGAAGAAATTTCTGAGAAGTTTAACATTCCAGTACTCGGAAAACTTCCAATTGATCCAAAATTAACACAGGCATGTGACGCAGGCTGATCGAGGATGTGGAAAATATTTACTTAGATGGTGTCATGGATATCATTTTATAAGAAGAAACAACGTAAAGAAGCGGTTTCCGCTTCTTTTTTGATGGAAAAATGCAATGAAAAATAGAAATATTTTATACAAATATATAAAAAACAAATCGTATAAGTTAATAAATTTGTAACAACAAACTTACATATATTGGAAATGAATTGTATTTTATCGAGTACAGAGGTTGACATATCGAGGGATATCGGGTAAAGTATGAAACATAGATTTCGAAAATGTTACAAAAATGTTTCGAAATTTAAGAAACTATTGAGCACAGAAAGAGGTTTATATGCTGAAAGTTATGAAGAAGAAATTGTTAGTAATGATCACAATGCTAGTAGTAGCATCAGGATTCATTTTTACAGGATCAACTTCAACCAAAGCAAAAGATAACGACGTAAAGTACTTAGGAAAATATAAATTAACAGCTTACTGCGGATGCAGAAAGTGCAGTGGAAAATGGGGAGCAAGAACAGCTTCTGGAAAGAAAGCAAAACAGGGAAGAACTATTGCTGTAGATAAAAGAAAGATCAAATTAGGATCAAAAGTACAGATCAATGGAAAAACATACGTAGCCGAAGATGTCGGAGGCGGTGTCAAAGGAAAACATATCGATGTATTCTTTAAATCTCATAAACAGACAAAGAGATTTGGTAAGAAAACAGGTGTTAAAGTTTATAAGGTAAATTAAGATACGAATGATGATTATAAAATATAGCGTAAAAATATCAGCCAGTTTGGAAGAAAAGATGAATTCAAACTGGCTGATATTTTTTGCTTTTACAAATGAATATTTAACGGTATTAAAATTTATAAGTACCACTTTCTCTTAAAGCAGCTAAAGCATCAATAACGCTCTGTTTATCTTCTGGATATGTAACACCATACCACTGATCTTTAGATACAAGCACTTCAAGAGAGGCTTTTCCATCATGTAACAGGTCACTTGCGACACTAGGAATAAAGTATTCACCTTTTAATGGATTCTCTTTGATCGCTTGATCAAGGAAAGCAGGGAATCCTTTTTCTAACTCGTCCATGATCATAGGCTGGAATCCAAAGAAGTTCATGGACACTAAGTATCAAATGGAAGCGATGCCCAAGTTGCACCGTCATCTTCTGTGAATTCTGCATGATCTTCACGTTTTTCGATATGAGTTCTTTCTGTGATAGAAAGTAACTGGTGGTTGTCATCAACTTCACAGACACCCCTGGATACGTATCCATTCTCTGTAACTGTATTTCCAAGATGATATCCCACCATTGCAAATGGTGCCTTTCCGTCTTTCTCTTCATGGCTTGTAAGGAAATCAGCCATGACTTTATATCCATCAACACCATAATAGTCATCTGCGTTGATCACGGCAAATGGTTCATTGATAAAAGGTTTTGCACATAAAACAGCATGTGCAGTTCCCCAAGGTTTCACACGTCCTTCTGGGACATTATAACCTTCTGGTAATGCATCTACTTCCTGATATGCATAACATACTTCCATTCCTTCAGGAACCCTTGCTCCAACAGTTTCTTTAAAATCTTTCTCAATTGCTTTCTTTATCACAAAGACTACCTTACCGAATCCGGCACGTTTTGCATCATAGATGGAATAATCAATGATCGCATGTCCCATCGGATCCATAGGGTCCATCTGTTTTAATCCTCCATAACGCTTCCCATACCGGCAGCCAGAATTACTAATGCTGGTTTTTCATGAAAAAACTCCCTTCTGATTTTTAAACTAAAATAAGTATAACGCAAGATAGAACAGATGGAAAGAGAAAGAAGAAATAAAGAATTGGAATTGATAAAGATCTATTTCGGTCAGCTAGAATTTATTGTATAATTTGAGTATTGAATCGTTGCAGAAAAAGAGAAAGATTTACAAATATTCGAGGAGGAAGAGTATGAAAAAACGAATATTATCAGTTTTATTATCGATGGTTGTGACAAAATAAAAGGATATCCACGAGGATAAGAAAAGGATAAAGCGATGACAGAGATTCAACATGAACTGATCATGCCGAATAAGGATCTTCCATTTAAGATGTTCCTTTTTGAAGGCAGAGATGGTAATTATATCAGAGAAAAACATTGGCACAGATCGATTGAGATCTTTGCGGTCTTTCAGGGAACGCTGGAGTTTTATTTAAACGATCAGGAGTATTTACTGGAATGTGGAGATTTTATTATTGTCAATTCCAACGAAGTGCATTCCATTCATGCACCAAAAGAAAATATGACTGTTGTGCTCCAGATGCCGCTTAATATGTTTGAAAAATACTACACTGGGGATCAGTTCATTTGCTTCGCCCATGCCCCGCAAGCACAGGATGAACAGCTCATGGAAATGATCTGTGAGATGTATATGGCATATTCTGATAAGCATTGTGGCTATGATCTGAAGATTCAAAGCCTGTTTTATGATATGTTATATCTGATGGTTACAAGATACCGTGAGATTAATGTACACCCAGATATTTTACATCAACACAAGCAGTTAACCAAGTTATCTGTGATCACAGATTACATGAAAGAACATTACAAAGACGAATTATCTTTGGCAAGACTTGCAGAGATTTTCGGGTATTCTCCATCCTATCTATCTCGAATGTTTCAAAAATATGCAGGAATCAATTATAAAGATTATTTGCAGGCAATCCGCACTGAACATGGGTACAGACAGCTGATAGAGACAAAGATGACGATCAGTGATATTTCCATGGAAAATGGATTTCCAAATAACAAAGCATTTTCTAAAGCTTTTTATAAAAAGTATGGGATCATGCCTGCTGAATTTCGAAAAAGACAAAAAAGTGCCATAAATGAGATAAGTAATTAGTCGAGAAAACAAAAGCATATTGTTATAATCTTATAAGTGATAAATGGAGAAGACAAACTTTTAACTGCACAGAATAAATGGCTGATCGCACATGAAGAAACTCAAATACCTGGAGCGTTTTGTGGATTAGTTGGAGAAAATATCACATTAAAATGATCAAAAAAGGAAAGGATGGAGAATCAAATGAGTAATATGCCAAAAGTAAAGATCGAAATCGTAGCAGTCAGCAGAGATTGTTTCCCAGAAAGTTTATCAGTGAATCGCAGAAATATTACTTGCCAAACATTTTGAAGGACCAAAAATGTTCTTTGCAGCAGCAGAGGAAAGAGGAGATAATCTGTTAGATGGACGTGGAGATGCATATTGTGGTATGCTGAATGCAAGTTATAATCTGAAATTGTACCAATCGCAAGAGCTGTCGTTGGATTAAGCAGCTTAAAGATCATCAGTTTTGGGCCTCGTCCATTAAACTTCTTAGCATGCAATGCACCAATCCAGCAGTTATACAACTTAGGAGTTGAGATCGAGAAAAACTTCCCTCATCATGGAGCTGTAGCATTTGGTAATTTCGGAAAAACATTATATGAAGTATTTAAATATGTTGGAGTTCCAGTAGAAGAGATTGGATACAATCAGCCAGCTGGAGTCAGATATCCAACAGAAAATCCTTGGGGATAAGATCGGAGGTTTGTATGTTATACATTGGTGTAGACCTTGGAACATCCGCAGTGAAATTACTGTTAATGGATGAAAAAGGTGAAATCAAAAAAATCGTTTCCAAAGAATATGAGCTGTATTTTCCACATCCAGGATGGTCTGAGCAGAAACCGGAAGACTGGTACAGTCAGTCTATGGAAGGAATCAAAGAATTGATCAGCGAATGTGATAAATCACAGGTTGCCGGGATCAGCTTCGGAGGGCAGATGCATGGACTTGTCGTTTTAGATGAAGATGATGATGTGATCCGTCCTGCAATCCTATGGAATGATGGACGTACACAGAAAGAAACAGATTATTTAAATAACGAGATTGGAAAAGATAAATTATCTGAGTACACAGCTAATATCGCTTTCGCAGGATTTACGGCACCCAAAATCCTGTGGATGCGTGAAAATGAACCAGACAATTTCAACAAGATCAAAAAGATCATGCTGCCAAAAGATTATCTGGCATATAAACTATCTGGAACATTTTGCACGGACTATTCCGATGCATCCGGAATGTTATTATTAGATGTAAAGAATAAATGCTGGTCAAAACAGATGATGGAAATCTGTGGAGTGAGTGAAGAACAGCTTCCGAAACTGTTTGAAAGTTATGAAGTTGTCGGAACATTAAAAGAAGATATTGCAGAAGAACTTGGTTTATCCAAAGAAGTCAAGATCATCGCGGGAGCTGGAGACAATGCGGCAGCAGCGGTAGGAACTGGGACTGTTGGAGATGGAATGTGTAACATTTCCCTTGGAACATCTGGAACGATCTTCATTTCCAGTAAGACATTTGGTGTAGATTCCAACAATGCCTTACATTCTTTTGACCACGCAGATGGATACTATCACCTCATGGGATGCATGTTAAGTGCAGCATCCTGCAATAAATGGTGGATGGACGAGATCTTAAAGACAAAAGAATACAGCAAAGAACAAGAAGGAATCACCAAACTTGGAGAAAACCATGTATTCTATCTTCCATACCTAATGGGAGAGAGATCTCCACACAATGATCCAAAAGCCAGAGCAACATTTATCGGAATGTCCATGGATACAACGAGAGAAGAAATGACACAGGCCGTGTTAGAAGGAGTTGCATTTGGACTTCGTGATTCTCTGGAAGTCGCAAGAAGTCTTGGAATCAAGATTGAACGCACAAAGATCTGCGGCGGTGGAGCTAAGAGCCCATTATGGAAGAAGATCATTGCAAATGTGATGAATCTGAAAGTCGACGTGATCGAAAGCGAAGAAGGTCCAGGATATGGAGGAGCGATGCTTGCAGCCGTTGGATGTGGAGAATACGACAGCGTACAGGAAGCAGCTGATCAGCTTGTGAAAGTTGTGGATATGGTGGAACCTGATGACAAGCTTGTTGCGAAGTATGAGGCGAAGTACCAGCAGTTTAGAGAAATTTATCCAGCACTTAAGGGTGTATTTCAGAAATTTGATTAACTATAAGGTAACTATAAACTAAATATAAATAATGAACAACAACAAAGAACAGGTATGCATAAGGAATTTAATGAATTCCTTATGCATACCTGTTCTTTCTTAAATTTATTGTTTTATTGGAAGATTTGACTTGCGATCATGATAATGATCACAAGAATAAAAAATCCTAAAATACATTTTGCAACAATCACTTTATTTTGCCACCAAGGCAATTTGATCACTTCATCTTCGGATGTATCGTAGTCATTATCGTATAACAGTTCATTGATCAAAGCTTCTGCCTTAGCTTTCTGATCTTCTCTAACATAAATATCCGTTCCATAAACAGAATACCCCATTGCAATACTCATATATTCTCCTGTTCCAGGTTGTTTGGACATGGTTTCAATTCCGTTTTGTTTTAAATGATCATGAATCATCTCAGCCTGAATCTGGTCAGCTGCGTTAAATATTTTTGTAATCTTACCATCCATAATTGCCACCTCCCTTATTGAGTAAATGTTCAGTAACTTTGTATATTAATGATGAGAGTATCAAAAGTAAATTTTGTCACGCTCTGATGTACCCGGCGTGTCAATAAGTATGAATTAATTATAACAAAAATTGGACATAATTCATAGAAAGAAATATCACTATTCAAATTCTAAAAAATATTATTGACATTTTTTTCTCACATGTATTATTATATAAATACAATAACAGTAATTATTATCGATTTAGACATGAGGAGGATGAAACAATGAAATACGTATGTGATGTATGTGGATGGGAATATGATGAAGAAAAAGGATATCCAGAAGGAGGAATCGCTCCAGGAACAAAATGGGAAGATGTTCCAGAAGATTTTGAATGTCCATTATGTTTTGTAGGGAAAGATCAATTTTCAAAAGAATAATTTTTATAGATATATTGTAGTAGAAGGGAGAAGAAGTTATGGCTAAATTTTATCGTTCAGAAGACAAAACAGTATTATTAGAAGTATTTGGAGCAGGAAGTTCCATAGAGAATTTGAAAAGTTTAAAAGCAAATACAACCGATGCAGCAGTTGAAAAACATGTGCCGGTTGTGACACAGGAAGGAAATAAGATCACAGTAGCTGTATCTTCCGTAGAGCATCCAATGCTTCCAGAACATTATATTATGGGAGTATATATTGAAACAAAGAATGGTGGGCAGCTACATAAATTTGCACCAGGGGATAAACCAGAGGCGGTATTTATGTTAGCCGATGGAGATGAATTCATAGCAGCATATGAGTATTGTAATCTGCATGGATTATGGAAATCTGAAGTATAGAAATTATCAATTTCTAGGGAAATATATAAAGTGATTGTAAAGGAATCAGTAAGGAGAAGAATCATGGGAAGTAATAGATATGTAGGAACACAGACAGAGAAGAATTTATTAGAAGCATTTTCAGGAGAATCACAGGCAAGAAATAAGTACACTTATTTCGCATCCGTTGCAAAGAAAGAAGGATATGAGCAGATGTCTGCATTGTTCCTTAAGACGGCAAATAATGAGAAAGAACATGCCAAAATGTGGTTTAAAGAATTAGCAGGAATTGGAGATACAAAGGAAAATCTTGCTGCAGCAGCTGAAGGTGAAAATTACGAATGGACAGATATGTATGAAGGATTTGCAAAGACTGCAGAAGAAGAAGGTTTTCCAGAACTTGCTGCCAAATTCAGAGCAGTCGGAGAGATTGAGAAGCATCATGAAGAAAGATATCGTGCACTTCTTAAGAATATCGAGACTTCACAAGTATTTGAAAAAAGTGAAGTGAAAGTATGGGAATGTCGTAATTGTGGACATATCGTAGTTGGAACAAAAGCACCGGAAGTATGTCCTGTTTGTGCACATCCACAGAGCTATTTTGAAGTGCATGAAGAAAACTATTAAATTCTGATTTGAATAACGGAAAGTATTGGTGGAATATTATAAAAAGCGATCATGTGCCTGCAACCCACTCGCGTTCGGACTCCCACGTAGCTGTACTAAGCTCCTGAATGGTCTAATGACCATCCACTCGCTAAGTGCAGACGTGTCCGTACGGTTGCCGACACATGATCGCTTTTTATAATATTCAAATAATTTACGTGATTCAAACCACTATACAGCATACAAACACTGTGATTTATAATTGACAAGAATGGTTAGAATGGTTAGAATAAAGTTAGAAAGAACAGACAGAATAATTTCAAGGAGGGTTTTTCATGAAGTTACAAGAATCTGAGAGAACGGAATTCAAATCCATTGTAGTCACAGACATCAAGAAAGAAATCATAGCATTTGCCAATTGTGATGGAGGAAAAATCTATATTGGAATTGAAGATGATGGGACAGTTATCGGGGTAGAAGATTCAGACAGTGTAGCATTGCAAGTAAGCAATATGGTTAGAGATGCGATTAAACCAGATTTAACCATGTTCTTGCATTATGAGACAAAAGAGATAGAACAAAAACAAGTTGTGATCATAGATATTCAAAGAGGAACAGAACGCCCATACTATATAGCGAAGAAAGGGTTAAGACCAGAAGGCGTATATGTAAGACAAGGATATTCTTCTGTCCCAGCAACGGATACAGCTATTAGAAAGATGATTAAAGAAACAGATGGTGATCATTTTGAAGATATGAGATCATTAGATCAAGAATTGACTTTTTGCGAAACAAAAAAAGAATTCCAAAAGAGAAACATCACATTAGAACAGCCACAGATGAAAACTTTAGGAATTATAAACCAAGATGGAATTTATACGAATCTTGCTTTATTACTTTCAGACCAGTGCGTGCATACGATTAAAACAGCAGTTTTTGAAGGAAAGAATCAAAATATATTTAAAGATAGAAAAGAATTTACGGGATCACTATTTGCACAAATGGAAGCAGTATATGATTACATTGACTTCAGAAATCAAACACATTCAACTTTTGAAAAACTTTATCGAATTGATAATAGAGATTATCCAGAAGTAGCAGTAAGAGAAGCATTGCTAAACTGTCTTGTACACAGAGATTACGGATATAGTTCTAGTATTCTGATCAGTATGTACGAAGATCGGTTAGAATTCACATCCATTGGGGGATTGGTAACAGGAGTTACATTAGAAGATGTGATGATGGGGATTTCTGTATGCAGGAATAAAAAATTAGCGAATGTTTTTTACCGTTTAGAATTGATCGAAGCTTATGGAACAGGAATACAAAAGATCATGAATGCTTATCAAGATCAGTTTATAAAACCAGAGATCAAAGTCAGTAATAATGTATTTAAGATCATATTACCAAACACAAATGCACAGGCAGAATTAAGAGAAGAACTGCAATACCATACACATATACAACCAGAAGACGAAGAAACACAGATCATGCAAATGATCGATCAAGAAAAAAGAATTCAAAGAAAACAAGTTCAGGAAAGATTAGGAATCAGTCAGACAACGAGTGGAAGGATTTTGAAGCAGATGGTTAAAAAAAGGATTGATCATGCAGAGAGGCAGAGGAAAGAACACATGCTATGTGAAAAAATAATTACGAGACAATGTACAAGATATGATCGGACGAAAACAGCAAATGCATATGAAAATATATAGTGACCATATAAAATAAATAGAATTTATAATAATACCAGTGATTGAAGCATCTGAAAAAGAGGTAAAATCACTGGTATTTATCATATAAAAACATCACAAATACTTGAACAGAAGGGTTGGTCGTGGTATATTAAAATTTAATAACAAGGAGAGAAAGATGGAAAATTTAAAAAAAGAGATCGAACAATTAAAACAAGAAAAAAATGCTGTTTTACTAGCACATTATTATGTAGACGATGCCGTTCAGGAAATTGCTGATTATGTTGGGGATTCTTATTATCTTGCCAAAGTTGCATTAAAAGAATCCAAAGATGTGATCTGTTTTGCAGGCGTAAACTTTATGGGTGAGAGTGCAAGATCTTAAACCCAGACCGTACAGTGATCATGCCAGATCAGAAGGCAGACTGCCCAATGCTCATATGGTCGATGTAGAGAAGATTGAAGAGATGCGTAAGAAATATGATGATCTTGCTGTTGTCTGTTACATTAATTCTACAGCAGAGATCAAAGCACATTCTGATGTCTGTGTAACTTCATCCAATGCTCTGAAAGTTGTAACAGCACTTCCACAGAAGAATATTTTCTTCGTACCAGATGAGAATCTCGGACGTTATATCGGAAGCAAACTTCCAGAGAAGAACTTTATTTACAATGACGGATTCTGTCATGTACATAGAAGTATCACAGCCGAGAACGTAAAGAAAGCCAAAGAAGTACATCCAGAAGCAGAAGTTTTAGTGCATCCAGAATGTACACCAGACGTTGTAGCTTTAGGTGATTATGTAGGAAGTACATCAGGAATCATTGACTATGCGACAGCATCTGACAAGGACGTATTTATCATTTGTACAGAGATGGGTGTTTTATATGAATTAAAACAGAAGAACCCAGGAAAGACATTTTACTCTGTAGGACATCGTCAGTTCTGTCCAAATATGAAGCGTATCAGTTTAGAGAATGTAAGAGACACATTAAGAGACATGAAGAATCAGGTAGAATTACCAGAAGAACTGCGATTAAATGCTAAGAAAGCATTAGATGAGATGTTAAGAATCGCGCAGTAAGACAGGAAAGTTCCAAGGAAGGGCAAAGAGAATTATGAAAACAGCAGATGTGATCATTGTAGGAAGTGGTGCTTCAGGATTATTTAATGCATTATTTCTTCCGCAGGATTACAAAGTAATCGTTATTACAAAGAAGGAAGTTGAAGAAAGTGATTCATTTTTGGCGCAGGGAGGAATCTCAGCGCTGAAGAATCCGGAAGATTATGATTCATATTTCGAGGACACTATGAAAGCCGGACATTACGAGAATGATAAAGGTGCCGTCGAGAAGATGATCAAAGAATCACCACAGATTATTCAGGATCTGAAAGATTTTGGTGTAAGATTTGACTTGAAGGATGGAGAGATCGAGTTTACAAGAGAAGGTGGACATTCCACATTCCGTATTCTTCATCATGAAGATCTGACAGGAAAAGAGATCACAAGCCATTTATACGAAGAGGCGAAGAAACGTGATAATATTACGATCATGGAAAATTGTACGATGATCGATATCATTGAGAAAGACGGAGAATGTAAAGGAATTGTATATAAAGATGCAGATGGTAATTTAGATACGATCGAAGCTCCGGATACTGTTCTTGCAACAGGAGGACTTGGAGGGTTATTTAAACATTCTACAAACTTCAGACATCTGACAGCAGACAGTCTGGCTATCTGCCTGCGTCATAATGTTGAATTAGAGAATATTAACTATATCCAGATCCATCCAACAACATTTTATTCAAAGAAACCAGGAAGAAGATTCTTAATCTCTGAATCAGTCAGAGGAGAAGGAGCTTATCTGCTGAATAAAGATGGAGAACGTTTTACAGATGAGTTAAAACCAAGAGACGTTGTAACTGGAGAAATCTGCAAACAGATGAAGAAAGACGGAAGTGATCATGTTTATTTATCTGTTACACATTTAGATGGAGAAAGAATCAAACATAGATTCCCAAACATCTACAAACAGTGCTTGGATGAAGGATATGACATGACAAAAGAACCGATTCCAGTAACACCGGCACAGCACTATTTCATGGGTGGAATTAAAGTAAACTTAGACAGCAAGACATCTATGGAACATTTATATGCAGTCGGTGAGACAAGCTGTAATGGGGTTCATGGAAAGAACCGTCTGGCAAGTAATTCATTATTGGAAGCACTTGTATTTGCCAAGGCAGCAGCGAAAGACATCACAGAACATCCATCAAAAGCCGAGACAGTCGAAGTAGATTTAAGTAAGTATCAGAACGAAGAACAGCGTGAGAAAGAGAATGAACAGCTTGTTCTTGACGAAATTAAACGAAAGGACAGAAGTTTTTATGATCAGTGGTGTAACGATGAGAATTAACATCGATGAATATTTGATGAATGCATTAAAAGAAGATATCACTCAGGAAGATGTCAGTACAAACGCAGTGATGCCAGAACCAAAACAGGGAGAAGTAAATTTAATCTGTAAACAGGATGGGGTCATCTGTGGATTAGAAGTATTTGAAAGAGTCTTCAACTTTTAGATGAAAGTGTTGTTTTGAGACAGAATTAAAAGACGGAGATAAAGTGACCAAAGGACAGCTAATGGGAGTTGTCAAAGGAGATATCCGTGCCCTTTTATCTGGAGAGAGAGTTGCATTAAACTACTTGCAGAGAATGAGTGGAATCGCAACAATGACAAGCGAGTTATCCAAAGAGCTTGAAGGATATAAAACAAAGTTATTAGATACAAGAAAAACAACACCAAATATGCGCCCATTTGAAAAATACGCAGTGACGGTTGGTGGTGGACATAATCACCGCTACAACTTATCCGATGGAGTCATGTTAAAAGATAACCATATCGGTGCTGCAGGTGGAATCAAAGAAGCGGTAGCTATGGCAAAAGACTATGCACCATTTGTCAGAAAGATTGAAGTAGAGACAGAGAATCTTGACATGGTAAAAGAAGCCGTAGAAGCAGGAGCAGACATCATCATGTTAGACAACATGGATGATGAGACAATGAAAGAAGCTGTCAAACTGATCGACGGAAGAGCTGAAACAGAGTGCTCAGGAAATGTTACAAAAGAACGCCTAGAGACGATCCGTGAGATCGGAGTGGATTATGTATCCTGTGGAGCTTTAACACATTCAGCTCCTATTATGGACATTTCTTTGAAGAATTTACATCCGGTAGAGTAAAGAATAAAGATATAAAATCCGATGTTTTTATAAGAATAGTCATAGGATTGTTCTTATAAACATCGGATTTTTTGATAATAATTTCCAGAAAATAACATTTTTTATTTCGACAGAAATTGCATACAAAATCCTCTATAATAATCTTGCAGGAGGGAAAACTATGGAAATCTTAAGAAAAAAAGAATTCGAAGAAGATCGGTTATTTCAAAATTTTCATGAAATGATCCTTTATCATATGCGCCAGATGCAGCAATGTCTCACGACAACGGGAAAGATGTTCTGTGATCATAACGATGAGGAAGAAACGTGTGAAAAACGGGGAAGAGATGTAGTTGAAAGTGTGATCTTAAAAGAATGCGTCGGATGCCGTGAGAATCAAAAATGTCAGTTTACATTAGCAGATAAGGACAGGCTTGGGCAGATCATCGAAAAGCAAGGTGGATTAAGCTATGCAGATTTAAAAAGATGTCATCCATGCAAGAATGGACAGGATTTTATCGAGGAAGCAAATAAGATTTATGAACGGGAATTATTTCTGCGTGCAATGAGAAATCAGATGAAACAACTGAGAAAAATTGTCGGGGAGCAGTATATCAGAGCCGGAAATACACTGGGTGATTTCTTTCAGGGAAAAGTATCATTAACGGCAGATAATAAGAAATTATATGAGAAGATCACAAAAGGTTTTGCAAAAAGCCAACTGAGACTAAAAGAAATTTATTTCTACGATAATCCAGAGAAAGGAAAACAGATCTATCTATATCTGAAAAAGAAAAAAGGCAGGGAAATCAGCACAAGACAAGCAGCAGTGTTGTTAAGTTCCATGACAATGGAGAAAATGAAGCCATTGCCAGATCAGAAAAAGATGATCGGAAATTATTATGAGATTTATGGATTTACACCAGAAGAAAAATTCCATGTAATCGCAGGAATCCACACTTCGCCAATGATCGTAGGGGATGAGAATGGAGACAGTTTTCCATGGGAAAAGTAAGGGAAGGAAGTTTTGTGTCTATGATCTCGGATGGAATGGGAACAGGACAGGAAGCGAAAAAAGAAAGTAGGAAAATAATTGAAGTGATGGAAGAACTTCTAGGAGCAGGAATTAACGAAAGTCAAAGTATTCAGCTTTTAAGGTCCATGATGATCTTACAACCAGAAAAAGAAAAATATGCGACATTAGATTTTTTTCAGTTAGATTTATTTGCAGGAATCGGAACATTCTTTAAAATTGGAGCCTGCCCATGTCTTTTAAAGAGAAAAAACGACGTGGAGATCATTCAAGTAGATACGATACCAGTGAACCTCTTATTACATACCGAGAAAATTCCAATTTACCGCAAAAAGATGGAAAGTGAAGATATTTTAGTCATGTTAAGCGATGGAGCTTTCGACGGATTTTCGCAAAATGGTTTGGAGATGGCAGCACGATATTTGAAAGAAATGGATGTGGTACGTCCACAGGCGATAGCAGATGGATTATATGAGCAAATTACAACAAACAAAGAATTTGAAAAAAGAGATGATATGACGATCATGGTATTGGGAATCTGGGACAGGTATTGAAGGAATCTGCAAAGAATGATAAAGTAAATTACATGAATAAAGTAAAAGAATTTATCAAAGAAAAAAATTTAATACAAAATGGAGATCATATCATTATCGGTGTTTCTGGCGGTGCAGATTCTGTATATCTGTTACTTATTTTAAATGAATTAAGAGAATCAATGAATCTCACGATCACAGCAGTCCACATCAATCACATGATTCGAAGAGAAGCTGTGGATGATCAGAAGTTTGTGCAGGATCTTTGTGGACAACTTTTGATTCCGTGTAAAATATTTGAAATAGATGTAAAACAGATCGCCAAGCGTGAAAAGATGTCATTAGAAGAAGCAGGAAGAAAAGCGAGATATGATGCATTTGCAAAAACAATGAAAAAATATAATGCTGATAAGATTGCGATCGCACATCATCAAAACGATCAGGCAGAAACATTTTTATATCGAGTGGTGAGAGGAACTGGAATTTATGGGGCGGGTGCCATGAGAGAAAAAGATGGAAATCTGATCCGTCCGCTTTTATGTGTAAAAAAAAGAAGAAATCGTTAAAATATTTAAAAAGAGGCTGGGCAGGTCTGGGTAGAAGATGCAAGCAATCAGGACGATGCATTTGCAAGAAATCAGATCCGAAATCAGGTAATTCCAAGACTTGAGATGATCAATGAGCAGGCGGTGGAGCATATAGGATGGCTGTGCGAAGATATCAAAGAAGTGATGACGTATCTGACAGATCAGATAGAAGAGTCATTTTTAAGATGTGCAAAGCCTATTGGACAAGGATTTGAGATCAATTGTGATCAATTGTTATTGGAAAACCATTGGATCCAGAAACAGGTTCTAAAAAAAGTTTTGGAAGAAACAGCTGGTAAGAAGAAAGATTTAGAAAGAAGACATATTGAAGATCTGTTAACTTTGGTAGAAAATGGAACAGGGAAACGAATTTCTCTTCCGTATAATATGGTTGCCGAGAAAAATTATCAGTATATTAAGGTACAAAAAGGAAATATATCAGATAAACAAGAAATGACAGGAAAAATTTTGTGCGAAGAGGTTACAGATTTGACAAATATCGTGGAAAATGATTGTATCAAAATCATTGATTATGATAGAATAGAAACAGATGTACAATTACGATGCCGGAAGCCAGGAGATTTTTTTACATTTGGCAAAGATCAGAAGAGAAAATCATTAAGCAGGTATTTTATTGATGAGAAGATTCCAAGACAATTGCGGGAAGAGATACCATTGGTGGCAGATGGCAGTCATATTGTATGGATCGTTGGCAGAAGAATCAGCGAATATTATAAAATCAAAGAATCAACCAAGCGTTATTTAAAGCTTGAGTTCAAAAGAGAAGGAGATGATTCCAATGGAGAATATCAGAGTAATGATTTCAGAGGAAGATGTAAACAAACGAATCGCGGAGATGGGAGCGCAGATCAGTGAAGATTATGCAGGAAAAGAAATCCATCTGATCGCCATCTTAAAAGGAAGTGTTTTTTTTGCGTGTGAACTTGCAAAGAGAATCACGATTCCAGTAACAATTGATTTTATGTCAGTGTCTAGTTATGGAAATTCCAGAGAATCCTCAGGAATCGTTAAGATCGCAAAAGACTTAGATGAGCCAATCTTAGATAAAGAAGTATTAGTTGTAGAAGATATCATTGACTCAGGAAAGACTTTAAATCATTTAAAACCAATGCTTGAGAGCAGAAATCCTGCGTCACTTCACCTGTGTACATTGTTAAGCAAACCAGATCGTCGTGAAGTCGATGTACCAGTCAAATATATCGGTTTTGAAGTACCAGATGAATTTGTTGTTGGATATGGACTAGATTATGCACAGAAATATCGTAACCTTCCTTACATTGGAGTAGCAGAGGAAGAGTAGAGAGGAGACTAAACGTTGAACCCGAAGAAAAGTAACAGTGGATTTTTAGTAGTCCTGCTGATCTTGGTGATCGGAGCATATTATTTTATCAGCGTGTTCCAGCCAGGTTCAGGTGATTACACCTATCAGCAGTTTATGAAGGATGTAAAGTCTGACAAAGTAACTGCGGTAACTATTAAACAGAATAAAGAAGTACCAACTGGGACGATCACAGCAGAGTTTGGAAAAGATGATTATAAGAGCTGTGAAGTTACAGATGTCAATCAGGCGATCAATGATATTAAGAAAGCTGACAGCTCGCTTGCCAATAAGATCAGTATTAAGGGAATCGATCACAGTGGGGATATGATCTCTAATCTGATCGGGGTAGTACTACCGATCGGAGTTGTCATATTTTTCATGGTTATGATGATGCGCCAGAATGGTGGCGGTGGCGGCAAGATGATGGATTTTGGAAAAAGCCGTGCCAAACTTGCCAATCCAAATGGTAAGAAAGTAACATTTAACGATGTTGCAGGACTGACAGAAGAGAAAGAAGAATTAGAAGAAGTCGTGGAATTCTTAAAGAATCCAGGACGATTTATAAAGATCGGAGCCAGAATTCCAAAGGGCGTCCTTCTTGTAGGACCTCCAGGAACAGGTAAGACATTACTTGCAAAGGCAGTTGCAGGAGAAGCGAATGTACCATTTTTCAGCATTTCAGGATCTGATTTCGTGGAAATGTTCGTCGGTGTTGGTGCAGCTCGTGTACGTGACTTATTTGCAGAAGCTAAGAAGCATTCTCCTTGTATCGTATTTATCGATGAGATCGATGCAGTTGCAAGACGAAGAGGCTCTGGACTTGGTGGTGGACATGATGAACGTGAACAGACATTAAACCAGATGTTAGTTGAGATGGACGGTTTTGGAGTGAATGAAGGAATCATCATGATCGCAGCTACAAACCGTGTGGATATCTTAGATCCAGCGATCTTACGACCAGGACGATTTGACCGCAAGGTTGGTGTTGGAAGACCAGATGTCAAAGGGCGAGAAGATATCTTAAAGATTCACTGTCGTCAGAAACCATTAGGAGATGATGTTGATCTTCATGAGATCGCAAGAACAACAGCAGGTTTTGTGGGAGCAGATCTTGAGAATCTGATGAATGAGGCAGCCATTCAGGCAGCAAGAGACGACAGAGCTTATATCATGAAAGAAGATATTGATAAATCATTTATCAAAGTAGGAATCGGAACAGAGAAGAAGAGTCGTGTGGTACCAGAAAGTGAAAGAAGGATCACTGCATATCATGAATCTGGACATGCAATCTTATTCCATCTGTTACCAGATGTAGGTCCGGTTTACACTGTATCTATTATTCCAACAGGAACAGGAGCAGCTGGATATACGATGCCGCTTCCTGAGAACGATAATGTCTTTATGACACGCGGAAAGATGATTCAGGATATCATGGTAAGTCTCGGAGGACGAATTGCCGAAGAATTGATCTTAGATGATATCACAACCGGTGCATCACAGGATATCAAACAGGTAACCCAGTATGCAAGAGCTATGGTAACGAAGTTTGGTATGTCAGATGAACTCGGACTGATCAATTATGACAGTGGTGAAGGAGACGAAGTCTTCTTAGGAAAAGAAATTGGACAGCAGCGCCATACGGAGAAAACACACAGACTGTGATCGATCAGGAAGTGAAGAAGATTGTAAATAAATGCTACAAAGATGCGAAAGCAATGATTGAAGAACACATAGATGTCCTTCACAAATGTGCCGCATTATTATTAGAGAAAGAACGCATTAACCGCGCAGAATTCGAAGCATTATTTGAGCCTGAAACAGAAGTTGAAACACAGGCATAAAAAAATATAAAAAAAGTTAAAAAAACACTTGCAATTTACCTGACAATGCCGTATAATCTTTAATTGTCAGGTAAACACTTGGTGGGATTCCCGAGTGGCCAAAGGGGCAGACTGTAAATCTGTTGGCACCGCCTTCGAAGGTTCGAATCCTTCTCCCACCACTAAGCCGCAGTGGCGGAACTGGCAGACGCGCAGGACTTAAAATCCTGTTCGAGTTAAATCGAGTACCGGTTCGATTCCGGTCTGCGGCATGAAAAAGGACTTCAAGTGATTGAAGTCCTTTTTGTTTTGCAGTGATCGTGTTATCGCTTGCAACAGGAATAAGAGAATTGTATAAACAGAAATAATAAAAATAGAGAGCAAGGTACGGAAATGAATTTGATCATTTCGCATCTTGCTCTCTATTTTTATATCTTTATATATTGAAACTATGGATTCAATATATTCTTCACAACATCCTTATCACTTAAATAAACCATATGTGACCCTTTCAGCTGTACATAATAATTCTTTTGATCAGAATCCTTTTTACCGATATAAAGCACAACATTTTTTGTTTTCTTCGTATCCGTATCCTTATAAGTGATATCGACTGTGATTCGAGAATCCTTATCCAGTCCATATCTTACAAGATCTGTCTGACTTGCATAATAATTCTGGCAGTCTCCAAAAGTAAATACACCCAAACCGCCAGAGATTCCATCAAGATTTTTCTTCTTGCTAGTATAAGTCTTTGTCTTACCGTTCTGAGTGACCAAAACTTTTTTTAAGATTTCCAGTACTTAACGTAGGGAAAGTATCTGTCTCGATCAGATTATCTAAAGAATAAGATAAACTAGATGTAATATCAGAAGATACGGTATAAATCTTTGATTTATCTCCATAAGTTACATAGTAATTTTCACCGGTTGCATTTCCAATATAATAAGTCATGGATTTTCCAGTTTTGTCTTTGACACTAACTGTATAAGTTGGCTTGTCAAGACCATAGTCGCTTAGAGCATCTGCATTTTTAAGTTCTCTGACATGCTTCAACTTTTTTGAAAATGTAGAAGCAAGACTTTCGAGAGAGGATCTGAGTGATTGGATATTTTTTATTTTTGTATAATACCATTTTGCCACTCTGTTTTATGAAAGAAAGAGTCGTTCCGTTGTTATTATAAGAGATGGAAGTTAAACTCTTTAAATCAGAGATCATTGTCTGATCAGAATCTTCTTTGGAAGATTGCTGTTTCTGGTATAAATTCACTCCCGTATACAGGACAATAAGTCCTGCAAATACGAGAAGTAAAATCTGTAATGTTTTTTTCTGTTTCATGAAAACCTCCTAACGGCGTCTGCGTCTAAACCATACAATGAATCCGCCAATAATCAGACCAACTGGAATTACAAAGACTACAAGGATACTGAATGGTCCAGGATGAGCAATCGTATTATAGCTGACTTCCAGACTTTTTGGAGAGATAGAAACATTATCGGCATTATTTAAACATGCGGTAACAGAGTTTGTAAATAATGTCAGGTTTTCTAAGGATGAGAAAGAACTTGTGATCTGCTCATCGATCAGCATATTACTTCCGTAAACAGTCAGGCGACTTTCTTTTGTAACTTCCTTTCCTTTGCTGTTTTTGACTTTGACAGATTCTGTGGAAGTTGCACCAAGGACATAAGTTCCTGTGTTTGTTTCTTCTCAGTGACAGCATATCCGTTGCTGGATGTTGTCATAAATGCATCGGTAGAAATAGAATCTCTAACTGGAGTACTCTGCGTCATACCTTTCGAATTGATCATCATAACAGAGTTTGATGAAATTCCAGAAGCCATATCACCGCTTACAGAAAGATTTGGAATCAAGTAATAATAATTTCCTTGATATGAACGTTCTGTATCTGCAATATATCCGCTTTGAACAGTTAAACCGTAGTCTTTTAACAGACCATATAAGTTTTTCATACTCTTATTTGTCTGGGCAAGTAAAGTAACAATTTTTCCACCTTTCTTCAGGTAAGAAGATAATAGTTTTACTTCATCTTTTGTAAAATCGCTTGTAGCCCCATCGATGATCAGCAGATCACAATCATCAGGAATGGATGTTGCAGTCATTAAAAGCAGATCACTTGTGGAAATTCTTGATTTTGTAAGAAGACTTGTGACCTCGGAAGATAAGGATGATTCTCCATGGCCAGAAGTATAATAAGCTTTATATTCTTTGTCACTTGTTACATAATTTAAAGCACTTGTAAGCTGCCCATCACCATCAAATGATGAAGCAGAAGAGGAAGTACTGTAGTAAGAAGCTGAGGAAACTAATATATCATCAAACGAAACAGTTGTTGTACGGTTGGTTTTCTTACAAGAGATGACGATATTGTTTTCTTCGGTTCCGTATTTTGTCAATGCAGATGGATGAAGCACAGGATCAATCCATTTGACATGAAGCTTGCTTGATAAAGAAGCATATTTATTGATGAAAGTTTTGATCCTTTTATCAGTACTGTCCTTTTCTGCAAGAACATAAAAAGTGACGTCATCATCCACTTTTTTTGATGATCTTTTCACTTTTTGATGAGATTTCATAAATATTGGTACTACTGATATCAAACTGTCGCTTATTTTCAGGGATCAGATTGACGATCATATTAAAAATGATAACGATCGCGATCACGATGGATGTCATAGTAAGAGTATAAGATCCACGTTTCGAATCATTGCTTTGAAATAATTTTTTGATTTTATCCACGATAACTTCCTCCTAACTCCAACGTCTTTTTTCAAATGTCTGTACTGTTAAGAACACCAGAAGAATGATCAATGACAGATAAGTCAGAAGTCCTCCGAGATCAAAAATGTAATTCTGAGAAAAATTATAAAAAATATCAGTTAATACAAGGTGTCCTAATAAAGTAGAAAACAGACTTTCAAGCAATGTTTTCTTCACAAAATAAACAACGATACCAGCGATACATCCAATGCCAGTGACAATGCCAGCGATCATCTGATTTTTTGTGATATGGTAGATCAGAAGACCAATCAGAGCAAATATAATGATCCAGATGACCAGATTACTGATCGCACTGGAAGGAAAATACTGCAGCAGATTGTCCAACAGATAAAAGAAAAACAATGCTGCACAAGTAGTGATCGCTGCGATCACAGGACTTTCTGTCAAAGATGATAAAAACATTCCGATTGCAATAAATACACATCCAAGCAGGAAAAAGACCAGAATGGATGAATAATCAACAAGAAAATGGGCAGTTCCTTGAAGTTTGATGATCAGTGGGAAAATACAGTAGATCACACATGGAATTGCAAATACAGTCACCATTGCAAGATATTTTCCTAATACGATCTCAACAAGTGAAACAGGAGAAGTTAATAATAACTGGTCAGTTTTATTCTTTCGGTCTTCTGCAAAAGATTTCATAGATAAAACAGGCACAGAAATCAATAACATGAAAATAACGCCCGCCAGAGAGTAGGCAAAAAATGGATAACCACTATAAAGGTTATAAACCATAAAATATACACCTCCAATGATCGTTAAGAATGCTGCAAATACGCATCCGATCATAGAGTTAAAATAGGAACGGACTTCCCTTTTATAGATAGCAAGCATTATTTGTCACCTCCATTACATCTCCGGTTAATTCTAGGAAAATATCTTCAAGAGTAGCCTTGTTTACAAACATCTGTGTCACAGGCATTTTTTTCTGTGCAAATTTAAGAGAAAGATCAGCACAGATTTCCTGTGAATCTTTGTTTGTATTGATCTGGATATGGCAGCTATCTTTACTTACATCAAGCCAGTTGACATCATTAATATCAGAAAAATCAGAAAGAACCTGTTTTACGGAAGTTTCATTCGCTAGGATCGTAAGCTCAATGGTTTCTTTTCCGTGTGTTAATTCTTCTAATTCATCAGGGCTTCCCTCAGCGATCAATTTTCCTTTGGAAATGATCAGGATATCGTCACAGATTTCCTGAACTTCAGCAAGAATATGAGAACTTAAGATCACCGTATGGTCCTTAGCAAGTGTACGGATCAGTTCACGGATTTCGATAATCTGCTTTGGATCGAGACCAACGGTCGGTTCATCCAAGATGATAATATCCGGGAAATCAAGAATTGCAGCGGCAAGACCTGTTCTCTGGCGATAACCTTTGGAAAGGTTTTTGATCAATCGGTCTTTCATATCAACAAGTTTGATCAGTTCCATAACTTTTATAACCTGTGCATTGCGGTCAGCTTTCGGAATTTTTTTTAATTCAGCAGCAAAATACAGATATTCAGATACTGTCATATCAAGATATAAAGGTGGGATCTCTGGAAGATATCCGATACATTTTTTTGCTTTCTCAGGTTCTTCCAGAATATTGTGACCATTGATGATAACCTCTCCACTCGACGCACCGATATATCCAGTCATAATATTCATAGTTGTAGATTTACCGGCTCCATTTGGACCCAAAAATCCATAGATTCGCCCTTTTTCAATGGTAAATGACAGATTATCTACGGCGAGATGTGTGCCATATTTTTTGGTAAGATGTTTTACTTCTATCAAAATATTGTCCTCCTTTTTGCGATAACTCTCATCATTATATGAAGAAAAACAAATCAAACTGTGATAAAAGTCTGAACAGTTTGTGTTAAAAATGTGGTAATTTTGTGAAGTGTTTTATGGAGTATATAGTATACAGAATAATATGAAAATGTTTCATAAAAGATGCATAGAATGGCAAGGATAGGCTTGCATAATCACGTATAGTTTCGTATAATATAAAAGTAAATTTACAAGAAAACTTGACAGAAGACAGTTGAAGAATGTATACTTTGAGAATCAAACTAATTAGAGTGTGAAGGAGAATCATTATGTTAGAGAAGATGAAAGAGATCATTGCAGATCAGTTAGGTGTAAGCGAAGATGAAGTTACTTTAGAAGCATCTTTTAAAGAAGATCTGGATGCTGATTCATTAGATTTATTTGAATTAGTTATGGCATTAGAAGAAGAATATGATGTTGAGATTCCATCTGATGACCTTGCAGAATTAAACACAGTTGGTGATGTTATCAACTACTTAAAAGACAAAGGTGTAGAAGACTAAAGAAATTGTAAGATTGGCTTATAACATTCCTGTTATAAGTCAATTTTTTGAAGAAAATATTTTGAACATCAAACTAATTATAGATTATTTTATAGATCAACGAGGTAAAGATAATGGGTAAGATCGTGTTTATGTTTCCGGGACAGGGAGCGCAATATGTTGGAATGGGGAAAGGATTTTTATGATTCTTTTGCATGCAGCAAGGAGATTTTCGACAAGGCGAATGAAGTTCTGGATATTGATGTAAAGAAACTTTGTTT
>ENA-OQLB01000238-OQLB01000238.1-human-gut-metagenome-genome-assembly--contig:-NODE-238-length-32493-cov-1.857227_pt1 | contig 32493 bp, 53 predicted proteins | sample MGYA00242656_ERZ504813 | MGnify/ENA primary metagenome ERZ504813 (study PRJEB26092, sample SAMD00036388) | human gut metagenome | host: Homo sapiens | study: EMG produced TPA metagenomics assembly of... | reverse complement strand
TTCTAGTATTGCCGCACAGTGAGGTTGAAGTTCTGCTGGAATCATCAGTCAGACACCGTAACTGGCGAGTATGATAATAGGAGGTGCCATATGTACGCAATTATAGCAACAGGTGGTAAACAGTACAAAGTAGCCGAGGTGATATCATTAAAGTAGAGAAACTTGGTGTAGAGGCTGGAGAGACTTTTACATTTGACCAGGTTCTTGCAGTAAGTGACAACGGATTAAAAGTTGGTAATCCGACAGTTGCAGGTGCAACAGTTGAAGCTTCTGTAGTTGAAAACGGTAAAGCTAGAAAAGTTATCGTTTACAAGTACAAGAGAAAATCTGGATACCACAAGAAAAACGGTCACAGACAGCAGTATACTGCAGTTAAGATTGAAAAAATCAACGCTTAATATTGGAGAGCATCCATGATTCATGTAACGATCTTTCAGAACAAGTATAAAGAGTGTGTGGGTTTTCAGACGGAAGGACATGCTGAATATGCAAATCCGGGACAGGATATTGTATGTGCCGCTGCTTCTATTCTGGTAATCAACACAATAAATGCAATTGAAGAATTTACGGAAGATGACGCAAGTCTAATTTCGGAAGATGAGACGGGAATGATTTCTTATCATCTGAATCATCCTTCAAAAGATGCAAGGCTTTTGCTGAATACAATGATTCTTGGCCTGGAACAGATGGTAGATGATGACAACTATGCAGAATATATTGATTTAACATTCGAGGAGGTGTAACAACCATGATGAAATTAAACCTTCAGTTTTTCGCTCATAAAAAAGGTGTAGGTTCTACAAAGAACGGTAGAGATTCTGAGTCTAAAAGACTTGGTGCTAAAAGAGCTGACGGACAGTTTGTAAAAGCTGGTAACATTCTTTACAGACAGCGCGGAACAAAGATTCACCCGGGAATCAATGTAGGACGCGGCGGTGACGATACATTATTCGCACTCGTTGATGGCGTTGTAAGATTTGAAAGAAAAGGAAAAGATAAGAAACAGGTTTCTATCTATCCAGTAGCTTAATTATGAGTTGAAAAAGTGCGTTGCAATGATTAACTTCTTTCGGTTATGATGCAGCGCGCTTTTTTGACTTCCGTTTATTTATTATAGATGAAAGGAATACAGTATGTTTGCAGACAGAGCAAGGATATTTATTAGAGCAGGAAAAGGCGGAGACGGTCATGTGAGTTTCCGGCGCGAGAAGTATGTAGCGAATGGAGGTCCGGATGGCGGTGACGGCGGACGTGGCGGTGACGTTATATTTGAAGTCGACGAAGGACTGAATACGCTTCAGGACTACAGGCACAAGAGAAAATTTACAGCAAGAGACGGTGAACAGGGCGGTAAGCGCAGATGCCATGGTGCGGACGGTGAAGATATTGTCCTGAAAGTTCCGGAGGGAACGGTTATTAAAGAATCAGAATCCGGTAAAGTCATCGCAGATATGTCCGGAGACAACCGCAGACAGATCATCTTAAAAGGTGGCAAAGGTGGTCTTGGAAACCAGCATTTTGCAACTGCAACCATGCAGGTTCCAAAGTATGCACAGCCGGGACAGCCTGCAAAAGAATTGTATGTTGATCTGGAATTAAAAGTGATCGCTGATGTAGGGCTTGTGGGATTTCCGAATGTCGGAAAGTCTACGTTCTTATCACGCGTAACTAACGCACAGCCGAAGATTGCCAACTATCATTTTACAACACTGAATCCAAATCTTGGTGTTGTAGATCTTCCGGATGCGAATGGATTTGTAATCGCAGATATTCCAGGACTGATCGAAGGAGCATCAGAGGGTGTCGGACTTGGACATCAGTTCCTGCGTCATATCGAACGCACCAAACTGATGATCCATGTAGTAGATGCGGCTGGAACAGAAGGACGGGATCCGGTAGATGATATCTAATAAAGAATCACAACGAAATTAAAGCATATAATGCTGACATTGCGAACCGTCCACAGGTGATCGCAGCGAATAAGATTGATGCGATCTTTACAGAGGATGATCCGGTACAGCGCCTGAAAGACGAATTCGAACCACAGGGAGTAAAGGTATTTCCGATTTCCGGAGTAACCGGACAGGGAATTAAGGAATTACTTTATTATGTATCGAACGAATTACAGCATCTGGATCAGGAGACAATTGTATTTGAACAGGAATATTTCCCTGAGGAAGAGATTCCTATGAACGATCTTCCGTATACAGTCGAAAAAGAAGACGATATGTACGTGGTAGAAGGGCCGAAGATCGAAAAGATGCTGGGATATACAAATCTGGATTCCGAGAGAGGATTTGCATTTTTCCAGAAATTCCTCAAGGATTCAGGAATTCTGGAGCAGCTTGAAGAAGCTGGTATTCAGGAGGGAGATACAGTACGAATGTATGGCCTGCAGTTTGACTATTACAAATAATAGTTCAGATGCGGTCCGTTGATGGTATAAAGAGGAGATTAAAGATGACAACAAAACAGAGAGCTTATTTAAAAGGTCTTGCTATGAATTTAGATCCAATCTTCCAGATTGGAAAGAACAGCATGACACCGGAAGTTACCAAAGCTATCCAGGAGGCACTGGACGCAAGAGAACTGATCAAAGTCAGTGTACTTAAGAACTGCGCAGATGATCCGCGTGCACTTGCAGAAGTGATCGCAGAACGTACACATTCACAGGTCGTACAGGTAATCGGCAAGAAGATCGTATTATATAAAGAAGGCAAAGACAAACACAAGAAGATAGAGCTGCCAAAATAATACAGGTAGGAGATTCAAATGAAGATAGGGATTATGGGAGGAACCTTTGATCCGATCCATAACGGGCATCTGATGCTGGGACATGCTGCATATGAAGCATTTTCCCTGGATCAGATCTGGTTTATGCCGAACGGGAACCCTCCGCATAAAAAGAGCGAGACAATAAAATCCACTGCAGAAGACCGGATGAAGATGACCAGTCTTGCGATTGCACCGTTTCCAGAGTTTGTTCTGCAGCCATACGAGGCATTGAGAGCGGAAGTATCCTGTTCTTACCAGACGATGGAACATTTTAGCAAAATATATCCGGACGATGAATTCTATTTTATCATTGGTGCGGACTCTCTTATGGCAATCGAGACGTGGATACATCCGGAACGAATCTTTCCGACATGCACAATTCTTGCTACCTATCGCAATGAGGTGAAGACAAAAGAGGAGATGAACAGACAGATACAATATTTGTCTGAAAAATATCATGCAAAGATACGTCTGCTGGAGACTCCTCTTATGCCTGTCTCATCTCATGAACTGCGTGCCAGTCTTCAGTCCGGGGATTCCGTCTCGGAATATATGCCGGCTGCTGTATGCAGTTATATAAAGCAGCATCATTTATATCGATAGTATCAGAGAAAAAACAAAAGAAGGAATACGGTAATGGATGAAAGAATCATAAAAATACAGCATGTGCTAAAGAAAGAACTGGACGATAACCGCTACCAGCATACTCTGGGTGTGATGTATACGGCCGCTTCGATGGCTATGCGTTATGATGTGGACGTGCTGAAAGCCCTGTATGCCGGTTTACTGCATGACTGCGCAAAATGTATCCCGAATGATAAGAAACTGCATCTGTGCGGGAAATACGGCTTTACAGTATCAGACATAGAAAGAGAGAACCCAAGTCTGCTGCATGCAAAACTGGGTGCCTGTCTGGCTCATGAAAAATATGGTGTGACAGATAAAGAGATTATTCATGCGATTGAAAGCCATACAACAGGGTGTCCGGCTATGACGATGCTGGAAAAATCATATACATTGCGGATTATATCGAGCCGGGCAGAAGAGAACTGCCGAATATGGCGGACGTAAGACGGCTTGCTTTTCAGAATATTGATGAATGTCTGTACCGGATTTTAAAAGATTCACTGGTATACCTGAACAGCAGGAAAATTGCGGTGGATCCTATGACACAAAAAACGTATGATTATTATAAAAAAGAAATGGGAAAGGAGGATTAAGTATGGATCAGGCAAAGGAAATGGCAAAAATCGCATTTGAAGCGTTAGAAGATAAAAAGGGTGAAAATGTATGTGCGATTGATATTTCATCGGTATCTGTTCTTGCAGACTATTTTGTAATTGCAAATGGTAACAGTGACAGTCAGGTACGTGCACTTGTTGAGAATGTAGAAGAAAAGATGCATAAAGCAGGATATGCCGCAAAAGAGACAGAAGGACACAGAAGCGGAGCGTGGGTGTTGATTGACTTCGGTGATGTGATCGTACACATTTTGACAGAGAAAACCGTCAGTTCTATAATCTGGAGCGTATCTGGAATGATGGAAAGAGAATTGATGATGTAAATGAATTATAAAGTAACATAAAATAAAAGTTTGTTAGTATTTAGTATGTAGAATGAACTTTTGTTAAAGGCCCCAGGCAATATATCATGTAAAACAGAAATCCGTTTTTAGATATATTGCCTGGGGTTTTTTCTGAAAAATATCGTTTAGAAGAAACGGAAAACTCCGATCACTTTTCCCATAATCTGAAGATCACGGACGATAATTGGTTCCAACGCATCATTTTCCGGTTGTAAACGGAAGATACCTTCTTCTTTGTAAAATCTTTTGACAGTGGCACTGTCTTCAAGCAATGCGACTACAATATCTCCATTATCGGCAACAGCAGACTGTTCGACCAGTACAAAATCTCCATCAAGAATACCAGCATTGATCATACTTTCGCCATGTACTTTGAGCATAAAAGTCTGTTTGTTAGGCATATATTCCATCGGGATAGGGAAGTAGTTCTCTATGTTCTGTTCTGCGAGAAGTGGTTCTCCTGCAGCAACATGTCCGATGACAGGCACATTTACCATTTCGCGGCGGTTAAAATTAAAAGAGTCATCCAGGATCTCAATCGCACGTGGTTTGGTTGGATCCCTTCTGATATATCCATTCTTCTCAAGAGTTTCCAGATGAGAGTGAACAGAAGAAGTAGATTCAGATGAACTGCTTCACAGATATCTCTGACTGATGGCGGGAAGCCACGCTCCAGTATCTGGGATTTGATATATTCTAATATTTCTTCCTGCTTTGCAGTTATTTTCCCCTGCGCCATATTATGTCCTCCTTAAGATGGATTGTAAATTCGTTAATTATTATATATTTAATGATAACACAGGATATCGGAAAACGCAAACAGATGTTTAGAAAATATGTTCGAAATATATGGCGGAATCTATTGACAAACATTTGTTCGACTTGTATAATAGATGACGTAGAGAACAAATGTTCGTGCAAAACTGTTTTGAAGAATAGATGGAGGGGTACGAGATGGATACAAAGAGAATCTATAGAGAAAGCAGAGGAAGTAATTATACCGGTTACAACAGGGCAAGCAGCCGAAGAAAAAGAAGTGTACATGTAAAGAAGCTATTTGTTGGTATTTTTTCTTTGCTTATGATTCTTGGACTCAGTGCATTTTATGGGAGCGGTCTTGTGAGTGCACATGATAATGTCAAGGATGATCCGGTAAGATGCAAGTACTATAAAAGTATTCAGATTCATTCAGGAGATACTCTTTGGAATATTGCAGAGGAATATATAACTGAAGATTATGAATCTGTCAATGCTTATATTACAGAAGTAAAAAAGATCAATAAGCTTTCATCCGATCAGATTCAGGACAGTCAGTATCTGACCGTTCCATATTACGATTACAGATGATTTTTTAAATCATTCTTTAAAACAGAATCATTCCGATATATATGCTGAAAGGCTTATATATATTATACTCACCCACGGCAATGAATGAAAAATAGTAGTTCATTGCCATTTTGTTATTGGTACATATCTATACGACAAATACCGATTTTTCCAAAAGATATAAGACGGAAATAACGAATTCTGCTTATAATTATATTGTTTTATGAGGAATTTTCTATTATTTTATTGATACTTTTATTCCATCATTTCTATTCAGGAGGTTTTCTATTACATGATTGATTCATCTACCAACCTAACAAACACGGCATCAAACAAACCGCATAATTATCATGAACAGAGTCAGATTGATCAGACGTTACGCCTTCGTGAAGTCTTAAAGACTTTGCCGCCTTTTGCGAAGGACTATTTCCGTGCTATGGAACCAAAATCATCTGCACGTACCCGCATTAACTACGCTTACGATATCCGTGTATTTTTCCATTTCCTTATGGAAAATAATCCTGTGTATAAGAATTATACGATGGACCGTTTTATGCCCCGGGATCTGGAGAACCTTGAACCTGTAGATATTGAGGAATATCTGGAATACCTGAAAGTATATAAACGCGATGAGGACGGTGAATTGATCACCAATGGGGAAAAAGGGCTGGCACGTAAAATGTCTGCTCTTAGAAGTTTTTACGGATATTATTTCAAACATCAGATCATACAGAAGAATCCGACACTTCTGGTAGATATGCCAAAACTACATGATAAAGCAATCATACGTCTGGATACCGATGAAGTTGCTTTGTTGTTGGATTTTGTGGAATCTGCAGGCGATCACCTGACCGGACAGGCACTGAATTACTATAAGAAAACGCGGGACCGTGATATTGCTATTCTTACGCTGTTATTAGGAACCGGTATCCGTGTGTCCGAATGTGTCGGACTGGATCTCAAGGATGTAGATTTTAAGAACAATGGAATTACGGTTACCAGAAAAGGTGGCAATCAGATGGTTGTGTATTTTGGCGATGAAGTTGCCGGAGCACTTGAAAATTATATAACGGGAGACCGCGAGGCATCTACTCCCCTCTCCGGCCATGAACAGGCATTGTTCTTATCGACACAGAGAAAGCGTATGGGTGTCCAGGCAGTTGAAAATATGGTGAAAAAGTATGCCAGACAGGTAACGCCGAATAAGAAGATCACACCGCACAAACTTCGCAGTACTTATGGCACATCGTTATATAAAGAGACCGGCGATATTTATCTTGTGGCAGATGTTCTGGGACATAAAGATGTAAAATACGACGAAAAAGCACTACGCCGCAATAGATGACAACCGCCGCCGTAAAGCAGCTTCAGCAGTTAAATTGCGGGAATTGTAAGATATACAGAATCGAACATTTTTATGCCGTAATATGAAAAAATCATCTGACGTAAAATATACAATTTATATTTATACGTCAGAGATTTTTGATTTACAATTTTCTGTCTGTAACAGTTTCTTTTAATGCTACTAACTGTTCGATTGCCTTTGCTGTCCCGTCAATTCCAAGAAGAGAACTGTCAAGCAGATATTATAGCTTTCGGCAGCACCCCATTTTTTATTGCTGTAATAGTTATAATAGCTGGAACGTCTCTTATCAGTCTTTTTAATCAGATCTTTGGCTTTTGCATCTGTCAGATCATAGATCCGTGCGATTCTGCGGACTCTTGCGTCCATATCGGCATGAATGAATACACTTAAGACATTATCAAATTCTTCCAGTGCATAGTCGGCACAACGTCCAACAAGAATACAAGGACCTTCCGATGCGATCTTGCGGATGGTATCAAATTGTGCGAGAAAAAATTTTATGATTGATCGGCATGTCTGTATAACTGGATGAAGGATATCCGAATGAGTAGGAATCCATAACCAGAGAATACAGAAAACTGTTCGTAGGTTTTTCATCGTGTGTTTCAAAAAGTTCCTCGCATATACCACTTTCCTTTGCTGCGCGTTCCAACATTTCTCTGTCGTATAATTTGATTCCGAGATCTTCAGCAACTTTATATCCGATCTGGCGTCCGGCACTACCATATTCACGGCCGATCGTAATGATTGTATTTGTCTTTGCCATATATACCACGCTCCTATACATAAATTAATATAAACATATTATACAGCAAACTCGGAGAAATGTATAGAATTTTCACATAATTTACCTGCAAATATTCCTTAGTCTGTCTAATAGTTCGATAAAATATTCCGGAAGGGGTGCGTTGACTTCCAGGTATTCTCCGGTAGATGGGTGTATGATACCAAGAGTGCGTGCATGTAAAGTCTGTCCCTGCAATCCTTTAAAAGGACACTTTTTCGGACCGTAAACTTCGTCACCGACTAGAGGATGACCGATGCTCGCCATATGGACACGGATCTGATGGGTTCGTCCGGTTTCAAGCTCACATTGGATATAGTATAATCTCCGAAACGTTCCAGAACTTTGTAGTGGGTAATGGCCTCCCGTCCATTTTTACAGTGAGTACTCATTTTCTTGCGGTCTGTCGGATGACGTCCGACCGGTGCATTAACCGTACCGGAATCTTCTTTGATATTACCATGTACGATCGCAACATAGATACGACGGATAGAGTGTACCTTTAATTGTTCGGAAAGGCTCTGATGAGCTTTATCGTTCTTGCAGATGACCAGTGAACCAGTGGTGTCCATATCAATGCGGTGAACAATTCCGGGACGCATACAGCCGTTGATACCGGACAGTTCATTTCCGCAGTGATACATCAGTGCATTGACCAGTGTTCCGCTGTAATGTCCTGGAGCAGGGTGAACAACCATCTGTTTCGGTTTATTGATCATAATAATATCCTGATCCTCATATAAGATATCCAGTGGAATGTTCTCAGGCACGATATCAGGCTCTTTTGCTTCTGGAAGGGTAACTTCTACCCTGTCATCAAAAGAAAGCCTGTAATTGGATTTTACAGGCTTCTGGTTTACTTTTACATATCCATCTTTGATGATTTTCTGAATATAAGATCTTGATCTGTCTTCGAACTGTTCGGAAAGATAGAGATCAATCCGCTGGCCTTCGGAATTAAGATCGATGGAAAATTCTTTCAAGGTCTTCCTCCTTATAGTAAACGAGTATTAATATAACTAACAGGAATGCTGCAACGGTAACATAGATATCTGCAACATTAAAAATCGGAAAGTCGATCAATTTAAAATAAAAGAAATCGACTACATAATTCAGGCGGATACGGTCAATACAGTTACCGAAAGCTCCGCCAACGATCAATACCGCACAGATACGAAGCGGCAGATATTTTCTTTCCATAGGTACTTTGCTGTAGAACCAGATCACAGCTGCGGTAATCAGGAGTACACTGATGTAAAAGAAAACTCTCTGGTTTTGCAGTATCCCGAATGCAGCTCCTCTGTTTTCGAGATATTCTAATTGGAATATATTTCTGATCAGTACATAAGCCGGCCGGTCTTTTAAGTGTCCGACAACAAGATATTTTGTAAACTGGTCTATGCATACCAGTACAACAACACTGATCAGTGCTGTGATATATTTGTGTATACGTTTTGTATTTGTATTCATGATACTCCTTGCCGATCATACTATGAATTTCCGGATTCATAGTACAAAACTATATATATTTGCGTACAGAAATCATATAACGTCCTTTTTTTTGTCTCAGACAGGATCCCATTATAGGCAATACGACCCATTTTACGAACGGAAATTATATCATTCTCTTTTAACCGGTATCCGTTACTGGTAATTAGTTTTCCATTCACAAACACTTTTCCGGCTTCAATCTGAGACGTGATCTTACTTCTGGAAAGAGGATATGCCAAAGCGAGAACACTATCGAGACGGATGGATGATACGGTTCCTTTTAATTCTTCGTATCTCGGTTCATAATCAACCTGAAAACCGGTACCGATCGTTGCTTTTACATGAGTATGTCTGATCTGAGTCAGATTATCGGTGACATATTCTGCCATTTCTTCTTTGACAAATATCAGCGCTTTATGATCTTCTGCAATAATATCTCCGATCTTACAACGGTCAATACCAAGATTCATCAGTGCACCAAGATAATCGCGGTGAGTAAGATCTTCGGAAAACTTCTTATTCAGCGGGCTGACTTCTATTGTCTGAATTGGATATTCATACTCATAATAAAGAGCATCAGGTAGAAATACAGCCATCTGACGCTCTGATAAGTCATATCCACCATACGTCTTATACTGGGATAAGAACATGTCTTTTGGTGTCGTATGAAGAATATTCAATTCATTCAAATTAAGAAAGTCAGAAAATACAACAATTCCTCTGTTATATGCAAGTCTGGAAAGTTCAACCAGACGTTTCTGTAACATACTTTCTTCTTTGTTCATAATTAAAATCTTGTCCTCATAGATGAAGAATCCAAAGAAGTGTTCAACAGATCCTGAAGATCTCCCGAAATATCTACATTTGTAGGTGTTACCAGGAATATGTAATTCGAAATCTTCTGCAGGTTACCACTGATTGCAAATGTAGCACCTGAAGTAAAATCAATAATACGCTGTGCAATCTCAAGATCCAGTCCCTCCAGATTAAGGATCACTGTGCGTCCGCTTAACAGAGTCTCTGTGATCTCTCTGGAATCTTCAACAGAAGTTGGCTTAATTACACATACTTCCATATTTACACTGCTTCTTCTTGCAGGCTGACGCATTGGTGTTACTTTATTATTAGAGAATGAAGATTTCTGCTTTACAGGTGCTGTATATTCCTCCTCGTCATTCTCATCAAAATCTTTATCATTGTCTTTTGTGCTTTTATGAAAGAGGCTTCTCTTGGGCTTTTCTTCATAATCATCATCATATTCGTCATCGTCGAAGAATTCATCATCATCGTATTCATCGTCTCCGTCGTCCAACTTCATGATACTTAAGAACTTATCTAATACTCCCATTTTTAATAAATCTCCTATCTTCCGTTTATACTTGATGAGTATAGTCTCGTGCTCCGAAGATTCCGGTACCAACACGGACCATGGTAGCTCCTTCTTCTATGGCTACCTGATAGTCATTTGTCATACCCATAGAAAGAATACTCATAGTAATATTATCAATGTTTTTCTTTGCGATGTCAACAGATAATTTGCGTAAATGAGCAAAAACAGGGCGATTATCCTCAGGATTTTCTACAAATGGAGCAATTGTCATAAGACCTTTTACACGGATATGTGAAAATTTGATATCTGCTCTACGAATGCAGGAACTTCTTCCGGCATAAGTCCGAACTTACTTTCTTCTTTCGCAACATTCACTTCGATCAGTATATTGGCTGTAACGTTATGTTTTTCTGCTTCTTTATCAATTGTTTCAGCTAATCGGACAGAATCCACAGAATGAATAAGATCTACTTTATCAATAATATATTTGACCTTATTACGCTGCATATGACCGATCATATGCCAGTGGATATCTTTTGGCAGAACTTCATATTTGGAAGCGAGTTCCTGTGCTTTGTTCTCTCCATTGACACGAACACCCAGATCATATGCTTCCTGCAGCATCTCTACAGGTTTTGTTTTGCTTACTGCGATCAACGTAACCTCTTCTCTCTTACGGCCGGCGCGGTCGCATGCAGCCTGGATATTTTCTTCTACTTTGCAAGATTTTCTTTTAACATAATTTCTAGCTCCTTTTCTCTTATATCAAATTAAGAAATGACATCACCCTCATGTACGTCTTTTCCTGTCAGTGCAATGTGGTCATAATTGGACAGACATAATCATTTCCACTTTGTACAATATAGTAATCATCGCTTTCGCATAAAATCTGTACCTGACGGAATACCGCATACCCCCGGTTGATATTATAAACTCCCTTTAATTGCTTTGTTTCTGATAATTGATAAGTATCTGAAGAGCCTGCTTTTTTTTAAGGTTGTATTTTTTTCAAAATCATCCGGATTAACATAGACAGAACCGGTCTGTGTATCGCGGTAATAGATATCAACAGCCTGAAATTCTGCATTCTCTTTCCCGGTATCGATCAATACACCGGTACTGTTACTATTTCCGCCCTGGGTAAGATAATCTTCCGGAATTACATTAGAAGTCCTTTTTGTAATCGCTGATTTCGGTATTTTAGTCCGGACTGATCTTCGAGTATCAGTTCTACGTCAACAAAACGATTCTGGGCATAGCGTACCATCGAAGAATCAAATGCAAGATATCCGAGATAAGACCCTTTTACTTTTTTCATGGAAAATGCAGCGGTCATAGTTTCATTATCTTTCGGAAAACGTACATGGACACTAGAAGAATCTTTCAACTCTTTTGCACACTCTTTGGTTAAAGGAATAACCAAAGTCCAGTCATCATCTTTGATTAATTTGTATACCGGGGTGCCGGATTTAATCCGGGTATTGTTCTTCTGCTCTTTTTTACGATAGCCTTCTTTGCTTAACATATCCGGGGTTACATCATCCGCAGTAGTTTTTTCGAATCCGTCCACATAATAACATATGATACCGTCAGAATCTGCAGAAAACACATGAAGTCCGTCGGTATCTGCATCGGTCAGAGCAGCAAGCTGAGTCTGACGGTTCTGATTTGATTTTCCATCCCAGCACACTTGAGATATTACTTTTAATGTATATACATCTCCGAAACTTCATCAGAATAATTTCGCAGAAAGTCTGGGTCTTCTGACGTATATTGTTCTGCTCAACGGAGGTTAATTTCTGACTTTTTTCCTGATTTTGATTCAAACTGTAACTTGTGGTCAGAAAGAGAATAAATCTGTGTTTTAGCACCGACTTTACTACCGGCTGAAACAAAGTAATTAACGTATCCATTGTCTTCGGAGCGAATTACTGTTTCATTACGGATGGCAAGACCGGTATAGGAATTGTCTTTGAGAATGGATCCTTCCCGAACCTCATAAACAGAAATATGTTTTTCTGTCAGATACATTAATACAGTTACAACAAGATAAATAAATATAACACCAAAAATGATGATCCCAATATTTAAATGTTTTTCTTCTGATATACTTTTATATTTGATGATTGCTTGTTTCCAGCCAAATTTCCGGCCTCCTATCTTTATTGCTTTAACATACGTAACGCTGATCCATTTAAATAGTGAAATGCCTTTCCCTGATAACTTTGCCTTTCTGCCATGATTTCAAATAGTTCATCTCTTAACTTCCACCAGCTGGTGTCCCAGTTACAGAATACAGCATCCTTTTCCGGAATACGGCTGAACAGGCGCTCAATTGCAATATCCGGTCTCAGATATTCCAGAAACAGGATGAGGCGGTTCAGGTACTCTTCTTTTTTACATAGAGATATTGTACCATTTTCATACGCTTCGCACAACTTTGTATTCTTAGCAATATAAAGAGAATGTGCCTTTACGATCTGTACCGGAAGTGCAGATAATATTTTTGCCGTTTCAATGCTGTCATCCAGATCATCTCCCGGAAGATTCAGGATTACATGGGTACAGATATCGAAAGAATATTTGTTGATATGCAGGACCGCATCGATAAATTCCGCAAGAGAATGACCTCTTGATATTTGTTTTAAGGTATGATAATTCACTGTTTGAAGTCCGAGTTCGATTGTAATCTGGATTCCGGTTTTTTCCCGGACTGTATGTAATACATCCAGGTAGTCATCCCGTATACAATCCGGCCGTGTAGATACGGCAATTTCAACAATATCAGGAACGCGGGATGCTTCCTCGATATATGAACGGAATGCTTCAAGCGGTAAAAATGTATTCGTAAAGTTTTGAAAATAAGCGATAAACTTATGCGCATGATAACGTTTTTCAATGTAGTCGCGAGTCCTAAGAAGCTGTTCTGTGACAGATACGGCAGAGTCCATCGCTTCAAATCCGGTTCCCTTTTCTGCACAAAACGAACAGCCGCTTCCGGTAATTCTATTTGGACAGCTGACCGGGAGGTTTACCGGAAGTTTATATACTTTTTCTCCATATCTTTCTTTGAGATATTGTGAATATGGATAATATTTTTCACTTTCATCCATGATAAAAATCCTTTCCGCAATGTATAATCCCACTTTTCCTGGCAATACTATTATCATTCGATAAAAGGAGGATTACTCAGATGAAATGGTTTGATAACACTGCATTGACGCTTGTGATCATCGGTGCACTTAACTGGCTTCTGGTTGGTATATTTAAACTGGATATCGTAGCCGTAATCTTTGGAAATCTTACATGGATTTCAGAATTATTTATACCATTATCGGTCTATGTGGACTTTATCTCATCAGCCTTTATGGAAGAATCGGAAGTTCATCCTAAAAAAGGGGTATCCGTATTATGGATGCCCCTTCTATATTTTTACATATTATTTTTCGGGAATTGCTTCCACAATTGCTGTCATATCTTTATAAAGTAATGGCTTTGTATCAGCGTTCATTACAATAGAGATATATGGATGATCGTTCTCGTCTTCTGTAAGAAGGACCAGACAATTCCCGGCCAGCTTGGTTGTTCCTGTTTTTCCGCCGATGACAGTTACATTATCTGGTTTTTCTGCTTCGCCGGTAGCATAGAAATTAGTAGGCTTCCAGGTAATACTTCTCACAGCGCCACTACTTCCGGTAACTTTGGCGGTATGTGATTTTGATTTGATGATTTTGACAAAATATCATTTTAATGCATTCATTAAAAATGAGATAAAGGTCATAAGCAGTTGTATAATGGTCGTCATTATGAAGACCGTTGGAGTTTACAAAATGCGTGCCCGTTGCCATTAATTTTTTTGCTTCTTTATTCATCATTTTGGCAAATCCATCCATACTTCCACCCACATATTCTGCAATTGCTGTTGCATTGTCATTTCCGGAATGAAGTAACAGACCATATAATAAATCGGATAAGGTAATCTTATCGCCAGCCTGTATTCCGCAAGTCGCTTCGTCAGCGGCAAAACTGTTCATATCAGCATTCTGAGACACTGTAACAACGTCTGACAGGTTAGCATTTTCCAGAGCAACCAAAGCAGTCATAAGCTTGGTTGTACTTGCCGGATAGATTTTATCAAACATTTGATAGGAAAAGTCAACTTTTTTTTCTGTCAACATCAAACAAGGCTGCTGAATGAAGTGTATCTGTTTCAGCAGAGGTAATCCCTTTCAGATTGACATCACCGGATGCAACACACAGATCAGAGGCAAATAAATCACCTGTATACAGATTTTTGTTATAATTTTCGATTTCATAATCTGCTACTACATTCTTTGAACCAAAACCACAACCGGTTGTCACCATTGCCGTCAATGACAGCACAGCTATTAATTTTGAGTATTTACCGATACATTTCACGCCAGTCTAAATCTCCTCTGTCAATTGCTAAGATAATAATTTCTGCTGTTGCAAGATTCGTTGCCAGCGGAATATTATAAGTGTCACACATACGGATCACATCATTAAGATCCGGGTCGTGAGGTTTTGGATTGGAAGGCTCTCTCAAAAAGATAAGTGCGTCAATATCATTCTGTGCGATCTGCGCTCCTAACTGCTGTTTTCCTCCTAAGGGACCGGCCAGATATTTATGAACTTTCAGGTTCGTAACTTCTTCAATTAATCTTCCTGTCGTTCCTGTAGCATAAAGACTGTGTTTGCTTAAAATTCCTCTGTATGCGATACAGAAGTTTTGCATCAGTGCTTTTTTTGAATCATGTGCTATCAGACCTATATTCATATTATTCACTCCTTACTGGTATTTTTTCGGTTGTAATCCTACGTTCAAGACTAATCCAATTCCAATATATAAACTTACAAGAGATGTCAGTCCATAACTTACAAAAGGTAATGGTACTCCAGTATTAGGTAAGATCTTGGTAGCAACGCCAATGTTAATAAAACTCTGTATGCCAATCAGTCCCCCAACACCACAGCATATGATTCTTCCTGCAAGGTCTTGCGATCGTATCCCAACTAAAATACATTGTATCACAATCAATAGTAATAACGCAATAATTATACAACCTCCGACAAAACCTAATTCTTCACCAATAATCGCAAAAATGAAATCTGTCTGTGGTTCAAGAATGAAATTACCGTTTTTTACGGATGTAGTCGTGTTATTATCCAGTCCTTTTCCTGTTAGCTGACCGGAACCAATTGCCATGACAGAGTTTTTCTGCTGGTAAGCTTCATCACTTTCATATTTTTCGGGTTCGATAAAAGCAAGGATACGCTTCTGCTGGTAATCCTTTAAAAGCTTCTGGTCAGGCTGAACAACGATACTTAAAAAGATGACTGCGACCGGTACTAATATGACAAGGACGGTACCGATGAATTTATAACTTAGTCCGGCTACATAGATCATAAGACAGATCATAAGAGCGGTACAAATGGTTGTGGACAGGTTTGGCTCAATTAAGATCAATACCAGCGGAATACCTGCGAGGACAGCATATTTCAACAGTGTAAATTTATCATTGATATCTTCTTCGTGTTCCATCAAAATTTTGCAAAAATATGATCAGTAATATTTTTGCAAGTTCTGAAGGCTGGAATTGGATAAAGCCTACCTTGATCCAGCGGGTTGCACCATTTACATTCTCACCAAATAATTTTACTGCAGTAAGCATAATGATAGAAAGTATATACAATACCCAATAAAAATTTATGATCCACATATAGTCAATCAGTGACACGATGATCATAGCCGCAAGACCTATCACGACACCAAGAATCTGTTTGTTCTGAAGAGATTCTTTTGCACTGCCTACGACTAAGATACCGAAAATGGATAAAATACCTACAAGTGCAACAATTCCGAATTTGTAATTTTTCCAGTTATATGGTTTTGTAAATCTATGTGATCTCACGTTTCTTCTCCTGCTATTCTTATCACTATCTGTGAACGGTTAATCTCTACTTGAAAATTATCTTCTGTAAGTTCCACGTATTTGGAAAGGGTTTGATATAAGTCCCGGCAGATATGATCATAAACGGAAGGCGTACATTGTACCCGATCCGATACGACCAATGCGCGGAGACGGTTCTTTGCAATGGATACGGAAGAGCTTTTCAACATATTCAGGGCCTCCTAATTCTTCTTGAATGCATGTGAGATCCTTGAGAAGAATCCCTTTCCGGTATCAAGATTTATATAAGGAACTTCCAATCCCAGAATACGCTTACAAATATTTAAATATCCTTTCCTGCCGTTGAATCGAGACCAATTACCGGTTCCCCCTGGTTAGTCCCGATAACAACCTGTTCGTCATCAGGAAGGATTCCGATTAAAGGTACCGAGAGGATTTCGGTGACATCATCAACGGACATCATATCTCCCCGCTTCACCATGTCCATCCGGATGCGGTTGATGATCAGGTCAATCTTACGGATCTGATTCTGTTCCAAAAGTCCAATGATACGGTCAGCATCACGAATGATGATACTTCCGGAGTTGTAACAACTAATGCACGGTCAGCACCGGCAATGGCATTTTGAAAGCCTTGTTCAATACCGGCCGGACAATCCAAAAGTATGTAGTCAAATTCTTCTTTTAATTCAGAAGTGAGCTTTTTCATCTGTTCCGGTGATACCGCCGACTTGTCTTTTGTCTGGGCGGACGGGAGCAGATATAGATTTTCATATCGGCTGTCACGGATCAATGCCTGTTTCAGGCGGCATCCGCCGGTCACAACATCGACCAGATTATATACAACCAGATTTTCCATGCCCCATTACAACATCCAGATTCCGGAGCCCTAGATCAGTATCTATGATCACTACCTTTTTGCCAAGCTTCGATAAACCTGCTCCTACATTTGCAGTTGTAGTCGTCTTTCCAACTCCACCTTTTCCTGATGTAATTACGATAACTTCGCCCATGAATAACTTCCTCCTATAACTGGTTTTACTTTTACTTCTCCTATCCGCAGTTTTTTCGACTGCATACGGAGAGCTGCTATGACAACATCTCTGCGTCCGGAGGCACCTGCGATCACCGTACCGTATATGGTACCGGTTACAATTACATTTCCTTTGGATGCAACGGTAGCACCTTCTTCGATATCACCTATGATCACAATGCTCTGTTCGGACTCAAGAACCTGCCTTCCTCTTAATGTACCCTTATAGAACTGCCCGTCTTTTTCATGGATGGCTTCAAGGCTTTCGTCCAGCATTTTTTTATGGACTTGTTCTGTAACAGTATTTTTTTCAATGATACAAAGTATTTCGATATTGGCAGCTGATTCAATTTCTCTTGTCAGCTGCCGCTCTTCATCTTCTGTGAAAGAACGGCCTTCATATTCCACAGCCATTTTTGCGTGAGCAAAGAACCTGGAAGCAGATTGGAATTTCTTTTTTACGACTTCCAGAAGTTCCTCGAATGAAATGTCTGAATCAAAATAAATAGTGATGCCGTATTTGTTACTCTTGATGAGCACCTGGTCTTTCACATAGAATCATCCTTTCTTTAATCTCCACCATTTGATCCGGTACCAATATCTGATGCAGATCCCGTGATCAATTCATTTTCCGGTGTGACTTTATAGTAGTACTCCATGACATCATTACCGACTTCAGCTGCAAATGTCGAACTGTAGCCGTTGGCAATACGGATTGCAAATGCAATCTGTGGGCTGTCACTAGGAGCAAATCCTACAAACAGACCGTGGTCTGGATGAGTCTGACTTTGCTGTGCAGTTCCGGTTTTACCGGATAATGCAATACCACTCGAATTTAATTTCGTAAAAATATCATCTTTATGTTCTGAAGTTACAACTGCTCTCATACCTTCATGGACTGCCTGCCATGTAGAGGCGGACACATCGGTAACTTTATTTTTCACTTCAGGAGTATAGTCTTTGATCGTTTTCCCTTTAGGCTTGTAACCTTATCTAAAAGACTTAAGTTGTATACGGTTCCATCATTTGCAACTGCTGTGATATATCTTGCAAGCTGACTGGTAGTATAGTTGTTGGTACCCTGTCCGATAGCAGATAATACAGAGTTGTCATCGGATATCTGCGGGTCAGATTCAGGAATTTCCATACCCGAAGTATCTCCAAGACCGAATTCTTCCGCATATTTTTGAAGTTTTGCAATACCACGTTCGCTTGAATAATAATTCTGTGTACTCTTTCCATCTGAGGTATCACTGTCCAGCTTTGAATCACCGGCATTATTGAGCCCCAGTCTGTAACCGACTTCATAGAAAAAGTCATTACAAGAATGCTGAATACCCTGTGATACATTCAGGTTACCATGTGATGACGGGTAAATCCAGCATTTTGGATTCGGTGTGACTTTCTTATATACTCCGGCACATGGAAGATATGTGTTAACGTCAATGACACCTTCGGTCAGACCGGCAATTGCAGATAATGGTTTGTAAGTGGAACCAGGTGCTGTCTTTTCCTGTGTTGCATTGTTGTAGAATGGACGGGACTGATTGGTAAGCAGTTTGCTGTAGTAATCAGAATCCATGGTATTTGCAAGACGGTTGTTGTCATATCCGGGATAAGAGACGCATGCAAGTACTTCACCGGTGTTCGGATCTGTTGCAACCAATGAACCGGTACAAGGCTCCAGTCCTAACTGTCCGGGTGTAATCTCCAAAGACTGGATTTACTCCGCATAAAGTCATATGCACCGACATTTCCTGCTTTCAGACCGTTATACTGCTCATCATCCTGATCCAGTATTCCCTGTTCATAGAGCATCATGCATACCTGCCTGCCGGTAATTGTTCCGGATTTTATCATATAGCGGTAGATCAGTTTGTCAAAACTATTGTCTGAATCAACATAATCCAAAATATAATTAATAATTCCCTGATATACTTCACTGGAATCAGAATACTGTTCATTTGATTTTATATAATCTTTCAATAGTGAAGTATCTATCCAGTTCTTTGAAATAGCATAATTCAGATAGCTATATACATTAATAGATTCATCATCTTTCCAGGCTTTATAAGTATCATCTTTGGTATTGATGGATTTTGACATTACTACACCTGTTCCGTTTGTCAGCACATCCGATACCAGATAGGTGAGGTACGCCTGTATTTCTTTCGGCTGATCTTTATATGCTGCTGCATTGGAATCGCTGAATATTTTCGTAAGAGAATTCTTCACTTCTTCTTTTCTTACGGCGAATGCAGATGCAACCTCTTTTTCGGCTTCACCGGCATTTGCATCTGTAAAATGCGTCATATCAAGTACGTCATTGTTGATCATAGCGTTATATACATCACCAATCGGAATGATAACGTCACTTCCGTCTTCGACTTTATTCCGGTCAAAATCCAGATTGTTTTGTATTTTGGCAAGCAGAACGCCCGCAAGTTCCTGTTCCAGAATGTTATATGCAGCTTTTTGAAGATTAGCATCGATCGTCAGATACAGATCATTTCCTGCTTTGGGCTTTGTGCCCTTTACTGTTTTGATTACTTTTCCGACATTATTAACATAAAGTTTCTCATTTCCCTTTTTCCCCTGAAGCTGGGAATCCAGTGCCTTTTCCAGACCAGCTTTACCGACAGTATCGGTTTTGTTGTATCTTTCCTGATCTGCATCACTTAATGCGTCATACTCTTCCTGGGAAATCTGACCGGTATATCCTATAATGTTTGCAAAACAGTTACTGTCAGCATATTTTCTCAGTGACTCTTCTTCTACATTGATACCGGACAATTTGTCCAGATTTTCCATGATGTCTGCGACTGTTGCATCACTGACATCTTCGGCAATTGTAGTTGAATATATTTCTGATAACTGTTCAGCCAGATCTGATAACGGATATTGATCAGTTTTAATACCATGGACTTGTCCATAGATTTTTCATCAATACCAAATTTCTGCTTATTTGTACACAGATAATGAATCAGTTCATCGGCAGTAGTCTCTTTCTGTTTCTTGGAAAGCTTATCAATTGTAGATTTACCATATACATCAGCGATAAAACGTAATTTCTGCGTTTCATTCTGTGCAACAAACTGATACATATTATTACTGATCCAAAATGATTCCAAAGTTATTGATCACGGTATCACCATTGGATTCTACCATTTTAATAACAGAAGAAATCGTCTTGTTTAAAACTTTATTCTGCTGTGCAATACTGTCATAAGAACCATTGTCTTCAATTGTGACAGAGTATGCCAGTTCATTATAAGCCAGTAGGTTGCCATTACGGTCATATATATTACCACGGGTTCCCTGAATCTCTTTTGTTTTCTGAATCTGCAGTTTATAATCGTCAAGGTATTCTTGTCCTTTTACAATCTGAAGATAAAATATCCGCTGTACCAGAATTGCCGATGTAATACAAAAGACAATGATCAGCACGAATATTCGAGATTGTACGAATTCTGCAATGCCGGATTTGATCCGTTCCCATAAACTATACAAATTTACTTGCACTCCTTTGCTCTTCTGCTTCCAGTTTCTTGTTAATGTGTAATATGATCTGATACAGAATCAGTGTGACCAGAATTGTATATACAAGCTCGGGCATAATGATCTGTCTCAGGTATGCTTCAAAAGCAAAATCCCCCCGCAAAAGATACATACAGAAGTATGTAACTAAACCATAGATCAATTCGCTGACTGCGATCAGTGCGATTGGAAGTTTAATGTCATCATCATAAAAAAGTCTTCGGAATGATCCGTTCAGATATCCAATCACCGAGAAAAGTAACGTATAGAATCCAAGTGTATTCCCCCAGAATACATCCGTCAAAAAGCCGGAAAGGAATCCTACGGCAAGCCCCTCTTTCTTTCCACGCATAAATCCGAACGATGAAGTGATGATAATCAGCAGGTTCGGTTTGATGGATGCAAAAGACAATCGGTGGAAGATGGTGCATTCCATTAAAAAGCATATGATGATAATACAAAATGTAATCAACTTTCGTTTCATGAATTACTCTCCCTTTGTATTTGCGGATTCTTGTTTGATCAGGTCGTCTTTCGTTGTGGTAATAACGAGAACCTCCTGCAGTTTATTGAAATCTACAGCAGGTGTAATATATCCGGACCGGGTCAGGTTATTAGAATCCACTTTCACTTCACTGACGTATCCGACAAAAAGTCCCTGAAGGAACCGGTCACTGACATGAGATGTAACAACCTGTTCTCCGACTTCAATCTTATTATCATTATTGGCAAGTTTTTCAAAACGGATCCTGCCGTTTTCCATCTGTTTCAAGTCTCCTCTGACTACACAGGTGTCGGAAGTTGAAAGGAGCATTGCACTGATATTACTTTCGTCGTCAATAATGGAACGTACTCTCGCATAATGCGGACCAACCTCCGTTACAATTCCGACCAGTCCGCTTCCGGCGAGAACATTGCAATTCTTTTTAATGCCGTCCTTCTTTCCTTTGTCGATCGTAAAATCACTGAACCAGTTGGAGCCGTTATTGGAAATGACGTGTGCACCTACTTTTTTGTAATCAGAATAATTTTCATCCAGTTTATATAATTCTCTCAGCCTCTCCAGTTCATATTGATCCTGGCGTAGTCGCGTGTTGTCGATCGTAAGGTCATCTACTTTGGACTTGTAATTTTCTGTTTTCTTTTTTCATGTCCTGTAGTGTTTCAAAGTTATCGGAAAGATCGCTCATATAGCGTCCAACATATCCGATCCCTTTCTGCATAGGAATGACTGTATAGTTTGCAACGAAACTGATTGGTCCGTTCCCTCCGGTAATACGTTCCACACCCATCAGGATGACGCAGATGACGATTACGATGATCAGCCAGTATTTACTTGGAAGGGAAGATTGATTTTTTGTCTTCATTATCTCATCCACCTATAATTATCTTCTATCATTGAAAATGTCAGTTTTCTTAAGTCTTTCGACATAATAATACGTTTCAGGCCATTGACTGCACAGGTATCCGGTTCCAAGGCAGTTCTTGACTTGATGCCTACCATCTGTTCGATATAAATTTCAAGACCGGGCATATTTGCAAGTCCGCCAGTGAGGAAAATACCATTCTCATAGATTGCTTTGCGGACTTCCGGAGGTGTTCTATCAAGAAGAGAATGGATGGCTTTGACGCATTCCAGTAACGGATCTTTCATTGCAGCACGGATCAGCATGATAGAAACCGGCTTCCGCATCGGTACACCTGTGATCAGTCTCTGCCGGCTACCGATAAGATAGAATCAGAATCTCCGGTAAAGACATTGAAATTCCGTCTCAGTACTTCAGCAGTCTGCCGACCGATCAGGAAGTCGTGACTGTGCTTTACAAGATTGATAATCCCCTGATCAAACGTATGCCCGCCTACTTTTACGAGACGGTTCAGTACCATTCCGCCTCCGGCCAGTACAGACAGTTCGGTAGTTTCACCACCGAAATTCGCGATCATGATTCCTTTTGTATTCTGAATATCCAGATTTAATCCGACTGCATCGGCAATCGAACGTTCTACGATATTTACTTCTTTTGCTTTGGCTGTTGAATGGATCACAAGATCAAAGAACGCCTTCTTTTCTACTTCGGTAACGTCTGTTGGAACAGCAATTACATATTCAGAACCACGGGAAAACTGTCTTCCTCTTTTTAATAAGTTCTGAAGAAGAAACTGCATGTCGTTAAATCTGGAAATAACGCCCTCTTTCATCGGAAATGTGATCTCGATGTTTGAGGGAGCTTTCCCATACATACTAAATGCATCATCACCAACCGCAAAAATATCACGGTCACGATTGTCTTTAAATGCGATCACGTTCTTCTCTTTCCAGATTGTGTCTTTTTTCTTATCATAGACCTTGATGTCATAAGACCCAAGATCCAGTCCGTATACATTTCTTGCCATCTGACAGAATCCTTTCTATCTTGGTTGCAGAATTTTACAGCATTCCCTCTTCACGAAAACTTATATAACAATTATTGCCAATTATGATATGGTCTAACAGCTCAATTCCAATTAATGCACCTGCATCCTGAATCCTTTTTGTTGTCAGCATATCTTCCCGGCTTGGAGACGGATCTCCGCTTGGATGATTGTGTAAGATGATAATGGATACTGCATTTTTCTGCAATGCTTCTATAAAAAGCTCTCTTGGCGTGACCAGGGATGCATTCACAGTCCCTTTGGAAATGGTAGTTTCGCCAAGCAGCTTTGCCTTCGAGTTTAACATTAATAATTTCATATGTTCCTGTTTCTCATGTCTTAAATCTTCCATATAATATTGCGCAATCGTTTTTGGATCGGTAAAACATACTGTATCCTGATAAGACGCTTTTGCAAGCCTTTTTGCAAGTTCAGATATACATGATATCTGAATTGCTTTTACGTTGCAATCCCTTTGATCTGCTTCAGACGTTCAGCGTTAAACTGATGAATTCCGAGAATGCCGATTCCGCCGGCATGATAAAGAATTCTTCCTGCAAGTTCCAATGCATTTTCACCGCGGGTACCGGTTCGTAACAGCACTGCCAGCAATTCAACGTCACTTAAATGTTCGGCTCCGAGACGGGAACACTTTTCATATGGCCGCTCGTCTCTCGGCATTTCTCTTATGGTATTTGATTGATTCATATTATTCTTTAGATTCGCACGACATTTTTACAGACTCAGTCAAAAGACAGATTCTGTAAATTATAAGAAACGATATATGATAATGGAAAGAATCACGCCAATGATACTTGCCATGGTTATCTTTATCGATAGACCAAATGTTATGACCATTACTCCGAGATTCAGAACGATCGGATCGTCTATCCCGAAAGATTGTCCATAGCCCAGCCAGGATAAAGCCGGCACCCCTTTTGCCAGTTCACCAATAAAGCCACCAAGAACTACTCCTGCCAGCAGAAGCAGAAATAAAGCCCAGGCGTTTTTACTTCCTGCACCTTTCATATGTACTCCTCCTCGTTTTTCCTATCTAAAAAACTCAATACATTTTATCACATTTCAGAAAAAGTGTATAGGTTTATGATATTAAAAAATTCTTAAACTTCTTTTCATTTTTTTACATAAAATGATCAGATTAGATAAAAATTAAGATTCCATCTTGAACGGATGATAAACGGAAGCAATCATTTCGCTGCTTTGATTCCGTCCATAGCCGCAGAGGTAATCCCGCCTGCATAGCCTGCGCCTTCGCCGCAAGGATAGATCCCGCGGATTTCGCTCTGAAGGGATTGGTCTCTTATAAGTCGTACAGGCGAAGAAGTCCGGTTTCTACTCCCGAGATGACGGCATCGCACCGCGCATATCCGGGAAGCTTGTGGTCAAAGATCTGAATTCCTTCTGTCAGCGACTCTGCAATGAATTCCGGAAAAATATTTCTGACGTTTGCAAGCTGATACATACCTTTTATATGCGGAGTGACTGTACCCAGCTGCACGGAAGGTCTGTTTTCACAGAAATCCCCAAATAACTGTACCGGAACTTGCCGTTTCCCTCGAGATATGCCGCTTCTTCAAGCTTTCTCTGGAATTCGACACCAGCGAGCGGATGATCACTTCCAAAATCATCGGGTGAAACAGTAACGATCACTGCAGTATTGGCATTTTGGCTATCCCGGCGGCTGTAACTCATTCCGTTAACGGCAAGCCGGTGTTCTTCGGAAGAAGCATTTACGACATATCCGCCCGGACACATACAGAAGGTATATACGCCTCTTCCATTATCGAGGTTAGCGGTCAGTTTATACGGTGCTGCCGGAAGAAAGGAAGGATAATTCTTACCGTATTGATCCTGATTGATCATTTCCTGCGGATGCTCGATTCGTACACCAACAGCAAATGCCTTCGGCTGCATTGGAAGGCCATGCTGATATAACATGGAAAAAGTATCCCGTGCACTGTGACCAATGGCAAAAACTGCAAGATCTGTATCGAGCAGATATGTTTCCTTCTTTTGCGAATCGTAGATTTTAAGTTTGCGGAGAATCTTTTGACCGTTGTCGGAATGTGTCTGAATATCAGTGACTTGTGAGTGAAACCGTACTTCTCCACCATGAGCACAGATATATTTCCGCATTTCTTTTACAACTGCAGAGAGCACATCGGTACCGATATGAGGTTTGCTCTCGTAGGTGATGGATTCCGGAGCACCGTGTTCGGCAAAGATACGTAGTACTTCATGGTTGCGTCCGAATTTGTCTTTTACCAGAGTGTTCAGTTTTCCGTCAGAAAATGTTCCGGCGCCACCCTCACCGAACTGAACATTTGATGAAAGATTCAGCCGCCCGTTTTCCCAGAATGCTTCCACATCTTTTGTACGCTGATCTACATCGGCTCCGCGTTCCAGAAGAATTGGCTGATATCCGTGCGCAGCGAGCATATAACCACAGAACAGTCCGGCAGGACCTGTTCCGATAATGACCGGCCGGTGTGTCAGTTCCTTTGTCCCTTTTACTTCAAAATGGTAGCTGTCCGGCTTAACCTGGAACTGTATCTGATTATTTTTGACCGTTTTCTTAACTTTTGCTTCATCTCTTACCTGGACATCTACAGAATAGACATAATAAAGAACAGGCTTTTTTCTGGCATCGATCGACTGTTTGCGGATTTGAAAGCCTGAAGTTCCTCTTTTTTTATGCAAAGTGTTTTTAAAATCTTGCGTTCAAAATCGTCTGATGTATGTTCAATGTTCAGTTTCATCTGGTTGATCCGAATCATATGTTTTTACTCCTTTACAGTTTGTCATCTATCTGATGATATATCGTTTGCAGCAGCAGTTCCGGCAAGATAACCGGTCGCCCAGGCCCATTGCAGATTGTACCCTCCGCAGATGCCGTCCACATCCAGCAATTCCCCGGCAAGATAAAGGTGCCGGACATAACGGGATTCCATAGTGTCGGGAGTGATTTCTTCTGTTGAGATTCCGCCGGCACAGACTTGTGCATTATCAAAACCATTAGTGGTATCAATTGTTACTACGTTATTCTTAACTACCTGAACAAGACTTTTTATCTGTGTATCCGACAGATCACCTGTCAGTGTATGCATCCGGATGCGTGCCTGCTCTAAAAATCTTGGGATCAGCTTCTGGTGAAAGATTCCAAGAAGATAATCTGCGCAGGTCATCTGCTCTCTTCCGTTTCTACGTTTCAGCAAGAACTCAAAAAATGCCTCTTCCGTAAAAGCGGGCAGGAAATCAATGTTCACTTTTGCATCCTGTTTTAAATACAGAGATTTGGCAATATAGCGGCTGATCTGGAAAACCGGTATTCCGGAAATGCCGTAAGCCGTAATCTGTAATTCCCCGTGATCGGAAGCTGTCGGTTGTCCATGGCATATTGCAGTTACGACAGCATCCGTACGGACCCCCGCGGCTTTGGCAAACGATGATTCTTTACTTTTAATTGAACCAGAGCAGGTACGACCGGAACCATCGTATGTCCGAGCTGCTTTGCAAGTGCATAACCACTTCCGTCGGATCCGAGCTTGGAATTCGCTTTCCCGCCGCAGGCAAGGATTACAGCATCTGCCTTTTGCTTTTGATGATCTGTCAGGACCGTAAAACCATGAGATGTTGGGCTAATACCCGTCACCGTCATATCAGTGGTTATTTTTACATGCAGACGATCCAGTTCTGATTTCAACAAATCAAGAACGGTGGAAGCCTGGTCGGAATAAGGATAGACGTAATTTCCTCTTGCCTTTGTCAGGAGCCCAAGAGATGTGAAAAATGCAATGGTGTCTTCATAGCCGAATTTCTGTAATACTTCTTCTACAACGGAAAGATTGTCGCTGTGAAAATAAGAGGCGTTCATATCTTTGTTTGTCAGGTTGCATCTCCCGTTTCCGGTTGCAAGGATTTTTTGCCTGCGCTGTCTTTCTTTTCGTATATCAGGATCTGTGCCTGCGGGTTCGTCCTTGCGGCTGCAATTGCCGCCACAAGACCGGAAGCACCGCCGCCAATGATTGCTATTTTCTTCATATCTATTCTTCCAAATATTGCAATAATTATATATATTGAGGGTTACAAAGTTACAATTCCGGCACGTACCAGATACTCTAATGACATCAGTATTCCAAGCTTGGCATGCGGCCAGGTGGAGACCTCCCTGAAATATACGGCATACGGCGGTTTGATCGGTCCGTCTGCGCTCAATTCGATGGATGATCCCTGAACGAAAGCACCTGCTGCATGATAACGTCAGAATCATATCCCGGCATCGGCCATGGTTCCGGAGTTACATAGGAATCGACCGGTGCTGCTGCCTGAATTCCTTTGCAGAACTCAATGACGCCTTCCGGAATTCCAAATTCTACAGCCTGAATGATATCGTGTCTGCTTTCTGTGCTGTTTGGAATAACAGGGAACCCCAGTTTTTCATAAATATTAGCTGCAAAGATCGCACCTTTTAGTGCAGCTGCTGCCACTGTCGGGGCAAGGAATAATCCTTGGTAAAAATCTTTCATGATACCAAGAGATGCACCAACCTCTCTTCCGAGGCCCGGGGAAGTCAGTCGGTATCCGCATGCATCGATCAGATCTTCGCGACCCGCAATATACCCGCCGATCGGGGCAAGTCCCCCGCCGGGGTTCTTGATCAGTGAGCCGACCGTCATATCTGCACCGACATCACTTGGTTCGATCGTTTCGACAAACTCACCGTAACAGTTGTCCACCATACAGATCAGATCCGGTTTGAGCCGTTTGACAAATGCGATCAGCTCGCCGATCTGCTCAACCGAAAAGCTCGGTCGTGTCTGATAGCCTTTGGAACGCTGGATTGCAACCATCTTTGTTTTCTCGTTGATTGCTTTTTCGATATTTTCGTAATCAAAGGTTCCGTCTTCCAGAAGATCTACCTGAGAGTAAGTAATGCCATATTCTGCAAGGGATCCATTTGACGGGCGGATACCGATGACTTCTTCCAGCGTATCATATGGTTTTCCGGCAGGTGCCAGAAGCTCATCACCCGGTCTTAGGTTTGCTGCAAGAGCCAGTGCCAGTGCATGTGTTCCGCAAGTGATCTGCGGACGTACCAGAGCGCTTTCGGTATGGAAAATAGATGCATATACTTTTTCGAGGGTATCTCTTCCCTGGTCATCATAACCATAACCGCTGGCATAGTTAAAACATCCTGCGCTGACGCGGTTATCCTGCATTGCTTTTACTACTTTTAACTGATTGTATTCGGCAATCTCATCAATTTTTTCAAAACGTTTTTTCAGGTCTTTTTCTATTGTATTTCCGAACGAAAGGACTGTTTCACGGATGCCCATTTCGCTATAAATTGTGTTGATCGGTGTCATAATCTATATTTATCCTTCTTTCTGATTTTTTATTTTGATTTGTCGTAAATATTTTGAGAAAATCACCGGACTTCCAGCAGCTTGAAACGCAGGGATTCACACATAGCATCAAATGTTGGATTAATGGATGGAATCTGTTTCAGAACCGTTTCTGCTTCACGGTACCTTCCCATGTCATATAAAAGAGAAGCTTTATTAAGATCAAACATTGCCTGCTCGCCTTCGTACCGGATCATGGATTCCAGGCCGAGCAGTTCGCGGTAAGCAAAAGCAGTGTCCTGATTACGTGAATATATTTCCATCAGTTCATTCATTTTTCTCAAAAATTTGGATTTTCCTCTTAACTTTTTCTTCAGCATATTCTTCCCTCCAGATGCGAGAGCATTGCCTTTAGGATCCTGTCTTCATCATAATCATACACTTCTTTCTGAATCCACGTCACCTGACGTTCGCGCCGGAACCAGGTGAGCTGCCGTTTGGCAAAATGTCTGGTGTCACGCTTGATGGTATAGACAGCTGTGTCCAGATCACATTCTCCGTCAAGATATGCCAGGATTTCTTTATAACCGAGTCCCTGCATGGAAACCATCTCTTTCGTACAGCCAAGTTCTTTCAAATGTTTTACTTCGTCAACGAGTCCCTCTTCTATCATCTGGTCTACACGTCTGTCAATTCTTGCATACAGCTGCTCTCTTGGCGCATTCAGAACAAAATAGACGAATTCATACGGGGATTCTTTCCGACGTTCCTCTTCGTTGTGTTCTGACATTTTCTGCCCGGTCTGACGGTAATATTCCAGCGCACGGATCACTCGTTTCACATTATTGGCATGAATATCTTCTGCGGATTTGGGATCAACTTTTCGCAGCATATTATGCAGGTATGCTGCCCCCTTTTCCTTTACAAGATTTTCCAGCTCTGCCCGGTAAGTGTCATCCTGGGCGGTACTGGTGAAATCAATGTCGTACAATAATGCCTGGATATAGAATCCTGTTCCGCCGACAACGATTGGAATATGTCCGTTGGCATAAATCTGTTCCATTGCATTTTTAGCCATCTGTTGAAATCGGACGACATGGAATTCATCCCATGGTTTCAAATCGTCTATCAGATAATGAGGAACACCCTGCATCTCTTCCGGGCGTATCTTGGCAGAACCAATATCCATGTACTCGTATACTTGCATGGAATCGGCAGAAATAATCTCCCCGCCAATCGCTTTTGCTAGTCCGATCGAAGCTTTTGTCTTCCCGACGGCCGTAGGCCCTGTTAGTACTACTAGTGGTTTCTTCTTCATTTTATACGATCCTCTTGAATTTCTTTTCTAATTCTCTCTTTGTCATTGCGATAATGGTTGGTCTTCCATGCGGGCAATGATAGGGGTTGTCCAATGATAACAGTTCACCGATCAACGCATCAACTTCCTGCACAGATAATTTCATATTTCCTTTTACGGCAGCCTTGCATGACATCGAAGCAATCTTTTCATCAATGAGATCTGGAGACTGATTGCGGGCAATCTCATCCGAAAGGCTGTCCAGCATCTGGATCAGCAGTTCTTTTTTCGCAATACTGAACAGATTATCCGGAACAGCACGGACTGCATAAGAGTCCTGTCCGAACTCTTCAATCTCGAACCCTATCCTTGTAAACCGGTCCATATAAGTGTTCAGCAATTCTGCTTCCCGCATACTTAAATTCAATACAATCGGCGGACTGATCATCTGCGAGGTGAATTCCCTGGTTTGCATAGATTTCAGAGTTTTTTCATACAGAACCCGTTCATGCGCTGCATGCTGATCGATAATATACAGACTGTTATCGTATTCTACCAGCCAGTAGGTTTCGAATACCTGACCGACTACTTTATATTTCTGCATGGCCTCTCTAGTAAGCAGATGATCTTCGAAAAGTTCCATTTGTTTTGGTGGTTCTGGCGCAGTTGTCTGTGTTGATATTTGCGGTCTGACGGCAGTATTCTGCATGTAAGGTGTTTTTTCTTCTGCAATAGTTTGTATCGTATTTACCGGTTGTTTTGTTACAGTCTCTTCTTTTTTCTTCTTTTCTTCATGCTCTGCCAGTACCCGTTCTTTCATTTTGGACATGAAGTATTCCAGATTATGTTCCGGAGCAGATCGGACGGCTGTCTTTGGTTCCGGAGCAGATCGGACGACTGTCTTTGGTTCCGGTGTAGATCGGACGGCAGGCTTTGATTCCGGTGTAGACTGGACAGCAGGCTTTGGTTCCGGCATCTCTACATGCGGAATCAGTTCTTTTTCGTGAAGTCCCTGATCAACTGCCGAATAGATAGCGTTATAGACTTCCTGTTGATTGTTAAAGCGTAGTTCCATTTTCGTCGGATGTACATTGACATCTACATGTTCTCCGTCAATCTCTATATGCAGTACCACAAACGGATACTTATGCTGCATGGTAAAATCCTTATATGCATCCTCGATGGCTCTGGAAATGATACTGTTTCTGGCATACCGGCCATTCACATAATAATTTTCAAAATTCCGGTTTCCTCTGGAGATGATTGGTTTTCCTAAAAATCCGGTGATTTTAAGTCCCGGTGTATCGTATTCTGCTTGCAGAAGATTTGAAGCAATTTCGCGTCCGTAAATGTGATAGATGACATCTTTCAACTTTCCGTTACCGGATGTATGTAATTTGGATTGTCCGTTATTAATAAACTGAAACGAAATGTGTGGATGAGAAAGTGCAAGTCGCGTCATCAGTCTCCGACATGGCTCGCTTCGGTCATCGGTGTTTTCAAAAACTTCCTTCGGGCAGGTGTGTTATAAAACAACTGCCGTATGATAAAGGTTGTTCCATCGGTGCACCGGTATCTTCCAGAGTTTCTTCTTTGCCGCCTGCAATACGGTATAACGTGCCAAATGTCTGATCTTTTGTTTTTGTGATCAGTTCTACCTGTGCAACTGCCGAGATACTGGAAAGTGCCTCTCCGCGGAATCCAAGTGAACCGATGTGAAGCAGATCATCGACAGAACGGATCTTACTCGTTGAGTGCCGCAAAAACGCAGAGCGTACATCTTCTCGGTCTATTCCGCAGCCATTGTCTGTAATACGCATGAACGAGATCCCGCCATCCTTAATCTCTACGACAACTGCTGTAGCACCGGCATCAATGGCATTTTCCACCAGCTCTTTTACAACAGAAGCCGGTCGTTCGATCACTTCTCCTGCTGCAATCTTATCAATTGTAATCGGGTCTAACACCTGAATTTTACTCATCGTTTACCACCTGTTTTTTAGTTTGTTCTGAAGTTGATATAATGTATTCAATGCATCGATCGGAGTCAGATTGGCAAGATCCAGTTCTTTGATCTCCTTGATGACATCATCATCTTTTACAGTATCAAAAAGTAACATCTGGCAAGATCTACCTCATCAAAATGCTTTGCCTTTGGTTGGATGCTCCTGCCTGCACTTCGATCTTCTTTGATCTTACCGGTTACATCTGCCTGTACCAGTTCTTCTACGATCTCCTTTGCCTGTCTGTAACTGACTG
>ENA-OQLB01000237-OQLB01000237.1-human-gut-metagenome-genome-assembly--contig:-NODE-237-length-32693-cov-18.169594_pt1 | contig 32693 bp, 35 predicted proteins | sample MGYA00242656_ERZ504813 | MGnify/ENA primary metagenome ERZ504813 (study PRJEB26092, sample SAMD00036388) | human gut metagenome | host: Homo sapiens | study: EMG produced TPA metagenomics assembly of... | reverse complement strand
CGGGTTCATGAAACCAAGCGAGAAGATCATCGAACTGCTCGACGCCGCGTGATAACCTCAACAACCGACAACGTGACCATGGAAGCCGCTCAAACCTCAGGTGTTGCAACCACCACTAGAATCCGCCTCACGATGTCTGGTTTCGGGCGCGGCCCGTGCTCTGTTCCATGCGGTCATGAATGTCCATTCCAGCAGACGGCCGAATGAATAAACAATCCAAGCTGTGCAGAACATCGGCAGCGACAAGCCGAACACCATGAGAATTCCAGGCCATTGCACCCATACAAGCACGGTGAGAATCAGCAGTCCGACCTGCAGAAGGCTGCACAACGGGCGTGCCACAATCATCGCCAGTGTTGTACGAACAATCCAGACGGGACTCTCTTCATAGTTCGCGCGCACCACCCAAACCAAGGACGAGAACACCGCCAAAACTACGATGATGAGCAGCAGCACGCCGGAGACCATGATGTCGAAATCGCCGCGAGCATGCCAGTTCATCACGTAGTAGTCGACGATAACCACGGCCCAGAGAATAATCAAAGGCCAACCGAAAAGATTCGCGCGCTTGACTTCGCTTTTCCAGAAGCCGTGGAACGTCTTCCAAACTTCCTTGGCCCGCATTGAACAGTCCTCAGAAAGCAGCCACGCACGGAACGTAGCCTGCGCAGCCGCGAACGAGGGGAGAAATCCCAGCACGACTGCTCCCATCAGAGTGTGCGCGAGTATGGCCACGTTGACCACGAAAATCGCGACTAGCAGACGGCAGAACCGCTCGTAGGCCACAGAGAAGCGGGCAAGCATGGCGAATCCTTTCTATCGGCTGGCCTTTGGATTGGTTGTCTCTTGTCGGATTGCGTTTGACTCAGCCCTTGACCGCGCCGAGCATCACACCCTTGTTGAAGTACTTCTGCAAGAACGGATAGAGCACAAGCAGAGGCAGGGTAGAGACGATGATGATGCCGAACTTGATCTGCTCGGCGGCCTGCTGCTGCGCAGCCGCGTTGACATTGGTTCCAGTACCTGCGCCACCAACAGCAACTGCTGCAACACCACCTGCAATGGCTGCTTCGTGTCGTCGGTGATGTAGATAAGGCCCGTCATGAAGTCGTTCCAGTGGCCGACAAAGTAGTACAGACCAATTACAGCCAGAATCGCGGAGCTTAACGGCAGCACAATCTTGAAGAAGTAGCCAAAGTAGCTCAGCCCGTCGATCTGGGCCGCGTCAAGAGCTCTTCGGGGATAGAGGTCTCGAAGAAGGAGCGGGCCACGATCACGTTGTACACGGAAACCGCGCCAGACAGGATGAACACCCACATGGTGTTGTTGATGCCGAGGCTCTTGTACAGCAGGTAGTTCGGAATCAGGCCGCCGGCGATGAACATGGTCACGGTGAACAGGAACATAATCACGCGCCGCGGCTTGAACTCACGACGGGATAGCGCGAAAGCGCAGGGAATGGTCACTGCCATGTTGACCGCGGTGCCGACCACCGAATAGATGATGGTGTTGAGATAGCCCTGCCAGATGCGCTGGTTGGCGAACACCTTAGCATAGCCAGCGAAGGTCACATCCTTGGGTAGCAGCAGCACTTCACCGCCGGCCACGGCGTTCGGATTTGAAAATGATGCGATGACCACGAACCACAGCGGGTAGAGCACCGCCACAATGGTCAGGAGCAGCAGCACATTGATGATGCCCGACACCGCCCAGTCACCCGGCTTCTGCTTCTGACGCACGTGCTTGTTCCAGGGAATGTCGTTCTTGTTCTGGGTAACAGCCTCAATTGTTGCAGACATGATAAAACCCTTCTAGAAAATGCTCGTATCGGAAACGCGCTTGGCGATTGCATTCGCAGTGATCAGGAAGATGAAGTTGACCAAGGTGTTGAACAGACCGATTGCCGTCGAGTACGAGTACTGGCCGTTGATAATACCGATTTTGTAGGTGTATGTGACGATGACTTCGGTGGCCGGCATGTTCAGCGAGTTCTGCATCAGGTAGATCTTATCGAAGCCCACGTTGAGCACGGAGCCCATGTTCATGATGAGCAGAATCGCGCATGTCGGCATGATCGTAGGAATATCGACGTAGCGAATCAGCTGCAAACGGCCTGCACCGTCGATCTTCGCCGCCTCGTACAGTGATGTGTCCACGCCGGCGAGCGCAGCTAGGTAGATGATGGAGTTCCAACCAACATGCTGCCAGACTTCGGAAATCCAATAGACCGCGGTGATGGCGCTGGTGGAACCCATCAGTGATTCGTCGCCGAAGAAGCGACCGAGAATTCCGGTGCCAGGAGTCAGGAAGATGTTGAGCATGGAGACGATGACCACCACGGAGATGAAGTGCGGCATGTAGGTAATCGTCTGCACGAAACCTTTGATCTTCTTAGAACCGATCTGGTTGATCAGCAGGGCCAGGATAATCGGGAAGATGAAGCCCATGACCAATGTCCACAGGGAAATGCGGATGGTGTTGGTCATAATCTCACCAAACAGCGGATTGTGGAAGAATTCCAGGAAGTATTTGAAACCGACGAATTTGCCGCCGGTCAGGCCTTTGGTCGGATCGAACTCGCGGAAGGCGAGCTGGATGCCCCACATCGGCACGTAGGAGAACAATCCTACGAAGAACAATGCCGGAGCGGAAAGAATCCACAACTGCCAGTAGCGACGTAAATGGTCGGCGATACGATCGAGCAGACCTGGTTTCTTGCGGTCGGGAGCCGCTTCCATCGCCACGGTCCGTGCAGCAACGCCTTGCGATGTTTGTGCACTCATGTTGGTCTCCAATTTAGGATGATTGCTAGGGAACAAAAGTGCGGGGTCCGACGGCATTCACAGGAGAGGAACGAATCCGTGCGATGGACCCGCGGTATTGCTTGGCTACTTGGTGTACTTGTCGTACCACTTCTGCCAAATCTCGATGTTGGCGTCGAGGCCGAGGGTCGGTTCGGACACCTTCTTCACGTAGCGTCCCATTCCTTGTCGATGCCGCCCTTCTGGACCCACTTCGCGATCTGGTTGTTCGCGTAGTTGGAGATGGCGGTGTTGTTGTTCTGCAAGGTGTTGGAGTCCTCGGTATCCGGGCGCACGTAGATCGGGACGACGTCCTTGACGCCGTCGACGCGGTTGCGCGCCTCGCGGATGGCCTGGTCGGAGGCGGTGACCTGGTCAGCATTGGTGTCGTTGACCATCTTCACGTCGTCGCGGATCCAGCCGCCGAAGCGGTCCTGCAGGGCGATGGCACGGGTGTCGGGATACTCGGCGTAAGCCTTCTTCTTGTCGATGGTGTACTGGTGATCGCCATCATCGGAGACGATATCCGGGATGGAACCGAAGAAACCGGCCACGGAAAGCTTCTCGCCATACATGGCGTCGATGACCTTGTAGATGGCGTCCTGGTTAGCGGCGTTCGGGTTGACGGTCAGGCCGGAACCGGAGTAGGCCCAGCGGCAGGCGTCCTGGGAATAATCCCACTTGACCTGGGAGTCGGGCGTGGAGGCGTCCTTCTTCAGCGGCGGCAGGGTGACGTACTGGTCGCCAAGCTTGTCGCCGTATTCGGCGTAGTTGGACCAGCCGAAGGAGACGCCGGTCAGCGCGGTCTAGCCGTCACTGACGGTCTGCGAAGTGTATTGCGAGGCGTCGCGGGTGAGCACATCCTTCGGGATAAGGCCCTTGGCCATGAGTCCGTGCAGGTAGGAGACGACGTCCTTGAGCGCGTCGGAGGTGTAGTAGCTCTTGACCTTGCCGTTGTCCACGTAGTAGCCCTGTTCGGAAGCGCTGCCGCCCATGAAGGAGGTTACCACGCCTTCGGAGTTCATCAGCGTCAGGGGGCTCCACAGGCCGAAGCCGAGGCCGCGGATATTCATCGGTACCTCATCAGCCTTGCCGTTGTCGTTCGGATCCTGGGTCTTGAATGCCTCGAGCACGTTCTCAAGCTCGTCCCAAGTGGTTGGCATCTCGAGGCCGAGCTTGTCAAGCCAGGTCTTGTTGATGAACATGTGAGTGCCGGAAACCCCGTAACCCTTGCCACGATCAGACGGCAGCATGGCGATTTTGGTTCCGTCGGTCACGTACTTCGCGGCGCCCGGCTGGGCCTTGAGGAACTCCTTGACGTTCGGCATCTTGTCCAGATGCGGCTTCAGATCCTCGAAATAGGTGCTGTACTTGGCCGCATCCACCATGCTGAACAAGCTCAAGCCAATGTCCGGGAATTCACCGGCGGCCATCTTGGCGCTCTTCTGCTGGCCCCACGCGTTGTCGGAGACTTCCTGCCACTTGATGGTGCAGTCGCAGGCGGCTTCCAGATCCTTGGTGTACTGGGTGTCCTGCATCGGATGGTCGGTCACGTTGCGACGAACCAGAATGTTGACAATCGGCTTGCCATTCTCATCTGTGGTGGCCTGCTTGTTGCCGCAGGCGGCAAGCGCCGTGGCCATAGTCGCAACTGCAACGATTGATGCCAACAGGCGAACACTTCTTCGTGCCATGATTAGGCTCCTTCTTCCTTTATGTTTCCTCCTCGCACCGATGTAAGACGCACCTGTACGACCCCGTCAGCCACTTGCCTTGTGACTGTTTCTTTACGGTGGTCAACACTATAAATCGTTAATCGTTTATCTCAATAGTTAACGCTCACATTGACCAGTCCACCCAGCGCCGCAAACGTAAACTTCGGCTCCATACTGCCGTTCTCGCAGAACACCGGAATCACCCACATCGCGACACGCCGTTAATCGTATAACGTATGTATCGTCTGTCGTCTGACCGTTGTCAGGCACCAATACCGCCGGAATGGAACAGCTCAGACAAGTCACAAACCTGCATCACGCCATTCATGCTGTTCCATTTCCGGATTCGCGGACTCTCAGGAATCATCGAGTCCGTTGTGCCATGTTCACCCGGCCAGACTCTCAACCGCACCGTCGTCGACCTGCACCGGCACCAGCTTCGGTTCTTCCTTGCCGCCCTTGAGCATAAAGGAGAAGACCAGCACGATTGCCACAAGCACGAGGCCGAACATATAGCCGTAGCGCGAACCGTCCACGAAGCCCTGCGCGGCATTGGCACCGCCACCGGCCGCATAGCCGGTCTGGCCCAGGCCCAGCAGGCAGGTGGCCACAGCGGTGGCGATGGCGCCGCACACCTGCTGCATGGTGTTGAGAATGGTGCTGCCATCAGCAGCCATGCGGCCCGGCAACGATTTGAGCGCAGCGGACTGCGCCGACTGCTGAATAAACGGGATGCCCACCATCACGATGATGTGTGCGGCCAAGAACAGCACAACACCCGAGTCAACACCGATGGCAAAGAACAACGCGCCACCGATGGCTGCCATCACCACACCGATCCACACGAGCACCCTCGCACCATGACGGTCGAACAGGCGACCGGCCATCAGCGTGCACACCGCGTTGACGATGCCGCCGGGCAGCATGAGCAGACCGGCGAGCGTAGAGCTCATGCCCAGTCCGCGCTGCAATTCCTGCGGCACCAAATACATGAACGCCAAAGTGCAGGCAAACGAGCAGCTGACCATGATGGCCGGCGTACGGAACGCCGCAATGCCAACGCGCGCAGGTCAAGCAGTGGGTCGGCGATGTGCAGCTGACGGTAGGCGTAGAGGGCAAGAACGACTACGCCAATCACCAACAAACCGACTACCGCCACGGAGAAACCCATGTCGCTGATCAGGCTCACGCCGGCCACGAGGCAGCCGAAGCCCAGCGCGGAGGCGACGATGGAAAGCATGTCCACGGCCGGGCGCGTGCGTTCGATTGGGGTGACGAAGAATGCGGCCGTGCAGGCCAGTGCGATTACGGCGACGACGGCGAACAGCGCGAAGATCGCGCGCCAGCTCAGGGCACCGATCAGCGCGCCGGCCAGGGTGGGGCCGATGACCGGCGCGAACATGATCACCAGGCCGGCCACGCCGTTGGCGGCACCGATTTTGTGGGGCGGGAAGACGCGCATGATGGCCGCGTACATGGTGGGCAGCACGATGCCGGTGCTGATGCCCTGCACGATTCGGCCGGCGAGCAGCACGGGGAAACCGGTGGCCACGGTGCATACCAAGGCACCGACGAGGAAGCAGGTCAGCGCGAACAGCACGAGCGTTTTGGCTTTGATCCATTTGAGCATGAAACCCACGCACGGCAGCGCCACGCCAATGGCCAGCATATAACCAACGACCATCCACTGTGCGGTGCCGGAGGATACGGAGAACTCGTCCATCAGATCGGGCAGGGCGATGTTCATGGATGTCTCGGACAGCATGCCTAGGAATGCGCCGATGTACAGGCCGAGCATCACCTTATGCGGATGGTCGAAATGCCTGGTTTCGGAAGCGTTGTGGGGGCTATGGGAATAAGCGGTGCCGGATTCGCCGGCGGGCATGATGTTATCGGAAGTTGTCTGGATAGCGGACAACGGAACCTCTCTTGGATTACCTCTCAGATTGCCGTCGCGCGAAAATGTCGTTACGCCCCTAACGTCCGGGCCAACGACGGCAATAAAAAACGCATGGTGTCTGCCATGTGATTTCGGCAGATGCCATGCGATTTTCAAAACAATCCGTCACCGTAATACGATTCAAGATTCTTCGTAAGTCCGCCCAGCGTGTCGCGGGATAAAACGAAGCTCCCTCGTCAGAGGGAGCTCAGATGCGGGCTCAGGCCTCGCGCGAAGCGCTCGGAGCGGCATAAGCCGCGAGAGCGCGAGGAGCGTGGAAGCCTTGCTTTTCGAATTCGTCGGCGATCTTCTGAGCGACTTCCTGAGAACGACCCTTGTCCACCAACGCGATGATGGAGCCACCGAAGCCGCCGCCGGTCATACGCGCACCGTAGGCGCCGTTCTTGCGGGCCACGTCCACGGCGATGTCCAGCTCGGGGACGGTGACCTCGTAGTCGGCGGCCAGCGAATCGTGGGAAGCGTTGAACAGACGGCCCGCAGCCTTGATGTCGCCCTGAGCGAAGGCACGCACGAAGGAACGCACGCGCTCGATTTCGGTGACGACGTGGCGCACGCGCTTCTTCATGGTCTCGTCAGGCAGGGCGTCAAGCGTTTCCTTGAGGGCCTGGAACTGGTCATCGGCCTTGGAGATGCCGTCGGCGGTAACGCGCAGGTTGGCCACACCGAGAATCTTGGCGGCTTCCTCGCAGGTGGCGCGACGCTGAGCGTACTGGCCATCGTTGAGCTGGTGCGAAGCCTGGGTATCGACCACAAGCAGCTCGAGGTTGTACTTGTCGAGGTCGAACTCCTGCTGGGAGACGTTCTCCAGCGGGGTCAACTCCGGGCGGCAGTCAAGCAGCAGCGCATGGCCGGCGGTGCAACGCATGGAAGCGTTCTGGTCAAGACCGCCGGTGGAGGCACCGGCCATCTCGTTCTCGGACTTGATGGCGGCGTTGATGAGGGTCACACGGCCGGCGTCGGAATCGCCGTAGCCGAGGCCGTACACGTCGTCCAGAGCCAGAGCGGTGGAGCAGGTCATGGCGGCGGAGGAGCTCAGGCCGGAGCCCAGCGGCACGCAGGAGACGAAGGCGGCATCAAAGCCCTTGACCTTGTCGAAACCAGCCTGACGCAGCGCCCAGGCCACACCGGTCGGGTAGGCGGACCAGCCGTCCACGCCACGGGCCTTGAGGCCATCGAGATCAGCTTCGGCGACCTTGTCGGGAGCCACGCCGGAGACGACGCGAACCTTGGTGTCTTCGCGCGGCTTCAGGGCGATGAAGGTGCGGTGCGGCAGAGCGATCGGCAGGCACAGGCCGGCGTTGTAATCGGTGTGCTCACCGATCAGGTTCACACGGCCCGGAGCAGCCCACACGCCCTCGGGCGCAGCGCCGTAGGTGTCGACGAACAGCTTGGTAGCTTGCGAGACGCCTTCCTCATGGGTCAGCGGCTCAATGAATTCAACAGCAGTCATTGATGTTTTCTTTCTATCAGTCGGCGATGTCGATGGAGCCGAGCTCGTGGAAGCGCTTGGCGATGAGTTCCGGCGTGGTGTCGGAGATCCAGGCGGCCATGCCGGATTCGGAGCGGCGAGGTACTTGATCTTGTTGGCGGCGCGGCGGAAGGAGAAGAACTGCAGGTTCAGGCGGTAGTTCTCACGGCGCTTGTCGTGCACCGGGGCCTGGTGCCAGGCGGCGATGTATGGCAGGTCCATGCCCTTGCCGTCGCCCTTGTCGAAGAAGGCGTTGCCGCGCTTCAGGAGGTGCGAGTACATGGAGGCAAGGTCCCAACGCTCTTCGTCGTTGAGCTGGTCGAGGGTGAGCACGTCGCGCACCGGAGCCACGTGAACCTCGAGGGGCCAACGGGCGGCGGCCGGCACGTAGGCGACCCAGCTGTGGTTGCGCATCACGATGCGTTCGCCGGCTTCGAGCTCGGCGTTCATGATGTCCTTAAGCAGGTTGCCGCCGGTCTTCTCGTGGTAGGCCTCGGTGTGCTGGAGTTCCTTCTCCATCTTCGGGGCGATGAACGGGTAGCAGTAGACCTGGCCGTGCGGGTGGGCGAGGGAGACGCCGATTTCCTGGCCGTGGTTCTCGAACGGGAAGATCTGCTCGATGCCTTCCATCTTGGAGATTTCGGCGGTACGGAAGGCCCAAGCCTCAACCACGGTGCGCAGGCGGGAGACCGGCAGATCGGCCGGCAGGCCGTCCTCGTTCGGGTCGAAGCAGATGACCTCGCAGCGGCCGGCGGCGAGCTTCTTCTCCCACAGCGGGTTGCCGTCAACGTAGGTCACGTCCTCGGAGACGCCGGGCACGCGCACCATGGAGGGGAAGCGGTTCTCGAACACGACGACGTTGTAGTCGGTGTCCGGCACTTCGCCGTCCTGGTACGGGTCACCGGGCTTGCGGGCGGCCAGCGGGTTGCCCTTGGCGGTAGCGCCGGGGCCGGCGGTGATCGGGCGGTTCATACGGGCGGTGGCCATCGGGATCCAGTCGCCGGTCAGCGGGTCGCGGCGCATCTGCGGGGCGGCGTACGGCACTTCGTTGCCGTCGGCGTCCAGGTGCGGGGCGAAACGGTAGTCCAGCGGGCGCGGGTCCTTGAGCTCGCGGGACTTGGCACCGGAGACGAACTCGGGGTCGTCGTCCAGGTAGAAGAAGTCACGACCGTCGGCAAGCGTCGTCGGCGTGATGCGGATGTGCTCCTTCGCATACTCCCCGGGGGTGTAGTTGGCGAAATCAGCCATGGGTTTACTCACTTTCCTCAATGATCTCGCTCTGGTGGGCCAGCACGAGTTCCTTTACCAAATCCTTGGTTTTGGCGGCGGAGTCGGGATCGAGCCCGTCGTCAGTAATGACCGTGTCCACCTGGTCGAAGCGCGCAAACAGCGACAGCGATGTGCAGCTCCACTTGGTGTGATCGGTCAAAACTATGGTGCGATCGGCAATGTCCATCATCGCCATATCGGTTGCGGCTTCCAGCGAATTTGGCATCAGGAAGCACGGGGAATCGACACCGAGTGGGTGCCGAGGAATACGGTGTTGACACGCAGCGAGGCGACGACCTTGTCCGCGATCGGGCCGACAAGCGAGTTCGATCGGGTGATTACGCCGCCGGTGACGATCACCTCCACATCCTTGGATTCGAGGGCCTGGACCAGCTCGGCCACGGGAATCGAATTGGTGAGGATGGTGATGCCGCTGGACTGCTGCGATTCGAGCAGATGCTGGGCGAAGACATAGGCCGTGGTGCCGCCGCCGATGGCGATTACATCGCCGGGAGCCACATATTTGACGGCTTCCTGGGCGATGGCGTCCTTCAGGCAATATCCATCTGGGACTTGACGGAGAACAGGGGTTCGCTGAGCAAGGTACTGGTAGTCACCGCGCCGCCATGGACGCGCTTCAACAGTCCCTTGTCGGCAAGTTCGGCGATATCGCGGCGGATGGTCATCGCCGACACACCCAGTTCCTTCGATAGCGCCGTAATGCGCACTGCCCCGCGTGTGCGCAACCTGCTCAAGATGAGGTGCTGACGTTGTGACGAAATCATGCGAACATTATCGCACACAAAAGCTCACAAACCAAACCGGCTTGAGCGTTTTGGGGACAATTTCTCGAAAATTCCGGGCAATTCAGGTGTCATTTCCACAAAACCGCGCAAAATCGCACATTGCGCGAACCGATATTCTCACAGCGGTAGCCCCCTTCCCCAATTCGCCTAGGTAGGAATCGCCTAGCCGCACCGGCCCAAGCGTGAGACAATAGGCGGTATGACTTACGTTTCTGAAAGCTTCTGGCACGACGCCGTCAACAAAGCCACCACCGATCTGTTCACCTTCGGCTACAAGCACATCATCAAACCGAACTTCGTGTTCAACCACCGCCCCGATGAGGCACACGATCAGATGATCGAGTTCTGCCACGTCGTCAAGAACGTCCCGCCGCTGCTGCTCGCCGAACAGCTGATGCTCGACTACACCGACCCCATTCTGGAAACGAATGTGATGGGCGTCGATTTCACCAACCCGTTCGGCCTGTCCGCCGGCCTCGACAAGAACTGCGAGATGCCCGTGGTGCTGGACCATGCCGGCTTCGGCTTCGAAACCGTAGGCTCCACCACCTCGCGTCCCTGCCCGGGCAACGCCAAGCCGTGGTTCCACCGTCTGTCTGAATACGATTCGATGATGGTGCACGTCGGCCTCGCCAACATCGGTTCGGACAAGGTCATCGAGCGCGCCGAGAAGGCTTGGACTCAGGCCCGCCAGATGCAGCTGTCCGTGTCGATCGCCCGCACCAACGACGACCAGTGCGGCGATTTGGACGAAGGCATTGAGGATTACTGCATTTCAATGCGCCGCGCCGCCGGCCGCACCGCGATGGTGGAGGTCAACGTCTCCTGCCCGAACACGCACGTCGGCGAACCGTTCACCGCGACTCCGGAAGCGCTCGACCGTCTGTTTACGGCGCTCGACAAGATCGACCGCCCGCAGCCCACGCTGGTCAAGATGCCGTTGAACAAGCCGTGGGGCGAGTACAAGGAGCTGCTCGATGTGCTGGCCGATCACAATGTGCAGGGGCTGTCCATCGCCAATCTGCAGAAGGACCGCACCGGCCTCGAGATTCCGCGCGATTGGGAGGGCGGCCTGTCCGGCGGCCCGTGCACCAACGCCAGCACCGAGCTGATTCGCAAGGTGTATAAAGAGTATGGCGACCGGTTCGCTATCGCCGGCATCGGTGGCGTCTTTACCCCCGAGCAAGCCTATGCGAAGATTCGTTCCGGCTCCAGCTTGGTCATGTTCATCAGTTCGCTGATGTACCGAGGCCCGCAGCAGATTACCGTGTTGAAGCGCGGTCTGGCCCAGCTGCTGCGCCGCGACGGATTCGAGCACGTCTCCGACGCCGTCGGCGTGGACGTGGAGTGAACTCACATATTGCCCTATTACCCATGGGGCGGTAAAACCCTCATGGGGCGGTGATTGTCCCATGGGGCGGTTAGCCAAATTTCACATTCCGCAGAATACCGCCGTTTTGGGTTACCGCCCCATGAGGGTTTTACCGCCCCATGGGAAAGTTACCGCCCCATGAGGATTTAGTACGCACCGGCCACGTATTGCGGGGCGTAGGGGATCTCGGTGGACGGTATGCCCAGCTTGTTGGCTGCACGCAACGGCCAGTATGGATCACGCAATGCGGCGCGGCCAATCTCCACGGCATCGGCTTCGCCATGGGCCAGAATCTTGGCCGCCTGCTTCGGCTTGGTGATAAGACCCACCGCGGTCACCGGAATATCGGCCTTGGCCTTGACCTGCTCGGAGAACGGCACCTGATAGTTCGGCTTGACCGGAATCGACACTCCCGACATGATGCCGCCGGTAGACACGTCCATCACATCGACGCCATGCTCCTTCAGCACCTTGGATAGTGCGATGGTCTGGTCCAAATCCCAACCGCCGGCGGCCCAATCCGTGGCCGAAATGCGCACCAGAACCGGCACGCCCTCAGGGACGGCCCCACGCACGGCATCCACAACCTCGACCAGGAACCGAGAGCGACCGGTCAAATCGCCACCATATTCGTCATCACGCTCATTGCTCAGCGGGTCAAGGAACTGAGAAATCAGATAGCCATGCGCGGCATGAATCTGAATCGCTTGGAAGCCGGCGGCCACCGCACGGCCCGCCGCCACGGCGAACGCGCCGACCAGACCATGAATCTCATCCACGGACAGCGCGCGCGGCGTACGCAACCCACCGAACGCGATTTCAGACGGTGCCATGGTAGGCCAGCCGCCCGCCTCCTCCGGCACGTTCTGACCGTCGTAACCAACGGCAAAGCAACCAGTCGAAGCCTTACGCCCCGCATGGTTGAGCTGGATGGCAGGCACCGCACCCGCCTCGCGAATACCGTCCACGATCCAGCGCCAAGCATCAATCTGCCCGTCTTCCCACAGGCCCAGATCGCACGGCGTGATACGCCCCTCAGGAGCCACGGCGGTGGATTCGACAATCACCATGCCGAATCCGCCGAACGCGCGAGACACGTAATGCTGGTAGTGGAACGGCGTGGGCCTACCATCGCGGGCGAACGACGAATACGTGCACATCGGCGGCAACCAAATACGATTACGCACGGTCACCTCGCGCAGCGTCATTGGCGCAAACAGCCCCGGACGGTCCTTGCTGACTTTCTTATCTGCCTTGCTCACAGCTTCCCTTTCCTCATAATCCTCATAATCATCGAACGATTCGCTCGTCTTGCCCGCGCCGGCCCGCTTCTTGGACCGTGCATCGGATTTTGACTTCTTCTTACCGTGCTTACGGTTCTTCGATGCATCCTCGTGCTTGGTCTTCGGCTGCTTGGACTGATCGCCGTCCGAAGACGAAGCCAGCGTCACCGCTTTGAGATCCGGCACGTCGAATCCACGAAAATCAAAATTCTCATGCGTCAGATCGTCGTTGCTCATCGTTCCCCTTTCCGATGCACGTTCATGGCAAATATTCGATGAACGCGATGGCGTTGTCATTAAGTATTGTAAAACGGGCGTCACCTGAAACAGGTAACGCCCGCAAACTACGTAATTTGGGTATCGCAGTCGGCCATGTTACGCAGACTCAGCCGGCATGCAATCACCAAATGTCAAACGCCAATCACCAATCACTGGCCATCATTCGACTGCTCTGAATTGGTGCCCTGGGTTTGGGTGTTGTTTTGCCCAGTGTTCTGCGACTGAGACTGATTGTTGCTGCTCTGCGATTGGCTGTTGCCATTCGTAGTGGTCTGCGGCACGCTGAACGTTCGTCCGCCAATGCCCAGATACTTGCCAGTCGTGGTGTACTTCGAGACGGGCTGGCCGTAATCGTTGTCAATCGGTATTTTCTTCTTGGAAATGTAGCTATTGAAGAAGTTGGTAACGGCCGGAGCCGCGATTGTCGAACCATCCCAATAGCTGTTGTACCGGCCGTTGATGGCAATGTTGGAAATACGGTTGGTGTACGGGTTCTGTGCATCGCCGACCACAGCGAACGCCGCAATCTGATTAGGAATGAACGATCCACCGGACACCGCAAGATCCTCACTGGTACCGGTCTTACCAAACGACTTACGCCCGTCAGCCAATCTGAATGACCAACCGGCACCATCCGGCCGCACCGTACCTTGGTTCAGGTATAAGCGAGTGTTTGGATGATGTCCTTATCCACCGCCTGATGGCAGTTCGCGGATGGAACCTTGAGATCGTTGCCGTCCTTATCGGTCACCTTGCTGATGGCAATCGGGTTGCATTGCACACCATTCGAGGCGTATACGGCGAAGATGCTCGCCATGGTTAGCGGGGACACATTCACCGAGCCGATCATCATGGATGGTGTATACACCTGGGTTTTGTCGATGGTCTCACCCGTGGCGGCGTCATGGTATCCCAGTTCAGTCGCGGTGTCCGCCACCTTGCACAGTTTGAGGATGGCACCCATGGAAGCCTGAGTAGTGTTATGCGAACGGACCAGACCGAGGAATGGGCTTTCTGGGTTCACTGTACCTGCGCCCATGGCGTTCGACACGTTCCACGAATCGGCACCGCCCGAATAGTTACTGCAGGCGAAGTCCGTAGTGGGGTATGACGTCGAGGTCTGGAGGTTGTCGTTGATGGAATGGCCCGCTTCCATCCACGCAATCAGGTTGATCGGCTTCCAGGACGAACCGATGGTCCAACCAGAACCACCGCCATCCGCCAAATCGACGGCATAGTTCTGGCTCGTCTTGGTGGGATCGTTCGCGGCTGCCGGAGTGGCGTCATAGTAACGATTCAGGCCAAAGCTCAGCACTTCGCCGGTTCCCGGTTTGACTGCGGCCATGGCTATCTCCATGCCGCTGGGATCGTCCGGTGGAATGGTATTACGCGCGGTCTCCATCATCGTGGAATTCGCTTCCACATCCAGCGTGGTGACGATTTTCAGGCCACCCTCCTGCAGCAGCTTGTTACGCTCGGCACGAGTCTTGCCGAATTCTTCGGAGTTCTGGATGCGATGCACCACAAAATCGCAGAAGTACGCGTAATCGCCGGTGTCCTGACAGCCGACATTCACGTCCTGTGCTTTCAGCGTGTCCTTCAACGGCGTGTTCACAGCTTCGGTGTACTGCTTCTGGGTGATGTATCCTTCCTGCAGCATCAGCTTGAGCACGATATTGCGTTGGTTTTCGCTTTCCTTCTGGTTCTCTTCGACCAGCGGATCATACAGGCTTGGGTTCTTGGTGATAGCCGCGATGGTGGCGGACTGCACCACGTTCAAATCGGCGGCGGACACGCTGAAGTAGCGCTGGGCCGCGGTTTCCACGCCATACAGGTTGTTGCCGAACTGGGCGATGTTCAAATAGCCCTGCAGAATCTCGGCCTTGGAATACTTCTTTTCCATCTGCACGGAAATCAGCATCTCGCGAATCTTACGGGCGATGGTGTCTTCAGTGGCATGGTACTGGGCGATCGAATCGTCATCCTCGATCGCCTGCATCAGCAGCACGTTCTTGACGTACTGCTGGGTCAGCGACGAACCACCCTGCTGGGAGCCTTTGACGAGGTAGGTCTGCACGAACGCACGCATCACGCCTTGCACGTCGACGCCGGCGTGAGTCCAGAATCGACGGTCTTCGCGCGCCACCACTGCCTGCTGCATGGTTTTGGAAATCTTCTTCAGCGGCACGACGATACGGTTTTGGTTGTAGAACGTCGCGATAACGGTGGAACCGTCTCGCGCGTACATCGTCGACTTCTGGGGCAGACTAGTCACGTCGAAGTCCACGTTTTCTACCTTGAGCGACGGAATCACCGCTTTGGCGGCTTTATTGGCACCGATCACACCCGGTACAAACAACACGCTGGCCGCCACGCCGCCGCAGACGGCAAGCATGATATAGGCCAAGAGGAGAACAAGCACACGTTGGAGAGTGAGGGACTTCTTTTTGGGCATGGGCCCCATTCTAAATGGGGTGCCCTACCAACCGGGCTTACGGTCAGCTCCCGTGAACATATCATCACAAGAATCGCACTAGCGTAACATTGGCTGGAAGTCAGCCGAACGGTCAGCGCCGCGAGCGTCGAATCAGCATACCGGGCTGGAAGATGATGATCGATCGGCCGTCACGTGCGATCCATCCGCGGTTGGAAAAGTCCATCAACGCCTTGTTCACGGTCTCACGACTGGAGCCCACCAGTTGGGCCAGCTCTTCCTGAGTCAGGTCATGCGGCACTTTGAGGCCCTGTTCCACCGGCTCGCCGAAACGTGAGCCCAAGTTGAGCAATGTCTTGGCCAGACGCGCCGGCACATCCATGAATACCAAGTCGGAGATGCGTTCGTTGTTGCCGCGCTGGCGGCTGGCCATGACCTGCAACATGTCGATGGCCACACGCGGATGCTCATCAAGCCATGCGAACAGGGCATCATGCTCCAGCCAGACCACGCGCGTGCCATGGCTCATGGACACCGCGGACGCGGTGCGCGGGCCACCATGAGGGTCGAATACCGGAATCTCGCCAAGCACTTCGCCCGGCGCGTGGATGGACAGCAGCTGCACGCGGTCATCGGAAGAAGTGCGAATCAGCTTGACGCGCCCCTGCTCCAGTAAATACATGCGCTGATCGGTATCGCCTTCGGAGAAGATATAGTCGCCTTTATCGAACGTCGCATGCTTCAAATGCGGCAACAGCTCCTCGGCTTCGGCTGGCGATACCTGCTTGAACAATGCCGTATGCAACAGGATGTTTTCCTCGTCAGCAAAAGCGTTTGGCGTTTCCAAGCTCATCGCACCATCCTTATTGTCCTATGACCGTCGTCGCCCATCCGTCATATTGTAACGCGCCCCACAGGTTTCGTCAGGAGCATGCCCTCATTCGTCACTTCATGTGTGGCACGATCCGATAGCCGTACGACATGCTGACGAATGCGTTACCGCGAAAAACGGCACTGTCGCGGCTACCGCGCTCGCCCATGACAAAACCGCGCACGGCCACCGGCAAAATCGTATACGGCCATCGGTGAAATCACGCCGCAAACCAGTCAATAAGGTGCTCGACGATGTGTTCGCGGCTGAGACCCGTCTGGCTTTTCATCGGGTCCACGCGTTTGACCGCTGATTTCACCGCTTTGTCTGACATCTTCTCGCGACTGGTGTTGAGCACACGGCTCATCTTGGCCGCATCGATGTCATACGCCATGGTCACATGGTGCAGCACCGCGCCGCCTGAGCCTACGGGGAAGCGCCGCTGCGCCGCTCCCCCGATCTTGCCGTACTGCGAGGCGATATCATTGAGGCCCGCGAACCGCACATCCAAGCCAAGTTCGCGCAGCGCTTCGACCAGCCACCAGTCACAGAGCCGGTAGGATTCTTCGATGCTTACGCCCTGAACGAAATCGAGCGGCGCATACAGAGAATAGGTAATGGTGTTGCCCGGTTCGATAAACATCGCTCCGCCACCCGTGCAACGGCGTACCACGTCGAAGCCGAGCTGCTTGGCAATGTCCAGATTCACCTCGTCCTGGGCCGATTGGAAACGGCCGATGACCACAGCCGGGCCCGCCCACTCCCATAATCGGATGGTCGGCTGTCGTGTTCCTGCTGCGACTTCACGCGCCCAGGTCTCGTCAATGGCCATTTGCTCGTCCGGAGTACGCGGATGGTCGTGGATCACGGTGAGTTGAGGCTTGAGGGCGTTCCAGCGCTCCCGGTATTCAGAGCTTTTGTCGGGCTGCTTGGTTTGTGTATTGATGGATGCTGGGATGTTCGGCGCATCGGGGCTGCCCACCCCCACCCGCTGCGCTGGAGCCCCCGCCAGCGGGGGTAAGTTGCTGCTTACGGCTCGGCTGTATGCGGTTTTGATGGCAACTTCATCTGTGCCGATAATTTGGCAACTAGGATGAGCGTCCAATACGGACCGCAATGAATCATCGCTAATTAGAGCTCGTTCCAGGTCATGCAACAAAGCATGGGATTCGGCATCCGAAACTGATTCAATAAAGAAATCACCGCTGATATGGCATGACTGTGCGGTGCCGTCATCATCGACGGATACGGTCACGGCGACTAGTTTGCTGCCAACGGTTTTGCATTCCCCATGTCGCATTTGCATGCAACTCAGTATAGAGAGTTTTCTGGCTCCCCTCAGCGAGGGGAGCCAGGTTTGAGGTCACATGCGGGCCAGAATGTCCTTGCCGACCTGGTCGGTGGAGCGCACGGTGGAGCCGAGCTCCTCGATGTCCGCTTCGACGGCGGTATGGATCTTCTTGGCCGCATCATCAAAGCCGAGATGCTCGAGCAGCATGGCGGCGGAGAGGATGGCGGCGGTCGGGTTGGCCTTGTTCTGACCGGCGATGTCCGGAGCGGAACCGTGAATCGGCTCGAACATGGACGGGAACTCGTCGGAGGCGTTGATGCAGCCGGAGGCGGAGTAGCCCACGCCGCCCACCACGGAGCCGGCCTCATCGGTCAGAATGTCGCCAAAGAGGTTGTCGGTGAGAATCACATCGAAACGGCTCGGGTCGGAGACCAGGAAGATGGTGGCCGCATCAATGTGCTGGTAGTCGTGGGTGACCTCAGGGTATTCCTCGCCGACCTTGTCGACGATGCGCTGCCACATATCACCGGCGTTGACGAGCACGTTCTTCTTGTGCACCAGGGTGACGTGCTTCTTGCGCTTCATAGCGAGCTTGAAGGCGTAACGCACCACACGCTCCACACCGTATGCGGTATTGATGGACACCTCGGTGGCCACCTCCTGCGGGGTGTTGCGGCGCACCGCGCCGCCGGCACCGCAGTACAGACCTTCGGTGCCTTCACGTACCACCACGAAGTCGATGTCGCCGGGGTTGGCGAGCGGCGAGGTGACGCCCTTGTACAGCTTGGAGGGGCGCAGGTTCACGTACTGGTCGAGGTCGAAGCGGAGCTTGAGCAGCAGGCCGCGTTCCAGAATGCCGGCCTTGATGCGCGGATCGCCCACGGCACCGAGCAGAATCGCGTCGTTGGCCTTGATGCGCTCCTCTTCGTCCTCGGGCAGAATCGCACCATCGCGCAGATAACGCTCGGCACCCAAGTCGAAGTTCTCGTACTCGAAGTCAGCTACGCCTTCAGCGGCCTTTTCCAAAGCCTTCTGAGCCCACGGAGTGACTTCCTTGCCAATACCGTCGCCGGGAATAACGGCGATTTTATATGTCTTTGCCATAGTTCAAGGAGCCTACTCGCGCTATCACCTGCCGGCCCGAACCCGCTCAGCTAGTGGACATGGCTAATGAGCGAGCCCCATCACATCCATGCACCAAGCGTTCTCATAGGAAACCTCTTCCCATTGCTTGTAACGCCCGGATAGACCGCCGTGACCGGCCTCGACCTCAATCTTGGCCACCGCGTCCACGCCGGCGGACTGCAAACGGGCCAGCCATTTGAGCGGCTCGACGTACAGCACGCGGGTGTCGTTCATCGAGGTGGTAATGAAGATTCTCGGGAATTGCGCGGCGGCGACCGCGCCGGTGGCAGCCCCATCAGCACTGCCGTCACCGGCAGCCTCGTCGTTGCCGCCCTCGAGCACGGCGACCGGCACATTCTCGTATGGCGTGTACGACTTCATATACTGATACACCTCAGGGTCATGCAACGGGTCTCCCCATTCGTCCCATTCGGTGACGGTCAACGGCAAGTCCGGGTCAAGAATGGAGGTCAACGCGTCCACGAACGGCACATCCGCCTCAACACCGGCGTAGCATTCGGGCGCCATATTGGCAATCGCGCCCATCAGCAGACCGCCAGCGGATCCGCCGTTGGCCACGGTGCGCCAAGCATCAGCCAAATGCGCCTTCTGCAGCGCGCGTGTGGCGTCCACGAAGTCCTCAAAGGAATGCTTCTTGTTCAGTCTGCGCCCCTGCTCATACCAGGCGCGTCCCATTTCGCCGCCGCCACGAATATGCGGCACGGCGTACAGCACACCGCGATCCAACATGCTCAGACGAGAGACCGAGAACCCCGGATCGGAGGAAATCTCGTATGCACCATATCCGGTAATGAACATCGGCGAATCCTGCGCCGGGCAATCGCGGTGCCAGACGAGGGAAACAGGAATGCGTTCGCCGTCGCGCGCGGTAATCCACACACGGCGTTCCATGTAATCGCGTGGATTGAAGTTGCCCAACACGGTGGCTCGCTTCAGCAGCGCATCTTCACCGGTGGCGGGATCGATTTCGTGCAACTCGCCCGGGCGGGTGTAGCTGGCGAACGAGTAGCGCATGCGCGGCGCCTCATACGAGGGGTTGCCGCCGACGCCGATGGTGTACAAGCGCCGGGTCTCACCGGGCAGGTGGTCGTCGCTAGCACCATCGGAAGATGACGTGTGATCCGTGGGGGCTCATCTTCGGTCCACAAGATTTCGCCATGATCGCCGGTGAAGTTTTCGCGATCGTCGGCAACCATGTCCCAGTCGTCCTCCAGGGCAGGCGGCAGCAATTCCGTAAACCGCCACGGCCGTCCGGCCAGGAAGTCGGCGGCAGCCGCGCTCTTGGTCATGTATGCCACGTGCGGCTGGCCGTCGGCACGGTAGCTCAGGGACACAAAGTTGCGATGCAACGCAATGCCTTCGATGCCCAGACCGTGGGCACCCTGCAATATCGCCGGATTGACGGCGTTGAAGTATGCTCGGTAATCGGCTTATCCGGCTCACCATGTTCACAGCCGTACGGCGACCCGGCGGCAATGCACACGCCTTCGCCGAGTCGGTACGGCGGCTCATGGCCACGCATGTCAATGACGTCGATTTCGAAATTCGGATTGGCGGCGTTGTGATAGACCACGGCGAGTGGCACATCCGCACCGTTCTCCCCCGCGCCTTCAAAACAGGCAAAGCTCACATCATATTCAATATCGTTCTGACGCGGAATGAAAGCTTGGAATTCGCCTTCAGGCGTGGCCACCGGCAGCATCAGCACTTCGGTGGTGGTTTTGGAACCGGTGCCGATCACGATATTGCGCTCATCAAAACTGATGCCAACGCCCACCCAGAACCGTTCATCGGTTTCTCGGTACACGCACACATCCGATTCGACCGCCGTGCCAACACGATGCCGCCACACAGCGAGCGGCCGCCAGGAATCGTCCAATTCCACCCAGAACACCCATTGGCCGTCCGGCGTGAAGCATGCGCTGCCAATGCCGGTGAACTGTTCGGGCAGTTCGCTGACCGGCTCCCCGGTCTCCAGCCCGGCAAGGTCGCGAATGCGGAAATCATATCGTTCGTCTCCCGCAACATCCACGCCGTACAGCATCCAACGGCCGTCCTTGCTCAGATCCAAGCCGCCGAGCCGGAAGAAGTCATGTCCCTCGGATTCCTTGTTCGCATCAAAAACGACCTGTTCACCGGGCATGGAGCCGGGCGCGCCTTGCGGATCCACGACCGGCGGGTCCCAGTCATCGGCATCGCGCACGGGGATGCGGCATTGCACGCCATACTGTTTGCCCTGCTGCGTGCGGGTGAAGTACCAGTAATCATTGACGCGCGTGGGAACCGACATATCAGTCTCTTCCACATGCGATTTCAGCTCTTCAAACAACGTATGCCGGAAATCCGCCAGATGCGCCATGCGACGCTCGCAGTACTGGTTTTCGGCAGCTACGTAGCTGCGCACATCATCGGAGTCTTTGTCTCGCATCCACTCGTAATCGTCTTCGAAAACGTCACCGTGGAATTCGCGGCGCTTCGGCTCGCGCTTGGCGTAAGGCGGCATCGCGGCCGCGGCGTTTGTGCTCTCGTCAGTCATACCACGCGATTATAGGCGAGGCACCGCACCGGGACGCATTCAGTGTTCATCACGCCGCGCCTATCGCAACACCGTCTTCAGATACGGCAGCATGGTCTTCAGAATGTTCGAGCCGGTGGTGCCGGTGAATACTGGCACATCGGTTACCGGAGTCGGCTGGGTCGAGGTGAGCCCCGTCACCGACGCCAATCCGGTTGATTCGCGCGGGCTCAACTCACGAATGACGATCGCCAGTACACGTCCGGGATATCTGCGGGCGATGGTGGCGTACGTGGTCGGGTCTTTCTGCCCGTCATCGCCCACCAGAATGAACTTCATGTCTGGGAAGTCGGCCATAAGTTGTTCGGCAAACTCAAGTTTGTGCTGGGGGCCGGTGGGTACGAAGGTCTTGGGCCTCGGGTCGAGGTCGCGCAGCAGCAGCGGGCCTTCGGGAAAACCATGGTCAGTGATGAAGTTGCGAATCGAACTCTCCACATTCCAGGGCGATGTCGAAAGATAGAAGAACGGTGCGCCGGGGAACAAGTCGGCGATGCGGGTGAACAGCACGCTCATGCCCGGCACGGAGGCTTTCTTCTTGGGGTCGAGGAACAGCAGGTTGTACGCGGCCTTCCATGGCACCGGGGCCTGCGTGATCATGATGGTGTCGTCCACATCGGAGATGATGCCGACTTTGGCACTGGCGGGGATGGTGTACAGGTTGGCGCTCACGGGTTTGCGGTTGGCCACGCTGTAGGAGACGCGATGGATGCCGGGCACCAGACGATGCTCGGCCACGAGGTCGAGATATCCGGCGGAATCGGAGATGGCGTATTCGCTGCCGAGATCGCGCGTGCGGTCCACCTTGTCATAGACCTCGGAGACACCGATCTGCACGGTGTTGAGCGGCATGTCATCAATGCTGGCCTGCACGTGGGTGCGCGGCGCGGGTATGGCAAGCATGCCGCGGATGCCGCGGATCAGTTCGCCGGATTGCGCGTGCCTGGGGGCGTATACCGTGCGGCAGATCAGACGCGAGTAATCGCCGGTACCATAACCCACATAGGGTTCCACTCGCGGATACCAGTCCCATTGGCGCACCACCTGAGTGGAGATGCGTGACCATACACCGAACACGCGGGTGACGGCACGACGTATGAATCGGGTGATCGGCGGCTTGACTTCGATGCGCTCACGCTTGGAGGGGGTGTCGAACGTCGTGGCAGCCTTGCGTGCGGGAATCGGCACGGTGGGCATGTCATCGGAATGCTCAGCATTGCTGGCATTGTCGACGCCATTGGCGGATGCCTTGACGTCAGAGACTGGCGCGGTGGCGGACAGCGCTGCATTGCAAGCAGCAGCATCCCAAGGCAGTCGCTTGCCTGCCGCCTCAAAATCCTCGCGTGGGCTTCTCATAGACACCAATATAGGCCATACGCCTCATTTTCTTGGCTCCCCTCAGAGAGGGGAGCTCAAAAGGAACTACCGCACGACCTTCGCGTATTCGTCGGCGCTCAGCAGCTCCGGCTCATCGTCGTCAAGCTCGACCTTCAGCAGCCAGCCTTCGCCGTACGGATCGCCGTTGACCACGGACGGGTCGTCCGCCACGTCACGGTTCACATACTTGACCGTACCCGCCACGGGACTGATCAGCGGCTGGACGGCCTTGGAGGATTCAAGCTCCACGATCTCGTCGCCGGCCTCCACACGGGCGCCAGGCTCAGGCAGATCCACGAACACAAGTTCGCCAAGCTGGTCGGCGGCGTATTCGGTAATGCCGATGATTGCGGGGTCGACCGAACGGTCCACCCATGCATGTTCCTCGGAGTATTCGAGGTGGTCGGGAATGTCGAGATTCAGCGGCTGTTCGTTTTCGTTGTCATCACTCATAGTCATAAGCCTAACCTATCTTCGCGGTCCGTCACAGCTCGCGACCGAGCCATTCCTCAATCATGTAGCGGGCGATGGTGGCGCGGCCCGGCGCCGCCATACGGCCGGCGATGAGCTCGGCCGTGTATTCGTCGCGTGTGACCCATCGCGCGGTCATGGTCTCCTCGCCGTCCACACGCACGTCGGTGGTGATCGCATGTGCCTTGAACGCCATCATCAGCGAAGCCGGGAACGGCCACGGCTGCGAACCCAGGTACCGCACCTCGCCAAGCTTGATGCCGGTCTCTTCCATGGCCTCGCGGCGGCAGGCGTGTTCAAGGTTCTCCCCCGCCTCCACAAATCCGGCGGACACCGAATACAGCTCGAATCCTTCCATGCCGCGTTGTGTTGCAGCAGCAGACGGTCGTGCCCGTCCACGATGGCGGTAATGACCGCCGGCTCCACGCGTGGGAACAGCACACGGTTGCCGTCCGCCTCGTTGGTGCATCGCTGCGCCCATCCGGCGAGCGCCGGCCGGACCGCCGCGCCACAGGTGGGACAGAACCGCTGGCGGCTGTGCCAGATGCTTAAGGTGATGGCACTGGTGGCTTGCCCGGCCTCGCGCGCGTTGGAGTGAGGGGCAAATCCGCGCAGGTCCACCCAGTCGAACCGGGTCACGGCCTGTTGCAGCAGCGTGGGCTTCGGGGCCAAGGGCTGTACGGGCGCGCCGACCGAATCATCGAAGGCATCGTCCGCACCTTGCCCGGCCGAATCCGGTACACCGAGCGGCCCGGCGATTTTGGCTGCGGCTACGCCGCCATTACCCTTGGCGTTTCCCGGCTGCCGTATTCCGGCGGCAGCACCTCCGCTGATGCCGTTCTTGCCCAGCGCGCCGTCCACAGTGCCGGAATCCTGGGTGCCGAGCACGCCGCCGACGGCACCGCCAACACCGGCAATCCCGCCAACACCGGGAACGCCGGCTTCCGGCACGCGCGTGATATCCACGGCGACCACGGATTCGCCGCGCGCCCCGACATAGGACCAAGGAACATGGCGACCGCTTCGGGGTAGCGTGCCAGTTCGGCGGACACATAGGCGCCCGGCAACGTGGCGAGCCGCATTTTCACGTTCTCATAGTCTACAAGCTCGCCTTGGCCGCGCGGTACGGCGACAAGTCCGCCGCGCGTAAGCACGACTTTGGTGGTCGGCTCGGCCAACAGCTCGTCGATCAGGCCGGGTTCGCTTCGCCGGTCCACCTGATAGTCGATGTCACCTTGTGCGAGCGGCAGGAACGGCAGCGCATGGGTCAGCGCCAGAGGCGAGAAATGAATGTCAGCGGTCATCGAGGTCTCCTATGCGTTCTTCTGCGCGCTCTGCACGCGCTTGACGAGCGAGAGCAGTGCTCGCGCCACGGTATCCGGATGTTCGACGGCACTGAAATGGCCGCAGTCCGGAATATCGATGAATTCAGCGCCGGTGATTCGTTCGGCGAGCGGACGCATCACACTCGGATTGCTGGAGGGGTCCAGTTCGCCGGATACCACCAGGCTCGGTGCGCTGATCGTTTCCGGCACCGCCCCCAGTTCAGGACGTCCGTAGGTCATGCGCTGACGCCAAGCCAGACCAGCCGGGTTCTGTTCGTTGATCCAGCCGGTCATGGTCGCGATGAATTCAGGAGTCTTCTTGACGGTGGAATCGCCATCGGCCGGCTGCGCGAAGTGCATCACCGGTTCGACCGAGTTCGTCTGTTCGGCGGCGTCCGCCATCTTCAGTCGGTTCTCTCCGCCCACGCCGTCGGACGCGGCCATCGTGTCGCACAAGGCCAGTCCGGCCACCGTTTCGGGGTACAGGCGCTGGATGTCCATCGCCACGTAGCCGCCCATCGACAGCCCGACCCAAATCGCCTGCTCATAGCCGGCGGCCTTGATCAGGTCCACGTAGGCTCCGGCCAGGCGATCCAACGCTTCGCTGTACGCGCCGTTCGCCATGCGGGGGCCCGAATCGGCGTCGCTCGGCACCGGGGATGCGCCGGAGCCGGCCATGTCCGGAGCCAGATCGGGAAGTCCGGCACGTCGTTCAGGTCGGCGAAGTCGGCGAGCGCCTTCGCGCACACGTCCCACATGCGGTGGTCCACCGGGTAGGCGTTCATCAGCACCACCGGCACGCCTTCGCCGTCGCGGTAGATATGATTGGCCAATTCGATTGCCATGAATTACTCCTTCACATTCGCGCCCCACTGGCGGAGCTGTCGGCACAGTCGGCTGGGAGCGGTCTCAACGCGGACCGCCCTCCGTCGCTACGCGCCATCCCCTCCAACGGAAGGCAAAACAACTGTCAGATTCCGGCCCAGGCCAACGCCTGTCGCACGATGCGCCCATGGCCGTTGACCATCTGCGCCACGAACGTGTCCATTACGTCGCTCTTGGGATCCACCCATTCCACATCCAGCGTCTCATCCTGCGGCTTGCAGTCGCCGGCGATAGGCACCACGTAGCACAGTGCGATGGCGTGCTGGCGCGGATCGTAGTATTCGCTTAGTCCCGGCGTGGGGAAGAATTCGGCCACGGTGAACGGCTGGAGCCCGATCGGCAGCAGCGGCAAGGCGATATCGCCCAAATCCTTGGCCACATTGCGGGCGATGGCCTCGCGCAACGTCTCGTGGTACAGCACACGGCCGGTGATCAGCGTACGCTCGATCGACCCGTCCTCGGATACGCGCAGCAGCGAGCCCACCTGGGAGATGCGGCCCATCTCATCGGTGCGTACGGGCACGATCTCCACATACGCGATGGGCATCTGATGGCGCGCCCGGTTGATGTCGGACGGCCCCAGCCAGCCCGGCGGGTTGCCGTGACCGGAACCGCCTCCGTGGATGAAGTCCTCGGGCGTGATGTTGTCGAATTCGCCGCGGCCACGGCCGGCATCATAATCGCCCTCGTCGGGCACTTCATCATTCATGACTGGCATGCATCCCATTATTGCGCGCAAAATCACGCCACGCGTCACCTTACAGCGAAATCTTGGGAAACGTTTGGCCGGCGGCGGAAAATACGACACAAATGTTGGGTGGTGCTGGGAAGCTGGTAGCCAGCAGGGAGCCGACGGCCACGAACCGCACGGCCCCAAGCGCCAAGACGTATTGCATGAATAAGGCAATCGCCCGGCGGCCACGCACGAGGGCCGTACGGCGACGCCAAGGAAAACACAGAAGAAGGGAACATCATGGCAACCACCGCCATCACCTCCGCCGATTTCGAGAAGACCATCACCGACAACGAAATCGTGTTCGTTGACTTCTGGGCCACCTGGTGCGGCCCGTGCCGTGCGTTCGGCCGATTTTCGAGGCGGCCTCCAACGAGCCGGAGAACGCGAACATCGCCTTCGTCAAGGTTGATATCGACGCCAACCAGGATCTGGCCCAGGCCGCCGGCATCCAGGCGGTGCCCACGCTGATGATCGCCAAGCAGGGCGAGGTCATCTTCCAGCAGGCCGGCGCGCTGCAGGCCGCCGATCTCGACGATCTGATCGCCCAGGCCAAGGCACTCGATCTGGCCGCCGCCAAGGCCGCCCAGTCCGGTGCCGACCAGCAGGCCTGAGCCTGATTTTCCTTCATCACTGCGCCGCCTATCATGGTGGTCAGTGTGAAATCCGATCAAGGAGCGCAATGACGAGACATGCCAAGCCGACCCGTATGCTCAGACCGTTGAACAAGCGCCAGTGGATGAAGATCGCGGCTGTGGTGGCCGCGGCAGGTCTGCTCGGCGCGGCGGGATTGGTGTCGCGCAGTTTCTACCATGCTGATGATGTGAAGCCGATTTCCACCATCACTTCGTTCTCCGCCACCGATTCGGCCGCATCCCGTTCTGCCACTCGTGGCGCAATCAACAGCGCCGACAAGAACACCACGTTCGTTACGGTGAAGATTAATGGCGATTCGCGCGTAGTACTTGGCGAAAAAGCAACATGACCACCGTCAAGGACGTGCTGGAGACGGGTGATATCACGCTTGACCCGGATGATGCCGTATCTCCCTCGCTGAAATCCAAGGTCACCGAGGCCACCGTGGTCACCATTAATCGCGCGGATGCCGATGTGGAGACCAACGATACCGAGATCGCCTTCAATGAAGTACGCAAGGAGACCAGCAGCCTGCCCAAGGGTCAGGAAAAGGTCGAGACCGAGGGCCAGAAGGGCATTATGGAGACCACCTCGCTGGTCAAGCGAGCCGGCGACAAGGTCGTCTCTTCCAACGTATTCGCCTCATGGGTCAAGAAGGCCCCGGTGGATAAGGTGATCCTGGTGGGCACTGGTTCCACCAAGTCGCCGTCGTCGGCCGATCTCGGCACCACTGTTCCGGCTGGAGAAGTGCAGTCCTGGGCGCATCAGTATCTGTTGGACAACGGGTATAGCGAAGCGGACTTCACCGCTGCGAACTACATCATCAACCACGAGTCCGGTTGGAGCCCCACCGCCACCAACCCCACGTCTGGTGCTTATGGCTTGGGTCAGGCCTACCCCGGTAGCAAGATGGCTTCCGCCGGTGCGGACTGGCAGACCAACTACAAGACCCAGTTCAAGTGGTTCATCAGCTATTGCGAGCAGCGCTACGGCGGCATCGTCGCAGCGTACAACTACTGGATCGCTCATAACAATTACTAATTGCGGGCATCCGGGCGCACCGCCTTTGACGGCGAGGGATTCGATGAGCTCGGCCATCATGCCCCGTCCCTTGCGCCGGTCCTCGTGCGCGTAACAGGAGATGATCTTCTGGTACGCGCCGTGCGCGAGGGCGAGCGGCTTGTTCGCGGGGAAGGCCACCATCCGCATGGCCTACGGCTTCCACCGCGTCACCAACCTCATCGCCCTGATCATGCTCCGATGCAGCGGACTCGACATCCGACTACCACAACCCACAATCTAACCCACAAAAACAGCAGAAGCCTCAAAGATCGGTATTCTTGCAGGGTTTTTTGGGTTATCCCGCAGGCATGGGTAGACTAGCATGCGGTAGGAGAAATACTCGCTGAAAGGTGCATGCCAGCTCATGGGAACGGGTGGCCAGCCGGAAAGAATGCGACGCCAACGGCTCCGGCGTCGCATAACAGTGTCGCGGATCAGCCACGATGGTGCAGTCTCCGGTGTCCGGGCCTGCCCAACCGGGCGATGCGCAGCCCACGGAGGCGATGAGCGGCGTTCCGGTGCCCCGTCCGAACCGGCGGGCACGGCGATTCCCGTTGCCAATCACGACATCGTCGATACGCTCTGGGATATTCCTCCGATCACGTTTCCCACGGACCTGTACGACGCCGGCGGTGCCGGTGCTCCATCCGGTCCGCGGCCACCCCAGTCAGCCGTGCTGACAACCCCCGGCATCATACGCGATGTGCACGTCGTGCACTGCTACGTGCCGTCCGCCGGGCTACCTGTCCAGCGAAAGCGTAACCGGGCAGCCAGCCAGTATCGATACATGTCATAACGTAAGGAAGTAGCCCATGCCATCACACGCACGCACGGTCACCAGGAAAACCCATCGCGTTCGCAACGCGCTGCTCGTCGTGTTGCTGTTGCTGGTCGTGTGCGCCGCGGCGGCCGGCTTCAGCGGATTCAAACTGTACAAGTCGGCGATGAGCGCCAAAGCGCACCTCAACAATGTCGTCAACGCGGCCAAGGTCATCAAGGACGGTTCCACCGACGACATGGTCAAGGCGCTGTCCGACGTGAGCTACATCCAGAAGGAGGCGGCCGCCGCCAAGCAGGATGTCAGCGGCGGTCTGTGGACGCTGGCGGAGAAGATGCCCGTGGTCGGCGGTGACGTGAAGACGGCGCGCACCGCCATCGGTACCATCGATGACTTCGCGCAGACCACGCTGCCCCAGCTGGGCAAGGTCGTCACCACACTGATCGGTGCCAGCCTCTCCAGTGGCGATGGGCAGCTCAACATGGAGCCGATCATCGCCGCGGCGCAGCAGCTTGCCACGGTCGACCAGTCCGTGCAATCGCAGGCCAGGACGATCCAGGATCTTCCCGACGCCAAACTCGGCGTGGTGAACAACGCGCTGCAGAACGGCAAGACGCAGATGGCCGCCCTGGCGCAGGTGACCGAAAACCTGAGCGGCATGCTCAACATGCTGCCGAACTTCCTCGGCGCGAATGGCGCCCGCAACTACGTGCTGCTGGCCCAGACGAATTCCGAGATCCGCGGCACCGGCGGCCTGATCGGTTCGGCCGGTTCCTTCAGCGCGGACAACGGCAAGATCGCGGTGGGGGAGTTCCACGCGGATGCCGAGTTCCCCTCCAACGCCGCGTTGGATGACGTCAACCAGGACGGTGACGGCACGCTGTACAGCGGACTGTACTTCGGTCAAGTCATCCATAATCTTTCGTCCACGCCGGACTTCCCGCGCGTCGCGTCCATGGCCCAGAAGTTCTGGCAGGCGGCTCCGTTCGGCGGATCGTCCGACGGCGTGATGTCGCTCGACCCCGTCGCGCTGCAGGCGATGATCGACGCCACCGGCGACGTGACCCTGTCCGACGGGCGCGTGCTCAACGGGTCGAACACCGCCGAATTCCTGCTCAACGGCGCCTACAAGGAACTGACGCCCTCCGCTCAGGACCAGTACTTCAGCGAGACCGCCGCCCAGACGGTCGCCCACCTGTTCAGCGACATGAACACGCAGAAGCTCATGACCGTCGCCAAGACGATGCTCCGGATGGCCGAGCAGCGGCACCTGTACTTCTGGTCGTTCCACGAGGAGGATCAGGCGGTGCTGCGCAGCGCCGGCGTCACCGGAGAGATCACCAACGACGCGAAGAACCCGGTGACCGGCGTCTACCTCAACGAGATGCAGGCCTCGAAGATGGACTGGTACATCCAGCGCAAGTCGACGGTGAAGAGGACCGGCGACAACACCTACCACGTTACGTATTCGTTCACCAACACCCTGCAGCCGGGCGAGGCCGGATCCCTGCCGGAATACATCACGCGAACGCCAAGGGAGGCGTGGCGGTGAACCGCGTGGTCATCTACACGCCGGCCGGAGGCGAGGTCAGCAACGTGTCGGCGTCGAACGGCAGTTCCTTCGCGCAGGTGCAGGCCAAGGACCATATGACCTACATGGGCGACATCTCCCTGGCACCTCAGGACACGGTGACCATCGAATACGACGTGACCACCGCGGCCGGCTCGGCCAACCTCAAACTGGATCAGACGCGACCATCGGCGACCCCGCGATCACGTACGAGTACTGATCGGTATTGATCTGTGGGTGGGATCTTGGGATTGCGTGCCTTATGGAAGCGCGCCGCCGACTCCTCTCGGAACCGGTGACGCGCTTTCTGTAATGCCTGATTAGAACCTTGTGGGGGTGCGGACGAAAAGTTGGATACTTGAGAGGCTTCTGCTGTTTTTGTGGGTTAGATTGTGGGTTGTGGTAGTCGGATGTCGAATCCGCTGCATCGGAGCATGATCAGGGCGATGAGGTTGGTGACGCGGTGGAAGCCGTAGGCCATGCGGATGGTGGCCTTGATCCTGTTGTCGAACGCCTCGAGCCTGGCGTTGGAGCAGCCCGGTTCGATGGTGCGTGGGATGTCGGGGCGGCGTCTCCTGATTTTTTTTTGGAAAGCTCGACGATCTCGGGGATGCGGCTATGCGAGGCCCGGAACACCCAGCGGTTCAGCTCTCCCCCGGCCCGGTCGAGGGAGAGCCCGAGCAGGCGCAGCGGTTCCTCGAGCCGCCATGAACGGTAGAGCTGGCCCTTGGGGTCCGTGCGTCGGACCACGGTCGGATACGTGTGGCCCTTGCGGTATCCACGCCGATCGCCGCCAGGCCGTCGAACGGCGAGGGCATCGCGGCCCTGAGGCGGTCCGCGACCCGGCGGACGATGTCTCCGGCCGTCCTCCACGCGACGTGCAGGAAGCCGCTGACCGTCTTCCGGTTCGCGACGCTCATCAGCCATGTGCACTCCGACTCGGAGTCGCGCGTGAACCGGCTGCCCGGCTCGGCCCACGGCACCATCGTGACCACGGCCCCACACCGGGGGCGGTCCACTCGCGGCATGTTGTTTTGCTTCAATGTTTGTTCGACAGGTTCGGCAGTGTTTTTCCGCAGTGTGGGCTGATGGTTTTCCCCGGTGTCGTCATCGTTTCCCGGTGATGTGAGAGGCATCGGTGCCGCGGCCTGTATATTCCCGAGTTGCCAATCGGTTTTGATTCGGCCGGTTGCCGCCGGCGGCGCTCGGGAAGGAAAGGAACATGGCGATACCGATGCCCATTGTGCAAGATATCAGGAGACTCGACCGGCAGGGAATGTCGCGCGCGCAGATAGCGCGTCGTCTGCATGTGGATCGCGGGACGGTCGCGATAGTCACGCGGATATGGAGGATTGCTCGCCCAAGCCGAAGGCGGATCGCAGGTACGGTCGAAGATCGACCCGTACGCGCATCTGGTGGACGGGTGGCTGGAGGCCGATCGTCTGCTGCCCAGGAAGCAGCGGCACACGATCAGGCGCGTGCACGACCGTCTGCTGGCGGAGACGGACTACGACGGCGAGTATTCGACCACGATGCGTTACGTGCACCGGTGGCGCGAGGCGAACCGCGGCGTGCCGGATCGCGAGGGGTACGTGCGGCTCGAGTGGGCGGCGGGCAGCATGCAGGTCGATTTCGGCGTGGCCCGGGCCCGGATCGCTGGCGAGATGGCGGACGTGCATTGCCTGGTGGTCTCGTTGCCGTATTCGAACATGCGGTTGTGCGTGGCGTTGCCGGGCGAGAACGCGGAGTGTCTGTGCCATGGCTGATGCTCGTGTTCGAGCATATCGGGGGTGTTCCTCCCGTGATCGTGATGGACAACGCGACCGGTGCGGGCCGGCGCAACGTGAAGGGCGAGGTCGCGTTGACCGGGGTGTTCTCCGCGTTCGTGGCGCATTACCGGCTCGAGGTCCGGTTCTGCAACCCGTATTCGGGCAACGAGAAGGGCAGCGTGGAGAACGCGGTCGGGTTTTTGCGACGTAATCTCATGGTGCCGCCCATGCGCGCGGAATCGTACGGGCAGTTGAGCCGTCTCCTGCTGGAGCGGTGCGACGGGCTCGCCAGGGACTCGTATTGCCCGAGGTTGCCGGACGTGCCCGTGGCCGAGGTGTTCGACGAGGAGAGGGCCGCGTTGATGCCGTTGCCGTCCACGGCGTTCGACCCGGTTCGCTGGGAAAGCCGGACGGCCGACAAGTACGGGCTGGTCGACATCGACTCGAACCGGTACCTCGCCGGCCCCGATTCGGCGCGTTCCAGGGTATTGGCCGCGATCCGGTGGGACACGGTCACGCTCGCATCGCCCGCCACCGGCGAGCTCCTCGCGGAATATCCCAGACAGTACGGACGGTCGCGCAATGTGGAGGATCCCGCGCTCGTGCTTCCCCGGCTCGCGGTCAAACCCCGCGCGTGGCGGGAAAGCTCGATCCGCCCGGACGTGCCCGACGATATACGCGCGTGGCTTGATTTGTATTTCGTCAAGTCGGTGTTTCGTGTTTAGTCATGTATTTTTTTCGGGTTTAGGCAGTTGCATGCATTTTCCTTATTTTTCCGGTTGCGCGGAGGTGTTCCTGCCGAACATGAGGGCCTCACTGA
>ENA-OQLB01000236-OQLB01000236.1-human-gut-metagenome-genome-assembly--contig:-NODE-236-length-32716-cov-1.900212_pt1 | contig 32716 bp, 42 predicted proteins | sample MGYA00242656_ERZ504813 | MGnify/ENA primary metagenome ERZ504813 (study PRJEB26092, sample SAMD00036388) | human gut metagenome | host: Homo sapiens | study: EMG produced TPA metagenomics assembly of... | reverse complement strand
AAATTAAAATTGTTCGTGATTTTTAACAAATATATAGTATAGTTGTTAGAAAGAGAATGTGGGCGGATGAATGCGCGATTTTGATGCCCAAAATGAAAAAAGAAGGTAGAATTTGCATGGTCAAAAAAACAGTTTAAAGCGGAGTCTAAAAGACTTCTTGATCTCATGATCAACTCTATTTATACCCATAAGGAGATTTTTCTGCGCGAGCTGATCTCCAACGCGAGCGACGCGATCGATAAGCTTTACTATAAATCCCTGGCGGACGGCGCTACGGGACTTAATCGTGACGACTTCCAGATCTTCCTTGCGGCGGATAAGGACAGCCGCACGCTGCGTATCCGCGATAACGGCATCGGCATGACGCAGGAGGAGCTTGACCAGAACCTCGGCGTCATCGCAAAGAGCGGCTCGCTGAAATTCAAGTCTGAAAACGAAAAGAATGAGGATATCGACATCATCGGTCAGTTCGGCGTGGGCTTCTATTCCGCGTTTATGGTCAGCGACCACGTGCGCGTGGAATCCAAGGCGTACGGCGCAGAGCAGGCGTATTGTTGGGAGTCCGACGGCGCGGACGGCTATACCATCCGCGAGTGCGAAAAGGCCGACCACGGCACCGAGATCATTTTGCATATCAAAGAGGACACCGAGGAAGAAAAGTACAGCGAGTTCCTCGATACATACCGCATTCGTTCGCTCGTGAAGAAGTATTCCGATTATATCCGCTACCCCATCCGCATGGAGGTCGAAAAGACCCGTGCGAAGGAGGGTGCGGAGAACGAATATGAGCACTACTTTGAGGTGGAGACCCTCAACAGCATGGTGCCGCTGTGGAAGAAGAATAAAAACGAGATCACGGCAGAAGAATACAACAGCTTCTATAAGGAGAAGTTCTACGATTGGCAGGACCCGCTGAAGGTTATCCATACCTCCGCAGAGGGTACGGCGACGTATAACGCACTGCTGTTTATCCCTGCAAAAGCGCCGATGGATTATTATTCGAGAGACTACGAAAAGGGTTTGCAGCTGTATGCTTCCGGCGTACTCATTATGGAAAAGTGCGCAGACCTGCTGCCGGATTACTTCGGCTTTGTGAAGGGCCTTGTCGATTCGCAGGATCTGTCGCTGAATATCTCCCGTGAAATGTTGCAGCACGACCGTCAGTTAAAACTTATCGCGACGCGCATTGAGAAGAAGATTGCGTCGGAGCTTAAATCCATGCTGGAGCACGACAGAGAGAACTACGAGAAGTTCTTTGAGAGCTTCGGCCTCAGACTCAAATTCGGCATGTACGAGAACTACGGCATCAACAAGGATAAGCTCAAGGATCTTGTGCTGTTCCGCTCCTCCACGGGCAAGATGCGCACGCTGAAAGAGTACGTTCAGGACATGAAGGAAGACCAGACCTGCATTTACTACGCGGCGGGCGAGACCCCGGAGCGCATTGCGCATCTGCCGCAGACCGAAGCCGTGCTTGACCGCGGCTACGAGGTGCTGTACCTTACGGACGATGTGGACGAGTTCGCGCTGATGGTGTTGCAGGAGTACGAAGGCAAGAGCTTCAAGAACGTTGCGGCGGAAGACGCACGCGTGCAGACCGAAGAAGAAAAGCAGGCTGCCGAAAAGCAGGCGGAGGAAAACAAGGCTCTGCTTGAGAAGATGAAGACGATTCTCGGCGAGCGCGTAAAGGACGTGCGCGTTTCGACGACACTTAAAAATCACCCCGTGTGCATCACGACGGACGGCGCGATCTCCATGGAGATGGAGAAGGTGTTAAATTCCATGCCGGGTGCGGAGCAGAAAGTGAAGGCCGAGCAGATATTTGAGCTCAACACCGAGCACCCGGTGTTTGAGGTGCTGCGCCGCTTTGAAAATGACGAAGACAAGCTGAAAAAGTACACCGAAGTGCTGTACGATCAGGCGCTGCTTATTGAGGGACGCTCCATTGAAGACCCGGTCGCTTACGCAAATAACGTCGCAGAGCTGCTTGCACAGTAAAAAATATCCCCATTAGGAGGACGGGCTATGAAGCCGAAAAGAAAACGGGACTTTACCGGCATGTTCATCATGGCGGTGCTGCTGAGCTTTATCCTGCCGCTTGGCTACCTTGTAGTACGTATTGTGTCGCACGGCGGCGGGACGGAGGAAGTGCGCAGCCGCGAAGATTATGTGCTGATGCTTTTGCAGTGCCTTTTGGGCATTGCCGCCATTGTGCTGCCGCTGCGGCTCATTCGGCAGAAAACGCTGCAGATTCCGCGCGTGATGCTGGTTTTGTACATTGCGTTTTTGTACTGCGCGATCTTCCTCGGCGAGGTGCGAAGCTTTTACTACGCCGTACCGCACTGGGACACAATTCTGCACACGATGAGCGGCGCAATGCTGGGTGCGCTTGGCTTTTCCATGATTGCGATTTTCAATAATGCGGAGCGCATACCGTTGAATCTTTCGCCGGTGTTCATCGCTGTGTTTGCGTTTTGCTTTGCGCTTGCGCTGGGCGCGGTGTGGGAAATTTATGAATTCACGATGGATTCCGTTTTCGGCACCAACATGCAGAAATATATGCTGGATAACGGCACGGCGCTTATTGGCAGGCAGCCTTGCAGGACACGATGAAGGACATCATCGTGGACGCCATCGGCGCACTGGTGATGAGCACCATCGGCTACATTTCCCTCAAGTACAAAAAGGGCTGGGTGGAAAAGCTGACGATCCGTTTCACGTGAAAAAGCCCGAAAAAAACGGGAAAACCAAAAAGGGAAAGGATGAATGAGCATGAACGATAACCGGAACCACACGCCCGCTGGGCAGCCGGTGACGCAGCCGCTTTATAACGGGCAGCCGGTGTATACCGCGCCGCAGAATCCCGCGCCGGTGCAGAACCCGACGCCGGTGTATACATATCCGCCGCAGGGCGGTAACGGCGCGCCTGTTTATGCACAGCCGGTGCAGCAGCCCGTATATTACGCACCTGTACAGCCGCCGAAGTGGGCGGACCCGCGCGTTGGAGCAAAGGAGCTGCGCCGCGCGGCCTCCCGCCTTTCGTTTGCGACCATGACCTCTTTGCCGATACAGGTTTTGTGGACGACGCTTGCAACGCTGATTTTAATGGTGTGCGGCGTGAATTTGATGGGGCCGAACACCATTGGCGGCTTTCCGCCGACGGCGTATTATCTTATTTCGTCCATTGCATCGTTCTTATCCATTGTGCTGCCGTTCTCGTTCTTTCTGTTCTTTGGGAAAAGAAAGCTCTCGGACACGGTGCTTGTGGAGAAAAACGGTGTGCTGAACAGTGTTTTGCTCGTCTTTGCGGGCCTTGCTGTCAGTGTTTTGATGAACATTCTCGCAAACCGCATCTCGCAGCTTTTGGAGGGCGCGGGGCTGAACGGCGACGCAAACACGGCAGACCTTTTGGCGATGACGCCCGTGCAGGCGCTGACGATGTTCGTTTCGGTCGTGCTCGTCGCGCCGGTGACGGAGGAATTTGCGTTCCGCAGCGTGACGACGGCGTCATGCGCCGCTGGGGTGACTGGCCTGCGGTGATCTTCTCCGCACTGATCTTCGGCATGGCGCATTACAGCATTCAGTCCTTGCCCGTGGTGCTTACGGCGGGCTTTGTAATGGCGCTTTTGTATGTGCGTACCCGCAACATTTGGGTGAGCATTTTCGTGCATATGCTCAATAACCTGCTTGCGACGCTGCCCATCGCCCTTGAGGGGCTTGTGGGCGCGGATGCGGCGAATATCGCGAGCAATTTGCTGACGTATATCGTGTACGGCTTGGGGCTGATTGCGCTTGTGGTGCTGCTTATCCGCAATTTCACCGGTCATAAGGTGTTCCGCACGCCCATGCAGCGCGGCGTACCGGTACGCGGGAAGGCGTTGTGGATGTTCGTGAATCCCGGTTTCATCTGCTACTTTGTGCTGTTTGTCGTTATGTGTATCGTGACGCTGTATTCGTAAGGGAATATATGCCGTATAATGCCATGAAAAACCGCGCGTTTGTGCCGGAGGAAAAGTTCATGCGCGAGGCGCTTTCGCTTGCGGAAGAAGCCTTTTCGGCAGGTGAAGTGCCGGTGGGCGCCGTTGTTGTGAAGGACGGCAAAGTCATCGGGCGTGGGCGGAATCGGCGAGAAGAGCATCAGAGTGTGCTTGGCCATGCGGAGCTGGAAGCGATGGAACAGGCGGCAAAAGTGCTCGGCTCCTGGCGGTTGACCGGCTGTACGCTGTATGTGACGCTGGAGCCGTGTCCCATGTGTGCGGGCGCGACGGTAAACGCCCGCGTGGACCGCATCGTGTTCGGCACGGAAGACGATGCTATGGGTGCGTGCGGCACGGCTGTGGCGGTGACGTCGCTCAAAAATGCCTTTAAGCCCGAATTATACCGCGGATTGCTGTGTGAAGAATGCACGGCAATCCTGCGCCGGTTCTTCAAAGCCAGACGTGCGGAACGAACCGAAAAATAAAAGACCCGCATTGCAAACGGAATTTCCGGCTGCAATGCGGGTTTTTGCGTATGATTTTAAAATTATGTAAACTAAAACTCCGGGATGATGGAGCGGACGAGGGGGCGGAGGCCGGTGCCGGGGGTTCTCCTGCTGGTGGTAGATCTGCCCGTCGTAGGCGGGGAGGTTGTTGCCCTCCACCAAAACGGGACCGGTGGGGGTGATGCCCACGTCCCAGCCGACGTACCGCATGTCGGGGCGGACCTTCGCGGCTTTTTTGCACAGCGCAATCGCTTCATCAAAATATGGCACGCGGAAGTTTATGAATGGCGTGCAGGTATCGGGGTGCATGTCGAAATACATGCCGGTTTTATCGGACATAGCGGGGCGGCGGATAACGCCATCGTCGCAGATGAGCGCGTTGAGCCCGCCGCTTGTGGTGTTATCTACAAATGAGCCGTGGCGGCCCGTGCGCACAAAGCTGTACAGCACATGCACGTCGCCTTTGTCATCTGTTAAGGTGCAGACGCGCAGGGTGTTGAGCGAATACGGATACAGCGCGCTCATTTCCGGGTGCTGCTGCAAGGCCTCCTCCACGAGCAGTAAGCCGTTTTGCACCCAGTTTTCGCGCAGCCTTTTCACGGCCTCTCGGTCGTTTAAATCGGTCCCGGCGCTGTCAAAGCGTTTGACCCCCAGACCGCCGAAGCTTTCCGGCTCTTTTAAAAACACCACGGGGTGGTGGCGCAGAAAATCGGCAAGCGCGTCCTCACCGGCTTCATTGAGGTCTAAAAATGACCGTCCGAGGTACGGCGCAAACGTGCGGCAGAACAGCAGCTTGTTTTCAAAATAGGGGCGGTCTTCAGGGCTGTTTACCATGCGGGTCAAGCGCCAATTATCCTGCATAGTGAAGAATGTGCTTCTCGCCTTTGCGCCGTGGATGTGCGCAAAGCCGAAAATGTGGTAATCGTAAAATCCCACGTTGTACCGCAAAATGCAGTACAGCATATCCGCCATGATGACGGGTGTGGGCGTTTTGGTCTCCTTTTTGACGTCGCGAACATACACCATCATGCGCTTTGCGTCAAAACCGCGAATGCGGCGCAGTAAAAGCTCCAGCTTCAGCATTTCTTAAAAACTCCTTACGAAATTCTTACAATTTTGAATAAAATACAAGAATGATTTTTGTTGATTTTATTATAGCATAAACCTGTTTAAAAGGAAAGAAAAAGATTTGCAAATAATATTAGCAAATGCTTTTGCAAAGCGAAACCCCGCTGCGTTAAACAGCGGGGCGCAATTAGGAATGATTTATGAATTATGAAATTTCATGCTTCTTCGGGCTCTTCCTTTTTCGGAGACACAGTGATGCGCACGCGGGTGGCACGCTGGTACTCTGTTTCTTCTACAACGACATGCAGGTTTTCAAAATCAAAGCAGTCGCCCTTTTCGGGGATGCGATCGAGCTGCTCGATGACCCAACCGTTGATGGTGGAGGCTTCGGAATCGGACTTCAAATGGAAGTGTTCAAGAAGTTCGTCAAGGTTGGTGGAGCAATCGACAAGGTATTCGTTGTCGCTGACCTTTTGAAACGCTTCCACCACTTCGTCGTGTTCGTCCCAGATCTCGCCGACAAGCTCTTCGATGATGTCTTCCAGCGTGACGATGCCCTCGGTGCCGCCGAACTCATCCACGATGACGGCAAGGTGCGATTTATTCTGCTGCAAAAGCTTTAAAAGCGCGGAAATTTTCATCGAAGGCGGGATGAACTCCACGGGCTTGATGATCTGCTTCACCGCGTTGCCGTCACGCAGCACGAGGTTATGGAAATCTTTCTCATTGATAATGCCGACGATGCTGTCAATCGTCTCCTCATACACCGGCAGGCGCGAAAAGCCTGTTTCCGTAAAGAGGTCGGCGATTTCCTGCACGGTGCTCGTCTTATCCACGGCTTCCACGTCTACGCGCGGCGTCATGATATCGATGGCTTCAAGGTCGTCGAACTCGATGACGTTGTGGATAAGCTCGCTTTCGTTTTCGTTGATACCGCCGTCGTGCTCGGCTTCCTCCACGATGGTGAGCAGTTCGCTTTCCGAATGGTACGGTCGTTAGAGACCTTTACGAATTTTTTCACCAGCTTTTTGATGCCCACAAGACATACGTTAATGGGCTTGAAGACGTAAATGAGCGCGTTGATGATGGGCGCGGAAAACATAGCGAACGCTTCCGGGGACTCTTTTGAGATGCTTTTCGGCGTGACCTCGCCGAAAATGAGCACGATGATCGTCATGGCGATGGTGGAAACGGTGGGGCCGTTGTCGCCGAATGCTTTGATAAACAAAACGGTGGCGAGAGAAGACGCACTAATGTTGACGATGTTGTTTCCCACCAGAACGGAGGAGATGAGCTCGTCGTAATTATCCACGAGCTTATAGGCGAGCTTTGCGCGCTTGTTGCCGTTATCGGCCAAGTTTTTGAGCCGGATACGGTTGAGCGACGAAAACGCCGTTTCCGTGGCGGAGAAATAGGCGGACAAAACGATCAGAACGATCAACGCTATGATCAACCCTGTACTGTGACTGTCCATCTGAGAAAAAATAACCTGTCTTTCCTACAAAAAATTTGCCGCAGCCATATGCCGCTTGGCATGTATGATAATATCGTATATTACCACAATACGCGAAAAAAAGCAAATCGAAAACCTGTAAATTTTTTGAAAACGCAAAAAGCGCAGGAGCTTTTCAAAACTTCCGCGCCTTTTTTACAGAGCTTTATGAAATTTGTGCACGCTCTTTCGGCAAAAACGTGAGCTTTACGCGCGCGAGCCGTTTTCGTTCGGATAGTAATAAAGGTAAAGCAGCGATTCGTTTTCACCGAGGCCGCGCCACTGGTATTGTAAGGCGCAGACATTTTCGCCGCCTGCATCTTTTTGCAGCGCCGCAAAAAGCGTATCGGTATCGTCTTCGGCGGAAACGCCATCCATGTTCACGTCGGTCGTGAACGGTCCGCCGAGCGCTTTTTCAAGCTTGTCGTAGCAGGTGCGCATGTATGAAAAGCCGTCATCATTCGGCGTGCACGGTACGGTGAGCTCTGCGTAGTTGAGCTTGCCGGCGGAGGTTTCATCGCCGCGGTATGCGTCAAACGAAAGCTGCGCGTCGGCGGTTTTGCCGTAAACGTCCACGGTATAGCCGGAGAGCGTCTGCTCGGTGACACCGAGTGTTTTCAGCGCGTCCGCTTTTTCCTGTCCACAGAGCCGATAAACGTTTCGGGGAATGAGGCTTTCGAGCCGGTTGAGCACCCGACAAGGCATGTAAATATCGCCAAAAGGCAGAACATGACCGCAAATTGCTTTTTCATAAATCGACCTTCTTAAAATAGGTGGTGTTTACTGGGGGCAAAGCGGTACATGGGGCTCATCCTTCCGAGTTTTACAACTCCATTATAGCATAAAGCTGTGGGCGAAAACTATGGAAGAAATCGCCAAAACATCAGGGCGGCGGTTGGTGCAAATGTTATTTTACGCGGTGTGGGTCCGTTTTTCGTAAAAGCACGTTGTTTTCCGTGCTGTTTTCTGTATAATAAGAAATGAAAACACAAGCTGTGCAGCGGAAAATGCTGCGGCTTTGAAACGATAAATCAGACACGAAAAAGGAGAGCCTTATGAATTATACGGAAAACGTAATCGTGCCGGAGCGCACGCTTTTGGTCTCGCTGGACACAGGCGAGTATGACGCGGAGGAATCGCTGCGCGAACTGTGGGAGCTTGCAAAAAGCGGCGGCGCGGAGCCTATTGCGACGATGATGCAGAAGCGCCCCTCCCCGGAGACCGCGACGTGCGTAGGCAGCGGCATGGTGGAGGAAATTCGGAATTTCTGCGAGAACAACGAGATTGAGCTGATTATTTTTGACCGCGAGCTGACGCGACGCAGATCCGCAACCTTGAAAATGCGACGGACGTGCGCGTTGTGGACCGCACGATGCTGATCCTCGATATTTTTGCGCAGCGTGCGCAGAGTCGCGCAGGTAAGGTGCAGGTGGAAGCGGCGCAGCTGAAATACCTTCTGCCGCGTTTGACCGGCAAAGGCACGGCGCTTTCGCGTCTCGGCGGCGGTATCGGCACGCGCGCCCGGGCGAAACGAAGCTGGAGACCGACCGCCGACACATTCGCCGCAGAATTGAAGCGCTGCGCGAGCAGTTGAAGAAAATAGAAGTCGGCCGCCACGAGACGCAGCGCCGCCGCGAAAAGGACGGCACGGTGACGGTGGCGCTTGTCGGCTACACGAACGCGGGCAAATCGACCTTGATGAATCTCTTGACGCAAGCGGGCGTTTTGGCGGAGGATAAGCTTTTCGCGACGCTGGATCCCACGGCGCGCGCGTTGAAGCTGCCCGGCGGCAAGACCGTTATGCTCATCGATACGGTCGGCCTTGTGCGCCGCTTGCCACACCATTTGGTGGAGGCGTTCCGCTCTACGTTGGAGCAGGCTGCAACGGCGGACATCATTTTGAACGTGTGCGATGCTTCCAGCCCCGAAGCACGCACGCACTTGGACGTGACAAATGAAATTTTGCAGAGCCTCGGCTGCGGCGACCGCCCGGTTATCCCGGTGCTTAATAAATGGGATCTTGTGGGCGATGCGGACAGCGCTTTGCATTTGACGGGTGCGGTGCGCATCAGCGCGCTGAAAAACGAAGGCGTCCCGGCGCTTTTGCAGGCGATTGAAGATAACCTGCCGGTGAAGCCTGTGGACGTGACGGCGTTGCTGCCGTTTGCAAAGACGGGCATTGCGGCACAGCTGAGAAAAGCGGGCGCGCTCGTCTCCGAAGAATACGTGGCGGAAGGGCTCCTTATTCATGCCCGTGTGGAGCCGCGCGAAATGGCGCTGATAAAGCCCTATATCGTAGAAAACAATTCCGAAAGCGAAAATGTATAAAGCGGTGTATACAAATGTATAATATGCGCTTTATTCATTCAAAAATGCATACTTTTTGAAGATTGAATTTTGAAAAATACACAAATATAAAGCCGAAAAACCCGCATGAAATCTGGAAATTTTGACAACCTTCAAAAAAGATGAATAAATATTCAAAAAAGGGTTGATTTTTCCAGAAAACGGTGTATAATAGTGACCGTTGAAACAAATAATTCTCCGCCGCACGATGACGGCGGTTTATGAAAAAAGGAAGGGTTACATCATGGCAAAGGCAAAGAAGGATATTAAAAAGGTCGTTCTGGCGTACTCCGGTGGTCTGGATACCTCCATCATCATCCCGTGGCTGAAGGAAAACTACAACAACTGCGAGGTCATCGCGGTTTCCGCCGACGTGGGTCAGGGCACGGAGCTTGACGGTCTGGAAGAAAAAGCACTGAAGACCGGTGCATCGAAGCTCTACATTGAAGACCTCAAGGAAGAATTCATTCAGGAATATGTTTATCCCACCGTACAGGCAGGTGCGGTCTACGAGACAAGTACCTGCTCGGCACGTCCTTTGCCCGCCCGATCATCGCAAAGCGCATCGTTGAAATTGCCAAGCCGAGGGCGCAGACGCCATCTGCCACGCTGCACCGGCAAGGGCAACGATCAGGTTCGTTTCGAGCTGACCATTAAGGCGTTTGCTCCCGAAATGACCATCATCGCTCCGTGGAGAGAGTGGAGCATCAAATCGAGAGAAGAAGAAATCGAGTATGCGGAAGCACACAACATTCCGCTGAAGATCAACCGTGAAACCAACTACTCCAAGGATAAGAACATCTGGCATCTGTCCCATGAGGGTCTTGACCTTGAAGACCCGGCAAACGAGCCGCAGTACAACCACCCGGGCTTCCTTGAGCTCGGCGTTTCCCCGGAGCAGGCCCCGGATGAGCCCGCTTATGTGACAATCCACTTTGAAAAGGGCAAGCCGACCGCCATCAACGGCAAGGAAATGAACGGTGTGGAAGTTGTAACGACGCTCAATGAGCTCGGCGGCAAGAACGGCGTAGGCCTTGCGGATATCGTAGAGAACAGACTTGTCGGCATGAAGAGCCGCGGCGTTTATGAGACTCCGGGCGGTGCAATCCTTTACCACGCGCACAATAAGCTTGAAGAGCTGTGCCTGGACAGAGACACGTTCCACTACAAGCAGCAGATCGGTTTGAAGTTTGCAGAGCTTGTTTACTACGGCCAGTGGTTCACCCCGCTGCGCGAGGCGCTTTCCGCATTCGTAGATTCCACCCAGCAGACCGTTACCGGCGACGTCAAGCTGAAGCTTTATAAGGGCAACATCATTGATGCAGGTGTCACCTCTCCGTACAGCCTGTATGACCCGGAGATCGCAACGTTCGATGAGGATGAGGTCTACAATCAGGCGGATGCAAACGGCTTCATCAACCTGTTCGGCCTGCCGATCAAGGTTTATGCACACATGAAGGCAAAGACCGAAAATAAATAATCCAAAAGTAGATTTAGGGTAGGCATTCATCTGCCTGCCCTTTTCTGCCATAAACGGGAAGGAAAGATTCAGCCATGAAATTATGGAAAGGCCGCTTCCAGAAGGAGGCAGACCCGAAGACGAACGACTTTAACTCGTCTATTTCTATTGACAGCCGCATGTACAAAGAGGACATTGAGGGCAGCATTGCGCATGCCACAATGCTCGGCGCGGCGGGAATCATCAACAAAAGCGAAAGCGAAAAGATCTGCGCGGAGCTTGAGAAAATCGAAAAGGACATCGAGACGGGCGCTCTGCACATTGACCCCGATGCCGAAGATATTCACACGTTTATCGAGGGCGAGCTGACGGCGCGCATCGGCGACGCAGGCAAGAGATACATACCGCACGCAGCCGCAACGATCAGGTTGCGCTGGATGTTCGTCTGACGCTGCGCAAGGAGTGCGCGGGGCTCATGGAACAGTTAAAAGAGCTCATTAACGTACTGTGCGACCAGGCGGAGGAATATGCCGACACCGTTATGCCGGGCTACACGCATTTGCAGCGCGCACAGCCCATCACGTTCGGGCATCATTTAATGGCGTATGCCGAAATGTTCCTGCGCGACATCGGCCGTATGCAGGACGCGTTAAAGCGTATGGACGTTTGCCCGCTCGGCTCCGGCGCTTTGGCCGGAACGACGTACCCGCTCGACCGTGATTTGACGGCGAAGCTGCTCGGCTTCTCCGGCGTGAGCCGCAACAGCCTCGACGGCGTTGCCGACCGCGATTTCTGCGCGAAATCGCCGCGGCGATTTCGCTTGCGATGGTGCATCTTTCGAGATTTTCCGAGGAGATCATTCTTTGGTGCTCGTGGGAGTTTAAATTCATCGAGCTGGACGACGCGTTTTCCACCGGCTCCAGCATCATGCCGCAGAAGAAGAACCCGGATATTACGGAGCTTATCCGCGGCAAGAGCGGACGCGTGTTCGGCGACCTGATGGCGCTTTTGACCATGATGAAGGGTCTGCCGCTCGCGTACAACAAGGACATGCAGGAGGACAAGGAAGCCGTGTTTGACGCGGTGGATACCCTGCGCCTGTGCCTGACGCCGTTTATCCCGATGCTGAAAACAATGCGCGTTTTGAAAGAGAACATGCGCGCCGCAGCGGCAAAGGGCTTCATCAATGCAACGGATTGCGCGGATTATCTGGTGGCTTCAAAGGGCCTGCCGTTCCGCGATGCGTATAAGATTACGGGCGAGCTTGTCGCCTTGTGCATCGAGCGCGGCCTGACGCTGGAGACGCTGCCGATCGACGAATACAAAAAGGTCTGTAATGCGTTCGACGAGGGCGTGTACGAGGCCATCAACCTTGAAAAATGCGTGCGCGACCGCAAGGTCAAGGGTGCGCCGTGCCCGGAAAACGTCCGCGCGGCGGCAAAAGAAGTGCGCACGATCGTAAACGGGCTATAAATCAATTTTACCTTTGTTGGGGGTATCGAAATGGAAAAGATTAAGGTCGGCGTCGTGGGCGCCACCGGTTATGCGGCGCGGAGATTTGCCGCCTGATTGCGGGGCATCCCGCAGCGGAGCTTGCGGCCATCAGCTCTGTAAGCTTGAGGGACAGGCTTTGTCGGACGTTTACCCGGCATACCGCGAAATGTGCGACCTCATCTGCACCACGCAGGAAGCGGTTGTGGAAAAAAAGCGATGTCATCTTGCCGCTTTGCCGCACGGCCTTTCGCAGGAGCTTGCTGCGGAGTGTGACAAAAAAGGCAAGGCGTTCATCGACCTCGGCGCGGACTTCCGCTTAAAGAGCGAGGAAGAATACACCGAGTGGTACGGCGGCACATTTACGGATAAGGCGCTGCACGAAAAAGCCGTGTACGGTCTGCCGGAGCTGTTCCGCGAGGAAATTAAAAAGACGAAGCTCGTTGCAAACCCGGGCTGCTACACCACGGCGGTGCCGCTTGCACTCGTGCCGGCGCTGGAAAAGGGCTATATCGAGACGACCGGCATCATCGCAAATTGCGCGTCCGGCGTGACCGGCGCGGGCAGAAGCCGGCGCAGAACAGCCACTACCCGGAGCTGAATGAGGGTATGTCCGCGTATAAAGTCGCGTGCCACCGCCATACGCCGAAATCGAGCAGACGCTTTCCAAAATTTCGGGTGAGAAAATGCACATCACGTTCGTGCCGCATCTGCTGCCGGTGAACCGCGGCATTTTAGCGACATGCTATGCAAAACTCAAGCCGAGCGTTACGGAGGAAATGCTTCGCGCGGCGTATGAGGAAAGATACGGCAAAGAGCCGTTTGTGCGGTTGCTGCCAAAGGGCAAGAGCGCCGATATTCACAACATCAAGTACACGAATTTCTGTGACGTGTCCATCTTTACGGACCCGCGCACCGGCACGTTCATCGCCATCAGCGCTATCGATAACATGGTGAAGGGCGCGGCAGGGCAGGCCATTCAGAACATGAACATTCTGTTCGGTCTGGACGAGACCTGCGGCTTAAAGCTCGTTCCGCCGGCATTCTAAAAGAGTACGAAATTAAGGAAAAGCGATTTTTATATAAGGAGCAATTCAGTATGCAGTTTATCGAAGGCGGCGGTCACCGCAGGCCAAGGCTTTTAGGCCGGCGGCATCCACTGCGGCATCCGCAAAAATAAGTCCAAAGCCGATCTGGCTATGATTTTCAGCAAAACACCGTGTGCGGCGGCAGGCGTTTACACGCAGAACCTTGTAAAGGGTGCGCCGATTCTTGTCACACGCAAAAATATCGCGGACGGCCGCGCACAGGCGGTCATCTGCAACAGCGGAAACGCCAACACCTGCAACGCAGACGGCGAAAAGAAAGCGTGGCGCATGTGCGAAATCGCGGGCGAAGCGCTCGGCATTGACCCGCACGATGTCATCGTCGCGTCTACGGGCGTTATCGGGCAGATTTTGCCGATCGCGCCGATTGAGAATGCAGCCCCGGCGTTGGCGGCACTGCTGAACGAAAACGGCTCCAACATGGCGGCAAAGGCCATCATGACGACCGACACCATCGAAAAAGAGTGCGCCGTAAAGATTACGCTTGGCGACAAAGAGGTGTGCATCGGCGGCATCTCCAAGGGTTCCGGCATGATCCACCCGAACATGGCGACGATGCTGTGCTTTGTCACGACGGACTGCGCCATTTCCGTGCCGATGCTGCAAAAGGCCATTAAGGCGGCGGCAGACACCACATTCAACATGATCAGCGTGGACGGCGATACCTCCACGAACGACACGCTTGCCATTATGGCGAACGGCGAGGCGGAAAACGAGGAGATCACCGAAGAAAACGAAGCGTACAAGACGTTTCTTGAGGCGCTGACGGCGGTTTGCAGAAAGCTTTCCATGATGATGGCGGGCGACGGCGAGGGCGCAACGAAGCTGCTCATCTGCAAGACGACCGGCGCGAAGGATTGGGAGACGGCGAAGACGGTTGCAAAGTCCGTCATCTGCTCTTCTCGCTCAAGCTGCCATGTTCGGCGAAGACGCCAACTGGGGTCGCGTGCTGTGCGCCATCGGTTATGCCGGTGCGGATATTGACATCAACAAGGTGGACGTGTCCTTTAAGAGCGCGTACGGGCAGGTAGATGTCTGCGTGAACGGTGCGGGCATCAACTTCAGCGAGGAAGAAGCCGCAAAAGTGCTGCACGAAAAGGAAATTACCATTCTGGTGGAGCTCAACAGCGGCGACGCGGAGGCGGAAGCCTTCGGCTGCGACCTCACCTATGACTATGTGAAAATCAACGGAGATTACAGAACATGAGTGAAGAAAAGAAGATCGGCATCTCGAACAGCGACCGCGCCCATGTGCTCGTGCAGGCGATGCCGTATATCAAAAAGTGGGCGGGCGAGACCATCGTCGTCAAATACGGCGGCAATGCTATGATTAACCCGGAGCTGAAAGAAGCCGTGATGAACGATATTGTGCTGATGCAGCTCGTCGGCGTGAATGTCGTGCTGGTGCACGGCGGCGGCCCGGAGATCAGCGGCATGCTGAAAAAGATCGGCAAGGAAAGCCGCTTTGTCGGCGGTATGCGCTACACCGACGCGGAGACGATGGACATTGTGCAGCAGGTGCTGGCAGGCAAAGTCAATAAAGACCTCGTACAGCTTTTGGAAAACACCGGCGGCAAGGCGGTCGGCCTGTGCGGCCTTGACGGTTCCATGCTGAAGGCGGATAAGCTGCCCGCAGCCGAGGACCTCGGCTTTGTGGGCGAGATCCGCGAAGTGAACACGAAGATCGTTGAAGACGCCATTGCTTCCGGCTACACACCCGTTATCTCTACGGTGGCGGCAGGCTACCACGGTGAGGTGTACAACATCAACGCCGATGTGGCGGCGGCGCGCATTGCGGCGGAGCTCGGCGCGCGCAAGCTCATTTTGATGACCGATATTGTCGGTCTGCTGCGGGATAAGGACGACGAAAACACGCTCATCCCGGTCGTAAACGTCAGTGACGTGCCGAAGCTGAAGCGCGACGGCATCATCAGCGGCGGCATGATTCCGAAGATTGACTGCTGCGTGGAGGCTGTGCGCCGCGGCGTAGAGCGCGCGCATATCATCGACGGCAGAACGCCGCACTCCATTCTGGTCGAGCTCTTCACCGATGAAGGCATCGGCACGATGTTCTATTAAGAGGGGAAAACCGCGCCCGTACCCGTGAACGAAAACGGCGAATGGGAGACGCACTGGGGTTCGTCGGCGATAGTATCGGTGTGGAAGACAAGTACGGATATGTTTTCAACAGGGTACAGACGATATTGTGGAAACAAAAGGAATCTTGAATATGAGTTTTGAAGCAATTAAAAAGCAGGAACAGGAGTATATCCTCCATTCCTACGGCCGTGTGGACGTGGCGCTCAGCACGGCAAAAACGCCGAGGCTTGGGACGTGGAGGGCAAGCATTACTACGATTTCACCTCCGGCATCGGCGTAAATGCGCTGGGCTATTGCGACGAGGGCTGGGTGAAGGCCGTCACCGAACAGGCGGGCAAAATTCAGCACATGTCGAACTATTATTACTGTGATAAAAACACGCAGCTTGCGGAACTGCTTGCAAAAAACAGCGGTCTTTGCCGTTCGTTCTTCTGCAACAGCGGCGCGGAAGCGAACGAGTGCGCCATTAAAATTGCCCGTAAATACGGCGAAAAGAAGCACGCGTATAAGATTGTCACGCTGGAAAATTCTTTTCACGGCAGAACGCTCACCACATTGGCGGCAACGGGTCAGGACGGCTTTCATCGGCTTTTCACCCCGCTGACCGAGGCTTTGTGTACGCCAAGGGCAACGACGTGGAAGACCTGAAAGCGAAGCTCTCTGACCCCGAGGTTTGCGCCGTGCTGCTGGAGAGCGTGCAGGGCGAAGGCGGTGTGGTGCCGATGGAGGAAGACTATTTAAAGGCCGTGCGTGCACTGTGCACGGAGCGTGACGTGCTGATGATGCTTGACGAAGTGCAGACGGGCATCGGCCGCACGGGCTACTTCTTCAGCTATCAGCGCGCAGGCATTCTGCCGGACGTTGTAACGGCGGCGAAGGGGCTTGGCGGCGGCTTGCCGATCGGCGTATGCATCGCGGGCGAGAAAGTAAAGGACAGCTTTGCCCCGGCATGAACGGCTCCACGTTCGGTGCAAACCCCGTGGTGTGCGCCGGTGCGGTGGAGGTCGTTTCCCGCGTATCCAAGCCGGAATTCTTAAAAGAAGTGCAGGAAAAAGGTGAGTATTTCAAAGAGCGGCTGCTTAAAATGCCGAACGTCGAGTTTGTGCGCGGCCGCGGCATGATGATCGGCGTGAAAGTGAAGGACAAGGACGCCCATGATGTGCTGAATGCTTGCGCGAAAGCGGGTCTGCTCATTTTGACGGCGAAGGACCTTGTGCGCTTCCTGCCGCCGCTCACCATCACAAAAGAAGAGATCGATGCCGGTCTCGCGATTTTTGCGGAACAGATTAAATAAACGGAGGAAATTCCCATGAAACATTTATTAAAACTGCTCGATCTCTCCAAAGAGGAGATCATCGACATTCTGAACCTTGCCGACCAACTCAAGTATGAGACAAAGCACGGCATCGAGCACCACCACTTAAAGGGCAAGTGCCTTGCCATGATTTTTGAGAAGTCTTCCACCAGACGCGCGTTTCGTTTGAAGTGGGCATCAATCAGCTCGGCGGCTATGCCGTTGTGCTCGCGGGCGAAGGCTCGCAGATCGGTCGCGGCGAGCCGGTGCAGGACACCGCACGCGTGCTTTCCCGCTATGTGGACGGCATCATGATCCGCACCTTCGAGCAGAAGGAGGTCGAAGACCTCGCAAAGTACGGCTCCGTGCCGGTCATCAACGGTTTGACGGATTTCTGCCACCCGTGCCAGATCTTAGCCGACCTCATGACGATCCGCGAATATAAGGCTCGTTCGACGGCCTGAAGATGTGCTTCATCGGCGACGGCAACAACATGATGAACTCCCTCATCGTCGGCGGCCTGAAGGTTGGCATGGAAGTTGCTGTGGCTTGCCCGGAGGCTACCGCCCGCCGCAGGAGATTCTCGATTTTGCAGCCGGCTATGACTGCTTCACGCTGACCGATGACCCGATGGTTGCCGCAAAGGACGCAGATGTCGTTATCACCGACGTGTGGACATCTATGGGTCAGGAAGAAGAGCGTGCAGCACGCGAAAAGGCGTTTGCTGGCTATTGCATCGATGAGAAGATCATGGGCGTTGCAAAGAGCGATGCCATTGTACAGCACTGTCTGCCGGCACACCGCGGCGAGGAGATTACCGAAGAGGTGTTCGAGGCGAACGCAGGCCCAATCTTCGACGAAGCGGAGAACCGCCTGCATGCACAAAAGGCCGTTATGGTCGCGTTAATGAAAGATTGATTGTACAAAACGCTGTGTTTTCGCACGGCGTTTTGTATTTGCCTTTTGAGAAATTATGCGGTATAATTAAAAAACAGAAATACCGCGCACGATATGTGCGTGAAATAACCGTTTCAGCCATTACGCGCAAAGCGATTGCATGTCGTATATTTATGCAGACACAAATGCGCCGGAGAGGAGACAGCTTATGCTCAGAGAACAGTTGTGGTTTGATTTTTGTGACGATTTGCCCATTGAGATCGAGCAGAGGATTGACGAGGGCATTTTGGAAGCGGAACGCTTTAAAGAGCGTGCCGAGCAGGTAAAGGAAATGCCGCGCGGCGCGGCGCGTACCGCCGCAGGCGCAGAGCTTTTAGAGCAGCTTTGTGCGCTTGAAAACCCGCAGGACGAAGACGAGCCGTCCGACCTTCCGGGCATCAAGGCGGCATCTGTCGGTGAGCCGAAAGAGAAAGCCGAAGCGGATTGCGACAAAATCTACGGCGCGTGGCTTGGCCGCTGTGCGGGTTGCCTGTTGGGTCAGCCGGTAGAGGCTGGCGGCGTGCACGCATCAACGGGCTTTTGAAAGAGACCGGCAACCTGCCGCTGCAAAACTACATTTCGTCCGATATCGGGCCTGTTCTGCGCGAAAAATACAACGTGCGCGACGACGGACACGCCTACGGCGCGGAAAAAACCGGGTGGATCAACAACGTCTCTTACATGCCGGAGGACGATGACACGAACTACACGCTCATCGCGTTAAAGCTCGTCGAGCAGTACGGGCGCGATTTCACACCCGATGACGCGGCGGAAAACTGGCTGATGAACCTGCCGCTTTTACACCTGTGCACGGCGGAGCGCGTGGCATATATCAACCTCGCACAATCCGTTTTCCCTCCGGAATCGGCGTTGTACCGCAACCCGTACAGGGAATGGATCGGCGCACAGATCAGGGGCGATTTGTTCGGCTATATTTGCCCCGGCGATATGGAAACGGCGGCGGAAATGGCATGGCGCGATGCGTCCATCTCTCACGTGAAAAACGGCATCTACGGCGAAATGTGGATTGCTCGATGCTTGCGAAAGCGGCGGTTAACGACGACATGCGACCATCATTCGCTCCGGCATGAAGCAGATCCCGAAAAAGAGTCGTCTTTATGAAGAGCTTGCGGAAATTTTGAGCCGCTTTGAAAGCGGCGACACCGCTGAGGAGACGAAAGCATATATCCTCGGCAAGTACGATGAAAATAATCAGCACCACTGGTGTCACACCGTCTCGAATGCGGCAATCGTCGCGATGGGCTTATTGTGGGGCAAGAAGGACTTCACCTACACGATGGAGCTGTGCCTGACGATGGGTTTTGACACGGACTGCAACTGCGCCACGGCGGGCTCTGTGCTTGGTATGGTACTGGGTGCACAACTTTTGCCGGAGGTCTGGACGGCGCCGCTCAACGACCGTGTGCTTTCCGGCGTGGACGGCTTCGGACTCGTGCATATTTCGGACATGGCAGCGCGTACACAGCGCTTGCCGAGTAAAAAATAATAAGTTTTTTGCGGGCATACGGCTTTTTGGCGGTGTGTCCGCTTTTTATACGGAAAACCCGCGTGCCGTTCACAATTTTTTCGGAATTTTCGGCTATTCAAAAGGGCTGAGATATGATATACTATAAGGCAGTATGGGCTTTTCTGCCCTTTGGTTTTGAAAGGAAAAACGGCATGATCGTTCTCGGCATCGACCCCGGCTACGCCATTGTCGGCTACGGCGTGGTGGAAATGAAAAATAACCGTTACCGCACGTTGGAGCACGGCGCGGTGACAACCAAAGCGGGCACGGATTTCAACCGCCGTTTGGAGATTATTTATAACGGCATCGCGCAGGTTTTGGCGCAGTATCACCCGGATGCGGTCTCCGTGGAAAAGCTCTATTTTTCAAACAACAAAACGACCGGCATCGGTGTGGCGGAAGCCCGTGGCGTCATTTTGCTTGCGGCGCAGAAGGCCCGCGTGCCTGTTTTTGAATACACCCCCGTGCAGGTGAAATTGGCCGTTACGGGATATGGCAAGGCCTTAAAGCCGCAGGTGATGGAAATGACCCGCCGCCTTTTGTGCCTGCGCGAGGTGCCGAAGCCGGACGACACGGCGGACGCGCTCGCCATTGCCATTTGCCACTGCCATGCCTCCGGCACGGCGCTGCGGCAGTTTTTGAGGTAACGCCGTCTATTTGGACAGAGAGTACAGAGGTATAGAAAGGACAAAAGCGATGTTTTACAGTCTTACCGGGAAACTTGTACACATGGAGCCGGGCGTTGTCGCTATTGAATGCGGTGGCGTGGCGTTTAAGTGCTTCACTTCCATGAATACGCAGAAAACATGCCGCGCATCGGCGAAACGGCTACGGTCTATACGCATTTAAACGTGCGCGAGGACGCGCTTGATTTATACGGCTTCTCTACAAAAAGCGAGCTGAACTGCTACAAGATGCTGACGACCATCAGCGGCGTGGGCCCGAAGGCGGCGCTCTCCATTTTATCCGAAATGACCCCGGAGGCGTTGCCATGGCGGCGCTCCGGCGACAGCAAAAGTTCAAAGGCGAGCGGCGTGGGCCCGAAGCGTTGCACAGCGCATCGTGCTGGAATTGAAAGACCGCGTGAAGAAGATGGGCTTTACGGGCGGCACGCTGGAACTGACCGGCACGGACGACGCGGGCATTGTTTCCGCGTCTCAGAATGCCGAGCAGGCCGTACAGGCGCTTATTGTGCTCGGCTATACACAGTCCGAGGCCGCGCAGGCCGTGGCGAAGCTGGACGGCTCCCTCTCTACGGAAGAACTTATTCGCGGCGCTTTAAAGAGTATGGCAAGCCGCTTTTAATACACGCTGAAAGGAGAGTGCTTTTCGCGTGACGTTTGACAGAGACAACGAAATGGATTTTGAAAACCGCGTTATTGCGCCGGAGTATGTGCCGGAGGACGCGGAGGTGGAAAACCCGCTGCGCCCGCGTACCTTTGCGGACTATGTGGGCCAGGAAAAGGTAAAAGAAAACTTAGAGGTGTTCATTCAGGCGGCAAAGCAGAGAAAAGAATCGCTTGACCACGTTTTGCTCTACGGCCCGCCGGGCCTCGGCAACGACGCTTGCGGGCATCATTGCAAACGAGCTCGGTGTCAATCTGCGCATCACGAGCGGCCCGGCTATCGAAAAGCCGGGCGACCTCGCCGCATTATTGACGAATCTGAACCCCGGCGACGTGCTGTTCATCGATGAGATTCACCGTCTGCCGCGCAGTGTGGAGGAGATCTTGTACCCCGCCATGGAGGACTTTGCGCTCGACATTATTACAGGCAAGGGGCAAATGGCGGCGTCCTATCATCTGCCGCTGCCGCGCTTTACGCTTGTCGGTGCAACGACGAGAGCCGGTCAGCTCTCTGCGCCGCTGCGCGACCGTTTCGGCGTGGTGCTGCGTTTGGAGCTCTACGAACCGAAGGAGCTTGCGAAAATCGTCACCCGCAGCAGCCGGCATTTTAGGCATCGACATTGAAGCGGTACGGTGCGCTGGAGATTGCCTCGCGCTCGCGCGGTACGCCGCGTATCGCAAACCGCATGTTAAAGCGCGTGCGCGACTTTGCGCAGATCATGAGCGACGGCGTCATCACATACAGCACGGCGAAGATTGCGCTTGACCGCCTCGAGATTGACGAGCTTGGGCTCGATTCCGGCGACAGACGCATGTTGAACGCGATTATCCAGTATTATAACGGCGGCCCCGTGGGTGTGGAAACGCTGGCGGCGGCCATCGGCGAGGAAGCCGTGACGATCGAAGACGTTGTGGAGCCGTATCTGATGCAGATCGGCTTTTTGCAGCGTACCCCGCGCGGCCGCTGTGCCACACGCGCGGCTTACCTGCACCTCGGACTTACGCCGCCGGGAACCGTTGCGGACGATAACCCGAGATTCGACGTATGACACTCTTTTGGAAACGCATGCAATCGGCATGCGGGGGAAACAGGTTGAAAAGAATCAAAAAAGTCACCCCTTAAAATTTTTGACATAAAAAGGAGCATACGATTATGGGAAGATTATTCGGTACAGACGGTGTTCGCGGCGTCGCGAACCATGACCTCACCTGCGAGCTTGCAATGAAGCTTGGCCGCGCGGCCGCTGCCGTGCTCATCAACAAATCAAACCGCCACCCGCGCGTCATCATCGGCAAGGATACCCGCCTTTCGAGCGACATGCTGGAAAACGCATGGCGGCCGGCCTGTGCAGCGTAGGCGCATCGGTCGTTCTGCTGGGCGTTGTGCCTACCCGGCCGTGGCGTACCTTGTGGAAAATACAAGGCAGACGCCGGTGTGATGATTCTGCATCGCACAACTCTTACGAGTATAACGGCATTAAAATTTTCAGCGGCGACGGCTACAAGCTGCCGGACGACCTTGAGGAGCGCATTGAGTCTCTGATCCTCGGCGAAGCGGCTCTGCCGCCGCTGCCCGCAGACAGCGACCTCGGCACGGTGTCGCATGCGCCGAACGCGCTGCGCGATTACATCGATCACGTGAAGTCCACGGTGCACTTCTCGCTGACAGGCCTTGAAATCGCGCTCGACTGCGCGAACGGCTCCTCCGCGATGACGGCGGAAACACTGTTTACGGAGCTCGGCGCCAAGGTGCACATGCTGCATGATGAGCCGAACGGCACGAACATCAACGATAACTGCGGTTCCACCCACATGGAATCGCTCGTGGAATATGTGAAGACGCATAAGGTCGACGCGGGCATCGCGTTTGACGGCGACGCCGACCGCTGCCTTGCCGTGGACGAAAACGGCGAAGTCATCGACGGCGACTTCATCATGGCAATCTGCGGCTCGATATGAAGAGCCGCGGTAAGCTGAATAAGGACTGCATCGTCGGCACCATCATGACGAACCTCGGCTTTGTAAAGTGCTGCGAAGCAAACGGCATCCACTTTGAAGCGACGAAGGTCGGCGATCGTTACGTGCTGGAAGAAATGCTGCTTGAAAACTACAGCTTTGGCGGCGAGCAGAGCGGCCACGTCATTTTCCGCGATTTCGCAACGACCGGCGACGGCCAGCTGACGGCAGCGCAGCTTTTGAGCATCTTAAAGCAGCGCGAAGCAAAGCTTTCTTCCCTCAAGACCGTCATGGAGCGCTACCCGCAGACGATGGTGAATATCAAGGTCTCGCCGGAGGGCAAGCTGGCGTTCCACACCGACCCGAAGGTGAAGAAGGCTATTCAGCAGGCAACCGCAACGCTGAACGGCGAAGGCCGCGTCATTGTGCGCCCGTCCGGCACAGAGCCGCTGCTGCGCGTCATGGTGGAAGGCAGAGATTTGACGCTGATTGAAAAGCTTGCAAACGATATTTCTGAAGTGATTAAGGAAGAATTGGTCTGATGAGAGCTGCAAACTGGAAAGACTATGAATTGATTGATACCGGCTCCGGCGAGCGGTTGGAGCGGTGGGGAGACATTCTCCTCATCCGCCCCGATCCGCAGATCATCTGGAAGTCGGAGAAAAAAGATCCCCGTTGGCGTTCCGCTCACGCGCGCTATAAACGCTCCTCTACGGGCGGCGGCAAATGGGAGGTTTATAAAAAGCTGCCGGACGTGTGGAAAATCACGCGCGGCGACCTCACGTTCCGCTTAAAGCCCATGGGCTTTAAGCACACGGGCGTTTTCCCGGAGCAGGCCGTGAACTGGGATTACACCGCGGCGCGCATCCGTGCGGCAAAGGAGAAAAATCCCGAGCGCGAAATTAAAATTCTAAATTTATTCGGCTATACCGGCGCGGCGACGCTCGCGTGTATGGAAGCGGGCGCGACGGTCACGCACGTAGATGCCTCCAAGGGCATGGTGCAGTGGGCGCGCGAAAACGCAGCGGCATCGAATTTGGCAGAGCGCCCGGTGCGCTGGCTCGTCGATGACTGTGTGAAGTTTGTGCAGCGCGAAATTCGCCGCGGCAACCATTATGACGGCATCATCATGGACCCGCCGTCCTACGGACGCGGCCCCGGCGGCGAGGTGTGGAAGCTTGAGGAACAGCTTTACGGTCTTGTTGAAATGTGCGTGCCGGTCTTGACGGACGATCCGCTGTTCTTTATTTTGAATTCGTACACAACGGGACTTTCTCCGTCCGTTATGGCGTATCTGCTCGGCGTTTTGCTGCGCCCGAAGTTCGGCGGCTATGTTTCCGCCGATGAAATCGGCTTGCCGGTGACGGAAACGGGGCTTGTTCTGCCCTGCGGCAGCACGGCAATCTGGTCGGGCGAGCCGGTATAACGGGACTTTTTTTGAAACGGAAGGGATAAAATGGCGTTTATTGAGTGCAGAGACCTGCATTTTTCATACAGCGGAGAGAGCGGCGAGGTCCTGCACGGCGTCGATCTCGACATTGAAAAGGGTTCGTTTGTGGCGCTGCTCGGCCACAACGGCTGCGGTAAATCCACCATGGCGAAGCTGTTTAACGGTATGCTGGTGCCGACTTCCGGCACCGTGACGGTGGACGCATCGATACCGCCGTGGAGGAAACGCAGCTTGACGTGCGCCGCCGCGTGGGCCTTGTGCAGCAGAACCCGGATAACCAGCTTGTCGCGGGTATTGTTGAGGAAGACGTGGCATTCGGCCCGGAAAACCTCGGTATTGAGCCCGCAGAAATCCGCCGCCGTGTCGATGCGGCACTGAAAGCGGTCAACATGTACGAGTACCGCGACCATGCGCCGCATAAGCTCTCCGGCGGTCAGAAGCAGCGCGTCGCGATTGCGGGTGTTATCGCGATGGAGACCATGTGCGTTGTGCTTGATGAGCCGACCGCCATGCTGGACCCGCGCGGCCGACAGGAGGTTATGGATACTATTCGGTATCTGAACCGCGAAAAGGGTATCACCGTCATTCTCATCACGCACTACATGGACGAGGCCGTGCAGGCCGACCGCGTGGTGGTGATGGACGGCGGCAACATTCTGACGGACGGCAACCCGCGCACGGTGTTCGCGCAGGTGGAGCTTTTGAAGCGCCACAAGCTCGACGTGCCGCAGGCAACGGAGCTTATTTACCGCTTAAACGCCGCCGGGTGCAGCATTTACGGCACGCCGCTCGATGAAGACGAGTGCGTAAAAGCAATTGCGGAGTATTTAAAATTGGGATAAGAATATAAAAGGGATTTTGTTTTTTGTGCGGGGCAAGAACCGAAAGGACCTGCACCCGGCAGAGGAAACGAGGAAAATCGATGGCAATTTTGGAAACCAAAAATCTCACATATACCTACGGCGCCGGCACGCCGTTTGAAAAAACGGCAGTGGAAAACGTGAATCTTTCCGTAGAAAAGGGCGCGTTCGTCGGCGTGATCGGGCATACGGGCAGCGGTAAATCCACGCTGATCCAGATGCTCAACGGCCTCATCCGCCCCACAAGCGGGCAGGTGCTTTTAAACGGCGAGGACATTTGGGCAAAGCCGAAGGAAATTCGCCGCGTGCGTTTTCAGGTGGGCATGGTGTTCCAGTACCCGGAATACCAGCTGTTTGAAGAGACCGTCATCAAAGACATCATGTTTGGCCCGAAAAACATGGGGCTTTCCGATGAAGAAGCACTGAAGCGCGCTAAAGAAGCGGCACACTTTACAGACTTAAAGCCCGAGCTTTTGGAGAAATCTCCGTTTGAGCTTTCGGGCGGCGAAAAGCGTCGTGCAGCCATTGCGGGCGTCATCGCCATGGACCCGGAGGTGCTCATTTTGGATGAGCCCGCCGCCGGTCTTGACCCGAAGCAGAGATGTTATCTTAGCGCAGATCTCCGAATATCACCGCCAGCGCGGCAACACCATTTTGCTTGTTTCCCACAGTATGGAGGACATCGGCCGCGTGGCAGACCGCGTGCTTGTGATGAACAACGCCCATGCCGAAATGTACGACGAGACCCGCGCCGTGTTCTCGCGCGGCGAGCTTTTGGAGCCGATGGGTCTGCGCCTGCCGCAGATCACGTCCATCATGCGCCGTCTGCGCAAAATGGGCCTGCCGGTCAGCGAGACGGTTTTAAATGTAGACGAAGCCGTCATGGAGCTTTTGCCGCTCCTCAAAAAAAGGAAAGAGGAGGACAAAAACCATGCTATCTGATGTCACCATGGGGCAGTTTTTCCCCGGCAAGTCCGTCATGCACCGGCTCGATCCGCGCATTAAAATGTGCCTGACCGTGTATTTCATCGTGCTCATTTTCTGCTCGAAGAATTTTGTCACGCTCGGCGCGACGATTCTTATGAGCCTGCTTGGCGTGGTGCTTTCCAAAGTGCCGCTGAAGCTCTATTTAAAAAGCATGAAGCCTATTTTGTTCATCGTGGTGTTCACCGGCGTATTGAATTTGTTTTACGGCACCGGCGACCCGATCTTCACGCTCGGGTTCATTCACATTACGCGAAACGGCATCGTGAACAGCATCATGATCGCCGTGCGCATCGTGGTGCTCATCCTCATCAGCTCTATTCTGACGTTCACAACGTCCCCGACGCAGTTGACAGACGCCATTGAGCGCCTGCTAAAGCCGCTGGCGCTGCTGCATGTGCCGGTGCATGAATTCGCAATGATGATGACGATCGCGCTGCGCTTTGTGCCGACGCTCCTCGAAGAGACCGAGAAGATCATGGCGGCGCAGAAGGCCCGCGGTGCAGATATGGAAAGCGGCGGCCTGATGCAGCGCATCAAGCGCTGATCCCGGTGCTTATTCCGCTGTTTGTTTCCGCGTTTCGCCGCGCGTTCGACCTTGCAACAGCCATGGAAAGCCGCTGCTACCACGGCGGCGAGGGGCGCACGAAAATGAAGGTGCTGCACCTTTCAAAAGTAGATTACATCACGCTTATCGTGTGCGTTTTGTACCTTGCGGCGTTCATCACAGCGAACATTTTGCTGCCCGCCGCCATTGTGCGATAAAATTGAGGAGAAGCTATGGAACGAAACCTGCTGCTGAAAATTCAATATGACGGCAGCGCGTACCACGGCTGGCAGGTGCAGGAAAACGCCCGCAGTGTGCAAGGGGTGTTTCAGGAGGCGTTAAAGCAGGTTTTGCATACGCAGCCGGACATCAAAGCGTGCAGCCGTACGGATACCGGCGTGCACGCGCGGGAATTCTGCCTGAGCATGAAGCTTTCGCACAATATCCCGCCGGAGCGCCTTTTGGGCGCACTCAATCATTTTCTGCCGCCGGACATTGCTGTTCTTTCCTGCGAAGAAGTGCCGCTTGATTTTCACGCACGGTACTCCTGCTGTGGAAAACGGTATGTGTATGAAATCTGGAACAACCCCATTCGCAGCCCGTTTCTGCATGGGCGCGCGCTGCACTACTACCACCACATCGATGAAAAAAGCTGAACGAAGCCGCGCAACACTTTTTGGGTGCGCACGATTTCACTTCATTCTGTACACTCGATAACCGTGACATGGGGGACTTTACCCGCACGGTTACGGAAAGCTCCGTCACGCGCGAGGGCGACATGGTGCGCTTTACCGTGGCGGCGGACGGGTTCCTTTACAACATGGTGCGCATCATGACGGGCACTTTGCTCGCCGTGCAGCAGGGGCGCTTTGTCCCCGAGGACATCCCGAAGATCATCGAGGGGAAAAACCGCAAGCTTGCGGGGCCGACCGCCCCGGCGTGTGGTCTGTATTTAGAAAAGGTTTTTTACGAACCGCAGGTTTAAGAAAACAGATACGTTGTTTTGAAAAAAACAACGTATCTGTGGGCTTGTGTTCAGAAAAAGTGTTTTATGAATCGCAAATGTAAAATCTGCGGTTCGGTTGGATAAATGTTCTGTATTCCGATTTTTATAACGCGGAATAAGGGAGAAAAGTATGGCAAGAAAAAAGCATGAAGCGGAAAAAAAGCACACGCTGCGCAAAAAAGAAGCACTGCCTGTGCAGGATATGCCGGATGAAACGGAACACCCCGCGCTTTCGGAAAAGAAAAAACCGCGCGTATCGAGCTTTTGTACCGCATCATTGCGGCGCTGCTCATCGCGGTAGTGCTGCTTATCATTTTGGAAAATAAAGATAATTTAACGCCGGAAAACATCGGCAACTGGATCCGCACAAAGGCAGTCGGCTTCGGCTTTGGCGACGGCTATCCGGCGGAGCTGACCGGCAGCACAGCGCTTGTGGGTAATTTCGGCGCGGCTGACGGCAATTTGTACGTTGTGAGCGACACGGCGCTGACGGTTCTGAACGGCTCCGCAAAGGAGATGTTCTCCGCGCGCCACAGCTACAACGACCCCGCGGTCTCCGAAGCGAGCGGACGCTACCTTTTGTATAATGCCGGCGGCACGGGTTACCGTGTGGAGACGTCCTCCGGCACGGAGATTTCCGGCACGAGCGACAGCAGTATCACGACCGGCGTCATTTGCGATTCCGGCAAATTTGCGCTGGCGGTGCAGCCCTCGGACTACGCCTCCGAGCTGCGCGTATATAACAAAAACGGCAGCTTGCAGTATAAATACAGCTTTGCGGATTCCTATATTACGGCGGTGGCACTGAATACGGACGGCACAAGAGCCGCGGTGGCAAGCACCATCACACACGCAGGTACGCTCATTTCGCGCATTACGGTGCTGGATATGTCCGAAACGGAACCGATAGCGGAGTACGAAAGCGACGGCAACCTGATTTTTGCCGTGCAGTGGAACCGCAGCGGCCGCGTGACGGCCATCGGCGACACGGAAACGCTCGTCAGCGATACGAGCTATAACTTTACGCCGTATGCGTATGACGGCCGCACCGTGACGGCCTACACGCTCATCTTCGGGCGCGGTGGTCTCCGTTTCCAACTATGCTTACGGCGGCGACAGCACGCTGCTCATTTCCGTGACAGCGCAGAGCCTGTGGAAAGCGACCTTTCCGGCCGCGCCGTGTGGCTTTCCGCAGCGGGCAATAAGGTGGCGGCGCTGCTTTCAAGCTCCGTTGTGTCTACGGACCTCACGACCGGGCGGCAGGAAGCCGCCTGCAATGTGCCGGCCGATACAAAAAGCATCGCCATGGCGGACGAAAGCACCGTGTATCTGCTCGGCGTGCGCGAGATTCGGAAAGAAAATCTTAAGGTGATCGAGGCCGATAATACATTGTCGCAAACAGAGTAATGTGGTATAATCACTGTATCGCACAAGGCGCGCGGCAGGCGTGCTGGAAAAGGAGAGTGTTTTTATTGGGATGGATATTTGACATTGCCGTTGTGGTGCTTGTCATCATCGCGGCTGTCATCGGTGCAAAAAAGGGATTTTTCAGAGCATGCTTTGATTTCTGCGGCGCGCTCATCGCGATGATTGCGGCGGGGCTTTTGAGCAGTCCTGTTGCAGAGTGGATCTTTACAACGTTCTTTCGCCCCTCGCTTGTGGAGAAGATCTCTGCGGCGGTCATGGGGCTTGGCGCGGGCGAAGCGTGAACACCGTTTTCGATGCCTTCCCGGAGCTTATCCAGCGCGCGCTCGAGGCTGCCGGCATCACGCAGGGCAGTATCATGGCGCAGGTGCAGGATAAGACGGACAGCATCGCAGAGGCCATTACGGATGCACTCAGCCCCATGCTCATCAACGTCATCGGCGTGTTCGTCATGCTGGTGCTATTCGTATTGTTCATCGTGGTACTGAGAGGCGTTGCAACGCTTTTAACGGGCATTTTCTCGCTGCCGGTCTTAAGCGGCATCAACGGTGCGCTCGGCGCAGTATTCGATGTGCTGATGCTCGTGCTCATTTTGTGGGTCGTCCTCGCGTGTACGCAGGTATTTGTGCCCATGCTGAGCGCAGCGCAGCAGGTAAAGGTGCAGGCGTTTGAGAATACCTCCATGCTTTTGAAGCTGCTTGGCAGCTTTAACCCCGCTTACCACTTAATGCAGTGAGCAGCGGCTAAAAGGAGATTCGGAAATTCGTAAGGGAAAGGAACTACACTATGTCTGATGCCAAAAGCCAAAAGACAAAGAAACCCATCAATCAGAATTTAACGGTGCCGAACGCCATGTCTGTGTTCCGCATTTTGGTCATTCCGTTTTTTGCGTATTTTTTTTCTGAAAGGCAACCTTCACAGCGGCTATCGTCGCACTGGGGCTTTCCGCCTTTCCGATGCGCTGGACGGCATGATCGCGCGGCACTTCAACCAGATCACGGAATTAGGCAAAATGCTGGATCCGTTAGCCGATAAGCTGACGCAGGCACGGTGGCCATCTGTATCGCCGTGCACTACCCGTCCATTTGGCCGCTTTTGGCGCTGCTCGTCTTAAAGGAGCTCGTCATGCTGTGCGGCGCATGCTATCTGCTGAAAAACGGCAAAAAGCCGTGCGCGGCAAAGTGGTACGGCAAGGTCTCCACAACACTGTTTTATATCGCCATCGGACTCATCGTCGTCATGGACGGCTTTATGAAGGTTTCCGAGAGCACGTTCAATATCGCGTCCACCACGGCGCTCGTCATCACGGCGGGCTTCATGGTATACACGTTCATTCGATATTTCGGCGTGTTCCGCGAAATTTTGAGATCGACCGACGGCAAATACGATTTGAACCTGCCCGAAGAAATGCGGGCAAAGAAAGAGCGCACACCGAAAAACTAACGGTCTGCGCCGGAAAGGAAAATGTCTATGATGATGTGTACACGCTGCAAGAAGCGGCCTGCGGTTGTGTTCGTTTCCCCTTCAACGGATATGAACGCCACGCAGGGCTACTGTCTTGTCTGCGCAAAAGAGCTCGGCATTAAGCCGGTGAATGATATTATGGAGAAAATGGGCATCACGGAGGAGCAGCTGGAGGCGATGACCGAAAGCATGAACGATTTGATGTCGATGTCCGACGACGGCAGCTTTGAGCCGGGCGGCGCGGTGCCGTTCCCGTCCGAACTGCTGGGTCAATTCGGTATGAACGCAAACGGTGACGGTACAGAGCCGGAAACCCGCGAAAGCCAGCCGAATGACAAGAAAAAGAAGGAGAACTTCCACAAATCGAAGCGTAAGCACATTGCGGCGTACTGCACCGACCTCACCATGAAGGCGAGAAACGGCGAGCTGGATGCCATCATCGGCCGCGAGCGCGAGATTGAGCGTGTGGTGCAGATTTTGTCCCGCCGCACGAAGAATAATCCGTGTCTCATCGGTGAGCCGGGCGTCGGTAAAACGGCCGTTGCAGAGGGGCTTGCCCTGCGCATTGCGGCAGGCGAAGTGCCCGCGAAGCTGCGCAAAAAAGAAGTGCAGCTTCTGGATCTCACGGCGCTCGTCGCCGGTACGCAGTTCCGCGGCCAGTTTGAAAGCCGCATCAAGGGACTTGTGGACGAAGTGAAGCAGGACGGCAACATTATCCTCTTCATCGATGAGGTGCATAACCTCGTCGGCACAGGCGATGCAGAGGGCAGCATGAACGCGGCGAACATTCTAAAGCTGCGCTGTCCCGCGGAGAAATTCAGGTCATCGGCGCAACGACGTTCTCCGAGTACCGCAAGTACATTGAAAAAGACGCCGCACTGGAGCGCCGCTTCCAGCCCGTCACCGTGACAGAGCCGTCCATCGACGACGCAACGGATATCATCCGCGGCATCAAAAATTACTACGAAAAATACCATAACGTGCGCGTTTCCGACCAAATTGCGAAGCGCATCGTCGTGCTTTCCGAAAGATACATCAGCGACCGCTACCTGCCGGATAAGGCTATCGATTTGTTGGACGAAGCATGCGCCTGCGCCGCGCTGCGCAACAAAAAGCTTGCGGATTATGAAGAAGCAAATTTGAAGCTCGAAAAGCAGCGCAAGGCGGAAGCCGAGATCGAGGGCGCAGAGAATGTCGATTACGAAGCGCTTGCCGAAGCGAAATATAAAGTTGCGGCGCTCGAAAAAGAACTTGCCGCGTTTGACCCGAACGAAGTCACCGCGTCGGTAACGGAAGCGGATCTCGCGTATGTCATCGAGCTTTGGACGGGCATTCCCGCTGCAAAGATTGAGCAGAGTGAGCTCGGCAAGCTTGCCCACCTGGAAGAAAAGCTGAGCGAGCACATCGTGGGGCAGGAGGAGGCCGTCAAGGCTGTTTCCGCCGCCATCCGCCGCAGCCGCGTGCAGATCAACCCGCGCCGCCGCCCGGCCTCGTTCATCTTCGTCGGCCCCACCGGCACCGGCAAGACCGAGCTTGTGCGCGTGCTTTCGAAAGAGCTGTTCGATTCCCCGGAGACGCTCATCCGCCTCGATATGTCGGAGTTCATGGAAAAGCACTCGGTCTCGAAGATCATCGGTTCGCCCCCGGGCTATGTCGGCTACGATGAAGCCGGTCAGCTCACCGAAAAGGTGCGCCGCCGCCCGTATTCCGTTCTGCTCTTCGATGAGATCGAAAAAGCACACCCGGATGTTATGAACATCCTGCTGCAAATTCTCGACGAAGGCCGTATTACGGATGCGCACGGTCGCACGGTCAACTTTGAGAACACCGTCATCGTCATGACCTCCAACGCGGGCAGCAACAGCCGTGAAGCGCTCGTCGGCTTCAACCGCACCAGCGCGGACATCAGCCGCGAAAAGGCCATGCGCGCGCTGTCTGATTTCCTGCGTCCCGAGTTCCTGAGCCGCATCGATGAGATCGTCGTCTTCCGCCCGCTGAATGAGGAGGACTACAAGAAGATCGCGGTGCTCATGCTGAACGAGTACGTCGGCACGCTTAATGAGCGTGGCATCACGCTGCGCTGGACAGACGAAGCCGTCGCGAACATCGCGCATCGTGCCGTAGGCGGCAAGAGCGGCGCCCGCGATATCCGCAACGCTATCCGCCGCACCGTGGAAGACAAAATCGCGTCCTCATCGTCGAGAAAGGCGAAGGCAACGTCACCGGTATTCTCGTCACCGAAAAGGACGGCGAGATCGACGTGGAGTCAATCTAACCTTATAAACCGCAAATCCCCGCACAGCGCTGTTCATTAAAAGCCTGTGCGGGGATTTTTGTATGCGGAGGAAGTAAGCCCGATGTATTCAGTTTGTCAG
>ENA-OQLB01000235-OQLB01000235.1-human-gut-metagenome-genome-assembly--contig:-NODE-235-length-32739-cov-4.567828_pt1 | contig 32739 bp, 39 predicted proteins | sample MGYA00242656_ERZ504813 | MGnify/ENA primary metagenome ERZ504813 (study PRJEB26092, sample SAMD00036388) | human gut metagenome | host: Homo sapiens | study: EMG produced TPA metagenomics assembly of... | reverse complement strand
CCTTGTTGTAGATACCATACCTTTGCATCCCCTACCTAATCTTCATCTCTTATACCGGCGAAGCGCTCGACTACAAGACTCCATTGCTCAAAGCCTTGGCAGCCGTAGACAAAGCAGCGACAGACGTATGCCAGTTGTTCGACAAGAATATCACACGCGTTTATACCAATTTAGGCTGGGAACAAGAATATTTCCTCGTCGACTCGGCACTGTACAATGCCGCCCGGACCTTTGTCTAACCGGACGTACCCTGATGGGACACTCCTCGGCCAAAGACCAGCAGCTGGAGGACCACTATTTCGGCTCCATCCCCCCACGTGTCACAGCTTTTATGAAAGAACTGGAAATCGAATGTCACAAACTGGGTATCCCGGTCAAGACCCGCCATAACGAAGTAGCTCCCAACCAGTTTGAGCTGGCGCCTATCTTTGAGAATGCCAACCTTGCCAACGACCACAACCAGCTTGTGATGGATCTGATGAAACGCATCGCACGCAAGCATCACTTCGCCGTACTGCTTCACGAAAAACCCTACAACGGCGTGAACGGCTCCGGCAAGCACAACAACTGGTCGCTTTGCACCGATACGGGTATCAATTTGTTTGCACCGGGCAAGAATCCGAAAGGGAACATGCTGTTCCTTACCTTCCTGGTAAACGTACTGATGATGGTATACAAAAACCAGAACTTGCTGCGCGCCTCCATCATGAGTGCCGGAAACAGCCACCGTCTGGGAGCCAATGAAGCGCCTCCCGCCATTCTGTCCATCTTCCTGGGCAAACAGCTGTCTTCCATCCTCGACGAGATAGCCCGCCAGATAAGCAGCAGCAAGATGACATCGGAAGAAAAGACAACACTGAAATTAGGCATCGGACGTATTCCCGAAATATTACTGGATACCACCGACCGTAACCGTACTTCTCCATTCGCCTTCACCGGCAACCGCTTTGAGTTCCGTGCCGCAGGTTCATCTGCCAACTGCGCCGCCGCCATGATTGCCATCAATGCGGCTATGGCCAATCAGCTGAACGAGTTCAAAGTATCCATCGACAAACTGATGGAAGAAGGAGTCGGCAAGGATGAAGCCATCTTCCGCATTATGAAAGAGACCATCATCGCCTCCGAGCCTATCCGCTTGAGGGTGACGGCTACTCCGAACAATGGAAGCAGGAAGCCGCCCGCCGTGGGCTGACCAACATCTGCCACGTTCCCGAAGCCTTGATGCACTACATGGATAACCAGTCCCGTTCCGTACTCATCGGCGAACGTATCTTCAACGAAACGGAGCTTGCCTGCCGCTTGGAAGTAGAACTGGAGAAATACACCATGAAGGTACAGATAGAAAGCCGTGTGCTGGGCGACCTTGCCATCAACCACATCGTACCGACTGCCGTTATCTACCAAAACCGTCTGCTGGAAAATCTCCGTGGCCTGCGCGAGACCTTCTCTCCCGAAGAATACGAAGTCCTCAGTGCCGACCGGAAAGAGCTTGTACGCGAAATTTCCAAGCGCGTAACAGCCATCAAGGTACAAGTACGCGAAATGACCGAAGCCCGCAAAGTAGCCAACCACATGGATAACTACAAAGACAAGGCTTTCGCTTACGAAGAAACCGTACGCCTTATCTGGAAAGTATCCGTGACCACATCGACCACCTTGAGATGGAAATTGATGATGAAATCTGGCCGCTTCCGAAATATAGGGAGCTGCTGTTTACAAAGTAGGCCTCTCCCTAGCCCCTCCCCCGTAGAGGGGGATAGAGATACTACGATAAACAATTAAGTTACTACGATTTACGATTTGACGGTTTACGATTGGAGTTACTCATACAATCATAAACCCACCTACTAATGAGCAGTTGTTTAACAATACAAACTTCAATCGTAAATCGTCTAATCGTAATATATAGATTTTCCTTTATCTCCCCCCTACGACATCTTTTTGTCATATTTGTGCAATATTTAATTTTTTCTTTTTTACATTTGTGCTGTATAACACAGTTTTGCAGCAGTTATGGTAAAAGTAAACTTGTCTGATATTAATGTTCCGGAGTTGATTGCAGATATATGGTCTCCCTTGAATGACGAACAGCGGGAATTCCTCGCCAACCACTTCACACTCCAGAACTACAAAAAAAACGAAGTCATCCATTGCGAAGGCGAGACACCTACGCATTTGATGTGTCTGCTGAGTGGAAAGGTCAAAATCTATAAAGACGGAGTCGGTGGTAGAAGCCAGATTATCCGTATGATTAAACCTGTCGAATATTTCGGTTACCGCCCTTACTTTGCAAAAACAGACTATGTCACGGCAGCATCTGCATTCGAGCCGTCTCTTGTTTGCCAAATCCCCATGACTGCTTGATGACTCTGCTCACACAAAACAACGACCTTGCCATGTTCTTCATCAGGCAATTGTCCGTTGACTTGGGCATTGCCGATGAACGTACCGTAAACCTGACGCAGAAACATATCCGCGGAAGACTCGCAGAATCCCTGCTGTTCCTCAAAGAAAGTTATGGTTTGGAGGAAGACGGCTCCACCTTGAGTATCTATCTCTCGCGTGAAGATCTGGCCAATTTGTCAAACATGACCACTTCCAACGCCATACGTACGTTGTCACAGTTTGCCACAGAACGGTTAATCACCATCGACGGACGTAAAATCAAAATCATAGACGAAGAAAAGCTGAAGAAAATCAGCAAGATAGGATAAGGAATAAGTGACAAGGGATAAGCGATTAGGGATTAGCATAATAAAAACACATTGTTACCATCCTAACCCCTAATCACTAATCACTAAATCAGTCCTTTCGCAGACAAATATCTTTCCGCTTCAATGGCTGCCTGGCAACCAGTTCCGGCAGCGGTGATGGCTTGACGATAGTGAGGATCAGCAACGTCTCCGGCGGCGAATACGCCCGGCACTTTGGTACGCGGTGTTCCCGGCTCGGTGACGATATAACCTACTTTGTCCGTATCTACATAAGGTTTGAAAATATCTGAGTTGGGTTTATGGCCGATAGCCAGGAAGAAACCGTCAATAGCCACATCATAGCGCTTCTCATCAGGTTCACCCATACGCTGTACCAAATGTACACCTTCCACACCGTTCTCTCCAAACAAGCCTACGGCATTATGTTCGAACAGTACTTCAATCTTGTCATGCTTCATCACACGCTCCTGCATAATCTTGGAAGCGCGAAGATAAGGTTTGCGGACAATCAGATAAACCTTGGCAGCCAGTCCGGCAAGGTAAACAGCTTCCTCGCAGGCAGTATCTCCACCCCCTACAACAGCTACCGTTTTCTTGCGGTAGAAGAAACCGTCACAAGTGGCACAAGCGCTGACACCCATTCCCGCATATTTCTTTTCATCCTCCAGCCCCAGATACTTCGCAGCGGCACCTGTAGCAATAATCAGCGTTTCAGCCTCAATCATCTTTTCGTCATCAATCGTAATCTTGTAAGGTGCTTCAGCAAGATTGGCTGCGGTAGCAACTCCATAACGCAAATCTGCGCCAAAACGTTCGGCTTGCTTCCGCAGGTCTTCCATTAATTCCGGACCTCCGATACCTTGGGGATAACCGGGGAAATTCTCCACATCAGTAGTGGTTGTCAACTGGCCACCGGGCTGCAATCCTGCATAAAGTACCGGTGAAAGATTGGCACGGCCTGCATAAATAGCGGCAGTATAGCCGGCAGGACCCGAACCGATAATCAGACATTTTACTTTTTCTGTTTCCATCATTATATTATTTACTATTTGACTATTTACAATTTACTATTTAGCGCATGTCGATGACTTCAGCTGTAGGATAGGCTTTTTTGTCAAAGACAAAGAAACTATCCGGATAGGATTGTCCTGTCTGGTAGCTATCAATAAGGATAGTAGTCATATACTTACTCCCCCGTGGTGCCAAGTCCACTTGATGCAGACGATACGTATCCTTTGTCACAAACAGATAGACACTTTCAGGGTCTTTTCTCTTGTCGGCAGCAGTCATGGTGATGTAATAAACAGACTTGTCTTGCTTACCACCGACACTGCTCAACTTCAATCTGTATCCCTGCTTGTAGAGGGACAACCAGGCATACGGATTGAGAGTCTGCAATTCCTCCTGCGTAGGTTCCGATACATTCACCTCATCTGCCGAAGCCACATAGCTCCACTGCGTATGTCCGTCAAACCAAGTCTTCATTCCCTCGGTCTCAACCACAAATTTCTCACCTTCCAGATAGAGAACTCCCGCATAAGAGCCTTGTTGTTCGTTCACGGTAAACGCCAGCTTCACCCCTCCCGCTTTCCGAAAGGCTTCGGCTGTACGCTCCAATATATTCTTGGCATCCGGTTGTTGTGCCGACATCGGCACAGCAAACAACAGCAATAGCACACCAAGTAAAAGCTTATCAAGTTTCATCATTCTATAAATAACCATTCCTTATTGCAAATTGTTTAACCGCATTTCCAGGTCGCTCTCATCTATACAGAACACCTCACGCGCCTTACTACCTTGCGCCGGTCCCACAATCCCCGCTTTCTCCAACTGGTCCATGATGCGGCCGGCACGATTATAACCGATGGCAAACTTACGCTGAATGAGCGATGTGGAACCTGCTGGTGAATAACAACGAGACGGGCTGCATCCTCGAACAAAGGATCGAGACGTCCCATATCCACATCCCCCAAATCACCTCCTGTATTTTCATCCACATATTCGGGCAGATAGAAAGCAGTGGGGTAACTCTGCTGGCGGGCGATAAACTTCGTAATCTCCGCCACTTCGGGCGTATCAATAAAGGCACACTGCACACGCACCGGGTCAGCTCCCTGTAGGAATAACATATCACCGCGGCCTATCAGCTGGTTGGCTCCCGGACGGTCGAGGATGGTACGCGAATCGACCATTGCCGATACACGGAAGGCGATACGCGCCGGGAAGTTGGCCTTAATCGTACCCGTAATGATGTTTGTTGTCGGTCGCTGTGTAGCGATAATCATATGTATACCCACGGCACGCGCCAACTGGGCGATACGTGCGATGGGCAGTTCCACATCCTTACCGGCTGTCATAATCAAGTCACCGAACTCGTCGATAACGACTACGATATAAGGCATGAACTTATGCCCCTTTTCCGGATTCAGACGACGGTTGATGAACTTCTCGTTATACTCCTTGATATTGCGCACATGGGCAGCTTTCAGCAAGTCATAGCGAGTATCCATCTCCACACAGATGGAGTTCAAAGTCTGCACCACCTTCGTGACGTCCGTAATGATGGCATCTTCCCCGTCGGGTAATTTCGCGAGGAAGTGATGCTCAATTACGGAGTAGATGCTGAATTCTACTTTTTTGGGGTCTACCAGCACAAACTTCAGCTCTGCCGGATGCTTCTTATATAATAAGGAGGTGATGATGGCATTCAACCCCACGGACTTACCCTGACCGGTAGCACCGGCAACGAGCACGTGCGGCATCTTGCACAAATCCACCATAAACACTTCATTCGTAATCGTCTTACCCAGTGCGATGGGCAAGTCGTAAGTAGACTCCTGGAACTTCTTGCTGCCGATAATGCTCTGACCGGATACAATCTTCGGATTGGAGTTGGGCACTTCGATACCAATCGTACCCTTTCCCGGAATGGGAGCGATGATACGGATGCCGAGCGCCGAAAGGCTGAGGGCAATATCATCTTCCAGACCGCGTATCTTCGAAATGCGGACGCCCTGCTCGGGAGTGATTTCATACAGCGTCACCGTAGGACCTACCGTCGCCTTAATGGTACTGATTTCTATACCGAAACTACGCAGAGTATTGATAATCTTATCCTTGTTCGCGTTCTGCTCTACCATGTCAATGGTCGGACCATTGTCATCGTAATGCTTCATCAAGTCTATTGTGGGGTAATGATAGTTTTCCAAATCCAGACGGGGATTGTACGGCTCCTTCTCCGTTCCCACATACTCCTCCTCTTCGGCCTTTTCAACCTGGAATGCCGGCTCCTTCTCTACCGGCTGTTCCCGAAAAGGGGGCACCGGCTCCGGTGCAGGAGTCTCAAAAGTCATGGTAACATCCTCATCCGCAGACTTGGCTGGCTTTACCTTTCCATCACTTCCACCCAAGTCAAGTGATTTCATTCAGCGGTTCGTCCTCTTCTTCCTCTGTAGCAACCTCCTCCTCCTTTTCAAGAACCTTTTCCGGCTCCGCAGCTTCCGGTGTCGGAGCAGTAGTCTTTTCCTTTGCACCCCAAGAGGTCTTGAACTCTTCCGGCGTTTCACCCAGCACGCTTTCCGCCTTCTCCTTACGCTTCAAGAAGCTGAGACTAAACAATCTGCGCAACCAGATGACAGTCCGTGCACTCAGATAGATGAGGAAGCAGATGGCAGTTACCAACAATAGCAGCCATACTCCCGGCACACCGACTTGAGACACAAGCCAGTTGCTGACATTGTATCCGTGCATACCCGCCCAGATAGAGGAAAGAGTCCTTGTACTGGTCTACAAACACAAAACCGAAAAATACCGAGAACCACACCAGCATCAACGAACAGCCGATGAACCACTTCCACAAGCGCACCACACGCACCCGCATCAGCTTCAATCCCGCCACAGCCAGGAACACGAGAATCAGGAAAGACGATACGCCGAAACAATCATTTATCAGATAGCTGGCCAACTGCGCACCGCGGCTACCGGCGTAGTTCTTCACCCCATTATTGGTGGAAATCAGCTCCTGCGCACTGCCTCCGTCAATGATGCTCTGGTCTGCCGCTCCCGTGAAAAAGAACGACGAAAAGGCGAGCAACAAATAAACCGAAAAGATTACCAGTACCAAGCCGATAACGAAATGAACAGTTTCACTTCTAAATAACGCTGCCACTTTCCCAAAAAACGAGAGTGACAGCTCCGTATCTTTAGCTGTTGAATTTTTCTTTGCCATATTTTTTAAATAACTATTGAGAATTGATTGCAAAAATAATAAAAACTATCCTTCTGCCGCGTTGTTTTCATTCTTTAATTTCTCGTCTGCCGATTATAGGTATTCCTAATCTACAACTGTAGTTTTATCGCATGTTTTACTTACATGCTTGCATGAAATGACATAGCGCACTAATTTACAACAGATTGCGCCATGCAAGCAGACCTCATGCAAGCATGCAGGCAGATTTTGCCTACATGACGCAATCCATGCAAGCCCTATACGCATCAACCTACTCTTTTTCCTTCAAAAAATAAATCGGCTGTTTCTGCAACCCTTTGTTCACCAACACATTCTCCTCACAAAGACGACGAATCTGCCGCGTCGCAGTCGTGCGGGTCATGCCGCAAATCGACTGTACAACACTGCGGGTGATGAACTCATTCTTACGTAGATAGTTCACCACTTTTTGCTTCACCTCATCATCCGTCAGCCTCTTTTTCGTGAGATTCCGCAATTTCAGCGGCTTTACCTTCAATACTCCTATCTCACTGCGCAGCGCCTTGTCCGGTCTGAAAGTGATGTTTTTCAACTTCACCTTAGTACTTTTCCGCTTTGTCTCCAGTGTCACCGGTTCCGTGCAGGTCAGCGTGGGAACAAAGTAACCGATGCCGTCCAAATGTACCTGCCTGCCCTCCCCCAGCTCGCGTCCCACAAAATGCGACAAAGCATCGAGTACCGCCAGTACATCCGTCTCGGTCAGCGAGCAGTATTCTTGTATATGCCTGCGCAGCTCATCGGTCGTCGTGGAGCCGTTCAGTTTAATCCGGGGATGCAGGGTCAGTTCTTCCCCTTGTTTATCCTTCGTTTTCGGGTTTTCGTACCAATCAAATAAAATTGCCATATTCTTTCCTCCATTTTTAGATTCATTTCTGTTGCTGTCTGCAGGTTTCGCTCATGCAAAGTACCGGCTTTCATTAGGCAGAGCATGGGTCTTCCTTACGCAAAGAAGCGTTCTTCCTTCTGCTGAAAGCTTATCAAAAAAAAGATGCGCACAGCTGTGGTTTACCTTCTTCATATTTGTGATACACCTTCTTCACAACTATGAGAAAGACATTCCACGACTGTGCGCAACTACAAACTACAGAGGCAAAGATAATGAAAAGCAGGGGGCTTGGCAAAGGAATGCTAATCTTTTTCAGATTGAAGCATGTAATAATGCGGTAATAATAGCACTATTTGCCCAGTTCCATAATTGCAATAATTAATCTTCATCATCATCGTCATAATCTTCATCGTAGTCATCATCGTCACCATCCCATCTACACCCACAAGCATCACAAGCATAATCATTAATACCACTTGAATCAGGATAGACCAAATGCGAGCCACACTCAGGGCAACGCAACTTGTTGTTATCATCATCGTCATCCGCAATTTCATCACATGGCCATTCTCTTCCACAATCCGGACAAACATAATTCACGCCATCGAAATAGGCATTCTCATTCAAACAAAAAATACATTCCATAACTATCTTATTTTTAATTATTACTTTTATTCATTATTCTTTTTGCATATAAGCAGCATTTAATCAGCACAACTCCCACCAGCATAGAACAGACAATGCCAATTGCAATGAAAAGAGGACTTCTATCAGCGGAAGCAATGCCGTTTTTTGCCAACACCCAAAGTCCCGTCTGAAAACAAACGGCCGACAACAAGCAGAACAGCAGCACATTGCGTTTCCAATGTTTTGGCATCGGTTCATTTTTTTCTACCTCTTCTACCATTTCCTTCATTGCTTCTTCAATCCATATCTTCATCTTCATTGTCTTGAGGATTTATTTCATATTTGGGGTCTAAATCATATCTGTACGCAAGCAAAAAATCGGCCTTTTTATCTTTGGGTTTACAAAGAGAATACAATATGGCCCCTACTACCAATGGGGCAGCCGCAACAACTGCAATCCCTGCCAGCATACCACCTCCTATTATACCGCCAATTGCAGCCAATCCGGAGGTTATTCCTGCTGCCGACAACCCAGCAACAACACCTGAAGCCGAAATCAAGCTTATCATTCCTGCCACCGTACAAGCAGATCCTCCACTTGCCATTATTTTGGCAACCAAATCATCTTTGTCTTTTCTAGTCATCTTTTTGTAAGCATCAAAATCTTTGCCTAATACAACGGTGAACATGATACAGAATTCTGCATAGCACACGTCAGTAGGATAGCTCTTGCCCTCGGCCAAACGTGTAATTGCGTACTTCGACATTGTCATAGCCACTGCAAGTTCATCAATAGAAATAGAAGAATTACTCATGAATGAACGCAAAAACGGAGCGAAACCGACTCCTTTTGGAAATTCTTGATTTTCCATAATCTTTTTTTTAAAGTTTATATTATGGCGCCCTCTGCCTATAAGAACAAAAAGCAACCGTTAGCATTAACGATTGCAAAAGTATGGGGGAAGAACCAGCTGTGAAATAGACGTCTACAAAAAAGACAATCAACCTCTTTATCCATTTCCACATTTATCTTTAAAGGTTTTCCATTTTTTCTCTGGTAAGCCTAATGTGTCATTTACGATTTTCCAAGCGTCCTTTGGCAGGTCTAATAGAGTTTGCAATATTTTCCATGAATTTATTATTATAGATGTAGCATCCTTCTTACTATCACACAATTTTCTTATTGTTTCCCCGAAAAATCCGCCGTTCATAGTCATCAAAATCTTGCTGATAGACGTGTAAGGAGGTGACACCACTCCTCTATTATGTTCTATATCACACTTAGAAGTATCTAATGTTCCCAAATAAAATTGCATATACCCCAAAAGAAGTCTAATCATGTAGATAAATTGTTTATTAGTTTTCTGCTGCAAATCTCGCTCCTTCACATCTGCATTTCGTACTATCCGCCACGCTGCCTCATAGTGTTTTTCTTTTCTCAGATATCCACTTTCAGTGGTCTTTTCCAGTAGTTTCTCAAACATTTCTTTATTTGTCTTCTCCTTTCCCTTTTTCGACATTTGGCCTATCTCTTCAAGCAGTTCCTGATACGCTTTTTTTGTAAAGTTAACATCAGCAGAGAAACGTATCTTATCCTCTTCCTGAGGCTCTTTCCGAGAGCCAGAACGTTTTCTCAGAGCCTCAACATCTTCATTTTCAAGATACCCCTCATATATACTTCTTATAAGACGAACCGCCCTTGCACCCACCTCCACAATATCCTCATCTTCATGAAGAGTAATCCAAAAGGGCCAATAAGTATGGTTGTTCGCATTATTTGTAGGCTTAAAGCGATGAGTGAAAGATTTCCCCGGAAATGTATTTTCAAGAACAGCAGTAACATAATAACGAATATCTTTCCATTCTTCATTGAACATTTTTTCCCCATCTTCATCATTCCCATCAAGAATCAGCCTTACATCCATAATAAATGCCGACAACCGGTTCATACACATCATATTCTATCAGAAATTCATACCCTCTGCATCCATCCTTACTGTACAATGTCCCCAGCTTGTACATCATGTGATGTGGAGCCTTGTTCCCATGAAAAGAAGCATCCGCTTTAAAATCCTCCACTTCATCCAGCAGCCTCATCTTCTTTTTATAAAACTCTGAAGCTTCGTCATTTAACCTTTTCCAATGCTCCCGGTTCCTCTCTCTGATTTTATCTTTCTCCATCTCAGAGACAACCTCCTGACAGTTCACATCACATTCGGCCCCATCAAAATCAATGCTAACACTGGAAAAGTATTCAAGGGCTGCCTGCACTTCTTTCTTTTTAGCATAGACCTGCCTCGCTATAAAGATGCAAGCCTCCCGCGTAAGGTGATAGTTTTCCACGCTCCTACGCGCACCAGAGCCTACCCCAACCATTTCAACCATCAGGTTAAAATGCTCATCCACATTTATACCATCCGCTTCGGCAGACCTCATGGCTTTTGCCAATGGAACGGAAAATTTCTGGTACGTACTATACCCCAAAGCAGCGCACAATTCCCTCGAAGTCCAGTATGACCGTCCTTGCCCATCAAACTTCCTTATTTTCTCAAAAGGTGATTTATCACTGATTTTCAATTCTTTATTCATAAAGACAGAAACAAATTACATGATATAAAAATCCTCATCTATAATGACGAACACTCAACAACACTAATATCAAGCATGAAGATAGCAATAAAAAAACATCCCGTCACATAATTGGAAACATTTTGTATACAGAGAGACGGGAGCAATGCCCTATATTTGCAACCGGTCAATCAATCACCGGCCATGAAAAACAGGTAGTTTATGAGAAATTTCATTGTATTATGCTTATTGGCATGTCTGGCATCATGTACAGACAAAAAAGAATTCCAGACAATAAGAGAACGAATCGATTTATCAGGAAATTGGAACAGTTCATTAGGGAACTGCACATTGCCCGGTACGACGGATGAAAACAAGTTGGGAGACGGCAGGCATCCCACCAATGTAACCTCCCAGTTGACACGGACTTATCCCTACTCCGGCATCGTAGAATATGAAAAAGATGTTGAAATTCCCGTACAGATGGAAGGGAAACGCCTGATACTCTTCATGGAACGTACAAAGCCCAGTACTCTCTGGATAGACGGGGACAGCGTCGGCACGTTGGGACATATCTATGCACCTCACTGCTATAGCCTGCCGGCTTGGCACCCGGCAGCCACCATATAAAGATACGCATTGACAATTCCCCCAGCTCCGTACCAGCCGAAATCCAAAGCTCGCATGCCTGGACCGACGGCACACAAACCAACTGGAACGGCATTCTGGGCGATTTCTACATCGAAGCGACCCCACACACCTATCTCGAGCAGGTACAAGTCTACCCGTCTGTAAAGGAGAAAAAGGCCCGCATCCATGTAAACATATACAGCGATTCGGAGCAATCGGGCGTAGTGACCCTTTCTGCCAAGACGTGGAACACCCAACAAGAACACCTGTTACTGGACATGGAAAAACAAGTCGGCTTAAGCAAAGGTGAAAATAAGATAGAACTGACGCTCGACATGGGCAACCGGATGCAGACATGGAGCGAATTCCACCCCACACTTTATGCACTGAACGTGACCCTTGCCACAAACGAGGGTAAAGACAATATAATAACAGATTTCGGTATGCGCGACTTTGCCACCGAAGGTACTCAGTTCACCATAAACGGCTTCAAGACCTTCTTGCGCGGCAAACACGACGCTTGCGTATTCCCACTTACCGGATATGCGCCGATGGATGTAAAGTCCTGGCGAAAAGTTTTCAGACAGCCAAGAGTTATGGCATCAACTACTACCGTTGCCATTCCTACACCCCGCCCCGCGCCGCTTTTGCCGCTGCCGACATCGAGGGTATCTATTTCCAGGCCGAGTTGCTTTATGGGGAAGCATTTCACCGGACAACCATCGCCTGAATGACTTCTTGCTGAACGAAGCCTATATGACCCTCGACTACATGGGCAATCACCCCTCATTCACCATGTTGGGACTGGGCAACGAGTTGGGTGGCGACGTTGACCTGATGCGCAATTGGCTGGACGGATTCAGAAAACATGACAACCGCCATCTCTATTCGCTCGGTTCCAACAACTTCCTGGGTTGGGGAGGTGCCATAGACGGTGAAGATTATCTGACAACCTGCCGGGTAGGAGGAGGCGAAGGCTATACAACGCACGTACGCAGTTCGTTTGCCTTTGTCGATGCCGAAAAGGGAGGTATCTTGAACAACACCCGTCCCAATACCCGTGCGGATTATACTGCTGCCATAGCGAAATCTCCCCGACCGGTCATCAGTCACGAAACCGGACAGTTCCAAATTTATCCCGACTACAAGGAGTTGGAGAAATACACCGGCGTATTGCATCCATATAACTTGGAGATATTCCGTGACCGGCTCAATGAAAATGGACTGCAGAACCAGATTGACGCATTCCATCAGGCCACCGGCCGGTTTGCCGTCGAATGCTACAAGGCTGATATTGAATACGGCCTGCGCACTGCCGGTTTAGGTGGATTCCAGATGCTCGACCTTCAAGACTTTCCCGGACAAGGCTCGGCACTGGTAGGCATTCTGGATGCTTTCATGGACAGCAAAGGCATTGTCACTCCCGAAACATTCCGCGGCTTTTGTGCTCCGGTGGTACCGCTGGCGCTTATGGACACCTACTGTTACAGCAACAAAGAAGAGCTGAACATAGGACTCGCCCTGACAAATTACGAAGAGCAACCATGGTCTGATGCATTATGCTGGCGTCTGGAAAGCTGAGTGACAGCGTAACTTTTGTTCGCGAAGGCAAAGTCCCCGCCCATGTAGAGCAAGGAAAAGTAATGCAGGTGGGCGAGTTGAAAAGCACCCTTACCGAAATAGACAAGCCTGCCCAATTGCGACTGACACTGACCACCGGGAATTATCATAACTATTATAACTTATGGGTATACCCCGACCGGACACCGGAAAGCGAAGCGGACATCTTCATCTGTCAGTCCTTGGATGACGAGGCGCGAAAGAGACTGAGCCAAGGAGGGAAGATACTGCTTATACCCGACCACAAAGCCATTGAAGAACAGAGTGTAGGTGGACTTTTTACTCCTGACTACTGGAACTATGCCATGTTCAAAAGCATTTCGGAAAACGCCGGCCGCGAAGTTTCGCCGGGCACCCTCTCCTTGCTGATGGACGAGAAACATCCCTTGTTCCGGCAGTTCCCCACCGAGTGCCATAGCAACTGGCAATGGTGGAGCATCGTACGCCATGCCCGCCCCTTTATTCTGAACGCTACACGCCACGAATACAAGCCGCTTATCCAAGTAGTAGACAATGTGGAACGGAACCACAAGTTAGGCTTGCTGTTCGAATTTGCCGTAGACAACGGTAAGGTATTGGTTTGTATGAGCAACCTCGAAGCAATTCGCCACACTCCGGAAGGAGGTCAGCTGCGCAATGCCATTTTAAGCTATATGAAGTCGGCTGAGTTCTCTCCCACCGAGACGCTGACCTCACAGCAGTTGCAGCACATATTAACAACCGAGGTGAGGAAGCAAGACATTGTCGGCGTGAAAAACCAGTCGGATTACGACGTACAGCCGGAATAAATATGAGAAGTTTCATCATAATTCCACTTTTCCTCGGCTGTCCCGTCATTTTTCAGTAGCTTTGCGGACTTTAATACAGCAAGCACCCCATGAAACTTACCCTTATACGCACCGCTCGTGAAACCGGCAAAGAGACATTCAGCACATGGCCCAGCGACACCTTGATGGAGAAGATGAAAACCGAGAACAAAGCCGGACACATATCCGCCTTGCGCAGCCTCATTCCCCACATCACCGGAAGCAACGGACACTACCCCTGCATAGACAAACTGCCACGCATCTGCCCTGCCGCAGAATATGCCCGCAGCAAAGAGGGGGAAAGATACCTGAAAACCTACAACGGACTGGTACAGATTGAAGTCAACCACCTGGCCAATGCCGTGGAAGTGGAGCAAGTAAAGCGCCAGGCGGCCCTGCTGCCACAAACTTTTGCCGCCTTTTGCGGAAGCAGCGGACGAAGCGTAAAAATATGGGTACTGTTTGCCACCCCCGACGGTTCGCGCCCCAGGCAGGAAGAAAAAATCAGGCTGTTTCATACCGCTGCTACCGGCTCGCCGTAAACTGTTATCAGCCCCTGCTCCCCTACCCCGTCACACTGAAAGAACCTGCCGTGGAGCAAAGCTGCCGCATGACGCTCGATGACCGTCCCTATTACAATCCGTCTGCCGTCCCTTTCTGTCTGGAACAGCCTTTGTCCGTGCCCGACGAGCCCACCTTCGGCCAACGGAAACAGACCGAAGCAAACCCGCTGATGCGCATTGCCCCCGGCTATCCGGCCTCCCAAACCTTCTCCATCCTCTTCGAAGCCGCCCTGAACCGTACCTTCGAAGAGCTGGAAAACTGGAAACGGGGCGATGACCTTCGCCCCCTGCTCTACCTGCTTGCCAGGCATTGCTACAAAGCCGGCATTCCCGAAGAAGAGGCAGTACGTCAAGTCATGATGCACTACTACCGCGAAGCGGATGAACAACTGGTGCGCATGACCCTGCACAACCTCTACCGCGAATGCAAAGGCTTCGGCACCCGCAGCAGCATGACCCGCGACCAAATCACCGCCTTCCGCCTGGAAGAATTCATGAACAGACGCTATGAGTTCCGCTGGAACACCGTGCTGGGAGAATTGGAATTCCGCCAACGGGACTCCATACACTTCCATTTCCGCCCTGCCGACCAGCGGGTAAGAAGCAGTATCGGACAGAATGCCCTGAAAGAAGGAATCAGCGTATGGGACAGAGATGTGGCACGCTACCTCAACTCGGACGCCATTCCCTTGTACAACCCCATCGAAGAATATCTGAACAGCACCGGACATTGGGACGGCAAGGACCGTATCCGCGCATTGGCCGACCTCGTCCCCTGCAACAATCCGTACTGGCGGGAACTCTTCTACCGCTGGTTTCTCAGCATGACGGCGCACTGGCAAAACATCGACCGTCAGCATGGAAACAACACGTCTCCCCTACTGGTCGGAGCCCAAGGCTATCGTAAAAGTACCTTCTGCCGCATCCTGCTGCCACCCGAACTGCGCTTCGGATATACCGACAGTATCGACTTCAAAAGCAAGCAGGACGCAGAGCGGAGCCTCGGCCGCTTTTTCCTGATAAACATCGACGAATTCGACCAAATCAGCGTCAATCAGCAAGGTTTTCTAAAGCATCTGCTGCAGAAACCCGTGGCAAACCTGCGCAAGCCTTACGGCACCGCCATCCAGGAAATAAGACGCTACGCCTCCTTTATAGCCACCAGCAACCAGAAAGACCTGCTGACAGACCCCAGCGGCAGCCGCCGTTTCATCTGCATCGAAGTCACCGGCCCCATCCATACCAATGTCACCATCAACTACCGGCAACTCTACGCACAAGCCATGGATGCCATAGCCAAAGGTGAACGCTACTGGCTGGACGATTCCGACGAAGCCATCTTGAAACAGACCAACCGGGAGTTTGAACAGCCCACACCGTTGGAACAGCTCTTCCTCTGCCACTTCCATCCCGCCGAAAATGAAGAGGAAGGAGACTGGATGACCCCTATGGAGATTCTCTCCTTCTTGCAAACCAAGACCAAAGACCGGCTGTCCATCAATAAAGTGGCTCTGTTCGGACGTGCACTCCACAAACTGGGCATCAGCAGCCGCCGGAAGACAAGAGGAACAGAATATCATGTAGTGAAAAAAGAATAATCCTGCCAATTAATTTGCTTCTACTTTCGGTTTGCGCTATCTTTGCGTTTCAAATCAAGAAGATATGAAAAAAGAAAGTCAAGTGATATTCGACCGGAATGCCGTAGAGTTTGTGACCGTAGCCGCCGAGTTTTGCAAGTTTCTGGAACAAGCGGAAGGGGTGAAACGTTCCGCGTTCGTCGATACCTCCTTAAAAATACTTCCGCTGCTCTACCTGAAGGCCTCCATGCTGCCCGAGTGCGAAACCATAGGAGACGAGGCGCCGGAAACATTCGTCACCGAAGAGACCTATGAGGTACTCCGCATGAACCTCGCCAATATCCTGGCCGAGAAAGACGACTACCTGGACGTATTCGTATCTGACATGAAGTATAGTGACCAGCCCATCACCAGGAACATTTCCGAAGACTTGGCCGACATATACCAGGACATCAAGGACTTTATCTTCGTATTCCAGCTGGGTTTCAACGAGACGATGAACGATTCGCTTGCCATCTGCCAGGAAAACTTCCGCCTCCATTGGGGACAAAAGCTTGTCAACACCCTGCGTGCCCTGCACGAGGTGAAGTATGCGCAAGGCGAGGATGAAGAGGAGGAAACCGCAGACTTTGAATATTAAATTATGGTTATCAAAAGAACAATAGATAAAGAAACAGTGAAAGACCTGCCAAAGCCGCCTTTCCGGGACAGATACATGTCGTACAGACACCGTGGGAAGCGGAGAAGGCAGTCGCCTATCTGAAGTCCTGCCCGTTGCTGGGCATAGACAGCGAAACCCGTCCATCGTTCACAAAAGGACAGATACACAAGGTGGCCCTGCTGCAGATTTCCTCAGAGGAACATTGCTTTCTGTTCCGCCTCAACCTGACGGGACTGACTCTGCCGGTTATCACATTGCTGGAAAACCCAAGCGTAACGAAAGTAGGCCTTTCCTTGCGGGACGACTTCATGATGCTGCACAAACGCGCGCCCTTCGAACAGCATGCCTGCATCGAATTGCAGGAATATGTCCGCGCTTTCGGCATCCAGGACAAAAGCCTGCAGAAGATATACGCCATCCTCTTCGGGGAAAAGATTTCGAAAAGCCAGCGCCTTTCCAACTGGGAAGCCGAAACCTTGACCGAACCGCAGAAACTGTATGCCGCCACCGATGCTTGGGCATGCCTCAACATCTACAACAGGCTGCAAGAACTGAAACGGACAGGAGATTTTGAGATAGAAGCCAATAATAATGTGGTAATGTAATGCACATTATCACATTACCACATTAATCACATTATATATATGTACAAAGTATACCTTAAACCCAATAAAGAGGAGTCATTAAAGCGTTTTCACCCGTGGGTGTTTTCCGGCGCATCGCACATTTCGACGGAGAGCCGAAGAAGGGGAAGTTGTTGAAATCTACACGTCCAAAAAGGAATTCATAGCCAAAGGGCATTTTCAGATTGGCAGTATCGCCGTACGCGTACTGACCTTCCGTCAAGAAGAAGAAATCAATGCGGACTTCTGGAAACGCAAACTCAGCATAGCATACGACATGCGCCGCAGTATCGGCATAGCCGGAAACCCGACAAACAACACCTATCGCCTGGTGCACGGGGAGGGAGACAACCTGCCGGGGCTGGTTATCGACATTTATGCCCGTACCGCAGTGATGCAGGCACATTCTGCCGGCATGCACCTCGACCGCATGGCCATTGCCGATGCCCTTACCGAAGTGATGGGCAGCCAGATTGACAATATCTATTACAAATCGGAGACGACCCTTCCCTTCAAGGCCGACCTCTATCCGGAGAATGGTTTCTTGAAAGGCGGCAGCACGGACAATGTAGCCATGGAGTACGGCCTAAAGTTCCACATCGACTGGCTGAAAGGCCAAAAAACCGGTTTCTTCGTAGACCAACGCGAGAACCGTTCGCTACTGGAACGCTATGCCAAAGGCCGCAGCGTACTGAATATGTTCTGCTATACCGGCGGCTTCTCCGTATATGCTATGCGTGGAGACGCCAAACTGGTACATTCCGTGGACAGCTCCGCCAAAGCCATCGACTTGACCAACAAGAACATCGAACTGAACTTCCCGGGTGACACCCGCCATGCCGCCTATGCAGAAGATGCCTTCAAATACCTTGACCGCATGGGCGACCAATACGACCTGATAGTTCTTGACCCTCCTGCTTTTGCCAAGCACCGCGATGCTCTGCGCAATGCCCTGCAAGGCTACCGCAAACTGAACGTCAAGGCTTTCGAGAAAATCAAGCCCGGCGGCATCCTCTTCACATTCTCGTGTTCGCAAGCCGTCAGCAAAGAAAACTTCCGCACCGCCGTGTTCACAGCCGCTGCCATGTCCGGCCGCAGCGTACGCATCCTGCACCAACTGACGCAACCTGCCGACCACCCGGTCAGCATCTATCATCCGGAAGGGGAATACCTGAAAGGACTGGTTCTATATGTAGAATAAAGGAAAAAGCAGGCTTTGTTAGCCTGCTTTTCTTAAATAGAGTTAATAAAAAGCAGAAATACGCCAAAACAGCATGTTATATAACATAAACCGTGTATATTTGCACTGTGTTTTTCATGGTATTAGATTTAAGGTTAATAAAGATTGGGTGTCTGGGATAGATACCCTTCTTTTTTTATAATACATTCCTTCCCAAAATCCATCCCTCATTAATCTCTTTCGTTGAAGAAAAAGCCGTACAGAACTTGTTTTTCTCCTAGTCTCATTGTACATTTGCATCTATTACATAATTTAAAATATAAAAAGCTAATATTATGAGCATCAAATTCCGACTCACTGCCATGCAATTCCTGCAATTCTTCGTTTGGGGAGCATGGCTGATTTCATTAGGTGGTTACATGGGCGGTACGTTACATTTTGAAGGCGGACAAATCGGAGCAATCTTTGCAACCATGGGTATAGCCTCACTGATAATGCCCGGACTGACCGGTATCATCGCCGACAAATGGATAAACGCCGAACGCCTTTATGGCATACTCCACCTCATCGGTGCCGGTGCTCTGATTTATGCTTCAACTGCCACCACATACAACCACATGTACTGGGCCATGCTGCTCAACATGCTTGTTTACATGCCTACACTATCTCTGGCCAACACCGTATCCTACAATGCATTGGAAAAATATAAGATGGATTTGATAAAAGACTTCCCTCCCATCCGTGTATGGGGAACGGTAGGCTTTATCTGTGCCATGTGGGCTGTGGACCTTACCGGGTTCAAGGCAAGTTCGGCACAGCTCTATGTGGCAGCCATCTCGCAGCATGCTGGGCTTTACGCCTTCACCCTGCCTGCCTGCCCCCCATGCGCAGCGAAGGAAAACGATGCTCTCCGCTTCGGACTGGACGCACTGGTGCTGTTCAAGCGCAAGAAGATGGCTATCTTCTTCCTATTCTCCATGTTGCTGGGAGCCGCCCTTCAAATAACAAACACCTATGGTGACCTTTTCCTGGGTTCGTTTGCTTCCATACCGGAATATGCAGATTCGTTCGGTGTGAAACACTCCGTCATCCTGCTCTCCATCTCGCAAATGAGTGAGACGTTGTTTATCCTTGCCATCCCCTTCTTCCTAAAACATTTCGGAATCAAGCGTGTTATGTTAATTAGTATGTTTGCATGGGTATTCCGTTTCGGGCTCTTCGCCCTCGGAGACCCGGGAAGCGGACTCTGGATGCTCATTCTCTCAATGATTGTCTACGGTATGGCATTTGACTTTTTCAATGTATCGGGCTCGCTGTTTACAGAAATGGAGCACATCCCAGTATCCGCGCCAGCGCACAAGGCTTGTTCTTTATGATGACGAACGGTGTGGGAGCCATCATCGGAGGCTATGCCAGCGGAGCCGTGGTAGATGCCTTCTCGGTATATGCCGAAGGTGGAGGACTGGTAAGCCGCGACTGGACACCGGTATGGTTTATCTTTGCAGGATATGCCTTAGTCATTGGTCTGTTATTTGGAATAGTATTCCGCTATAAACATAATCCGGAGAAAATAGAGAAAAACTGATTGAGAATCAGGTTGATTTAATAGGTATGAATAAGAAAAAGATAGAACTACAAGTACTAAACATTTCCAACAGCCAGGCGCAAGCGGGTGCCTATGCCTTGGTACTGGGTGAAGTGGGTGGCGAACGCCAGCTTCCGATTATTATAGGTGCCACCGAAGCACAAGCTATGGTCATCGAGATGAAAGGTATTGTACCGCCCCGTCCGCTGACCCATAACCTATTTGCTTCCGTCCTTGAAGTGCTGGGTGTAAAACTGATGCGTATTCTTATCTATAAAGTAGACAACGGAGTATTTTACTCTTACCTTTATATGAAAGCCGAAGAAACCATTCTCCGGATTGACGCGCGTACCAGCGACGCAGTTGCCCTGGCATTGCGCATGAATGCCCCTATCTTTGTCTACGAAGACATCCTCGAAGCAGAATGTCTGAAAACCGTCGAAGGTTCATCGACCCGATGGAAGGCAGCGAACCGGACAAAGACGAACTGCTGCAGGAAGACACGATAGGCATACTGAAAACGGCCCTGCAAAAAGCAGTCGATGAAGAGGACTATGAACGTGCCGCACAGCTAAGAGACCAGATTAACCAACTCAAGAACAATTTGTAATATGCACGTATTCTATACCCCCGACATACAAGCCCACGCAGAGCTGCCCGAAGAGGAAGCCGCACACGCCGTACGCGTCTTGCGCTTGCAGGCTGGAGACGAGGTCATGTTGACAGACGGAAAAGGCTGCTTTTATCGTGCCGAAATCAGTACGGCTACAAACAAGCGCTGTCTGGTGAATATCCTGGAAACCCTTCCGCAAGCCCCCTTGTGGAAAGGTCATCTGCACATTGCCATGGCGCCTACCAAGAATATGGACCGCACAGAGTGGTTTGCCGAGAAAGCGACGGAAATTGGGTTTGACGAACTGACATTCCTGAACTGCCGTTTCTCGGAACGGAAAGTCATCAAGACGGAGCGCATCTCCAAAATTCTGGTTTCCGCCATCAAGCAGTCGCTCAAGGCACGCCTGCCCCAACTGAATGAAATGACAGACTTCAACAAGTTCATCACACAGCCTTTTCCGGGTCAGAAATTCATCGCCCACTGTTATGAAGGCGAAAAACCGCTTTTGAAGGATATGGTACATCCCGGAGAGGATGCCCTCGTACTAATCGGTCCTGAAGGAGACTTCAGCGAAGAGGAAGTCCGGAAGGCGACGGAAAACGGTTTTATCCCCATCAGCTTGGGAAAATCAAGGTTGCGTACAGAGACGGCGGCACTGGTTGCCTGCCACATCCTCAATTTACAGAATCAATGATACTCACTAAAACAAAAACTATATGAAAAAGAACCTATTCTTCCACTTCTCAGTACTGGCAATGCTCATCGTGCTGATAAGCGCTTGTTCGTCCAAAAAGCCAGAATACACCAACGTTATTCCTTCCGATGCCTCGCAAGTCATCGCTGTCAATTTAAAATCATTGGCAGACAAGGCCGGTACCAAAGATAAAGAGACTAAAGAAGCACTGCAAAAGCTGACAGATGCCTTGAAAAGCGATATGAATGCAGCTACTTTCCAACAATTGGAGCTGTACTGAAAGACCCTGCCAAATCGGGAGTGGACGTCAATGCGCCGATTTATGTCTTCAACGCTCCCTCGTTCCCCTACACCACCATGGTAGCCAAGGTTCAAAGTGAGGATGATTTGCTGAAGCTTCTGGAAGTTACGGAGAAAGAACAGATAATCAGCCATGTGGCAGAAGCGGACGGTTACAGTTTTGCACAAATCAACAAGCGGGCATTGCTCGCTTTCACTCCTACCACGCTTATGGTGGTGAACTACACCGGCACATCACAACTGGAAAAAGTCAAAGAAGGAATTCCCGCCTTGCTGAAACAGACCGGAGAAAACAGCATCAACAGCAACACCGCTTTCAAGAAAATGCAAAAGCAGGATGGAGACATCAATATGCTCATCTCTCCTTCCAGCCTGCTGAGTGCATATGCCAATCCGCTGAATTACGGAATATCCCACAATATCGACCTGAAAGACTTGAAGATGCTGGGAAGTCTCTCCTTCGAAAAAGGGAAAATAGAACTGAAAGTAGAGAGCTATACCGAGAACACAGAATTGAAAGCACTTTTCGAAAAGCAAATCAAAAGTACTTGTCCCATCGAAAACACGTTCTTGAAGTATTTCCCAAAATCTACCTGGCGCTATTCAGCATAGGTATCAATGGAGAAGAGTTCTACAATGTGCTGCAAGAGAATGAGCAGTTCCGCAACGATTTCTCCATTACCAAAGCCGCTGAAGTAAAAGACTTGTTCAGTGCTTTCCACAACGACCTGACCATAGGCCTTATCAATGTAACCATGAACAGCAATCCTTCTTTCCTGGCCTATGCAGCGTAAAGAACGACGCTCCCTTGAAAGCCCTTTATGAGAAAAAGTCCGAACTGGGACTGAAACGCGGCGAAGACATCGTGAAATTGAATGAGAATGAATATGTCTATAAATCACGCGCTATCAACATATTCTTCGGCATACGAGACAAACAGATGTACGCCACCAATGACGAACTGCTGTATAAGAATGCATGCAAGACCGCTGACCCGTCTGCCAAAGAGACGGACTTCGCTTCCAGTCTGAAAGGCAAGCGCACAGCCTTTGTCATCAATGCGGAAGCCGTACTTGACCTGCCCGTTGTAAAAATGCTAGCTGGATTTGGCGGACAAGAGTATAGCACCTATTACTCGCTGCTCGGCAATATCTCGTATCTGGAAGCTGTCGGCAACGAGGACAAGGCAACCGTCACCCTGCAGCTGAAGAACAAGAATGTTAATGCACTGAAACAGATTGTGGACTTTATCAAGCAGTTTGCAGGAATGTAATTTAAGGATTAAGGATTAGAGATTAAGGATTAATACCACTCATGAATAGGATTCACCTACGCACACTACCTCAAGTGTTTGCCGACCGTGATGCCATTACCTCAGACGTATGGCATCGGGACATTACGTTCACAAAGGGAAACGTTATCTCATAGAAGCCGCTTCGGGCACCGGAAAATCATCGCTTTGCAGCTATGTTTACGGTTACCGCAACGATTATCAGGGAATCATCAACTTTGATGAGCGCAATATCCGTTCACTCTCCGTCAATGACTGGATAGATATACGCAAACACTCCCTCAGCATTCTTTTTCAGGAGTTGCGTATCTTTCCCGAACTTACCGCCATCGAGAACATACAACTGAAGAACCGGCTTACCAACTTCAAAAAAAGGAAAGAAGTCCTTACCCTATTCGAGGCAATCGGCATTGCCGACAAGGTAAACGAAAAAGCCGGGAAGCTATCTTTCGGCCAGCAACAAAGAGTCGCTTTTATCCGCAGCCTCTGCCAGCCTTTCGACTTCATCTTCCTGGACGAACCCGTCAGCCATCTGGATGACGAGAACGGAACAATCATGGCAGGCTGCTGACAGAAGAAGCCAGCCGCCAAGGAGCGGGAATCATAGTGACTTCCATCGGCAAACATCTGGAATTGGATTATGATGAAATTTATCAATTATAAATGTGGCTAATATGAACCGACTTGTTTGGAAACTTCTCCGCCAGCACATCAGTGTCGGACAGTTGGCAGGCTTTTTCCTCGCCAATCTCTTCGGCATGATGATTGTATTGCTGAGCGTACAATTCTATCGTGATGTCCTTCCCGTTTTTACGGAAGGGGACAGTTTCATGAAGAAGGATTATATCATTGCTACCAAGAAAATCAGTACTTTGGGCAGCTTTGCCGGGAAAAGCAATACCTTCTCCAAAGATGAGATAAAGGACCTGAAAGCCCAACCTTTTACTAAGGGGGTAGCGCGTTCACTCCTTCCCTGTTCAAGGTTTCTGCCGGACTCGGTATGCAGGAAGCCGGTATCCGCTTGTCAACGGAGATGTTTTTCGAGTCTGTACCCGACGAATATGTGGATGTCAGTCTGGAGAAATGGCATTTTGACGAAGATGCCCGGGTAATCCCCATCATCATTCCGCGCAATTATCTGAACCTCTATAACTTTGGCTTTGCACAAAGCCGGAGTCTGCCGAAACTCTCCGAAGGTTTGATGAGTCTGGTACAGATGGATATCATGATGCGGGGCAACGGACGTGTGGAACAATATAAAGGCAACATTGTAGGATTCTCCAACCGGCTGAATACCATTCTCGTCCCCCAATCCTTCATGGACTGGGCCAACAAGAATTTTGCACCGGAAAAAGAAGCTGAACCGTCCCGACTTATTGTGGAAGTGAAGAATCCTACCGACACAGCCATCACCGACTATTTCCAGCAAAAGAATTACGAAACCGAAGGCAACAATCTGGATGCCGGAAAGACAACTTATTTCCTGCGCCTCATTACAGCTATTGTCATGGGAGTAGGACTGTTCATCAGCATTCTGTCATTCTACATCCTGATGCTGAGCATCTTCCTGCTTCTCCAAAAGAATACGGTAAAACTGGAAAACCTGCTGCTGATAGGATATAGCCCGACGCGGGTAGCCACGCCTTATTATATACTGACAGTAGGGCTGAATGTACTGGTACTGCTCCTCGCCATCGGCTGCGTGGCATGGGTACGCAGTTACTATATAGAAGTAGTCCAAAACCTCTTCCCGCAACTGGAGAGCGGTTCACTGCTTCCATGCATATTGACCGGTTGCCTATTATTTTTTGCTGTATCACTGCTGAATATTTTGGCAATAGGCAAAAAAATTATCAGTATCTGGAAAGGGGGAAAATAAAGATGGGAAAAATCCATCCAACAGATATAAAGTTCATGGTAGTGTTGGTATTATGTCTCAGCATGGCATTTCCCATCTCTGCCAATGACTTTCTATTCACTTCCATTGACACCTCGCACGGTCTGAGTGATAACCAGATACGCTATATCCTCCAACTTCCGGACGGAAGAATGGTATTTACCACCACCCAGAACGTCAATCTGTATGATGGAGCCAACTTCACCTCTCTGCAGCCTACCCCCGAATATATATATCCGCTGAAACAATACAAGGGCTTCTACCATGTCTATCTGAGCGGTGATTCCCTCTTGTGGATAAAGGATTACCAACGGCTGATGTGCATCAATCTCCATAACGAGCGATACATTGCCAACCTGGACTCCGTCTTTCAACAGAAAGGTATGCAGCATCCCATAGAGGATTTGTTTGCGGACGAACGGGGGCTCGTCTGGGTAATCAGCCATGGCGAGCTGTTACAGCCGGAACTTTCCTTCCGATTGAAACTGTCTGAAGGCCGAGGAACAATACAAGACCTGACTGCAGACGAAGAATCTCTGTATCTGTTCCATGACACGGGAGAAATCGTGTGCTATGATGTAAAAAACGGAAAACAACAGTATGACATTGCCGCATATCCCCGGACGGAACAAGAGAAGTTCCAAAACACCTCCCTCATACTCAGAGGAAAAAACGGGTTCTATCAACTGCGCAACGGCTCTAAAGGAGGATTTTTCCATTTCGACCTCCATAAGCGAGCATGGGAGAAGCTGATGGAAACAGAGTATACCCTCAATACACTGATGATCTCCGCAGATGAGAAAGCATACATCAGCTGCATCCGTGGCTTTTGGATTATTGACCCCGAAAAGAGGACACGCCACTACATGCCCACCTTGAGGACCCGAAAGGGCAACGTCCTTGCTACAGAAATCAGTACGATTTTCCAGGACCGGCAAGGAGCTTTATGGCTCGGAACATTCAACAGAGGATTGCTGTACTACCATCCGGCCTTATATAAGCACATCCACATAGACAAGAAGGATTTCCCCCTATCACTTGAAAGAAATACAGCCGTAGCAAACTTTACGGAAGACCGGGACGGCAACATATTCATAAAGGACCGGACAGCTATCTATAAGCTCGACCTGCAGGAAGACGGCAACCGGATACTCATACCGGTAGAAGCATCCACCCTGCCCAAAGAGCTACAAGGGGAATACGTTCGGAAGCGGCATTCGTGTCACATGACGGAACGCTCTATTTCGGAGACGCCGACGGATGCAACATCTTTTCCCCCAATCCGGAGCCCCCATCTTCCAGTCTGCCCTATCCACCGGTTTTCACGGCAATCCATGTGCATGGAGAATGCATCCTCCCGGGCAGAAGCTATGAAAACCGGACTATACTACCCGAAGCCTCTCCTTATGTGAAAGAAATATCATTGAGCCACAGCCAGAACTTCCTTACTCTCGAGTTCTCCGCATTGAATTACTTCAACCGCGAGCACACCCATTACCGCTATCAGCTGGAAGGTATCGACGCACAATGGGTAACCGCCGGCAACATGAAGCAGAGCAACGGCATTCTCCAAGCTCCCTATACCAACTTGCCACCGGGAAGCTACACCTTCAAGGTAATGGCCTCTAACGATGGAAAGCATTGGAATGAAGAGCAAACGGCCCGGATAAGCCTAACAGTCCATGCTCCCTGGTGGAAAACCGGCGTTGCATACGTCATCTATATAGTCTTGTCAATCGCCATCATTGCGGCAAGCATCCGCCTCTACATACACCGCACCCGGAAGGAGATGGAACGGAAACACAAAGAAGAAATCCTTTTGCTCCGCATCCGCAACTTGATAGAGCAGTGCAACCGTTATGAAGCGGAACAAAAAGAAATCACCGGAAGGAAAAAACATAACTTGTGTACATAGCCATACCGAACCTCACCAAACAGAAAACAAGCAAGACGCATCCGAATCTGTTTTCCTGACAAAAGCTATCGAACTGGTGGAAAAGAACCTGCATGTACCCGGCTACTCCGTAGAGCAGCTAAGCCGCGACTTGTGTATGGAACGCACCGGACTTTACCGGAAACTGGTAGCCATGCTCGACCAGTCCCCCAGCCTCTTCATCCGCAACATCCGCTTGCAACGTGCGGCACAACTCATCCTGGAAGCAGCCTCAGCATTACGGAAATCGCAGAGCGTACCGGCTTCAGCAGTTCCAGCTATCTCAGCAAATGTTTCCAGGAAATGTACGGCTGCCGTCCCTCGGAATATGCGGAGAAAATGCAGAAATCAACTTGAGTGTTGTTCCGTTTCAACAAGATTGTTGCCACCTAAAGGGGATTCAAGGCTACTTTTGCAGCATAATTTTAAAAGAACCATGAAAATGAATTTTATGAAAAGAGCCGGCTTCGTGCTGACTTGTGCAACCATGCTTGCAAACTTGTGTGCCGCCCAGAACACAGAGCGCACACCTCAAGGAATGAAATGCACCACACAAGGAATGGACATCCGTGTGGAATTCTATTCGCCTTCCATTGTGCGGGTTTACAAAACTCCCGAAGGCAAACCCTACAACAAAGAAAGTCTGGTAGTGGTCAAATCACCCGAAACGGTCAAAGTGGACTTTTCGGAGGAAGCAGGACAAACCGTGCTGAAATCTTCTATATTGAAAGTTCTTGTCAATCCGGCAACCGGAGGCATCAGTTTCCATACCATCGCCGGCAACGATCTGCTGAAAGACAAGGACTACGGCACCTCTTTTGCCGATAAGAATGATGCCGGCACTCCCTCCTATCAAGTAAGGGGCTCTTTCCTATTGGATAAAGACGAACCCATCTACGGAGTAGGACAAGTGATGGACGGCAAATTCAACCGCCGCAACTCCATGCACCACATGCAGAACGAGAACATGTTCACCTATTCTCCTTATTTCATGTCGCCCGTGAAAGGCTATGCCGTATATTGGGACAACTACTCCATTTCAGAATTCATGGATACTCCGCAGGAACTCGCTTTCCAGAGCCTGGGACACTGTGCGGACTATTATTTCATGTATGGCGGAAACGCCGACGGCATCATCGCCCAGGTGCGCGACTTGACGGGACACTCCCCCATGCTTCCACTGTGGGCATACGGTTTCTTCCAAAGCAAGGAGCGCTATCATACGCAGGAAGAAAGCCTGAATGTCTTGAAGAAGTATCGCGAACTACAAATTCCCATTGACTGTATGATTCAAGACTGGCGCTACTGGCCCGAATATCAGAAGACGGACAGTGCGTGGAACTCACACAGCTTTGACCCTGAACGCTTTCCCAACCCCAAGAAGTGGGCCGACGAAATACACAAGCTGAATGCCAAGCTGATGATTGTGGCATGGCCCGGCTTTGGCACCCACACAGAGCAACGCAAGGAGCTGGATGCCAAAGGCATGATTATCAATTTTGATACCTGGCCTCCACAAAGTGGCGCACGCCCCTACGACGTCTACAATCCCGAAGCAAGGACATTTATTGGAAATATCTGAATAAAGGCATTTTCAGTTACATCGGCAACGACGGCTGGTGGCTCGATTCTACAGAGCCCGACCATATCAACCGACAAGAATCGGACTATGACCTCCCCACTCACTTGGGATCTTACCGAAGTGTAAAGAACGCCTACTCACTGATGCACAACAGCGGAATAGCCTCGCATCAAAAGGCTTTGAGCAAAGACAAACGCGTTGTCATCCTAACCCGTTCCGGATTTATCGGACAACAACGTTACGGCTGCAACACCTGGAGTGGTGACGTGACCTCCACTTGGGACATGCTGGAGAAACAGATTCCTGCCGCACTGAACTACACCTTAATGGGCATTCCGAACTGGAACAGTGACATAGGCGGCTTCTTTGCCGGACGCTGGAACCAAGAAGGGGGAGCCAAGAACCCCAAATACCAAGAACTGTATGTACGCTGGATGCAGTTCGGCACTTTCTGCCCGATGATGCGTTCGCACGGTACGGAGTTGCCCCGTGAAATCTGGAACTTCGGCAAGCGTGGCGAGTGGTGTTTCGATGCCCAGGAGAAGATGATTAATCTGCGCTATCGCCTTCTGCCTACATTTACAGCACTTCCTGGGATGTGTCCCACAATGACGGTACATTCATGCGTCCTTTAGTAATGGATTTTGCAGCAGATTCTAAAACACATGAAGTTGGCGGCGAATTTCTTTTCGGACGCTCCCTACTGGTAGCACCGGTCACCCGGCCGGAAGTGACGGAATGGTCGGTTTACCTTCCTCAAGGCGCAGACTGGTGGGACTTCTGGAGTAACGAAAAACAGCAGGGCGGACAGACCTTGAACCGCTGTGTATCGAAAGAGATTCTGCCCGTCTATGTAAAAGCCGGCAGTATCCTGCCGTTCGGTCCCAAAGTACAGTATTCCGCCGAAAAGAATTGGGACAATCTGGAGATACGCATCTATCCGGGTGCCGACGGCACATTCACCCTCTACGAGGACGAAAATGACAACTACAACTACGAAAAGGGAGCTTATTCCACCATCCGCTTCCATTGGGACGACAAGGCTCGTCGCCTGACAATAGAAGAGCGGGAAGGCAGTTTTCCGGGTATGCTGAAAAGCCGCAAGTTCAAGGTTGTTCTGGTCGGTCAGAACTCCGGTACGGGAGACCGGCCGATGAAAGGCGGAAAGACAATAAGCTATGCAGGAAAGAAAAAAAGTATAAAGCTGTAACAGTAAAAAGGAGGAACGTGTCAAAACTACCTTACTATTTTTTAGGCGCGGATTACGCAGATTTCAAGAATTCAATTTGCATAGTCCGCGTTATTCCACGTAATCCGCGCCTAATATTACAGCATAATGAAGTGGTCATATACTTTATTAAAAAGGAAACAGCAACGGCAACACAAATACCATCACCACTCCCATAATAATCTGCAACGGGAGCCCCACTTTTATATAATCCATGAATGTATATTGTCCTGCCGGCATCACCAGTGCATTGGGCGGTGTAGAGAATGGAGAAGCGAAACACATGCTTGCCGCAACCGTCACGGCAAACAAGAACGGAACGGGACTTACTCCAATCTGAACCGCACTTTGAAGAGCAATAGGGGCCATCAGCACTGCCGTCACCGTATTGCTGATGAACATGGTCATCAATGAAGTGGTGAAATAGATACCTGCCATCAACACAATAGGACCATAACTGCCCAATCCGCTCACAAGACTGTTGGATATATATTCCGAGGCACCGGTTTTTTCGAGTGCAAGAGACATGGGGAGCATGGCTGCAAAGAGCACAATCGTTTCCCAGTTTATCGTTTTATAGGCGGCTTCCACATTCCTGAAACATCCCGTCAGCACCATCAGCAAGCCGGCAATCATCACCGCTGTCACCGGGGCCACGGGAATAAAGTCGAAGACCATCATGCAACCATCAGCACCATGATAGCGGCAGCTATGGGCGCTTTATAATCCAGCGTCACTTTGGCGGCTTCTGCCAAAGGCTGCCCCAATACCACCCAATCGGAATCTTCCCTGCTTATCCGTGCGATGTCCTGCCACGCACCCTGCACCAGCAAAACATCGCCACTATGCATACGCTCACGTCCCAATTCACGTAATATATATTCCTTCTTACGACGGATGCCCAATACATTTACATTAAATTTATCACGGAACCCCGCTTCCTTCACCGTCCGGTTCACAATATTGGAAGAGGGCATCAACACGATTTCGGCAATTCCGATGTCATAAAAGTCAAGGGACTTGTCGGCTTTGGAGGCTTCTTCAGTGGTATGCCCGTCGAGCATTTCCATTAAAAAGTCTTCAGCAAAACGATTTACGTTCGACACCTCTCCCGTAATGTAAAGCACGTCGCCCACCCAAATAGTCGTATCGGGTGATGCCAATTTCTGGGTAATAGTTTTCAGGAATCTATGTTGGGAAGAGTCTACACGCCGTACTTCAATGATATTCAGACCATACTTGCGGCGTACATCCAGGTCTATGATGGTTTTTCCTATCAGACGGGAATCATTGACAGCCCTCAAACGGAACAGGTTGCTGGAAAGTCCGTACTCCTGTACCAGTTGGTCCAATGATTTACCCGACAATGTTCCGTCATTCTTTTTGCCTTTCTTGGAGAGAAACCATTTGGTCAGAGGCATTAAAACCAAAGTTCCCACTATCACGCACACAATGCCCACCGGCAAGAAGGAGAAGAAAGACAGCGGTTCAAAGCCCGCTCCCGTCAATGTATTCTGAATGACCAAGTTAGGAGGCGTACCGATAAGTGTCATCATACCGCCCATACTGCTGGCAAAAGCCAAAGGCATCAATAGACGGCTGGGATTCATTCCGGCACTCAGCGCCAAGCTCACCACGATAGGCAGCATCAAAGCCACCGTTCCCGTATTGCTCACAAAAGCACCAATGGCAGAGGTAACCAGCATCACCAGCAAGAAGAGTTTCAGCTCGCTCTTGCCTGCCAGCTTTAAAATGCGCGAACTTATCATTTTAGCCAGCCCGGTCTGAAAAATGGCGCCGCCCACAACGAACAAGCCACCATCATAATCACCACCGAGTTGGAGAAGCCGGAAAGGGCCTCTTCAGGAGTAAGAATCTGAAATATCAATAAACCAATCAGCGCACAAAGCGCCACAATGTCCGAACGGACTTTGCCTGCTACAAAAAAGGCAGCGGAGAGAACAAGGATAATAAGGGTAATCAGCATAAATATGTATATTAAGAATGCACAAATATACTTATTTACGCATGATCACACAACCCCTTACTACCTCAAATTACTGATTCAGAACTCGAATTTTTCCAACTTCATGGCAGCCAGCCCCTGGATTTTGGGCACCAGGGCCACAAAATGGTCTGCTTTTTCATGGGCAGACAATGACTCTGCATCTTTCCATGTTTCACAAATCATAAGAACATCGCTGCGAGTGGCGCTCTCAAACACATCATAAGCAATGCATCCATTGTCCTTCAAGGAATATGCGACCAGTTCTTTGGCAGATTCCAATACTGCGGCACGGTTCTCCGCACTTACCTGAATAAAAACATTTAATCTAATCATACTTGTATAAATTTTAAGTGCATCGCAAATTTAAGCAGAATAAATATCTCCACCAACAAAAGTAAATTGTTATTAATTCCTTTCCCGCCGGATGAACCAATCTTTGGCAAGTATGTTGTCTCATCAGAATTGATTCTAACTTTAACTATTAAAAACTGACTTGATTATGAAATGTAAAGATTCTAATTTCTGGATCGGACTGGGAATAGGTTCGGTTGCCGGTGCATTGGCCTACCACTCTCCCGTACGGAGAAAGCTAAAAAGCTGGAAGATGCCATATGCCGTGCCATCCACAAAGCAAATGGCGAAGCCAAGGAGTTCATCAACACTGCTGAAGAAGAAGCATTGCACGTTGGCACCAAAGTAGCAGACAAGATGGCCCATGAGGCCCATGAGGCCGCAGAGAAAGCTGACAATCTGAAAAACAAGGTTCACAATTTTGCCGATGCTAAGAAATAAAACAAGCACTTGGAAACTTCTGAAGGGGTGTGTCAAAATTCACCACAGATTACACGGATTAACACAGAATGAGCTTAATCTACTGATAATCAAAGATGCTTATCTGTGCAAATCTGTGTAATCTGTGGTGAATACCAGTTTCGACACACCC
>ENA-OQLB01000234-OQLB01000234.1-human-gut-metagenome-genome-assembly--contig:-NODE-234-length-32890-cov-2.936270_pt1 | contig 32890 bp, 51 predicted proteins | sample MGYA00242656_ERZ504813 | MGnify/ENA primary metagenome ERZ504813 (study PRJEB26092, sample SAMD00036388) | human gut metagenome | host: Homo sapiens | study: EMG produced TPA metagenomics assembly of... | reverse complement strand
CCGGCGCGCCGCACGGCTGGCGCATGATCACCTGAGCCTTACCAGCTGTGTCATCATGGGTACGCTGCTGGCACTCTGCTCGCCCTATATCCCGCGCATTTATAATACCGAGGAATCCATCCGCCTGCTGGCGACCGAGCTGATCTGTATGGCGGCGCTCTGCATGCCGCTGTACGGCTTTGCCAACTGCGCGTATTTTACGCTGCGGTCCGGCGGCAAGACCTTTATCACCTTCCTGTTTGACAGCTGCTTTACCTGGGCTGTCTCGGTCCCTCTGGCCTACGGCCTGTCCCGCTTTACCGGCTGAATATCGTTGCGATCTATCTGCTCGTCAATGGTATGGACATCGTCAAATGCGCCATCGGCTTTGTGCTGGTGAAAAAAGGCATCTGGGTGAAGAATATTGTAAAGGAATAGTTTCCTTACCGCAGGCCGGTGCCGGGCATCGGCCTCTATAAGTCCCATGAAGGAGATGTACACCCCTATGACCACCGCACACAAAAGCCGCGTGCTGGATATGACCCGAGGAGACCCGTTCCGACTGGTGCTGCAGTTCTCGCTGCCGCTTTTCTGCTCAAATATGCTGCAGCAGGTCTACAACCTGACCGACACCGCTTTGGCGGGGCATCTGCTTGGCTCCGCCGCTCTGGCGGAGATCGGCGCTACCGCCGCACTGTACGGCTGATCATGAACTTTGCCTTCGGCATGAACAATGGTCTGGCATTGACGGTCAGCCGCTGCTTTGGGGCAGGGGAGCGGGAGGGCATCCGCCGCGCCGTTGGCTGGATGGTCACCCTTTCGGCGGCGGTGTCGATATTGCTGACCACAGTGTCGCTGCTGGGGCGCGGTGCGCTGCTGCAGGCGCTGCAGGTCCCTGCCGAGGTGTGGGACGGCGCAGCTGCTACCTGACCGTTATTCTGCTGGGCATTCCGCTGACGATGCTGTACAATATGGAGGCCGCCCTGCTGCGCGCTGTGGGCAACAGCGTTACACCGCTTTTGTTTCTTTTGTTCAGCAGTGTGCTGAATGTTGGGCTGGACGCCGCCTTTATGGGGCCGCTGGCATGGGCGTGCGCGGTGCCGCTGTAGCACGGTGCTGGCGCAGGGCATCAGCGCCGTGCTGGGCGCAGTGTATCTGGTCCACAGCTATCCGGAGCTGCACTTCACCCCCGCGCATCTCAAAAAGTCTACCCGCCGCGCGGTCATGAATATGTTCTGGGCCGGCATGAGCATGGGCCTGATGAGTGCAATCTACAATCTGGGCAGCGTGGCGCTGCAAAGCAGCATCAACGCGCTGGGCAGTGTCTATATCACGGCCCAGACGCGGCCCGCCGCATGGCAGAGATGTACTTTATCCCGGGCGGTGCGCTTGGCATCAGCGTGGCAACCTTCAGCAGCCAGAACCTCGGCGCAGGCCGCCGCAGCCGCATCGGCAGAGCGTCCGCGTGGCGCTGAAGATCTATTTTGTCTGGTGGCTTTTTGTTCTGGCGTTTACCTTCCTGCTGGGTGAGCCGGTGCTGCGCCTTATCACCGGCAGCAGCGATGCGCGCATCATCTCCAACGCGATGCTGTATCTCAAGATCAGCGTACCGATCATCACGCCTATGGCCGTACTGGTGATCCTGCGCAATATGCTGCAGGCATCCGCCACACGGTCGAGCCGCTGCTGGCCAGCGCGCTGGAGCTGATCGGCAAGGTGATCTTTGCAGTCTGGCTGGTGCCGGTCTGGGGCTACCGCGCTGTCTGCTTCTGCGAACCAACGACATGGGTCATCTGCTTTGTGTTCATCCTGCTGGCAGTCTGGCGCTGCCGCAGCGACCTGCAGGACGCCTGCCCGCCCGATAAGACACCGGCCTGAAAAAAATCTCATATTTCGACCCGCATACCCTTGGCAAACCGGATAATTTCTGGTATACTATATAGTACATCTGTGCGGGCCGTTAGCTTAACGGTTAAAGCCGGCGGCTCATAAACATTGGATGTTAGGATTTTTCTCTTTACAAAAATTCGATAAATCGTAAAATTTGCGATTTTCATAGTTGATTTTTCTGCTTTCATCTACAACCCATCTACGGGCGGTTCGCAACTGCTTGTTTGGGTTGTTTCATAAGGGCCATTAGTTCAGCGGTTAGAACTCTCGGCTCATAACCGGCTGACCCAACCGCATCCACTTTCAAATATGATGAAGTGCCGCAGTTTTTACTGGACTGCATCGCCAAGATTTTCGTTTTGGCGATAAGTTGGCGATTTAGCCATCAACAGCACTTCTTCATCATAAGGGCCGTTAGCTTAACGGTTAAAGCCACCGGCTCATAACCGGTTCAGTGGGGGTTCGAATCCCTCACGGCCCATAAAAAGAACGCAGCTATGTTATTTTTTAAGATAACACGGCTGCGATTCTTTATTTTTCGTACAATTCACGGCTCAACTGATTGCGTATCGACTCCCGGCGTTTTTTGTATTGCTGGGTGTAGATCATTAAAGTCGTGCTCGGCTGGGCGTGACCTGCTTCAGCGGCAACCGTTGCAACACCGATGTCAGGATTCGACATGAGCAGGCTGACAAAGGTATGGCGAAACATGTGTGGGTGAATATCCTTGAGACCGGCTTTCTTTGCTACACGCTTTACCAGCGCATTGTAACCATCCGGGTTGCGAGGCCAACCGAAATCGTCAATGATGACAAATTCTTCTCCGGCCAGTCGCATCAGTGATTCACGCTTGCTCTCTTTGTTTTTTACCATGTCTCGCTGCCAACTGGCCCCATCAACCTCTTTTTTGTGTACCACCACTCTTTGTATTGCTGCATAAATTCCATGTACTCTGGGGCTACATCAATATAACGGTCGTTGCTTTCTTTTGTGGCTGTGTGTTGATAGCCGAAGTCCCTAAAAACTAAAAGGCTTTTGTTGACATGAACGGTACATTCTTTGAAATCGAAATCACTCCATGTCAGGCCGGCCAATTCAGCACGACGCACACCCGTATTCAGCAGGATAATACAATGGCTTGCTCCGGCATAGAGCACTTATCAATTTCTGACATGAGTTTGCATACTTCATCCTCATGTATGCAGTCTACAAATCTGGGGCGTGCTCCTTTCGCCGGCATCTTGAATTCGGCTTGCACCGAGTGATAGCGCTCATTTGCAAAGTGCAGCACTTGATTGGCGAAGAGCACATATTCCCGAATTGTCTTTTTAGACAGGGGTCTCTCGTCGCGCTCAAAACGGAACGCATCGCGTACAGAAACACCGAGGATATTTGAAACCACTTCTGCCGTTTTTCGCGTGACTGCCGCGCCGCTGAAGCACTTCATGGCGGTATAAGCAGAAATGTCATAGCCAACTACCATTTTAGTAAAGGATTTGTTTTTCATTGTGGCATACTCCGGCAGGATAAAAGCATATTCACTGCGCAAACAGCCTTTTTCTTTAATTTCCTCAATAACTCTTGCGCAGTCCTCTCTTGTGATTTCGGACACGGACTTTTTGGCAAACCATGGCGCTACGCTTACGATTTTCTTCAGATAGCCAACTTTGTTGAGCGTTGTATTTGCCTTGTTTTTATCTGAGTCATAGTTGCCGCGCAGCAGCGCTGCAGGCTCCAGCTTGGCTTTTGCCGAAGCAATGTATTCCTCGGCTACTTCTTGGAATGGCTTATTGGCACCGCTGAGGCTGCGCTCGGCTTCTTCCTGTGCTTTTGCTTCAATTCAAATGCTGCTGCCGTGGCTGCCGCTACGCGCTGCTTTGCGGTTTTCAGCGTCTTGGGGTCAAACTCAAAGCGGGAAAATTTGCGTATGGTCTGACCATTGAGTGTGATACTTGCTGTGATTTTGTAGTAGGCAGGTTTATTCTTTGGGGTACGCAGTTCGATAGATGCCATTTTCTATTCCTCCTTGGCTGATTTTTCTGACAAGCCAAACTATACAGCGTTTGCCATAAAAGCGGTAGGCTGTCGTCAGAACGCACGACACCCTTGACATTGCGGCCCTTTTGTGCTCTTACCCAGCGGCATTTCTGCCCGAATTGTTGTAGTAATCAACTAGTTTCCCCAAGTTGATGTACACTTGATGCCGGACTGAAATGCCACGCCGGGAACCTCTTTGCAAAGCCGCCGCAGGTAATACGGCGGCAGCCCCAACATTCGGCTGGCTTGCTTAATGCTGACGATTTGCGGCAGCACAATGTGCTCCACTTCTGCGGCTACAATTTCCGTAGCCATAACAGAATTCATTTCCATAGATTTTCCTCCTTCATGTGTATCATATTTGATTCCACAAGCATAGCGGCCACTTGTGGAAAACAAGTGACCGCCATAATCTGAAATCAAATTGTACGTCCTATTCGACACTACTTCCCGGACATACGAGGGCGAACCACCGACCCGGCTGCTGGAAACAGCTCCCGCTTCCTGTACCACATTGTTGGCAGTACCGCCGACGCCTTGAGAGCATCGCCACGGTGCGTATCATGATTGCTGACCCTTCGCTTGAGGTATGTGTTCCACGCCACCTCTCCCGCCTCTGGGGGCGCTCCACCGCCGTTACGGCGGTATCCTCGCGTCAAAACCGGGACGCACCTGCCGAAACGCTCCTTGGGTTGCGGCAAGGTCAGTTGTATGTAGCCGGTGATTCGGATATTTTGCTTTCAAGGTCCTCAAGGGAGAGGGTCTTTTTTGTCCCTCTATATATATCATCGCAATTAAAAGCCAAATCGTGCAAAAAAATCAAAAAAATTTTATAATTTTTACTATAAGCCCCCAAAAGCTATCAAATTTTGCTATAATAAAGCTAAATATAGTATGATGATAAAGTGTTTGCTCAAAAGGCACCGCTACCCGCCGGAAGGGATGGACGATGCCGTGCAAACAGTTATGACCCAGTGTGAACTGTGGACAGATAATAACGATATGGAATCAGCCTAAAAGAGGAAGTGGCCGCCGCACTGAATTGCGACAGCCACTTTTTTAGTTAAATTTTGAATGCGGATACAGCCCGCACAAATTCAAGAATCAAGGACTGATATAAATCTTCATCGAAGTGTCCTTGTATAATGCTGCACTTTTTCAGCAGAGGATCGTAGCGATTAAGCAATTTCTCCATTGCCTTTTCATTACCCTGCTGGGCCAGCAAAAGGGTGTTTTTGAACATTCCCATTTTATTTTTCCTCCATTGCTTTGCGAATTTTGTCACAGGCGCTGTCACGGCGGCGCCTGACCGTACTGGCATCAACTCTCAACTTAGCAGCCGTAGCCGTAACGGAAAGACGGTCAATGTACAAGGCTATCATAACCCCGCACTCTTTCAGTTCCAGTTTGGGCAAATATTTTCGAATAGCTTCCCACATTAGCTTGGATTCAATACTTTCCTCCAATGAATTACCTGAGCGCATGGATTGAGATTCAATATCCGAATCACAATCTTCAATCGAGCACTCATGTTCCTTAATCTTCATTAGTGCGCGGATATAATTTGCTCGCTGATTGTATACCACTCTTGTCAAATAGCTTGTAAGGCGCGCGGCTAATTCTGCATCCTCGCCGTAAATCCAATACTTATCGGCAATATTTTTCTTTGCCATTGTAAACCTCCTGAATTTTGAGTTTCATTGAATAGACCTCAAAACTCGGAGGGGCGCGGGCAGAAAACGGCAGTCCTCTGCCGCCAAAGCAAAAAAGAAGCAAAAAAATACGCCAGATGGTTATAAAAACCATCTGGCATACGAATAATACAAGAAAAACTACGCGGCGAAGGGACTTTTGAAAGGACGCAGTAGCGCTTGACGGGGTTTCTACCTTAATACGGCATGGCTCCGCTTACCGGAGCGTCAAGCACATCTGCCATGCAATACGCCTTTCAACTAAATATGTTCCACAAAAAGAAAAAGCCCGGCAAGCAAAAACTTGTCGGGCAGAAAGCGGATTTACTTTTCTTCCATCCAACCAAGGAATGTCTGCAATTTCTGTATGTCACCGTCATCGAGGTCTTGCAGTCGGTTAAAAATGTTGATACGGTCGGTTTCATCCCCGGCACCGGTAAAGAATTCCTGCGGGGTTACGCCGAGGTATTCACAGATGCGCAGAAATTCGTGCATTGAGGGCAATGCCTTGCCGATTGAAATACTGCGCATATAGCTGCCGCTTTTGCCAAGGTCAAGGCTCATTTTGTGTTCGGAAACGTGGAGGCGATGGCGCAGCTGCTAAGATGGGGTTACTTGCTGGGGGTCTTAGGCTGGGCTGCCGCGGGCTTTTTCTCCGGTCGGTGGGGCTGGTAAAAAACGCAGCGCTTTGGGGCGGCCAACCATCGTATTCGCGGCGGATCATGCTTTGAATGGTTTTCCGTTCTGCTGCGTGCAAATGTTGCTTCATGGTTTCTTTCATGGGTGGATTCCTCCTGATTTATAAAGATTTATTGTATGCCAAAACCGGCTGTGGCCATCATAAGGGAAACTGCGACCGAAAGTTCCGCCAACGCAATGGAGCTGGCGAAAAGGTGGCCATGGACGCCCAACAGGGCAAGCGAAACAGCGTCCAGAAGCAATAGCCGCAAACGTGCGCGCTTTGCCATCGCCTTGCTTTCCGCACGGGAAAGGTGTATCTGCTTATTATCGGCAGGTGACGAAACCCATATCAGGGCAGAGGAGCAATCATAATTGCCCAATAATTGTTGGGCTCCTCCGCAAAAATCGGTAAAGCGAACATCGTTGCAAAAATCATGGCGGCAGAGTATAATGCGCACTGCCATTCTGTTTTGGCATGGTAGCCGCCGGTGCGCTCACGGAGGAAAAGAAACGAAACGGTAAAGCAAAAGGCCGAACCGAAATCCGTAATCAGTCCACCAAGCAGGGTCAGAGCAATCAGGCCCACGGCGCGGGAAATACGTTGGTACAGCGCGTATTGGCACACCTCGGCGTCGTCCTCTTTGATAAGACCGTGCGCCAGAAAGTATTGCGTCAGCTTTTTTGCAATCTGTTCCATCGGCATCTCCTTGTCATCTTTCGCCCTTATCCTACCGCAAACCAGGCTAAAGTGCCAAGAATCCTGCGCAAGTGACAGAAACTCATGCGTGAACGCAAGAATTGCAGGCACATCGGGCCATTCAAAGCAGAATTGGAACGCACCGTCATGATAATCCATCGTGTAAAAGGCGTTGTTGCGGCGCAGCAGCTCTTTGGCACAGGGCAGACCAAAGCCGTGCAGATGCGGTTCCAATTTCGTTGTGGCAATACAGTCCTTTTCGATGTGGACCGGCAGGCTGGTGTTGATAATCGAGACATACAGCTTGGCATCGCCGTCCGCGTAGGCTTCGTCCCGCAAAACGCTGACCTCAATGCGGCGCTTTGCTTCCTCCAGCTTTAGGCAGGCTTCGATGGCGTTGTCCAGCAGGTTGCCCAGCACGACTGTGCAGTCAATCAGTTCGATTTGCAAGGGCGACAGGTCGTTGACTTCAAACTGAATATCGATATGCTGCTTCTGAGCGGCATAGCCCTTTTGGTTCAGCACGGCGTCGATGGCCGAGTTGTGGGTGTTGACCATCAGGGCACGCTCAGTCTGCTGCTCCTGCAAAGCGGCAAGATAGTCCTGTGCCTGTTGTGTCTCGCCTCCCTGCAGCATCCCGGAAAGGCCGCGATGTGATGCCGAAAATCGTGCGTCATTTTGCGCTGTGTGGCGTAGGCGCTGCTCAAGGCATCAATGTTGGCACGCTGGGAGCGCAGCTGCTCGTTAAGCGTTTTTTGCTGCTCCTGCGCGAGGTTGTTTTTTTCTGTCAAATCTATCAAAATCAGAATCACGGCATTGGTTGCCAGCAGAATTCCACTTGAAAAAAGTACAAATGCGGCTGCTATTTTGCCGTTCATGGATAAATAATAGCAAATTGATATACCAACCAGAGAAATAAGTGGAAATCCAATTGTCAGGGGTGCCCATTTGATGCTGGCGGAACTTGCACCATCGGCTTGTGAATATTTTTGATTCCAGAAGAAAGTAAGAATTTGAGACTATATGTTATAGCTGCGCTTGCAAGATAGAGCTTCATATTCGCCACATATTCATCATAACGAATATGAAGCAATGCCAGCAGAGAATAAAGCACGCAAAATTCCAGCAAGGTGAAAATTGCATACGCCAAAAGAACCACCAGTAGGCGCATCCAGAACTTTCCTAAATAAAACAGTGATGCAAAAACAAAGTAAACCGTAATAAGTGCGGCAAATTTTAAAAGTGTTATCGGCGATTCTTCCGAAATATGCGAAACGAAAATCGTAGCGATATAAGACAATACTCCGCAGAGCAGCGCCCCCACTACAAAGCGTAAGCCTCTTGTTTTTCTTTCAAGAAACGCATCGCAAAAAACGGCCACGCACAGCACGTCCAAGCAGCTGAAAACGATCCCTAACCAATAACCCATTTTTTCGCGCTCCTCCACTGCGTATAGATTTTCCGCACGGCACTGGCTGTGTGCGAACTGACCGGCAGCTCGGTTCCGTCGCGCAGATACAGTCGCGTGCTTTGCAGATCACGGATGTGCTCCATATTGACCAAAACGCTTTTGTGTGTGCGCACGAAGCCGTGGTTTTCCAGTAGGTCAGCCAAATCGGCCATGGTAGCGGTCGTGTACAACAAGGCCCGGTCGGCCCCCTGCAGGTGCAGGCATACCTTGCGGGCCGACATCTCGGCGTACAAGATCTGCTGCGGCTGCAGCTCGACATCCTCGCCATCGCAAAATATGCGAACCGTATCGCGGGTCTTGCGGTATGCGGTAAGGGCCTGCTGCACATAACGCTCCAGCTTTTGCGGCATCTCGGCTTTCAGCAGATAGCGAAATGCCTGCACCTCGTACCCCTGCAGGCTGTATTCGACGTAGTTCGTCACAAAAATCAGCAGCATATCGGGGCGCAACTCATGCAGGCGACGGGCCAGATCAACGCCGTTCAGCGGGCCCATATCAATATCCAAAAAAGCCAGATCGTATTTTGCCAGCGGCAAAGCACGCAACTGCGCTGCATCTGTGGCGCAATCCACCGTGGAGCGCGGCATTTGCGGCTTTACGATGGCCTCTATCTTTTCCGCCAACTGACCGGCAAAGGCTGCGTCGTCATCGCAAACCAGTATGCGCATGGAAAAATTCTCCTTTTCGGCATTTTTGCCCGGCGTGTGCTTGCGGGCATCTGCTGCAAACATAATCTTTTGCCCCCTTGTTGTCAAGTATCTTGCCCAAAATCGCAGAATTACTGTTATTTTTCTGATTATATAACAGATATATCGGCGTGTCAAACGGTACACTATAAGGTAGTGGAAGGGGGCCGTTTGGTATGTTTGATATGGGCAAGCGCATCTGTAAATTGCGTAGGGACGCACACCTGTCGCAAAAGCAGTTGGGCGAGAAAATTGGCAAATCAGCCTCGACCATCGGTTCGTATGAAACGATACTGCCGTGCCGACGCTGGAAAACGCGGCAGCACTGGCGGAAGCGCTTCATGTTTCGTTGGATTATCTGCTGTACGGTGAAAAGAGCCGCACCCTTCCGCTGCAAAAGATGAGCGAGAACCGCGTGCAGCTGTTGACCGATCTGGCGCAGGAGTTTGCAGCACCTACTAGCACGGTGCAGCTTCAGTGACCGAAAGTGGATATTCTGCGGCGGCTGTATCAGGAATTTTATCGTTAAAAGCATTGGCTGCTCGGCGTGTCTGCCTCCGGTGGGGGCAGACACGCTTTTGCGTTCACGCACGATTTTCTGTCACTTGCGCAGGTTTTGTAGATTTCGGTGAAACGCTGTGGTATTTTGGGGGCACAGCAAAGGTTCCCAGCATCGGCGCGCAGATGCTGAATATATCCGCCCCGAAACAAACCCGATACAAGTTGCTTTTAAAATGGAAGAACTCTTATGACTACGTCAAGAAAATCTTTTCTTTCTTTTGCTGTGGCCTGCATTGTAGCGCTTATGGCGGCTACGGCAGCCTTTGCATCCAATTCTGCCGACACTGACTTCACCTTCAAATTTAGCGGTGGCTTGCCCCAAAGGACGGAATGGCGCTCAAAGACCGATGATACCAACGTCTATATGTCGGTAAAAGGCGTACAACACGCCTTTACCGCTCATGTGGTTGGAGCAGATAATAATTATTCCACCACTGCCCACGATTGCTCTCATGGATATACATATTCTATCTCTAATGTAGGCGTATATCGGATGCGCAACTGGGTGCACGATGGCTCGCCGAGTTATCCATATGCGGCCATCTATGCAGCGCCCAATTATGGATATGAATTTAGCGCGTGGGGCCAATGGAGTCCGGATTCCGTATGATGAGATAGTAGTATTATAAATTCCTTGTTTTATCTCTGAGTGTCCCAGTTCGTGTATTGGCTTTGCGATATCGAATCACTTTTTGCACTTTCAACGATTCACTGCAATAAGCCAATACACGAACTGGCTATTAGAGAAAACAAATCGCACTGAACTCTTGCGCCAAGAGGTCAACGGCTTTGGCTGCGGCGTGCTACAGCTATATTTAGTCTGTTATTATATAAATGTTGCACTACCCTGACTCAATTCACACCAGAACGGAGGAACCAATATGAGAGTTTCAAAGAAAGCGCTTCGTCCCTTTGCCGTGATTCTTGTTTCGCTGTCAATGTCTGCACTGCTCACCGGGTGCCAGACCTCCTCAGACAGCGCATCGCAGGCAGTCGGTGGTTCGGATGCAGAAAGCACTATCCAGCAACAGACCACCGACGCCTCCAATTCGGAGACGAATGAACAAAACGGTTCCAATGAAACGGTTGCGTCCTTGCCGCAGGTTTTTGTGACCGACGTAGAGGCAACCGCCGAAACCTTTCCGATTTCCCCTGGGCGCAGAAATATCCGACTCTGCTGGACGGCATCGCAAGCGACACCCTGACAGACTATGCATTTTACACGATAGCCTCCGAAAATCTGAAAGCAAGGGGCGAAAGCCTGACGTGCGATTACTTCGGTGACCAACAGGTAACTATCTCTGTGGCGGGCGCTGAAAAGGGGGAGGCTGCGGCTCAGATTCCGCAGGATAAGTTACAGGAGGGGATAGACACCTTCGGTGAGAAGAACGAAAACTATGAATATCTGACTGTTACGGTGAATCTGACAAATTCCGGCAGCGCAGAGGCCGAGGCTTATCTGAACAACCTGTCCATTCGATGCTGTGTTGACGGTTCCATCGCAACAGAAACGACTTGCAGCGAGGCTGTCACATCTGACTTGCCCGCGGTTGCTTCCGGTGAAAAGAACCAGTTCCAGCTCATGTTGGCCCCGGGGGAGACACGCACTTGCACGGTCCTTTACTATGTGAGAGCGGAAATCGAGTTGAGTGACTTATATCTGAGGGCAAACCTCGGCGGTAATGCGGTGACCGAAGTCAAGACCGCCGACAATGTGATGAACGAAGAGTGGCTGGCGTTAGCCTAATGCTCCTGCCATGCACACAGAAACGGATATGTGACCATGAAAAGCATTCTATGTTTTGAGCTGAAGCGCTGTTTTGGAAGCAAGCGGCTGTATCTCTCTCTGCTGACAGGCATCGTCATTTCCCTTCTCCATATCATATTCGGGGTTCTTCCCTTGACCCAGTGGCTGTCGAGTTGGCAAGGAGATTTTTTTCTTACTCCTCACTCTGCATACGGGCATTGGATCGGGATGGACTCCTCCACTGTCTGGCCTACCCTTTTGTATATGCTTCTTCCGTTCCTTTGTGCCTTTCCGTTTTCGGATACTGTATCATGGGACTTTAACACGGGCTATGTGATGCAGATTTTTGTGCGCCGAAAAAAATCCACCTATCTGTTTGCCAAGGCTCTGACGATTTTTATTGCCTCCGCCTTTTTGACAGCGACAATCTTGTTCTTCGACTTTGCAGGCACCGCCTTATATTTGCCGCTTGTCCGGCCGGAAGCGCTTACCAACCTTTACGGAATCAGCAATCGCAGCCTGATGGCGCATCTGTTTTATCATAAGCCGCTGCAGTACACCGTCATCTATATTATAATGGATGCTTTATTGGTTGGCGCATGGGAAATCATTGCCCTGGCAGTATCGGTAGCTACAAGAAATCCTCTGCAGCCTGCGCTGTTTCCTTTCTTGCTCTACCTGCTCCTGTATTTTATCTGCAACTGGCTTCAGATGGATTCGGTCTCGTTGTTTGCAATTCTGTTGCCCTTCCAGCCTGCGGTCAATGTGAAATGGGTTACGATTGCAATTTACTTCTTAGCTGTCCCCATCGGCAGCATGACTATGTATTTCTTGAAGCGGAATAAGAGTGATGTGCTTTGACAATTTATCGGCAATTTCGGGTAACTTATAGAAAGCGATTGCTGGTTTATTCGCTTTTGTGCGTTGCGCTTGCAACCGGCAATGCACTTTTCTGGCTGCATAAATGGCATGAACAGGGTGTGGAGCTGTGCTTTGCCGACACTATGATGACAGGCGTTCAACCGAGCTTCCTTTTAATGCTGCTGATTCCCCCGACGCTTGGCCTTGTACACCAACTGAAGTTCATTTTAGAGCAGCCCTTTGTCATTTGTGCGTTAGATAATAGAGCACGGCTTGCCCGCAATCTCCTTGCTGCGCTCCTTTTTATTGCGTTCAGAGCGGTGATGGCGGTTTCAATCCCGTCCATTGCATTGGGTGCTCTGCTGTTTCGAGGTGGCAAACCTTGTACATGGGAAAGCGGAGCAAGCTACTATGCCTATATGACGGGCCAAACGTTAATAACCCCTGTCAAAACAGGCTCCTTGATTGTCTGGCAGGCTATGACGATCTGGCTCACAGTCTTGCTGGTATCGATTCTTTTCCTGTCAATCAATCTTTCCTGCGAATCGCACCAACTCGGAAGCATACTCTCATGGGGCGTCTGCCTTTTGGCTTTGTGGATGTGTTCGTTTCCTGTTACACCGAAACTATATAGGCTGCAAAAGAGCGTTTCTTTCTCCGTGAATCGAATTGCCGAAAATACAGTTTGGCGCCATTTTCTCTCAGGCATCTGTATTCTGTTTCTTGAATCTCTGTTTCTGCACTTTGCCGTTACCAGAAAGGACTTTTTAAGGTGAAGAACAGTTTTATTCGATTGCTCCTGCGGGATATCAAGAACTATATCCGAACGAATCGTTTCTTCCTGATCGCGGAAGCAGCGCTGTTTTTGATTGGCTGCATGATTGCGGATATGCAAAAGCCCGATAGCTACGGCAAATATACTACCATTCAATATTATATGCAGATATTTCGGGGCTGCTATCCGTTTACGGATGCCAGAACAGAAGTGTTTCAGGTTCCACTTACATGGTTTACACTCATGTACTTTTGTATTTACACTGCTCTCTTATATCCGATTCGGGACGCCAGCGGGGCAGGCATTCATGTTCTGCTGCGGGCAAAGAGCAGAGCCTTGTGGTGGTTCAGCAAATGTCTTGCGCTAACCGTGTGGAATCTGCTTTACTTTGCAGTCGGCTTTTGCTCTGTATGCGTATTCTGCTTTTTTACAAATGGTTTGTCTTGCTTTACCATTTTGCCGTATGATGTATTGCCTTGCGATGCTTTGACCTGCCTTTTGCCTTTCGGTTTTGCGTTGGCAATCTCGCTTCTTGCCTTTTGCCTTTGCATCTTTTGCTCTTTTGTCTGGGGACAGGTGTTTGCCATAAGTTCCTTGTGGCCGTCTCATTCACTGAGTTTCCATCTCCTTTTCTCTGCTATGCCATGCTGATTCGCTGTAGAGCCATGTCTCCCGCTGGATTCGACGAAAGGGCAGGCTTGCTTTTCTACCTTATATTTGCCGGAATCGTATGCTTCATCGGTATGTTCCTGTTTTTACAACTTGACTTGTTTCCCGGACTTCAAAGGAGGCCGCAATGAAAGTTGAAATCAACCATCTTACCAAGGTGATTCAGGGCAATGTTGTTCTGGATGATATCAATGCCTGTTTTTCCTGTGCTTCCGGCGAAAACGGGGGACGGATTTACGGGATTCAAGGAATCAATGGAAGTGGCAAAACCATGCTTATGCGCGTGATCTGTGGCCTTGTGCTTCCCACAATGGGCACCGTGTCAATCGATGGAGAAATCATTGGTAAGGGTATCTCATTCCCGCGAAGCATTGGCCTTTTGCTGGAGAACCCAATCTTTATCGATGAATTCACTGGCGCAAAAAATCTTTCTCTTCTCTGTGATATCAAACGACTTGTTTCGCAAGCGCAGATTGGCGATACGTTGCGTCGTGTCGGACTGAACCCATCCGACAAAAGGCCCTTCCGCAAATATTCTCTCGGCATGAAGCAGCGCCTTGGAATCGCAGCCGCTATCGTTGAATCACCTGATCTGATTCTGTTGGACGAGCCATTCAATGCGTTGGATGAGTCGGGAATAAAAGAAATACGTGACCTTTTGCGTGAATTGCGCCAAAAGGGAAAGCTGATTGTGCTGACCTGCCATGATCGCCAGCAAATGGAATCGCTTGCGGATGAAATCATAGCGATGCGTGAGGGCCGGATTGTGAATGTGGACAAGAATTGCCACGAGGAGGTTTGAAGTGAAAAACAAACGACTTCATCATCGTGCGATTCTGCTTTTGCTCCTTTTGCTGGTTCTCTCTTTCGCAATCGGCCTGAGAATCACACGCTTAAATGGTTCTTATTTGGCAACCGAGGATTGTTATGGGTATCCGCAAAAGCCTATCGAGTGGAATGGTCTGAAAATAGAATTGATCGGTGCTGAAATTGTTGACGGGGAAGCATTTTTACAGGAATATAACATCGATCGGGAATCAATTTTTTCGGATTCCCTGTCAGAAAAGTACGCACTGTTTCATATATCTGTGACGAAGGTGTCGGATTCCCCATTGTTGACATACTATCGTTTTGATTATTGCGGAGCGGAAAAAGATGGCTGGCGAAATTTGGTTTCCCCGGAAATTTTCGAATCGCTGAACCCTCTGGCAAAAAAGCCGTCGCAGCTATCCGTAGGTGAAACCGAAGAACTCGCAATGGCGATTGGACTCCATAAGGATGCTTTTCGCAATACGGAATGGAGTAACCTTTCCACTTCCGATATAAGCCTCGTCATGTCTGTTTATCCACAAAAAGTGATTCTGCAATCTTCATGAGAGTGAAAATACACAGGAAAAGCAGCTTTGCCCCCAGTTCTGAAGCGCTGTATGGGGTATCGTACAGGCCTAAACTTAGGGGGCAATGGGTGCCGGTGCTCCGGCTACTCGCCGCTGCGGCGCTTGCGTGGGTGCTGATCAACGCCTTGGTCGAAGCCTACGGAGTGGGCGGGTGCAAATCTTGATGCGTTGAATCTTTGCAGAGGTCTGCAAATTAGAACTGCCGCTGCCTGGCTTCAAATCGAGTGTTAGCCGTCGCCGCGTTTGTTGATGTATGCCATAGTTAAGCCTCCTCAATGCGGGCAAGCCATGCGTCAAAGCTGGCCTTGCTGACTCGGATCGAAGTACCTATATGCAGCACACGGAAATCCGTTGTTGTGTTGCACAGTGTATAAGCTGCCCGCAGGCTGATGGACAGCATTTGGGCAATATCCTCGACCCGATAGACAAGCGCGCTTTGTTGCGTTGACTTGCCAATTTGTGTCGGTCCTATGGCATTGGTTTGAGAACCTGTCTCTATTGCTATCCCAGCCAGAACCGTTAGTATATTTGAATGGAACGACCCAGTGCTGGCTCAAGCTAACGGGTAAGCAGTGACAAATCGGAGGAATACCCTGGTCGATATAGCGCTTAATATGGGTATCTTATTAAATAAACCCAAAATCATGTTGCAGACTACTGTGCGAACACTAACTCCAAGGGGTTCATTCTCACGCCGTTTTGCATCACCTCAAAATGCAGGTGGTTGCCGGTGCTGTCGCCGGTGCTGCCTACATAACCTATAATCTTCCCTGCCGTTACCGCTTCACCTGCGGTAACGGCAGTTTGCGTCATATGGGCGTACCGCGTGGAAAGTCCAGCGCCGTTATCCAGCAGCACCTGATTGCCGTAGCTGTCGTTCCAGCCGCTGACCAGCACCGTGCCGCTGTGGGCAGCCAAGATGGGTGTTCCCTCCGGTGCGGGAATATCTGTGCCGCGATGCCCGGCATTGCCGAAAGCATCCACTTCTCCGAAGTGGCAGGATATATAAGTGTGTCCCGGCAGCGGCCAGCACAGCGCGCCATCGGCAACAGCAATCCCGCCGCACAGAGCAAGCAGGCTGGGACGCATTTCCTCGGATAGCAGCTGGTGCAAAATGTCTTTTTGGTCTTGGGTGAAATTGTACAACTCGGCCAGTTCATCCACAGTTTTGCTGCTGACGGTGATGTGCAAAATATAGTCGGTCTGCTGCTCCGGGTCGGGGTCGTCCTCGGTGGGTTCGGGAGTGGTGTCTACTTCTTCGACCTCGTAGGTAATCTCGTGCATAGCCAAAAGGTGTCTTGGATGCGCTGCATTTGGGCGGCATTGATAACGACAACGTCGCTATCAGAGTTGAGGTTGGTATGTACTGCAAAGATGGCCAGCACCTCCGGCCAGTAGCTTGCCCATGTATGACCGTCCTCGTAGTCGTAGGTGATGGTGGTTTCGCTGCACTCCGGGTGGGCGGATACGATGTCATTGATGGCCGCGCCGAAGTCGGCGTTGGTGTCGGCTACGATTTCGGCAATAGGGATGCTGTTGGGATCGCCGGATTCATCGGCAAACAAGATGCCCATCGGAGAGCCGATCACCGCCGCAGCCGCGCCTATGACCATGGCCAGCAACAGCACCACGCCGCCCGCGCCAAGCAGCGCCAGCAGCGATTGCGCGGCGCGCCGCACAGTTTGGGAGAGCAGGGCTTTGATTTTGGCTGCGATATAATGAACGCCACGGCTGATTGCTTCAACCGTGGCTTGCTTATTGCTGATTGTGGGCAGCTTGGGTGCGTGGGTAACGATGGGAGCGGTATTGCCCGCCGCTGTGGCAGCCGTCTGCTTTTGCAGATAGCGGCGCACAGCCTCGCGGGTCAGGTGCTGCCGCTTTAAGCGCTGCTGCATTTGGGCTCGGTAGGGCGGCGGTGCTGGTGTGGCCGATGACGGCACAGGGGCTTGCGGCGCTGGTGTTTTGGCTGCGATGGCCTTTTGCCGGAAACGCTGCTTTTTGAACATTTCCCTGCGCTCGGCCTGCGTGGGAACAGTGACTTTCTCTTTTTCAGTCGGTTTTGATGCAGATTGGGCGCTGCCCTGCAAGGTGAGATTTTTCCGCTTCTCCTGCATTGCACGAAACTTGCGGTAGCTGATGCGGGTGGTGCTTTTGGCGGTGTTGCCTGTACGGGCAGCCACATCGGAAATGCCCTGCTGCACCTCGGTTTGTGCGTATTCTTCGGGTAATTCCTGCCGCTGCTCGGCGGCGCGTTCGCCCTGCGCCTTGGCCCGCATAAGTGTTTTGCGCACAAGCTGCTTGCGCTTTGCTTTAATTCCGGACATCGTCAATTACCATATCGTCCAACTGGCGCGTATATTCCGGGTAGCGCAGTTTTACGGCCTCGTACATATACGGCGCAAAGGAACAGTCGAACAGGTCATAGGGTGTGCAGGATTTGTCAGAGTACCCATTCCAAAGGTTATAGGCAAAACGGGTCAGCTTGACTGTGCCGCCGGTCTGCCAACCGGCGGCCAGTGATTCCGGCTTGATTTCATCTTTTTCAAAGTCGAAGCAACTTTCAATGTTGTTGCGGAGTGCGGGTACGGCAGTCAGGGTGTAAATCAGTGCGCGGTGGTAGCTGTCCATTGCCTTGCAGCGGTTGAGGTGGGTTAAGTATGCCCTACGGTGGGCAGGGGTCATAAACTTAGGTTCGGTCATGGTGGTGTCCTCCTTCTTTCTTTATATATGAGGTTATATTTTTGAGATTCTAAGGCGGGCGACACCCCGCCTTTTGTTTGTGTAAAATCATGCTCTTAGCGATCTCCGTGGTCGATGGGTTTGATTTTCAGCTTATTGCCATCGCGCTGGAATTGCTCGTACTGTTCAGGAGTGCATTTCATCGGCAACAGGCCGTGCGGCGTGGGGAGAAAGACAACAGGGTTATGATACAGCCTTTCATATAAGAAAACCTGTCTATCAGTCAAACTGATAAAGTCTTCTCCGCCATTGCCGCAGACCACAAAAGAACCTGCAAGAAAATCTGTATGTCCGTAAAGCCGGTTAGGCGGCAAACCGTCAATCTTCCCGGAGTCGTTGCAGATAACGCAAACGCTATCTCTCCACGGACGGCAACATTCAATATCACCGCCGACAAGCTCCTGCAATGCCCTTAATGTGTTGGGAATCGTGCGTTCCTCCGGGTACTTACCGGGCTGTACATACAGCACGCGGATTTCATTTTCACTCATAGGATTCACTCCATTTCACCGGGTTTGGTCGTGAGTAATTTGTATGTTTTGGTGTCTTTCGGTTGAGGGTTATTGAATGGGATAAGGCTGTTGCCCATCTTGATAATTCCCTCACCGGGTTGGGCCAACAGCAAATATTTCCGCTGCGGCTCGGACAAGCCGTACAGTTCTACTACGCTGTCAATGTCCTTGGTCTGACGCAGCATAACTACAAATTCGGAGTTTGCCAGCATTGCATAGGCTGTGTCATTGGTTAGGCAGTCTTGCACATTCTGCGTGATGCCGGTGGCGTAGGCGTTGTACTTCCTAAAACGTTTCCAGCTTGTGTACAGGAAATTGGCGCTCAAAGAATCGCGCAGTAGCAGATAGATTTCGTCAAAGTACACCCATGTGGCTGCTTTTGGGTCATTGCGTTCGTTGCTCATCACGGCGGTATTGATGTACTCCAGCATGGACAGCATGGCAACTGGCTTTAGCTGTTCCCCCAAGCTCTGGATGTTGAAGCAGATCAGGCGGTTGCTCATATCCACATTTGTAGGCTGGGCGAACACCTGCATACTGCCGGTTGCGAAAATTTCCAGTGCAAGTGCCAATTCTTTGGAACGGTTGTCGCCCTGACTGTTCAGCGCCGCCCACAAATCCTTGATGGTCGGGCAAGGCGCTGTGTATTTAGATTCGATAAGCGGTTTGTAAATGCTCCTCAATGCGCGGTCAATCAGACTTCTATCTCCGGGCAGAACATTTTCTTTTTTCATAATCTGTTCGCACAGGCTCAACACAAACTCTGCTTTTGCCACATAGGGCGGGATGTCCGTGGATTTGTCTGGCTTAAAGTCCAGTGGATTGAAATAGGTGCTGCTATCCACCGAGATATTGACTACCTCGCCGCCCAACTCCTGCACAAGCGGCGCATATTCATTTTCGGGGTCTACGATATAAAACCGGGCTTGGTAAAACGCAGATACAGCATAAGGATTTCCAGTTTGACGAACATAGACTTACCGCCGCCGGATGTCGCCACAACCATTGCATTGCCGTTGACGAGAGTTGTGCGCAGCCCGATGATAAGATTACCTGTGACCGCGTTTCGGCCATAGCAGATGCCGCCCGGAGTGAGAATTTCTTGCGTATTGAACGGTACAAGTGCTGTCAGCGATTTCGTCAGCATCGTGCGCACACTCTCGATGCGCCGCAGACCGTAGGGCATGGCCGTGTTAAAGGCCCTTTCCTGCTGAAAATAAAGCTCTGTAAATCTGCAATTATAGTTTGCTGCTGTGGTTTTCAGTGCATCGGTTTCCAGCGCGAGATCTTCCAGTGTGTCAGCAAAGTAAGTGACGGTGAGCAGGCTCAAAAACATCTGCTGGTCGTTCTCCGTCATTTCTTTGCGGATGTTGGCAATGATGCGGTCCTGCTCCTGCGTCCGCTGCGGCACGGAAGATGTAAAGTCCAGATTTTCCACGGATTTCTTATTGAAACGGACTTTCTCGCGTCGGTTTCATTCTGTGCGCTGTCGATTTCCTTGAAAGCATCCTCGGTTTCCACTGGTTCAATGTCAATGGATAGAACAATATACGGCACTTGCTGGAGCAGTGCGGAGATAAACTTATCATCAAGCTGCTGCGGGTACTCGCTGATCGTCATGCACTTGGCATAAAAATCCTCAATTTCAATATGCTTTTTGCAAAAGCGGATGCAGTCCGGGGCGATAGAATCGCGGAAGTCCTGCCCCAGTTTGGCGCAATTATCAAACTCGAAGTTAAAACGACCCTCCTCGGAAATGCGGAAAAACTTGTGCAGTACCTCCAGCCGTGCGCGGTTGTCCAGCGGCGTGACGGCACATTCCAAGGCAGAAAATGCAGACAGCAAATGCCCCTGCACCTGTACAAAGCGTTCGCGGGCCTCTTTTACACCGGGTTTGTTCGTGGACACGATGATGTATTTATGCTGCACCACATTTCCATTTTCGCGGGCGTTGGCTTGATTTGGCGGTTACGCTCGGCGCGGAGGGCATCAAAGCCGTCGTTCTCGCGGTGGTACAGCACATCATGGGCAAAGGCTTTTTCATCCATGCGCTGGCTGACGATGCAGACTTGCATCCAGCAGTCAGCGGGGATGCCCGCGTAGACCGTGCCAAGCTGCGTTAGAATATTCTGCTTGGCCGCGTCACTCTGCATGGCGTAGTTGATGTCGCTGATTTGCCACATCAAACTGAACACATTTTCCGATTGCCAAACACCGTCTGCATAGATTCTGTCGATGGGGATGCTCTGCTGCACGGAACGGGGCATTTTATAGCTGCCGCGCGTTTTTTCGCGTAGATGCGTACTCACTTAGTCTCAATGCTTATCACCTTTTTTCTTTTTGCAATATTTGTTTTCGGTTTTCCATAACCGCCAATCGTTACGGATAATTGTGCTGTCTATTACAACAAGCAGGAATTTTTCAAAGGTCAGACAGTCATAAGTGAAAAATCCTGCTGCTGCAATCGGCGCAGCGGCCACAATGCAGACCCAGCCGCCGTTTCATGACCCAACAGCGGGGTCAGCCCCAAATAGACCGCAACTGCCACGGCAATGGCCGCGCCGGAGCAAATCATCTGCCGCAGATTCAGCCCCAAAAAGATTTCCTCTTGGTAATGGCGGATTTCTTTATTTATCGGAATTTGCATATTACAACCCCATCATTTCATGGATAATTCGGTCAGAGCCTTTGATAAGGCCAACCAATACGAGCATATTGAAAACTGTTTCCGCAAGATAACTCCACACAATAGTGGTTGCCTCTCCGCCTGTCACAGTCGGCGTACCGACAAATGCTGAGTAAATCACGCAGGCCAGTACAATGACCGCACCCTCTAAGCACACGCCGACATAACTTTTCAAAAACGATATGCCCACGGATTGTGTGCTTTCCCCCGCAAAAGCCGCCAGCGGCAGCGGAGCCAGCGCTGTGTACATATACAAACGGAAGAAGCGACCATACACGGTAAGAATCATTACAAAGGAAAGCACCGTAATGAACAAGCTGCCGAGAATCGTTACGAGCCATAGCGGTATGCTGGCGAGAAATCCCACATTTTCGATAGCGGTCTGCATTTCTGCGGGCAGCGACACCATAGCTTCTGAGATACCGCCCATGCTGTCGGCCATATCTGTGACGATGCCGTTACAGATGGAAAACACATTCAGCATAATGTCCATGCCATAGCTTACAAGTGCTTTTGCCGCCACAAAGCGGATCAAGTAATGGATCGCAGCTTCGGGGGCGTTTTAACTCGTGAAAATTCATTGTGTTTTTGCATAGCGATATAGCAAAGAACAGCACGACCAGTGCATAGCCAATGCCAACCATACCATTGTGCAGTGTCTGCATCACGCTCCACACTGCGCCGCCCTTAAAAGTTTGGGGGCCGGTTGTCACCAGCCCCCATAACTCGCCCAGCTTTCCATTCCATGTAGAAAAGGCGTTGTTCAGATTTTCGACGATCCAGTTTTGATTCAAGTTTTCACCCACTTTCAGATAAAAGAAAACAGCCGACAGAAAGTCTGCCGACTGCATAGCTTAATTAAAAAAAATTGTTTGTTATTAGGGTGTCCATTGTAGAAGCAACTGCATCACACACTTCATCAAAGCTGATGGTGGAAGCGTAGTCGAAATCTTTTCGGTAATTATCCCATTGCCTACGCATAATCTCGCTGTTTCGCACCGCTTCCACAATTGCTCTATAATCTTGCAAAATCGAATCAGAGCCTCGCTTACTGGCTGTAGCCATCAGTGCCGCCCCTAAAGCGGGAAAGTCTATATTTTCTGCTTGCAGTTTGGTAAGGATATAGACATCATAATAATCTCTTGGCCGGGTATTCTGGTCACTGCGAGATATTACAGTCTCCAGCTTTTCCGCCAGAATGGTGGCCAAATTGTATGCCATAACTTGAATATGACGATCTTCCAGCATCAACTTGTAGTCATATTGAATTTCGCGTGGTGTGATTTTATCGCCAGTAGTGATGTCCAGCTTTAAGGGAACTGCCATAGGCGGAAAATCGGCCGTCAAAGCTACGCGGTATCCAGTATATTCATCACCCTCCCGGATTCCACCAATGCTTTTGAATGTAAATGTGATGTCATCGTCAACAGGAACGGTGAGAATCTGCTCTATCATTTTTTGGACGGCATCCTGCGTAACTGGATAACCTTTTATGGTTGCATCCATATCCATTGTCGCTCTGGAGTTCAGCCCCACCATAGAGGAAATTAAAAAGCCACCTTTGATAATGATACCCGCTCCAAGAATCGTTCCAGAATATAATTTTGCAGAACAAGCTGTGCGGAAATCTGGTTTTCTTTCGCCAGCTTTTTCATAATCGCTTTCAGCTGCATAGCGTTTTTCATAATAGTATCTCCAAATAAGGACGCAGCCGTTTTTCTACGCGTAGTTGATGAGCATATTCCGAAAGCAAAGGAATGTTCTTATCTTTACGGCCAGCGTACCGCTTGAATGCATCTGTAATGATCTGAATATCCGTGTGGCTGATGGGCTTTAGAATTTCACATAGGGTTTTTTCTGCATTGTAGGCCCGGACTGTATTTCCGGCAGGGGTGTCAACCAGCGCGATTCCAAGACTGTAATAAGGCTCTTTCTTGCAAGAGCATAAAATGCCCGCTGCTTTTGGACTGGATGTATTATATCCATAGGGAAATGCCATGTGAAACTTGTGTGGTGTCCTGTCAGTCAAATCATGCAGAAACAGTGCGGTATCCAATGCAAATACACCACGCTTATATCGCTCTTGAATGGATACAAATTCATCCTCCCAAACTTCCGGCAGTATATACCCCACGGGAGACCTGATCTAATCGGCCTGTATCGGCCAAATATTTCAAACTTCCGCGTGATATTCCGGCAGAAGAAATCATAGCAGCAGTTACGATGCCATTATTTTGGGAAGCTAACTCTATAATCTTCGTTGTAGATCCATAGCACACACCTTCTCTCGAATTGACTTTCACGCTAAACATTATACGCTTATTTAGCATAAAAGTCAACGAGACGGCATCGCTTACAGAATCATATCAAGAATATCCTTTGCAAAGTAGATAACCACGCCGCCGAAGAACGTCATAAAGCCTTGCGCCCGCTGGCTGGCATCGTGGCCTTTGAGAGCAAGGCCGATTTGCACGATGCCGAACCCCAGCAGGATCGCGCCGATGGCTTTGATGGCGCTGAACACAAAGTCGCTCAGATTGTTGATGGTCGTCAGCGGATCATCTGCAAAGGCAGGCATGGCCATAACAAAAGCAGCGGCAACCACCGTCGCCGCCACAAGATAAAGGCGCTTGATTTTGCGGTCAGTCACCTTGGTCGTATTGAGAGAAGTTTTCTTCATTTTCATAATAATTTTCCTCCGGGTGTTTTTCTAAGTAGTCGAGCTGTTCGTACATTTCTTCGGTGATTTCGGGTGCTGTCGCTGCGGCAACAGCATCCATTGTGATAGTGACGGCGTCACCCATATAGTCGGGCGGGATTACATAAGGCTCACCTCCTGCATCGGGTGTATATTTTACATTGGGATGCTTTAATAGGTTATACTTTCGATCAATTACCGGGTCCTCGCTGCGCATCAGCAGTAGACATTCATCATCCCGCATACGGCGGATTTCATCCGGCATACACAGTTCACGGCCAGCGGTTTGCAGGCTGTCGCTGCTGCTGCCCCGGCTGCCTTTTCCAATGCTTTGGCTTTTGGTGCGTTCGGTTTCCTTGCCGAGAATCTTGGAAAGATATTCGTATGTGCCGTACTCGTTACCGCCGAGGTAAAGCAGGGTGTCACAGTTTCCGATTATGCCTTCCCAATCATCTTTGAACAGGCTTTTTAGCTGGGCAATGTTCTGCAAAATAATGTCGCAGCTGATATTGCGGCTGCGGCACACGGCCAAAATGTTTTTGAAGTTTTTGGGCAAGGCAACATTCGCAAATTCATCCATCATCAGCCGCACATGAATCGGCAGCGCACCGTTGTATTCCGGTGTAGAATCGGCCAAACGAAAAAGTTGGTCGAAAAGCTGTGTGTAGAGCATCGTTGCAATGAAATTAAAAGTTGTATCATTGTCGGGCAAAACAATAAATAATGCCCGCTGCTCCAGCCCCATACGCGGCAGGAACATTTCATCGCGCGAAGTCATTTCTGCAAACTTGCGGGAGTTGAACATGTACAAGTTTGCCGCTGCCGAAATCAAGATGGATTGCAGCGTCTTTTTCGCACCCAACATAAAAGACTTGAATTGCAGGACAGCGGGGTGCTGCGGGTCGCGGCGCTCCAGTTCTCCAAACAGCATCATCAAGGGGTTCTCGACCATTTCATTTTCGCTGACTTGGCATTCAGAATCATATACATCAATGTGGAAAAATTCTGCTCACTGGCAGGGGCTTCGTACATGAGATAGAGAATCAGTGCGGAGATCAGCAGCACAGAAGAATCATCCAAAACTTATCACCGCCGCTGGGGGCATCCTTGGGTTTGGTGTTGTTGACAATGGCGAACGCCAGCTTGATGGCGTCCTCATCGGTTTCGAGATAGGCCATCGGATTGTAATGGCCTTGAAAATGCACAAGGTCAAGCACTGTCACGCTGATACCTTTCGTTTCCATGATTCTGCCGAGGGTGCGCGTCAATTCCCCTTTGGGTCCAGAAAAAGATAAGAGCCAATCAGTTGCAGCGCGTTGGGCTTCACATAAAAGCGTGTCTTGCCGCTGCCAGATCCGCCGATTACGATAATGTTGAGATTATGTTTATGCGCGTGGCTGTCGGTGCTGAAGCGTACATTCTCGGTCAAAATGTAATTTTCTTTGGTGTCTTTGGTATTGCGGTACTTGATGTTTAGTCTGTGGCGCTGCCCCACTTGGCCGTGCCGTGCTCTGCGCCGGGGTGGCGATCTGCTTGGTCGAGCATATAGCAGTAGACGGCCAATGGATAAAGCACCAGCACCGCCAGCAGGAATTTTGGAGTGCTGGCGCACCATTTCAATGCCATAGGATTGTTGAGAATAGTGCTTAGTGCGGCGGTAATTTCTGCCAGCCCCTGCGCCTGTTCAGTTGCCTGTGCCAGTGCTGCGGCAGCAAACAGCAGCGGTATCAGCAACAGTCCATACAGAATGATTTCTGTGCGGTGGTCCTTATTCGGGCGCATGATGTTTAGCGGGCCTCATCCCGCTGCGGTGCGCTCTGACCGCGCTGCAAACCGAGCGCCTTTTCCACAGTGTCTCCAATAGTCACAGACAGTTCCCGAATTTCTTCCAGTGTTTTGCGTTCCTCGCCGGGTGGAATGTGGGTGTCCATCCCGTCCAGCGTAGCGGCAGCGGTATCGGGCATCGGCAGGGAAAAACGCCCGCAAACTCCACCGAAACGGCCATTGCTGTTTTTCGTAGATAGGGCGCTTGGGAGATACCCGGCGTGTGCTGCTCTGCGGTTGCAATAACGATTTCGGCGGGCAGTCGTGCCAGCACTTCACGCTGCGGCATGGCCGTTGGAAACACAATCGCGTGTTGCCCGGCATCGTACCCGACAACGCCTCATTTTGAAAAATGATGTTGACCGGGGAAAGGCGCTCCAGTTCCTTGATGGCCTTGTCCATCTGCTCCGGCTTGATTTCAGGAATCGGATACGGCTTATTGCCGTAGGTCATGGACACATCGAAAATTGAGCCGACATTATAATAACCATTGACGCGCACAAGCTGCGGGATGCCTTTTGCCCCTTTGTTTACGCGTCGCCCGAATTTATCCCAGTCTTTGGCGGTCAATACGGCCCGCGCTTGCGGCAGGGTTTGCAGCACAAGTGCTGCATTGCCGGATGTGATATGGCTGCCAAGCCGCCCCCTGCCGTACAGATAGTCGGCAAGGCGCTGGCCATCCTGCACAACTTCCTGCAATGCGGATCTTTGCGCCGCAATGGTTTCTTTAAGTTCGGCTTGCTTTTTGGCTTTCCACTCCTCGATGGGCAATCGCTGTTCGTACATTTATCGCTCCTCCTTCGCAGTAATATCCTGCACTTTTTCCTGCGCCTGTGCTGCTGTCCGGGCAGCGCTTTTCAGCGCCATAATGGTTGCCCGCACAGATGGCCGGGGGTCAATATCCAAAGGATTCTTCCCGCGCGTCAGCAAGCTGTCGCCGGATTGACGGCGGGTTGGGTCTTTTTTTCGGTCTGCCGTAGTGACCTTGGGAATGGCATACCCAAGCTGCTCATAGATGCGGTTCAGTTTAGCGACATCTTCAGCTTTGAACATGACGTCAACTTTTTCGTTCTGTGCCTTATCTTTCACAACAGCAAACAGAACGCCGTACTGCTTGGCCAATTCCTTAAACTGTCCCACGTCTTTGCTTTGCAGGGCAATAATTTTCAATTCTTTGCCCTCCCGCAGCAGACGGTCAAGGCTGGTTTTGCCTTTCACTTTAGGATTTTCCTTGGCGTAGGCCAGCGATAAGGCCAGTGCGTTTTTAATGCCCAGCGCAGACAGCTTAATAGCCACCTCTGTAACCTGTAAGGCTTCCCGCACCATCTGATCGGCTGCTTCGCCTCCGTTGTTCATCTTGTTTCACCTCATTTCGTTCTTCCTGTGCGGCAAGTTCTGCTTGCCGTAGTTTTTCCTGCACCTCGGCAGCATCTGTTGCGATGTCGGAACAGATGTAACTCATGGCGCAGGGCTTTCATTTGCTGGGTCAGTGATTTGATTTTTTCTTCCCGCGCGCACGTTCCGGCTCACGCTTTTGCCGATATAAAACTTTGCGCTGGCGGGCAAGCTGTTGGATTTGGACTTCTGCACTTTCCTTGTAGGCCAGCAGTTCATCCATAGTTTCAATATGTTTTCCCATAGGAATTTTGTCTGCTGCTGGTATCGGCTGAACAGCAGAAAATCCTCGCGCAGCAAAAAGTAGCAGCGCTTTGTTGTCTTGCCGTGGTAGGCTTTGCGCAGCAGGGCGCAGTAGTGATAGTAGCAAGCCATAAAGCCGGACACCTTGGGATACCGGCGCGGCAGCTTGCCGAGATACCGCGCTCGCCGCACAATGGGCTGTAATTCTGTGGGCTGCCATTTCGGTTTTGCCGGGGCGTTTTCCTGCCGGTATTCCTGCTGCATTTCGGTGGGCATACGGTGCAGTTTGTGGTAGTACTCCCGCAGCGCTGTTTCAGAAAAGCGCGGGTCGAGCCGGTCAATGCGTATATTTCGTTGAGCGTCTTTATGGAGCACGGCCATGTGTTCCACACGCGGGCCGTATTTGACCGTGTAGCCCATGTTCTGCAATTCGAGAATAAAACCATTAAAGCTGTCGGCGGCAGCAATAGCCTGTTCCACATCCTTGCGTACCATACCACGAATGGTAGGCTTGCCGGTCTGGCCGCTTAGCCACTCGTCATAAGATTTTCCCTTGCCGTCCGTTTCGATGACGGACAGCCGATTTTCTCGGCAAAGTTCATCCGATACCTGTCGGATTCCGTGGTAGTAGGTGTCAAAGTTGTTGCGGAACATTTTGCCATCCGCATAGGATACCGAATTGACGACTATATGATTGTGCAGGTGGCCTTTGTCCAAATGGGTGCTGACCGTACACTCAAACCGATCCGCAAGAAACCGCCGTGCAAATTCACAGCCAATCTTATGTACTTGGTCGGGGGTGGCTTCACCGGGGCTGAAACTTTGAATGATGTGATAGGCCAAAATATCACCCTCATCCATCGGTTGATTCCAGCGTTTCTTTGTGCGGTACATTCTGCGGTAAGCAGTGCCGGGTTACATCTGAACCCCGTCACATATAATTGATGCTCGGTTTTGTTTTGATTCTGTGTGTAGGATAACAGCCGGTTTAAATCATCTGCGCTGAATTTTTCTGTCTTTTTAGGGTTACTGGTATAGTCCAGACATCTTTGCAGATGATGCTTCACCGGTTTGATTTTTGTGTAGGCCATATCAAAGCGTATCCTCCACATAATCCCATGTTTTCTCCAAGATTTGCAAAGCTGTGTCTAATTGTTCTGCTGTGGCTCTGCCGGTTGCATTGACCACGTGGGCAATCTGATTCAGATTGTTGCCGTATGCCGAAAGCTGTTGCAGAACTTTTCCGTAATTATCGGGTGGGCGCGGGTGAATTATAATGCCCATCAGTGCCAGCCGGATATACTTTTCTCGGCACATCCCGGCTGTCGCCGTATCCTGCTCCAGCTTTGAAAGTTCAGCATCGTTCAGATGAACAACAACGCGGTTATTTCTTTTGCGAATAGGAATCCCCCCTATAAAATCTGGACATAAAAATAGTGCATCGCGGTTGGGCGATGCACTTATGCACATATTCAATTTACTTTTGTGGTTCAATCAGTTTGTAGGCCGGTGAGAGAATCAAGTCATACCGAGCTTGTAAATAGCGTGAGTAAAATTGCTTTTGCAAATCGGAAATTACAGGTGTGCCATCAATGAAAGCTGCGATTTTTTTCCATATCAATTTTTTGGGAAAACACGTTCCAATGCAGCATTGCAGTCATCGTTTTCCGCGCGGGTGATAAAATCGTAGTAATTGATCTTCCGTCCGTTCAGTTTTATAGCCGAGGTAGGAAATTGGAACACCCGTGCATGAAGTTCTGCTTCATTGGTAAGCACAGCTTGCATGACATTTTCATCTGCCTGTGGAAGTAAGCAGCTACCGCAATCGAAAACAGGGGCAATTTCTGTTCTGTGGGTCTGGTCGTCGTAAAGAAATCCCCAGTTTCCATTGTGGCGGTCAAAATTTCCGAGCAGCGCATCCACGATAAAGACATTCCAGAAATGCTCCCGCAATTCTACCGGCGATACATATTGCTGCTTGTCAATGGTGTCCATCACATCTTCCAGTTCCGTGCCGCTGCCGTTGCTATCAGAGTCGAGAATTGTGTTTTTGATAGAGCAGAAGTCGAACAGGCGCTTGCTGCCTGTTGCAAAGTCCTTGCAGGCACAGACAACTTTTGTTTTGCCTTTAATAGAAAAGGTTCCAAGTTCGGTTTTCTGCGCGTTGATTCCAATTAGATTGAAGATGCTGCTTGCAAGGTGTTCACTAATGCAGCTATTAGTGTACGACAAGTTTGTGGGCTTTCGTTCCCCTGACGGGGGAAATTTCAGCATATAAATCCCGCCGCCATATTCAACGGCAATCTTGCTGCCGTTTGCTCCATTGTAAGCTCTACCGGGAACAATGGGGCAGTTTGTAAAATCAGTCATAGCTTTGCTCCATACAAGTATTTCTTTCGCAGGTAGTCTGCGTGTTCGTGGGTAATGCTTCTTTCATTGATTTCTGCCATGTTGATGCTGCCATAAAGTTCACCCCATAAACAGTCCAACAGGCTGCTGTGATTTTTGATTCCGCTTTTATACGCATCCAAGTCGTGCTGCAAATAGTCCGGCAAGCCATACTCGTAGGCGCGTTCACGTTCGGTTTGGCGGATGCCGTCCTCCGTCAACTGCTCCATAGAAACTCCCAACACCTGCGACAACTTATAGACCGTTTCGGCAGAGCATTTTTCGAGTTTTGTTTTTCCGCTGCAAATATCACTGAGCGTCGGGTGCGGAATTCCCGCTTGCACAGCAAGTTTATACTTGTCATGCCGCGCTTGGCAAGTAAATCTTCTATAACCATTGTTTCCGCCTCCTTACGTATATTATATCGGTACACCGAAACAATAGCAATAGCCAATTTTCAAAGTTCATAGAAATGCAAATATTTTCGCAGCGGGAAATTTATATTTCAGAAAGCGGAAGCAGGGGTCTTAGGGGCATTCCCCTAACAAGTGGGCGTTGGTACACCAAATGCCGTGCTTGCTCGTACTGTGCCATAGGCACAGTACGCCGCCCTCTGAAAATCACCACGGCAGCTGCAACCCCTTTCGGGTCGCATAACGCTCGATACGCCGAGCCAGCCGAAACATATTCACACGGTCACGCAGGCTGTACTCGGTAGCCGTGACCTGTACACCGCGCTGCATGAGCCGCTTGAAAAAGGAGTACAAGTGGCGCTCCTTGCCGCTGATCTGCCGCATACGGCAGATATAAACGCGGTCAACTTTTCCACCCTTAATCTGCTGCATCATATCACGGTAGCCAGGGCGCAGCAGCCAGCCGCCGCGTTCATCGATGCTCCCACCGACAATATCACAGCTGTCATGCAGCGCCTGCATTGAGCAAACTTTATAGCTGTTAATTGTGCCATCGTAGTCGCCGGGAATTCTCGCGTACACCCACGCGCGGGTCTTTTCTGTTCGTCCATTGTTCACCGTTCCTCATAAAAACTTAGTTGTTCGCCCTCCTGCCGAAAGCGTTCGTCTATCTCACGAAAAGTGCGTCGCCAACTAAAACGTTCGGTGGGTTTATTCGGCACGTCCTGTAATTCAAGCAAAAGCTGCCAGAGTTCGGGGTGGTATCTGTAGAGATGCCGCAGTTCGCTGATTGATGCGTTCGGGCAAAACCAACAACCCCCGCGTTTAGTGAAGTCATACAGCGGGGACAGCAGCCCCTCAGCTGCGCACATAGACCTCGCTTCTGGTTCGGCCACATGGTACTTGTCCAGCAAAGAAATCTGACCGGGCTTTAATCGTGCCAGTCGCTTGGGTTCATCTGCGGCGATGCCGATGTACTGCACCGTGTCCGGGGGCAATGCCTTCTGATATGCCTTGATCGGCGGCAGCTTGCAATCCCGCTGAATTGTACAGCGCCCGCTCAGAGGAAATCCCGAAAGCATCCCCTTGGTTTTTCCTCGTGTGACAACATGGTAAAAGCAGGATAGATAGGTCTTTTCGGAGCGCAAAACCCGTGTCGGGATGCCGCGCTGTTCAAAATACGGGATTGCCGTTTCGTGGATAAATCGGTTGTGTTCGGGCAGCTCGCCGGATATTTCCTCGTTGAACATGACCTCGCAATACACAAGTTCGTCCAGCGGTTCACCATGCTGCAAGGCCAGCAACGCGGTGGCGATACTGTCTTTTCCGAAACTGCAACTTAAAATGTGTTTTGCCATCTTCTCTCCTATAAAAATAGGGAGGGCCACGCGGTCCTCCCTGTAAAAAAGTATATTTCATTTTCCGATTATTTCTTAGTCCTCGGTGTCCTCGTCATCATCGTCACGGGGCGCAATATCTTTGCGGCGGGCGCTCTTGTGGACCAGAACGGCCAGCCCTGCAAGAGAGATTCCCGCAATCGCCAGCAGCAGTCCCAACGAAGAATTGTCGCCGGTCTTAGGAATCGTCAGCAGCGGCGTGGGTGTTGCAGTGGGTGCAGCGGGCACGGGTGTCGGCGCTGGGGTCGTGTTCGGCGTGGGCTGCGGAGTATGGTCCGGGGTCGGCGTGTTGTCGGGGTAGGTGTCGGTGTGTCCTCGCGGGCATCTTTCATTACCACGGTCTGCATCTCGCCGGTGGGCAGAACGGTAAAGTCGATACTTTCTGCAACCTTGTAGCCGTTGGGTGCGGTGATTTCCGTCAGTGTATAATCTCCTGCTGGCATCTTTTCCACATAATGTGGTCCGTTTGTGGAAATCCAACGGTCAATCTCGTGCCGTCCTTGTCCTTGATAACCAGTTCCGCACCGGGAAGTTCTTCATTGGTGGTAAGGTCTTTCTTGGAAATCTGCACCTTGGTAATATCATCCTGCATAATAACGGTCGCATCGTCCAGCAGTTTCCAATCATCCCACTTCCAGAACAAAATGTTCTTGGTGGTCAGATAGTAAACTTCGCACTCCTCCAGATGATTGCCGTCCTCATCGGATTTCTGAATCAGGCGGAAAGTAATATCATTGGCCAGTGCGTACCCATCAGCGGCGCGGATCTCCGTCAGTGTGTAAGATTCACCGAAATGCAGCCCGGTCACGCGATGCGGCTCATCGGTGGACACCCATGTGGTTACGGTATTGCCGTCCGTATCCTTGATAGCAAGGGTGGCGCCGGGCAGTTCCTCGTCGTTGGTAAGGTCACGTTTACTTACCCACATTTCCGTAGGCTTGTTGGCACAGGTGTTATCCAGCACCATAATAGCTTGTCCATCATAGGCGAAAGTGACTTCCATCGGCTCCTCGTTGACGTAATAGCCGAGAGGGGCGCGGAGTTCCTTGACGATGTAATTACCGCTGTTGGTGGTGGCGTCCTTGCGGATGCTGCTGCCGTAATACTCGCCGCGAATAGGAATATCGCAGTCAAAATAGGTGTGGCCGTCTGCGCCAGTTTCGGGGCTGGTGGCGACCAGTTCGCCCGCTGCAAACAGCAGCTTTCCGTCCACGCTGTAAATATCGTCGGCAGCGTACAGGTTGAATACCGCACCCGCAAGGTATTTGCCGGTTTCGCGGTCAACTTTGTAAACACCTACTTTGGCCTTTTCACGGTCATTGTAGAATTTTAAGTCTGCTGCTCGGTGAAATCTGCGTTGGCATCCTGCTGCGCACGACCTCAAAACTCTGGGAAGATGCAGCGCCGTCAACCTTGGCAATGCTCGTGGCCATAACCACATCGTTCCGTTCGT
>ENA-OQLB01000233-OQLB01000233.1-human-gut-metagenome-genome-assembly--contig:-NODE-233-length-32995-cov-5.744949_pt1 | contig 32995 bp, 41 predicted proteins | sample MGYA00242656_ERZ504813 | MGnify/ENA primary metagenome ERZ504813 (study PRJEB26092, sample SAMD00036388) | human gut metagenome | host: Homo sapiens | study: EMG produced TPA metagenomics assembly of... | reverse complement strand
ATGGATTAAGGGCGGAAAAGTGTAGTTTCTCACATGATTATACGGAGGGAGCCGGAATCATAGCGGAGTTTCACTATGACAGTCCCCTACTAAGACTTATACACATAGAAAAGGAATTCGAGCAGCAAGTCAGGTGCATCGGAAGCGATGCAGCCTTCGTGATAGTGGAGGTTATGACTCGGAAGCTGACGCGCCATCGGTTAAAAACAAGAAAGCATTATGTTAAATGTTAACAGAGATGATATTCAACTAAACCATGTTATAAAAACAGCAGAATATAAGGGAAAATTTGGAAATAACAGGAAAGAAACTACCTTTGCAATGTGTTTTTCATAGTATTAGATTTAAGGTTAACAAAAAGATTGGCTGTCTGGGAAGATAGCCTTTTTTTTATGTCTCACTGTACAGCCTTAACACATATAATAAGAAAGTGAGAGTGTATCAGGACTCCCGACACACTCTCACTTTCTTATTATGAAAAATTCAAAGAACTATTCTATTACAAAACTTCCGCGTTGCAAGTCCTGATCCTGTGAGCTTCTTCCCACCATTATGTCATACTTGCCCGCACAAACCCGCATCGTATTGCTTTGGGCATCCCACCATTCCAACTCTTTGTCCTTCAGATCGAACTCAACATCGACACTCTTTCCGGCAGGTATATAGACGCGCTTGAAAGCACGCAGGGTCTTGCCCGGTCCTTCTGCATCATCTTGCTTCTTGAGATAAACCTGTACAACCTCTTCACCGTCGCGCTGACCGCTGTTTGTAACGCTGACAGCCAACTTCAAAGGCTCTCCCTGTTTGATCTGCTCTTTGTCCAATGACAGCTTTCCATAATCGAAAGTCGTATAGCTCAATCCATAACCGAAGGGGAACAACGGTTGTTGGGTCATATAGCGGTAGGTACGTCCTGTCATGTTATAATCCTCGAAGTCGGGAAGCTGGGACATATTGCGGTAGAAAGTCACCGGCAGGCGTCCTCCCGGGTTATAATCGCCAAACAGCACCTCTGCCACAGCCGTTCCACCTTGCTGACCGGGATACCAAGCCTGCAGAATAGCTTCACAATTCTTGGTTTCCGGTTCCAAAGCAATGGGCGAACCGGAACAATTCACCAGAATAATCTTCTTGCCGGCACGATGCAGGGCACTAATCAATTCGCGTTGAATGGCCGGCAGTTCAATGTCTGTACGGTCGCCGCCCTTGAAGCCCGGAAGATTCACTCCCATTTCCTCACCTTCCAAAACAGGAGAAACACCGCTGACGAAGACTACAATATCAGCATCTTTCACGCGGGCAACAGACGCATTGATGTCCACTTTTTGCTTAAAGCCTATGTCGAAGTTCAACTGTGCGTCGCTTCTGAAATATTCAAAGTCGAGCTCAATCTCATAAGGAGTGCCCGCTTTTACCTGCAAGGTATAGTTCAGCGATCTGCCGCCATGCATATTGGAGAAACGTTTCACTTCCTCACCATTGATGCGCAGACGACCGGAACCGTATGTATAGATCTCGAATACTACCTCACCCGATTGCTCAGGAGTGAGCACACTATTATAAGTCGCAGAGAAGTCCGTCAGGTTTACGCCCGGTGCAAAGACCGTAGCTCCCGATGTGCAGAAGCGGAAAGGAGTGGTCACCTGCGTAGTGGTCACCGGATCGCCTTCATGCTTTACGTTGTTCCAGTAACGTGCAGTGAATCCTTGTCCGGCTGCCGATTTGCACTGGCTGAATACACTTTGGATCAATGTTCTTTCCACCCAGCTGCACCCCTGTTCATAAATCAGTTTATCATCCGCACCCAAAGCCTTGCGTATACCGCCCAGAATGGTGACTGTGTGCGGCGGCATGCCGTTGTAATTTCCCCACTGCATAACAGAGTCATTGGCATTGGGCCCCATAACGGCTACGGTCAGCCCGCCACGCTTCAGAGGGAGAATATTGCCTGTGTTCTGAAGTAATGTCATAGATTTGCGGGCCATGTTCAAAGCCAACGAATCGTGTTCGGCCGAAGCCACCACAGAGAAAGGAATCTTTGTCCAAGATACGTTGTCCGGATCATCCATTTCTCCCAAAGCAAAACGGGCTTCCAGCAGGCGCATGACTGCCTTATCAATGTCTTTCTCATTGATCTGACCTGCGCGGACAGCCTTTACCAATGCCTTGTAACTGGAGCCACACTCCAGGTCCGTACCGTTCAACACAGCGGCAGCCGAAGCAGACTCGGCATCAGGATACGCCTTATGCCCATGTTCATTATAGAAATCGGCAATGGCCCCGCAGTCGGAAAGGATGATACCGTCGAAGCCCAATCGTTGCGAAGGATTTGCATCAGCAAACGGTTGCTGCCACAACAAGGTTCTCCCTCAAAACTATTATAGGCACACATCACCTCCTTCACTTTGGCCTCTTTCACCAAAGCCTCAAAGGGCGGCAGATAGGTTTCATACAAATCGCGCGCGCTGAGGTCCTCTACGTTGAAAGAGTGGCGGTTCCACTCGGGTCCGGAGTGTACGGCGAAGTGCTTGGCACAAGCATGCAGCTTGTCGTACTTGCCGTCATTGGTTCCTTGCAGGCCTTTCACCACCATAACACCCATACGGCTGGTGAGATAAGGATCCTCACCGTAGGTTTCGATGCCGCGGCCCCAACGCGGGTCACGATAGATATTCACTGTGGGCGTCCACATGGTAAGCCCTTGATAACGCGCATAACTTCCCTGTGATGCGTAATTTGCATTCTTTGCACGCGCCTCATCCGATACGGCACTGAACACTTCATATACCGATTCCGGCGAGAAAGACGCCGCCATCCCTATCGGTTGGGGAAAAACCGTAGCCAGTCCGGCACGCGCCACGCCATGCAGCGCCTCGTTCCACCAGTTATAGGGTTTGATGCCCAGACGCTCCACTGCCTGGGAGTTGTCCATCATCAACGCTACCTTTTCTTCCAAAGTCAGTTCTTTCAATAAAAGTTCCGCTCGCTTTTCGGGAGCCAACGAAGTAGTTTTGTACGTAGGCTGGCTACATCCTACCAGTAGTAGAAGCGGCAGCCAATAGATAAGTTTTTGTTTCATGGTTATTGTTTTAAAAAATCATAGTAATCAGATTCATTTACCTCACAAAGATACAGACTTACTCCATATACTATTGTGCCGGACGTTTCATAAAGTTTACTGTATGTATCATGACACATGCTATTTAAACACATTAGTCCGGTAGGAAAGAATAATACCGGCAGCATACTAACAATGAAAGGAATACGCATCAAGACATTTCACAGCATGACACAAGCAGTATCACCCTTAGAACTGGAAATAAATGAACGGCTGTATCTCCGAGCTCTTCATTTGAATTACAAGATAGATCATGGCAACCAGCAACAACGCTTTCCCTATAAGCGGAAGCCGGATGACAGCTTTGCAGCAGGCATGTTCCCAACTGTCCGGTACGAAATGGAGGAAAAAGCCGAGCGACATCAAGGCAAACACTTCCCAATAACCCTCCACCAGTTGGGTGAAAAGCCGGGGACGGAAAGCTGTGAATATCTGGTTCAGCATATCCAGCGAAGTGGAGAAGTCGGCATTGCGGAAGAATATCCAACAGAAACAAACGAAGTGGAACGTGATTACGATGCCGAAGAAGCGGCGGATGCCATGACTGCGCTCTCCCTTTTTCCTGCCGGTGATGCCCATCCAGAACTTATGGGCTGCCAGCGCAACACCATGCAACATCCCCCAAAAAACAAAATTCCAGGATGCGCCATGCCACAAGCCACCCAAAAACATGGTGATGATGAGATTGGCGTATTGCCGTATCTTCCCCTTACGGTTGCCGCCCAGGGATATATAGAGGTAATCGCGCAGCCAACTGGAAAGCGAGATATGCCAGCGGCGCCAGACTCCGTTATGGATGCCGACTTATAGGCGAGTCGAAGTTCATGTTGAAATGAAAGCCCAGCAGCAAAGCAATGCCGATAGCCATATCGCTATATCCGGAGAAGTCGCAATAGATTTGAAGCGCATAGCCGTAAACACCCATGAGGTTTTCCACGCCCGAATACAGAGTAGGATTATCAAAGATACGCTCCACAAAGTTGATGCTGATATAATCCGAAATAACCGCTTTCTTGAAAAGACCGCTTACAATCAGGAAGATTCCCTTTCCGAACATCTCCTTAGAGACAAACAGCGGACGGCGGATCTGCGGGATAAAGTCGCGTGCACGCACGATGGGGCCTGCCACCAACTGCGGAAAGAAAGATACATAGAAAGCATAGTCCAACAGGTTGGTGAGGGGCGTTATCTCTTTGCGATACACATCGATCGTATAGCTCAGCGACTGGAAAGTGAAGAAAGAGATGCCGACAGGAAGAAATATGTCCATTGCGGTAAACGTGCCGCCTGTCAGCGAAGCAAAGAACCCGCAGAGGAAATTCGTATATTTGAAGTAGCACAACAGTCCCAGGTTTATCAGCAGGCTGACCGCCACCCACGTTTTACGCTGCCAGCGTACGGTGGCCCGTTCCATGAGCCGGGCAATGAAAAAGTCGCTTACCGTAACAATGGCAAGCAGGAAGAAATAAGTGCCGCTGCTTTTATAGTAGAAATAGTAAGAAAACAGGGTAACGAACATCAGGCGGGCAGTAGTGCGACGCTGCAAAAGCAGATAGAACACGATGAAAGCGGCAAACAGCCACAGGAAGATACCGCTGCTGAATATCATCGGCGCATGCGGGTCGTACACCAGCAGGTCATGCAGGCGGGTGAAGTCTATATCCAGTTTGTTCAGAAGTTCGTCAATATTCCACATCTGTCGGTTACGGCTTAATTTAGATTATACTCAATCATTGACTGCAATAGTCGTTATACGCTTTCAGCAAGGCTTGATAGAACATCTCACCTTGCAATACATATCCTTCCGGAAGATAATGCACATGGTCGGGACGCATCAGTTTCGCCTCCTGCCAGTTGAGACAGGCGCGACGAACGCCTCCGAAAACATCGTACATATCCCACACAGCCAACCCGTTGGCATCGGCAAAACGCCGGATGGTCTGTACGGCAACAGAGGTACGGGGATTAATCTTATAGGTACGCCGGCGGCGGCGCTGGCGGAAACTCTCGTATGAACCGGGCGGAGTGGTCATCAGCATCGGGACGCCGGACAGGCTGTCGCGTAGCATACGTACCAGTTCATCCATCTGCTGATAGTGCAACTTTGAGTTGTACCGCCGGTTGTGGCTCTCGTTTGTCCCGAAAGAGAGAATCACAAGGTCGGGATGCAACGCTGCGATGTCCGCCACACGCACCGGACGGGTAAAGGTGACACAGAACGCACCGTTTATTCCCATGTCCGTATAAGTCAGCGCACCGAATGTCTTTCGGAGCAGTTCGCCCGTAGTCTGCGGGAAGATATGACCGCGGATATGACTGTCGCCCACATGAACAATACGTATCGTATCGACAGATGCACCCAAGCGGAGCATACGCATCTTCTCCCAGAAAGGTTTCAAGATGCCGACACTGTCTATCAGTTCATTCTCTCCGAGTTGGCGGAAAGCGGGGGCAGCTGATGAAAGGAACGGGCAAAGTGTCCGTACGTTGGCCGTAAGCCGTAAGCGTGTCGCAATCGGATACCGTCTTTTGAAGCCGGGGACAGCCGGGAAGCGCATCTTGCGCACAGAGCCGCTGCACCGGCAGGAGAAGCATTACAAACACCGCGTAGCAGACAGTGAAGCGCAAACTGCTCCATCGTGAGTTTTCCTTATGGCTCCGCTTCATAGGCACGCCTCCTGTCGTACTGTTCTTTGCCGTAGACCAATGCCTCATAAAGCAATTCTGCCAGATGTTTGCCGCCACGAAAGTTGATATGCGTATAATCGTAGTTGGCCAAAGACGGCTTGGCATGCACCATGTCCGCCATACTGCCCTCGCCTCCCATTGCCTCGAACATATTCCAAAACGCCACTCCGCTGTCGGCTGCCAGGTTCTGCTGGTAACGGACAAGATTCTTAATGCCGGGCATGGTGCGCAGGTCGCCTTCTTCGGTCTTATACTCGCGGTCGCCCACACTGACAACAAGGATGCCGGCTTGTGGAAAGGCACTCTTCAAATGGGCGATGGTGGTTGCCATACCGTCACGATAACGGTCATAATTCCGTCCGCGCTCCGTAGCGACATTCAGCCCGTACTGAAGAATTATCAAATCGTAAGGGCGCTGTTCATTAAATTCGCGCATCATCCAGACAGGTACGGAGCGCAAGGACAAGCCGGAACTGCCCCGAAGCGAGAAGTTATCAACAACAATTCCTTGTGTACCGTCCATGGCCAAGCCATAGAATAAGGTGGAGTCGGCACTTTCCACCTTCCAGCGTACAGAGCCGATGCGGCCTGTCACATCCATCTCCCGGAGTTCTCCCGTAGGAGAAAAAGTCTCAGTCTGCGCCTCCCCTTTATTTACGGATGCCGAGAGAGTAACCTCGCCTTTATTGTAAAAGAAGATGGAAGCATGTTCGCAGGTATCAAGCCGGGACGCATAGTTCTTCTGCCCGCGAAGTTCTACATAAGCACCGGGATTGGGAATGAAGTAGTGTCCCGAAATTCCCTGTTTGCTACGGTCGAAGAACACCGAATCCATAATGGAATGGCTCTGCCAGCCGTTAAAGCTATGCCGCACCGTAGGGCGGTAACCGCTGGTCATGGAAGTAATTGTCACAAAGCCCACCCCGCATCCGCCATAACGTTCCTGCAACATGGCACGCAGGTCAGCCGTAAGAATGTCCGCCTCTATGAAAGAATCGCCGAAGTAGGCGATGCGCACCAGACGGGGATTTGCGGCCAGCTCATCCAACGCGCGATAGAAAGGCGTCATTCCGCGCAGGTGGAGTCACTGTAATCTTCAATGCAGGTCATTCCGCTGCGGCAAGTGTCCACAAAGGCGGGCTTCACTTTCGGGGGTGGCGGCAACAGGGTATCCGGTTCGCTCACCGCTTCCGGGGAAGGGCGTACATCACCCAGTATGTCCACACGCCTCAGCACATGAGTGCCTATCGTGGTTCCCGGCAACAATCCCATCAGCAGAAGTACGGCCACCACAATAAACATCAACCAGCCTGTATGTTTCAAAACACTCTTTTCCATAACCAATCCGGTCGCAAAGATAGAGAATCGGATGAAAATAAATATCTTCCTGCCAAAAAGAATTATCCCTGCAGGAAAAAGATATTTCCTGCAGGATAAACGCTTTTTATGCAACAGAGATCTTAAATGGTCTTCTCAATGTTCCAGACGAATGCCCGAAGCCCCAGCTGCTCGGTCTGCTTGTCCATGTTATGAAGGACTTCCAGCAGAGGGTCCACCCTCTCATCCTCCACCATCGTCAGGACGGCGGAACACATGGAAGGCCAGGCATGACTGCCATAATGAGGCTCTCCGGTTTTGGAACCGCGTCCGCGAACTTGCTCCCAGTAAGTGAAGCCCCTGCAATTCAGCCTGTCGAGCGTAGCGATGATACGCTCATAGTATGCTTGATCGAATGTGATTAATACTGATTTCATTATTCAACTATTAAATGTCAACTGATTAATTATTGGTCTGTTTCTGTTCCTCAAAGTAAGCATCCAGTTGCTTGTGCATCTTACGGCGCTGGCGTTTGATGCCCACCCCGCCAAAGATACAGTACATCGTAGGAACATAAATCAAAGTGAGGATCGTGGAAACCGCCAGACCGCCGATTACGGCAATCGCATGGGACTCCACATCTCAGAACCCTGCCCTGTGCTGACGGCCATCGGAATCATACCGAGAATGGTAGTCATGGTAGTCATCAACACCGGACGGAGACGGCTCTTGCCGGCCGTAACTACGGCATTCAGCACCGACTGCCCGCGTTCTCGGCAAAGGATAGTGTAGTCGATGAGCACGATACCGTTCTTCACCACGATACCGATCAACATGATGCTACCCAGCAAACTCATTACACTCAACGTAGTGTTGGTGATGAACAACGCCATCAACACGCCACTCATAGCGAACGGCACCGAGAGGATCAGGATAAACGGATAAGTAAGGGACTCGAATTGGGCGGCCATCACGATGAACACAAGCACAATGATCAAGACACCCAATGTTCCCAAATCGCGGAACGAATCCTGCTGGTCCTCAAAGGAACCCGACACCTGAATGGTTATGTCCGAGGGTTTCTCCAACTTATCTATAATCGCATTGCCCGCAGCCACCACATCGCCCAACGGAGCGCCGGAGATAACGGCGGATACCGTCACGATACGCTCGCGGTCTTTACGCTCGATAGTAGGCGGAGCAAAACGTTCTACAACCTTTCCCAGGTCTTTGATACGCACCCCTTCGCCTTTGGCATTATAGACCAATATATTCTCGATGCTTTCAAGGCTGGTGCGGTATTCTGGAGCATAGCGCACCTTGATGTCGTACTCATCACCGTCTTCACGATATTTGGAAGCCGTCGCACCATTGATACGGTTACGCAGATAGGTAGCGGCGGTAGACAAGTTCAGTCCATGAAGCGCCAGCTTCTCACGATCAAAGTCTACCTGATACTCAGGCTGGTAATCACTACGGCTGATGTTGACCTCGGACACACCTTTCACCTTCAGCAGTTCACGTTTCAGGCGGGCGGCAACGCTGTCGGTTTCTTCCATGCTGTAACCGTACACTTCAAAATCGGCAGATGCCTGGGCAGACATACCCGTATTGCTACCTCCGAAAATGACCTGCGCCTTACTGAATTCCGGATAGGCCTTCAGGTCTTCGCGCATTTCATCACAGACAGTTTCCAACGTAACATTACGCTCGTCCGGGTCTACCAGACTGATGTTGAAGGAGATGATGTGCGAACCGTTGTCCTGCATGGATGCCCAGGTATTATCCGAGTCGGCCTGTCCCACCGTATAGTTACATACCTTCATAATACCTTTATACTTCTCAAGCCACTGTCTGGTCAGCTTCTCCGATACCTCCTGCGCCACTTCCTTACGGGTTCCGATAGGCAGTTCCAATTGCACAGCGATACGGGCGTTATCCTGCGCCGGGAAGAACTCCGTACCGATGGTCTTTGCACAAAGCAAACTCAGAATAAAGAATACCACGCAACCTGCAAGAACCACCATGCGGTGACGGACTGCCCAATTGAGCATACGCGCATACCAGTTGTCCAATCCGTCCAATGCATGTTCTATCGGGCCGAAGAATATCCGGAACACCTTAGACTGCTTGCGCTGCAAACGGAGCAGTTGCGAACAAAGCATCGGCGTCAGCGTCAAAGCGGAGACAGTGGATACAAACATAATGGCACACATCATCCAGCCCAACTGCTTGAACAGCACACCGGACATACCGGTCACCATCGTCAACGGGAAGAATACGGCAATCATCGTCAGTGTAGAAGCCACAACGGAGATAGCCACCTCGTTCGTGCCATGCACAGACGCCTGCTTCGGGTCGGAGCCGCGCTCGATGTGTGTCGTGACATTCTCCAATACCACAATGGCATCGTCCACCACCATACCGATAGCAATGGAAAGCGATGAAAGCGAAATGATATTAATCGTATTCCCCGAAATTGCCAGATATATGAATGAAGCAATCAGAGAAAGCGGAATCGTGATACAGATGATCAGCGTGGCACGCCAGCGTCCTAAGAACAAGAACACCACAATCACAACGAAGAGCAAGGCATACATAACCGTCTCCGTCAAACTGTCGATGGTGTTCAGGATGTTTTCAGAGGTATCTACAATGACGCCCAACTTCACGTCGCTCGGCAGGTTCTTCTGCAAACGGGGCAATGCATCCTGCACCTTTTTGGAGATTTCTACCGAATTGGCTCCCGACTGCTTCTGAACGACGATCATGGCACCTTGCACACCGTTATTATAGGTTCCTGCGCACGCTCTTCTACGGTGTCCACTATCTTGGCAACATCACGCAGATAGACCGTAGCGCCATTATACGTACCTACAACCACATTCGCCAACTCGCCGGAGTCGTCGAACTCACCCTCCACACGCAATGAATAGGTTTCATTACCGATATCGAAGTTACCGCCCGGTATATTCCTGTTCTCAGCCCCGATAATGGAACTGATTGTTTCGATGCTCAGATTGTATGCTTCCAGCTTATAAGGGTCGCAATACACTTGGATTTCACGCTGCGGCGCACCGCTGATGGACACCGTACCCACACCGGGAATACGCGCCAAGGGATTTACCACACGATCATCCAGTATCTTATAAAGTGCCGACTGGCTCTCGTTGGCCTGTACGGACAGCAGCACGATAGGGATCATATCCGTACTGAACTTAAAGATGATAGGGTTCTCCACATCATCGGGAAGTTCGGAACTTACCATATCCAGCTTGTCACGCACATCATTCGTCAACACGTCAATATCATTACCGAACTCAAACTCCAGTGTAATCAGCGACATATTCTCCGAAGAACGGGAAGTGATGTGCTTCAAATCACTGACAGAGTTCAAAACATTCTCCAACGGACGGGTCACATTGTTCTCGATATCCGAAGCACTGGCTCCCGGATAGGCCGTCATCACCATAATCGTATTCGTATCAATGTCCGGATACAAGTCGATAGGCAATTTGGACAAAGAGAACAGACCAAATATCACCACTGCCAGAAAGCAGAGCGAAGTCATAATCGGTTTCTTAACCGCACCTTCGTATAAACTCATGTTATTAGTGTTTAGTGATTATTTCTCTACTTCTACTTCCATGCCGTTCACCAGCTTGGTCTGTCCGGCTATAACTACCTGTGAATTGTCGGGCACACCGGAAATCAACTCGTATTCAGCACCCATGCGGCGTCCGAGTTCCACCTTATTATAGGTTACTTTGCCGTCTTTGTAGACATACACGTAGCGGTCGCCCGAACCGGATTGTTTCACGATGGCCAAGTCGGGCACAACCACATTGTCCTTGGAACCGAAATTAAGTGTGGCGCGGGCAAACATTCCGGGACGCACGCGCTGGTCCTTATTGGAGAGTTTAATCTCCACAGGGAAAGTGCGTGTATTCGGGTCTACCGTAGGATAAACCAAGCTGATGTAACCTTCAAACGGTTCGTCGCCATAGACATCCAGCTTCACTGCTACGGGAGCGCCTTTCTTCACTTGGGTGAAATAGGTTTCGGAAACGTTGATGAGCAGTTTCACCGGAGTGATCTGTTCCACCACCAACACAGGTTCCCCACCGCTGTACATGTCGCCGTTGTCATAATTACGGGCTGTTACAACACCGTTTATCGGGCTGAGCAACGAGGTGTTTTCCAAGAGGTTGCGATAGGCCGTCTCCTTTATGTCCAAAGCCATTTTGGCTGCATCCCATTCCGACTTGGATGCACCGCCCACTTTGTACAGTTCGTCCATACGCTTGAACTCAATCTCCTGGTTATCAAGCTGAAACTTGGTTTGTTTCAGGTTGGCCTCATCCATGCTGACCAGCTTCTGGCCTTTGGATACGCGGTCGCCCACTTCCACCAATATCCTGTCTATACGCACCGGAGACGAAGGAGCTATATTGTTCTTCACCTCTGCTTCGACAGTAGCGGTGTATTCATGGATCTGTTCTACCGGACGCGCTTTCACATCCGCCAGCTTCACTCTCGGCTTTTCATCCACATGTTCAGCGACAGCCTTGTCCTTCCCGCCGCTGCAAGCGCCCAACAGTGCTACTGCAAGCAGGGCAATCATTTGAAACTTTTCTTCATATCGTTATTCTGATTTTTATTTCTGATCTTTGCTTATGTAATCTCTTCCCAACACTTGGTCAAGATCGGCTTTAGCCACCAAATAATCGTATATAGATTGGTTGTAAGTCAACTCGGCCTCAGTGAGCTGCACTTGCGAGGTGTTCAGTTCAAGCACAGTTCCTTTGCCCACCTCGTAGCGTTTGCCGGCAATCTGCACCGCCTTTTCGGCCTGCATCACATTCTCCTTGTTGCTGGACACCTGTTCCGAGCTGGCTGCCATATTATCCTGATAGCTGGTAATCTGCATATTCAGCTTGCGTTCCGTATCGATGCGGTTCTGGTCCAACTGGCGCATCTGGATGCGGTTGGATTTCAGTTTTGTAAAGTTGCTTGCCTTGTATAAAGGAATACTCAAACTGAACACCAGCGAAGAACTGCTTCCGTAGTTGTAGTTGAATACATTCCAACTGTCGTTGTTCATGGACTGATACTGATAAGAATAGCCCAAAGCCAGTGTCGGCATGAAGTTGGTGCGCAAGGACTTGATGTTCTTCTGAAGCATCAGGCGGTTCAACTCCAGTTGCTTCATCGTGGTATTGTTCACCAAGCCTTCGTGCGTCGCATTATCCAACTGATTGGCAAACACAACTCCCTCATAAGCCGCCAGACTGTCGTCTATCTTAATATCCAGATCGGCCGTTATACCCATCAATACTTTGAGTTGCAATTTGGAGAGCGTCACAGCGTTTCCGGCCGAAATGACACTCGGCTTCACGCTGCGCATCTGTACCTCGGCGCTGATTTTGTCAAATTCACTCACCGCACCCTGCCGGTATTTAGCGTTGACTATGTTATAATTGTCTTCTGCCAGCTTATAGCTTTTTTGCAGAACATCGTATGAGTCCTGCGACAACATCAACTGATAGTAGGCCTTGGTCACCTGATTCACCAAATCCTGTTTGGAGGCACGCGACTTCTCTACCGCCAGCTCAATGTCCGTTTTTGTCATCGACATGGCGCGATACACTGCCGGTGCAAACAGGGGCAGACTTATGTTCAACGCTCCTGTAGCTGTGTTCGCCTTGTCTTTACCCATTTTCACAGTCTGGTCGCCGATACTGAACTGCGGCGCCGTAATAGTGTGGCTCATACTTCCCGAAATGCTCGCTTCGGGCAACAGGTTTTGCCAGGTTTCCTTATGGCTCACCTTTTTCAGTGCAATCTCCTCTTCCGCCACTTTAATAGTAGGATTGTCGCTCAAAGCAATCTCTATGGCTTTGGCAAGGTTCAGGGTCAAAGTATCTTTCGCCCCTTGTGCTCGTGTATAGCTGCCAACCAACATTATGGCAACGGCCAATACCCATTTCTTACCCACAAAAAATCTCTGCATCTTCATAAAAGAATTAATCGTTTTCTATCTGTTCTCTGTCTCGCTATTTCCGGAGATTATCTTTTTGCGGTATTCCCGGATGAACACCTCCAACTCATGCGCCCCTTTCTCCGTAGAAATTCCCCGGAGGAAAGTGAACATGATAGACTCATAAACTTCAAGGAACGAATACTCCTTGCAAATATCCGTATTCATCAGCACGTCAATCTGCTCCCTTACCAACAGATTGATAATGGCAAAATTCACATCATCGCGGAAGATGCCCTGCTTCACGCCTTCCTTGAAAAAGTTCACCGTTTCTTCCGAGTCTTGATCATGCCGTTTGGTCATCAGCTTATAGGCTTTGGGATACTTCTTGATGTCCTCAAAAAACTTCTTGTTGGTGGCATGGAACTTTTCGATACTGCGCTGGTAGCATTTCAACAGGACTTCCAATACATTCTCGGATGTAGCAAGCACATTCTTCAGATATTCATCCCCCTCTTTCTGACCTCTCAGGATACACTCTTCCAGCAAGGTCTCCTTATCAGGAAACACCTCATACAGAGTACGCTTGGAGATGCCCAACGAAGTTGCAATGTCATCCATCGTAATACTTTTGATACCTTGCGCAGCAAAGGCCTTCACCGCAGTATCAATGATCCGTTCTCTCAGTTCCGGACGAGGAGTAAGGTGCTTGGTATATTCGCTCATTTCTCTTCCTTTTAAATTTCAAAAACTCTTTTTATTCATTTTAGAAATAAAACGAAGCAAATATAGAAAGAAAACTTAATTCACCAATTAAGTTTTCTTTCTTTTGTTAAACGATTAATAAAAATTAGTGTTCTCGCAGATTTATTGGGAAGATTCCTAATAATCAAACTTGGTCCGGCTCAGGAACGCCACTGTTTTATGAATTTCCTTGTACATCACAATGTCGTCTTTCACAAAAGGAACCTCTTTGCGGTATTCGCGCAGGAAGCCTTCCAAGAGAGGCGAGGTTTTTGCGGGCGGCGGAAATCAATGCCCTGTGCAGCATTCATCAGTTCGATGGCAAGGATGTGTTCCAAGTTGTCCATGATACGGTAGAGCTTCGTGGCTGCGTTGGCTCCCATACTGACATGGTCCTCCTGTCCGTTGCTGGACACGATAGAGTCGCTGCTGGCAGCATAGCAGTACATCTTGTTCTGGCTCACCATAGAGGCGGCGGCATATTGAGGAATCATAAACCCGGAGTTCAGGCCGGGATTGGCAACCAGAAACTCCGGCAGTCCCCGCAGTCCCATGATGAGCTGGGCGATACGGCGTTCGGAGATGTTTCCCAGTTCGGCAAGGGCGATTCCCAAGAAATCGTACGAGATAGCCAACGGCTGTCCATGAAAGTTTCCGCCGGAGATGATACGGTCTTCATCCGGAAAGATGGTAGGATTGTCCGTCACAGAATTAATCTCCGTCAGCAAAACCGAAGAGACATACCGGATAGCATCCTTCGTTGCGCCATGCACCTGCGGAATGCAACGGAAAGAATACGGATCCTGCACATGCTTGCCGGGGCGGGCGATGAGTTCGCTGCCCTCCAGCAGTTTGCGGAAGTTCTCGCCCGTTTCGATTTGTCCTTTGTGGGGACGGATTTGCTGGATGCAATCCATGAACGGGTCGATACGACCGTCAAAGGCTTCCAGGGAGAGGGCGGCTATCAGTCGGCTTTCTTGGAGAGGCGGAAAGCTTTAAGAATGGCAAAGACACCGTTGGCGCTCATGAATTGCGTACCGTTCAGCAAGGCAAGGCCTTCCTTGCTCATCAGTTTGACGGGCTCCCAGCCGAATTCATCGAGTACACTGATTGCCTCGCGCTTCCGGCCTTTATAGTACACGTCACCCACACCGATAAGAGGCAGGAAAAGATTGGCAAGCGGAGCAAGGTCGCCCGATGCTCCCAAGGAGCCGCGGTCGTAGACAATAGGCATCACGTCGTTGTTGAAGAAGTCGAGGATGCGCTGTACGGTAATGACCTGCACGCCGCTGTGCCCCAATGAAAGTGCATGCGCCTTGAGCAGCATCATCAGTTTGATGATGACAGGACGGATCTCCTCGCCCACGCTGCAAGCATGGCTTTTGATGAGGTTCTCCTGCAAGGTGCCCAGTTCGTCGGGCGAGATGCTTTTGCTGCACAGGGAGCCGAAACCAGTGGTGATCCCGTAGAGAGGTTCGGCGGATTCGGCGGTTTTCTTATCCAGATAGTCGCGGCATTTCTGTATGCGTTCTTTGGCTTCGGGAGCCAACTCAAGTTTCAGGTTCTCGTTGATGATGCGTTCGATAAGGTCGAAGGTCAGCTCGCCCGAACCGACATAGTAGACATTCTTCATACTTTGAGCTCCTCATTTATTTCGTCCAACAATTCTTTCTCTTTGGCACAGACAAGGCGTTCCAGCTCACAGGCTTCGGCCTGCAGCTTGGCAACGAACTCTTTATCTTTGAGCGAACCGAGGTTGATGCGCACATTCATCAATGCCCCCAATACGGCAGAGCGGGCGGAAATCATCGCCACGCAGGCATCGGTTACGGCATTACGGTTGCCCAGGCGTGCCACATCCATGATGACAGTCATCAGCTCGTAGGCATTACGTGCCACCTGCATGGGCACGAGGGCTGCAAACTTGGTGGCTTCCTGAATGGCGGCGCTGCGGGCGGCCTTCTCCTCGTCGGTGGCTTTCGGCATCTTGAAGCAGGCAAATACACTGTCGTACGCTTCGGAGTCGCGGTCAATGTCTTCGATGAAGGTGTCTTTCTCCTGCAATGTCACTCCCGCAATATGCTGCATCAGCTCCTCGTGCGCCTCATAGCCTTTCTTGCCGACAGTGAGATTGGCTACCATTGCCGCCAAAGCCGAAGCAATGGCGCCATTCAATGCGGCAATGCTTCCGCCGCCGGGGACGGGGTCGCTGCCCGCCACTTTATTCAAAAACTCTTTGACTGTTAAATCGACTAACATGGGATTAAATTATTATTAGGTATTACACAATTAGGTATCAATTCGCTATTAACGCACCGCTAAAGCACCGGGTGGAGTACGCCCTCCTTCACCGTAGCGTGCACACAATTCATGCCCACATAATAGGGCAGGAAATGATAATTATCCGTATTCAGCACCACAAAGTCCCCTTTCTTTCCCACCTCTATGCTGCCGATGCTGCCGGCACGATTCAGGGCGGCGGCGCCGTTCAGGGTAAGGGCGGTAATGGTCTCCTCGACACTCATCTTCATATAGATGCAAGCCAGTGCGATAGTGAGCGGGATGGAACCGGAGAAGCAACTGCCGGGATTAAGGTCGGTGGCCAATGCTACGGCACAGCCGGCGTCAATCATCTCACGCCGCGGGCATAAGGTTCTTTCAGGGCAAAGGCGGTAAGAGGGAGCAAGGTGGCAACCACGCCTTTGTCCGCCATGGCATGGATGTCGGCATCGGAAGCGTGCAGCAGGTGGTCGGCGGATACGGCGGAAAGTTCCGCAGCCAGTCCCGCACCGCCCAGCGGCACTATTTCATCGGCATGGAGCTTCAGCGCCAATCCCATATCACGAGCGGCAGTCAGCAGGCGGCGGGACTGCCCGATGGAGAACACGCCCTGCTCGCAAAAGACATCGCAAAACTCTGCCAACCGGTTCTGAACGACGGCGGGCATCACTTCGCGAATGATGAAATCCACATAATCGTCCGTACGCCCGACATACTCCTGCGGCACCGCATGTGCGCCAAGAAAAGTGGAAACGATGTCCACCCGCTTGTGCTCGTCATTGTTCAGGCTGCGCATGACGCGAAGTTGCAGCAGCTCGGTCTCCTTGTCCAAGCCGTAACCGCTTTTCCCCTCGACGGTGGTCACTCCCATGACGCTCATCTGCTTCAAGAAGCCCTCCGCCTTGCCGCGCAACTGGATGAAGTTGCTGTTGCGGGTGGCAGCCACTGTGCTGACGATGCCTCCTCCGCGCTCCATAATGGACATGTAGCTTTCGCCCTTCAAGCGCCATGAGAACTCCTCGGCACGCTCTCCGCCAAAAACGAAGTGCGTATGCGAGTCCACAAAGCCGGGCAGAAGGCATTTGCCTCGGGCGTTGTAGTACCAGTAGCGCTGATAGTATCCGTCGCGGTCCTCGCCACGATTAGGGCCTACGTAGGTGATGACGCCGCCGGTGACTTCCACCGTAGCGTCATCCATGATGCAGATCTCTTCCATTTCCCTGCCACAACGGGCGGAAAAGCCGATGGGAGTGACGACACGAGCGTTGAAGATGATAAGATTCTCCGTCATATTTGTTTCTGTTTCATTTAAAGTTCAGAACATTGATCACTGAAAGACAGTTGTGTGCTATTCACACGTCGGGCACTCACTCCATTATCCGGGCTTCGAGCACCTGCTGCATCGAGAAGTTCTCCAGTCCGAGGTAATAGGAAGCCGTATCAATCAGCGCTTCCATGGGCACAAGGCCGATAATCTCACTGCCCACGATGCTGACACCGTAGCGGCGCGCTTCGATGCGTACCAATTCGAAGGCGCGATAAAGGGCGGTACGGGTATAGTCGGTCATATTGATAGACACCTGCGTGATTCCCCGGTCTTTCAACTCCACTCCCATGGCCTTGCAATAGCGCAGGCCGCCGCCGATGAAGCGTATCTTCTTGGCAATATCGTGCGCAATCTCCAGACTCGGCGTATTCAGGTTGATGTTATAGGCCACCAGCGGCATACGCGCGCCAACCGCCACCGTTCCCGCAGTGGGATGCCGCTCGGCGGGACCGAAGTCGGGCTGCCATTCGGGGAGTTTTATTTTCTCCGCCATACCCTCGAACTCGCCTTTCCGGACAGCCGCAAGGTTTTCCCGGTGAGGGGCTGATGCGGATTTCTCGTAAAGGAACACAGGCAGGTTATAACGTTTCGCCACTTCCCCGCCCACTTCCTTGGAGAGCGCAATGGCTTCTTCCATCGTTACATTCTTAATAGGAATGAAGGCACAACGTCCACCGCACCCATACGGGGATGCTGTCCCTGATGCTTGTTCAGGTCGATGAGCTCCACTGCCACGCCGATGGCCTCAAGCACAGCATCGCGCAGCGGTTCGGGTTCGCCCACTACGGTGACGACGAGGCGGTTGTGGTCTTCATCGTTACTGTAATCCAACAACTTGACACCCTGCCTGCCACGAAACGGGGCTACAATCCGGTCTATTTTCTGCAAGTCGCGTCCCTCACTGAAATTGGGGACACATTCTACGATTCGGTTCATAATGGTTATGTTTTTAATTTGCTATACAGATATATTCTTTTTAGATTGGCATATTCTTTTTCTCAGACATAAGAACAAAAGAACATAAGAACAGGCCCAATCTCTTATACCCTTATCTCCCCTATAATAAGCCTGTTATTATTGTTTTATATATCTATCAATCAGTTCTTCATCCGCCACGTAAGGATCGTGATGTGGTAGCCATCCGAATGGGTGCGGTTGAACTCCTCGCTGGTTTCCATTGCATGCTCGTTGCGTGCCCACGAACGGCGTGCCACGCCGCCCATAACATCCCAAAGCATGGCGGAACGCAGAATTTCGTCCACCCTTTCGGAGCCGTCGCACACCATGCCGAAGCCGCCGTTGATGGCTTTGCCTATGCCCACTCCGCCGCCATTGTGCAGCGCCACAAGCTCATGCCCCGCGCACAGTTACCGGCAAAGCATTGCACAGCCATGTCCGCCATTACGTTGCTGCCGTCCTTGATGTTGGATGTCTCGCGGAAAGGGGAATCCGTACCGCTGACATCGTGGTGGTCGCGTCCCAACATAATCGGGCCTACTTCGCCCCGGCGCACCATCTCGTTGAAGCGGAGTGCAATCTTCATGCGTCCTTCGGCATCCTGATAGAGGATACGCGCCTGCGTGCCCACCACCAGATTATTCTTTTCGGCATCGCGAATCCAATTGTAATTATCCAAGTCCTGCCCGCGGCGCGTGGGATCGATACACTCCATGGCCGCCCGGTCGGTCTTCACCAGGTCTTCGTGCCTGCCACTGAGACATACCCAGCGGAAAGTCCGTAACCGTAATCAAAGAGTTCGGGGCCCATGATGTCTTCCACATAGCTGGGGAAGATGAACCCGTTCTTATCACTGCCGTTGCGCGCTATTTCGGTGACGCCGGCATCGTAGACGGCTTTCATAAAGGAGTTGCCGTAATCGAAGAAGTACGTGCCCCGCCCCACGAGCTCTTTTATGGCAAGAAAATGGCGTTTCAGCGTGGCATCCACCTTACGGCGGAATTCCGCCGGGTTCTCGTGCAGCATCCGGGTACGCTCCTCAAAGGTCAGCCCTGCGGGACAGTAGCCGCCGTCGTAGGCGGCATGGCAGGATGTCTGGTCGGATAGCAGATCTATGTGTACCTGTTCTTTTGCGGCATATTCCAAGAGATCCACCACATTGCATGATAGGCAATGGAAATGGGGGTGCGACTGTCCATGGCCTCTTTGGCCAGTGAGAAGGCATGCGGCAGCGAATCCGTCACGTGCCCCACCCATCCCTGACGATGACGGGTGTCGATACGTGAAGCGTCCACTTCGGCTATGATAGCGGCAGCTCCCGACATTTCGGCAGCTTTGGGTTGGGCGCCACTCATGCCGCCCAGACCGGAGGATACAAAAAGCCGTCCGCGCAAGTCGCCGTCTTGCGGAATGCCGAGTTTCAATCGCCCGGCGTTCAGGAGGGTATTGAAAGTGCCATGCACGATGCCCTGCGGACCGATGTACATCCACCCGCCGGCAGTCATCTGCCCGTAATTGGCAACGCCATCTGCATGGCTGTGTGCCAGTCCTGCTGGTTGTCATAAAGCCCCACCATGATGGCGTTCGTAATGATGACGCGCGGCGCTTCGGGCTTCGACTTGAAGAGCCCCAGCGGATGCCCGCTTTCGATGACGAGCGTCTGGTCGCAGGTGAGAACTTCGAGGTATTGTTTTATCAGGCGGTATTGCATCCAGTTTTGGCACACCTGTCCCGTTTCGCCGTAGGTGACGAGTTCGTAGGATAGAGGCGATGTCGAAACAGAGGTTATTGTCTATCATCACCTGAAAGGCCTTGCCCTCGATGCAGCGTCCTTTGTATTCGTCAATGGGCTTTGCCTTGAGGTCGCCTTGCGGACGGTAACGGTAACCGTAGATGCGTCCGCGCGTGCGGAGTTCTTCCATGAACTCCGGTGCAAGCGTTTCGTGCAGTTCTTTAGGGATGTAGCGCAGGGCATTCTTCAATGCCGTAGCCGTTTGTGCCGGGTCGAGGGTGTAGCCGCGGTCGGGAGCCCGCCGGATGCTTCTACGAAGGCGGGATAAGGGGCAGTGTTTTGCTTAAGGTAATCTCCATAGTATAATAAGGTGAATAGTTACAAATTGTCAGCAGATGCGACTCTGTATCTGCCGCAATATAAAAATAAATCCCGATATTCACAATAGAACACCGGGATTATTTATCATTTAGACAAAAACAAGACTGTTTTCCTATCCTCATGTTCTGTCATGCAGAACGAAGTGAAGCATCTCTTCTCTTTGTGTCAGGAAAGCAGATTCTTCGTCACTACGTTCCTCTGAATGACAGAGACTTTTGATACCTGAGTCGTTACATATATTTCTAATAAAGTTGGTATTGGACGGTAACGGTAGCAATGGCTCCGTCATCAGTCAAAGTATAATCGATAACGAAAAGACGAAGATGTTTCAGTTCATTATTATCGGTTTTGAAAGCTACAATATACCCATGTTTGCTGGGCAGCAGGAAATCCAGACTGTGAGCCACTTGCTAATTGTGTATTTTTCTTTGTAACATCTGATATACCACTTACCAGTCCGACATCCTCCATTATCATGTTTGTCGGTTTATAAATAGGTCCACCATAATTATAAAGATTTGCATCCATTTTCCATATTCCATCATGACGTATATACGGAATCACCATAATACATCCTCTGTAAAGATATAGACTATATTTCCGCATAAAGAATTCACCGCATGTATAATCCAACACAGCTCCTTTTTCATCGAGAGCACCTTCTTTCATCATCAGCGTCTTCACCTTCTCAGTTGCTGTATAATCGCCTTTCACTTCCGTATCACCTGTACCTCCGACATCCCCTGTTCCGGGCTCATCGGTCGGCTCATTATTATCGCTACCACAACTTGTACAAAGCACCCCGAAAAAGAATACCAAACAGGGTAACCAAATTAATTTCATTCTCATATATCTAAATGTTTAATTTAAGATATACCCGGTTCCAAAGTATAATAAATGTGTCTTTCAATCTCTTTTAAGGCAGGGATACAAAAGCGACGTGGAACCAAACTTTATCTTGACTTGAGGCTCTGGAAAATGCCTGTGCTTGATAATAAAGTTAAGCCCACGTCGTAGAGGACGCGGGCGTTGAACTTCTTATTCCTATCAAACTTCTTTGAATTTTCCAGATTCCAAGTCAAAAGAATAAAAGCTAACGCTCTCTTATATATGTCTATTTCCTAATCAGTCTTTATACCATAGGCGTTCTTTTTAGATTTATAGTGATTTATAACAGCAGCAAATATATAAATTTTTAAAATTATCCGCAACAATATTACGGTACTCTTTATACACGTCCGTCAGAAGAGCAACTCTGCATTGTCGCCACTTCGCTTCCTCCGTTACGGAAAGGTTCTGTTCACTTTTCGGACAAAGGCAGGATACGCCCTTTGAAACTGAAATTCCCTGCCATGTAAACCTTGCTCGCCTGCACGAAACATTGGTTGGAGTCGTGATAGAGCGTCATGTTCCATTCAAAGGTCCGATAATGCGCATTGCCCTGTACCCGCAAAGTGATGTTAACATCTCCATTCTTCTGCGTCTCCGGTACGCCCATCTGCAAAGCCGCCTCACCATCATTCAGCGGTGAGCTACCGAAGAAGAGCTTCGGACTGTTGTCCTCACGAGTTAGATAAGCCAGCATCTTGTCTCCCTTTATTATCAAATAGCTGCCGGTAACTTGTTGGGCACGAAGTTTTTCAGGACGGTCGGAAGGAGTATAAACCTCCTCCAATATAATCTTGCAACTCCGGGAAGACAAAGCCTGCAAAGCCGCACGATGAGCGGCTTGCCCTCCTGCAACATCTGCAGTTCTGCATCCGGAAAGCGTTGAAGCTAAAGCAACGTGCAGAAGAAGCACGAATAAAACTCTTCCTTTCATCATAGCAGATCATTAAAGTTAATAATACAAGGCATCACATAGAGGCACATCATGCACAGCCGCAAATCATCAACCAATGCACGTTATCTATCGCAATATAAAAATAAATCCCGACACTCACAACTGAATATCAGGATTTTTACATAAGGAGTGAAGTTTTCTTTTTCACACCGAGTTAGTATTTCTTCTTCACAAGGAGGGAAGCAGCCTATTTCAGTTGCCGCAAATATCTCCCGATGACCTCCGCCGACTCGCTCGTTTCTTTTTCAAATGCTTCTTGCAGCGCAGGATAGTCCGCCAGCAGTTCCAGCATCTTCTCCCTGCCCACAAACTCCGAGCGTCCCGTTTCCGGATTCAACTCATAATACACGCGCGCAAAGACCAGCCCCGAAGCATTGATGGCATCCCCCACTTCACCGCCCAGCTTCGTTGCATCGGGCGGGGTTGCGGTGCTTGCAGCGACCTGCCCCACAGGTTGCGCACAGAAATAAATCTTACCTTTCACCCACATGGCAGGCGCATACCAACCGCCGAAACGGTAACGCTTATAGCGCATCTTCTTGCAGTTGACGTAGAGCGACGTATCCATCCGCACCGCATAACAACGTGATTTCAAATAACGGCACAAGCCGGAGTTGTCTTCCGCCTCTATACGATAATCCGCACCGCCCATCAGATAAATCTGGTTCTTGGAACGCTTCTCCACTTTCAATATCGTGACCGTATCTCCGCGGCCTTCCACCAACGCTTTCAAGTTGGAATACATTATCTGCTGAGCCGAGCAAGGCAAGCCCAATAAGGCCAATATCCCTAACAACCAACGTACTTTCATATCATTTCCCTTTCTTTCTGAAACTTTACTTACCCAGGCGAAAGGTACATTTTTATCCTTATTCAGCAAACATAGAGAGGAAAAAAACATCGTATCGCCCATAAAATGATTTTCGTATGTCTGCACCGGCCTTGCCCAACCCTCTCTGTCGCAGACAAAAACATCTAAAGCAGAAATGCGGGACCCCCTTGTTGGAACTACCGGGATACACTACTGATTACAAACGAGATACAGATACCAACCGAATACCAACCTTTGGTACACGCCGTACCAACCGGTGGTAGTCCTTGTACCAAGCTGTGGTAGCCCTCGTACCAAACTGTGGTACTTCGAATACCAAACTGTGGTATTTTGAATACCAACCGTTGGCATTTCACATCTTCTTAGGAGAGGAAAACCATATATTTACTTACCTTTGCCAATCTATAAAGCATGGGAATAAATGGAAAGCATTGAAAAAATAAAATCAACATACAGCCGCATTGCGGAGGAAGCACAACAAGAGTCGAACAAAATACAGCAAGCAATTTACCATACCGGCTCCTTACGGTTGCTGCTGTTCGTGGCAGGAATCGCAGGGATTATCTACTTCCGGGAGGAAAGTTGGACGATACTGGCAGGAATCGCACTCGTCACCCTGCTGCCGTTCATCCTTCTGATAAAGTACCACAACAACCTGTTCCGCCGCAAAGACTATCAGGAAAAGAGAGCAGAGGTGAACCGGCAGGAGTTGGCCGCGCTGGATTACGATACGTCCTGCTTCGATGCCGGCGAGGAATTTGTCGACCCCGCCCACCTGTATGCCTACGATCTGGACGTATTCGGCACACATTCATTGTTCCAGTACGTCAACCGCACCTGCACCGAACCGGGAAAACGCCTGTTGGCAAACTGGCTGGGACAGCATCTCGAAAAGAAAGAGGATATACTGGAACGACAGGCAGCCGTACGCGAACTGGCTCCCGAACTGCAATTCCGCCAGCACTTCCGCATCCTCGGCATGCTGCACAAAGGCACAGCAGCCGACGAAACCGAACTGAAAGCATGGGCGGCAAGCCCCGGCGTATTCCGCAAGAATAAGTTCTTACGACTTCTGCCGGCAACCGTCACCGGCATCAACGGCATCTGTCTGCTCCTTATGCTTACCGGTTATCTGCCCGCAAGCATGTGGGGAGTAATCTGGACGCTCTTTGTCACCGCCGGATTCGCCTTTACCGGAAAGATCACCAAAATACAGGCTGTGTACGGCAAGAAGCTACAAATCCTCGGTACGTATGCCGGACTGCTCAAACTGATGGAAGCCCAACCCATGCAATGCAACCTGCTGAAACGCATCAAAAGAAGAAATTGGCGGCGAACAACGGAAAGCCTCCCTCGCCATCAGCCGGCTGAGCAAACTGATGAACGAGCTGGACCAACGCAACAACGTATTCATGTACGTCATTCTCAACGGTCTGTTTTTCTGGGAACTGCGACAAATAATGCGCATCGAAACCTGGAAAGAGCAATATGCCGCGAACTGCCGCATTGGCTCAGCGCCCTCGGACAGATGGATGCCCTCAACTCACTGGCAACCTTCGCCTATAATCATCCGGACTATTCTTATCCCACCCTGCTCGACAAGGCCGATATGATTGCCGCCAAAGTCAACATCTCTTCCGATACGAAGAAAGCTGATACGGGAAACACCGGCAACAACACCCGTTTCATGCTTCGCGCAAAAGCCCTGGGACATCCCCTGATGCACCGCGACCGCTGTGTCCGCAACGACATCGACATGGAGAAACGCCCTTTCTTCATCATCATCACCGGCGCAACATGGCAGGAAAGAGTACCTATCTGCGCACGATAGGCATCAACTACCTGCTTGCCTGCACCGGCATGCCCGTCTGCGCGGAAGAGATGGAGGCGTATCCCGCCCGTCTCATCACCAGCCTGCGCACCAGCGACTCCCTGACCGACAACGAGTCCTACTTCTTTGCCGAACTCAAACGCCTGAAACTCATCATCGACAAGCTGCAATCGGGCGAGGAACTCTTCATCATCCTCGACGAAATACTGAAAGGAACAAACTCAATGGATAAGCAGAAAGGGTCTTTCGCACTCATCAAGCAGTTCATGGCCTTACAGGCAAACGGCATCATCGCCACGCACGACTTATTGCTGGGCACCCTCATCGACCTCTTCCCCGAAAATATCTGCAACTACCGCTTCGAAGCGGATATCACCGACAACGAGCTGACATTCTCTTACCGCCTCCGCCCTGGCGTAGCGCAGAACATGAATGCGTGCTTCCTTATGAAAAAAATGGGGATTGCCGTCACCGACTAATCCCCACTCCATATCCTAACGGTTCCTTACCCGCAGCATCCGCTTACATCGCCTTGCATCTGGACAAGAATGCCGAAACCGCCGCAGCTTCATTACCCGTAAAGTAGCACACCGAGGTCACCGGAGTGTAAGTGTAAGGCACGAACTGAAACAATTGAAGTGCAGCAAATTTATTGTCTTGCGAAATCATAACGTCCAGACGTACATTACCACTCGACTCACTCTTGACACCGGCTTCACCGTCGAGCTTACCGCTTTCGAGCATCTCAGTCAGTTTTCCTATATGCTTCAAATCGAAAAACAGACTGCGTTCCTTCGCCACACTTCCCGTCGGCAGATAAACGATTTCTTTTGATTTCCAGAACAAACGGAACACCCCCAACAGAATCAATGCCGTACCCAGCACCATCAGCCCCATACTCAAAGTAGAGGACTTATCGCTCATCTCAAAAATAGATGCGAAAATAAGAATGCCCACCAGCATCATCCCCACAGAAATAATAAGTCCGGAAACACTTGTACGCTTTGCAATATCAGGATGTGAAGACGCAAAAAGAGTCGCGTCGATAGTTTGAGTTGCCATAATATAAATAGTTTTATGAATTAATGAATATTGAAATAGTGAATAATGAGTACAATCTCCCCCATACAAGCATTATATGCCGTACTCAAGGGAAAAACAATGACAATAATACATTAAATCAGAATCCGCCGCAGTGCGAAAATGTAATACTCGCACACAGGCTGGCAACGATAGTAAGCGGTAGCATCAAAAAGCTTCTCTCTATGCAACGATAGAACCGCTTCACGCTGGGCAATCTTGTCCACCCAGTCCTTTAATGAAAAGATATATTCGGTAATATAAGAACGCTGGATACGGGACATGGTAAGCAACTGCACATGCCCGTTGTTGCTTGCCAACTCCGCAACCGGCAAATATGGCAAACGGGGCGAAGTGAAGCATGCCTCCTCCTGATGATGTGCAGCAACAGGCACCGTTCGGATATCCATAGACTCCTCCGCACCTGCCGAACTACCGTCGGCAAATGCAGCACCCGATGTTTGCCATACAATAAACGCAAGCACCAGAAACCCTATGAATTTTAAATATCTGCCCATAAACACCTGCAAATATAACAGTTTATTTCATAGATTTGTTTTGCTCATACATCTTTTAATGTTTGTTCATGTAAATAAAAGTATAAACAAAAAAGCCGCCCCAATCGCTGGGACGGCTTTCTATATATAAAAAGAATAGTTGAATTATTCTGCTTTTGCTTCTTCAGCAGCAGGAGCTTCAGCAACCGGCGCAGTTTCAGCAGCGGGAGCAGCTTCAGCAGCAGTCTTCTTTGAACGGCGGGTACGGGTAGCTTTCTTAGCAACTTTTTCCTTAGCCATGTTTTCGTTGTAGTCAACGAGTTCAATGAAGCACATTTCTGCATTGTCACCCAAACGGTTACCAGTCTTGATGATGCGAGTGTAACCACCCGGACGATCAGCAATCTTCACAGAGATTTCTTTGAACAACTCAGTTACAGCATACTTGTCTTGCAAATTGCTAAATACAACACGACGAGAATTTGTCGTATCATCCTTAGCTCTTGTAATCAAAGGCTCAACGAACTTCTTCAAAGCTTTAGCCTTTGCAACGGTCGTAGTGATTCTTTTGTGCTTGATCAAAGAACACGCCATATTAGCCAACATAGCGTTTCTATGAGAGGCAGTACGACCCAAATGGTTGAATTTTTTATTATGTCTCATTTTTTATTCTTTATCTAATTTATATTTAGAAATATCAGTTCCAAACGACAGATTCAGACTTTCCAGCAAATCATCAAGCTCGGTAAGCGATTTCTTTCCGAAATTTCTGAATTTCAGCAGATCGGTCTTGTTGAATTGTACCAAGTCGCCCAAAGTCTCTACATCCGCAGCCTTCAAACAGTTGAGAGCACGAACCGAGAGATCCATATCAACAAGCTTGGTCTTCAGCAACTGACGCATGTGCAATACTTCCTCATCAAACTCTTCATTACCGTCAACATCATTAGTTTCCAGCGTAATCTTCTCATCAGAGAAGAGCATGAAGTGATAAATCAGAATTTTAGCAGCTTCTTTCAGAGCTTCTTTCGGGTGAATGGAACCATCCGTAGTAATCTCAAGCACCAGCTTTTCGTAGTCAGTCTTCTGCTCAACGCGGAAGTTCTCTACCTGATACTTAACATTACGTATCGGAGTATAAATAGAATCGATAGGAATTACGTTCACGTCGGTGCAATATTCGCGGTTTTCGTCAGCAGGAACATAACCACGACCTTTGTTGATCGTAATATCTATCTGCATAGTTGATTTTGAATCTAAATGACAAATAACTAATTCAGGATTTAACACTTCAAATCCAGTCAAATACTTACCTATGTCACCTGCTTTAAATTCACTTGAATTCTCGATTGTAATACTTACTTTCTCGCTCTCGAATTCTTCAACTACTTGCTTGAATCTCACTTGTTTCAGATTCAAGATAATGTTAGTAACATCCTCTTTTACTCCTGGAACACTGGAGAATTCATGCTCAACACCGTCTATTTTGATAGTAGTGATGGCAAAACCTTCCAATGAAGAAAGCAGGATGCGGCGCAGTGCATTACCTACGGTAATACCGAAACCAGGCTCCAACGGACGAAATTCGAATTTCCCGAATTTAGAGTCCGCTTCCAACATTAATACTTTATCAGGTTTTTGAAATGCTAATATCGCCATGAAATTAATTATTATTTAGAATACAATTCTACAATCAAATGCTCTTTAATGTTTTCAGGAATGTCTGCTCTTTCAGGTATGTGCAACAACTTACCTACTTTAGCATTGTCATCCCATTCCAACCAAGGATACTTGCTGTGATTAAAGCCAGCCAATGAGTTAGCGATAACTTCCAAAGATTTAGATCTTTCACGAACGCCAATAACCTGACCCGGTTTTACTGCATATGAAGGAATGTTTACCACTTCACCATCTACAGTGATATGCTTGTGACTAACCAACTGACGAGCAGCTGCACGAGTCGGAGCAATACCCAAACGGAATACTACATTGTCAAGACGACCTTCCAATAATTGAAGAAGCACCTCACCGGTAATACCTTTAGCGGTAGCTGCCTTCTCAAACAGGTTGCGGAATTGTTTTTCCAAAACTCCATAGGTGTATTTGGCTTTCTGTTTCTCACGAAGTTGAACACCATATTCAGAAGTCTTTCTCTTTCTTGAATTACCATGCTGTCCGGGAGGATAGTTTTTCTTTGACAATACTTTATCTGCTCCAAAGATACCTTCACCGAATTTACGGGCTATTCTTGATTTTGGTCCAGTATATCTAGCCATTTCTTTTTAAATATTTAATTGTTATTCATGAACTTAATTTGTTGCAGCCGCGATTGTAGAGAAGAAATTACAATCCAATAACAATATCAAGTTTCATTTTTATTAAAGGTAAATCTTAAACTCTACGTCTTTTCGGAGGACGACAACCATTATGTGGAAGCGGAGTTACGTCAATGATCTCAGTAACTTCGATACCTGCACCGTGGATAGTTCTAATAGCAGACTCACGTCCGTTACCTGGACCCTTCACATATGCTTTTACCTTTCTCAAGCCAAGATCATATGCTATCTTAGCACAGTCTTGAGCAGCCATTTGTGCTGCATAAGGAGTGTTCTTCTTAGAACCTCTAAATCCCATCTTTCCGGCAGAAGACCAAGAAATAATCTGACCTTCACTATTAGCCAGAGAAACAATAATGTTGTTGAAAGATGAATGAACATGCAACTGTCCATTAGCATCTACCTTTACATTTCTCTTTTTTGCTGCAACTGTTTTTTTTGCCATATCAACAATTATTATTTAGTAGCTTTTTTCTTATTAGCAACGGTTTTCTTTCTTCCCTTACGAGTACGAGCGTTGTTCTTTGTACTCTGGCCTCTAACAGGGAGACCGATACGGTGACGTACACCACGGTAGCAACCGATATCCATTAAACGCTTGATGTTCAATTGAACTTCAGAGCGAAGATCACCTTCTACTTTATACTCTGCACCAATGATCTCACGAATCTTGGCAGCCTGATCATCCGTCCAGTCTTTTACTTTCAGGTCTCTGTCAACACCTGCTTTATCCAAAATCTTTGCTGAACTACTACGACCTATTCCATATACATAGGTCAACGCAACTTCACCTCTCTTGTTTTGAGGCAAATCGACACCAACTATTCTTATAGCCATATACTAAATTATTTTTTTTGCAAAAATAATAATATTATCCTTGACGTTGTTTATACTTAGGATTTTTCTTGTTAATAACATACAAACGGCCATTACGTCTAACGATCTTACACTCTGGCGTACGTTTCTTTAAGGATGCTCTTACTTTCATATCTTAATTTTATTTATATCTAAATACAATTCTTCCTTTCGATAAATCGTAAGGAGACATTTCGACTCTTACTTTATCACCCGGCAGGATTTTGATGTAATGCATCCTCATCTTACCGGAAATATGTGCAGTAATCTCATGTCCGTTTTCTAATTCAACACGAAACATTGCATTAGACAATGCTTCAACTATAACTCCATCTTGTTCTATTGCAGATTGCTTTGCCATATTAACTTCTTAAATTGCTTTATCTCCTAATACTTCTTCAATGAATTTGAATGATGACAATATATCAGCCTCACCGCTTCCAACTGCTATGGTATGCTCAAAATGAGCAGCATATTTGCAGTCCTTGGTTCTCACTGTCCAACCGTCACGTTCCATTACAATTTGCCGATTACCCAAGGTAATCATCGGTTCGATTGCAATACACAATCCTTTTTTTCAGCATAGTTCATAACCACGTTTACCGTAATTAGGAACTTGAGGATCTTCGTGCATTTCTTTACCGATTCCATGACCGACAAACTCGCGCACTACACCATAAGAATTAGACTCACAATGTTGTTGTATAGCATATCCTATATCACCTAACCGTTTGCCTTGAACAGCGTTCTGTATTCCTATATATAATGCCTCCTTAGTAACTTTCAGTAATTTGCGAACTTCTTCATCAACTTCTCCCACACAAAACGTATAAGCAGAGTCACCGCAAAAGCCGTTCATATAAGTACCACAATCAACAGAAACAACATCCCCTTCTTTCAGTACCACATCATCACTCGGAATACCATGTACAACCTGTTCATTCACAGAAGTACAAATTGAAGCTGGAAACGGTTCACCATATTGATTGGGAAAACCTTTAAAAGTAGGGACAGCACCATTATCTCTAATGAACTCTTCCGCCACTTTATCCAACTCTTTTGTAGTAACTCCGGGCTTTATAACCTTAGCTATCTCAGCCAACGTTTTCCCCACAAGCAAATTACTCTTACGGAGCAGCTCTATTTCATCGTCAGTTTTAAGAAATATCATTCTTCAAATAAGATTAATACGCAGCTACTGTACCGCTACGGCCTTTAATACGTCCAGATTTCAGCAAACCATCATAATGTCTCATCAACAAATGACTTTCAACCTGCTGGAGAGTATCAAGAACCACACCTACAAGAATTAACAAAGATGTGCCGCCGAAGAACTGAGCAAACTCTGCTTTCACACCGAATATACCGGCAAATGCAGGCATAATAGCAACCAAAGCCAAAAAGAAAGAACCCGGCAAAGTGATACGTGACATAATCACATCAATGTACTCTGCGGTTTGCTTTCCCGGTTTGATACCTGGAATGAAACCATTGTTTCTCTTCATATCCTCAGCCATCTGAGTCGGGTTAATGGTAATTGCAGTATAGAAATACGTAAACAATATAATCAACACTGCAAAAATCAAATTATACCAAAAGCTTGTATGATCAGTTAATGCATGTATGAAACCGCTCGCATTATTTACATTTGAAAATCCAACGAGAGTAATAGGAATGAACATGATTGCCTGAGCAAAAATGATAGGCATCACGTTAGCTGCATTTACTTTCAAAGGGATGTACTGTCTTGCACCACCGTATTGTTTGTTACCAACAATTTTCTTTGCATATTGAACAGGAATCTTTCTTGTACCTTGTACCAAAAGAATGGCAAAAGCAATAACAAGCAACAAGACTACAAGTTCAATCAAGAACATAACCAAACCACCAGTCTTATCAGTCATACGAGAAATCAACTCCTGGAACAAAGACTGCGGCAAACGTGCAATAATACCCACCATGATAATCAAGGAGATACCATTACCAATTCCTTTGTCTGTAATTCTCTCACCAAGCCACAAAATAAACATACTTCCAGCCGCCAAAATAATGGTAGAAGTAAGCATAAACAGAGTCCAATCTAATGAAGCATTTAAGGAAGGACCAGCCTGCATTTTAAGATTGAGCAAATAAGAAGGAGCCTGAACCAACAGAATGATAATCGTCAAATAACGAGTATACTGATTCATTTTTCTTCTACCACTCTCACCTTCACGTTGCAATTTTTGGAAATAAGGTACCGCAATACCCAGCAACTGAATCACAATGGAAGCGGAGATATACGGCATGATACCTAATGCAAAGATAGATGCATTAGAGAATGCTCCTCCGGAAAACATGTTTAACAAGGCTAAAAGACCCTCGCTTGTTTGTTGATGCAATTGTGTCAACATTGCCGGATTAATACCCGGTAATACAACATACGAACCGAAACGGTAAATTGCCACAAACAATATGGTAATGAGGATCCGTTGTCTCAGATCCTCAATTTTCCATATATTCTTTAATGTTTCAATAGCTTTTCTCATCGAATTAGAGTTTTACTACTTGTCCACCAGCAGCTTCGATGGCAGCAACAGCAGTCTTAGAGAATGCATGTGCTTGTACATCCAACTTAGCAGTCAAAGTTCCGTTACCTAATACTTTTACCAACTGGCTTGAAGAGATGAAACCTGCAGCGATGAAGTCATTGATGCCTACAGTCTGCAAATTCTTAGCTTCTGCCAGTTTCTGAATTGTATCCAAGTTGATAGCTTTATACTCTACACGATTGATATTTTTAAAGCCAAACTTAGGAACACGACGTTGAAGAGGCATCTGACCACCTTCAAAACCGATTTTCTTAGAGTATCCAGATCTTGATTTAGCTCCTTTATGACCTCTGGTAGAAGTACCTCCCAAGCCAGAACCCGGACCACGTCCGATTCTCTTTCTTGTTTTAGTAGATCCTTCTGCAGGTTTTAAATTACTTAAGTTCATATTGTAATTCGTTTTATATTCAACAAATAATTACTTAACAATGGTAACCAAGTGTTTAACCTTATCCACCATTCCAAGAATTGAAGGAGTACATTCGTGTTCAACCACACGATTCAACTTATGAAGTCCCAGTGCATCGAGAGTTCTCTTCTGATCAGCAGGAGCACCAATTCTACTTTTAACTTGTTTAATCTTTATAGTCGACATATTCTTCCTCC